>Ga0116170_10000187_pt1 | contig 62771 bp, 46 predicted proteins | sample AD_JPNHW1_MetaG_FD_89797 | JGI IMG/M metagenome (GOLD analysis project Ga0116170, IMG submission 89797) | Active sludge microbial communities of municipal wastewater-treating anaerobic digesters from Japan - AD_JPNHW1_MetaG | ecosystem: Engineered > Bioreactor > Anaerobic > Digestate | place... | reverse complement strand
CGCTGTGCTGGTTTGCTTCTTGCCCAGCCAGGCGCCCAGCAGCGTGACGCCGGCCAGATAGACAAAGACAATCGCCAGATCAAGTGACGCGAAGGACATTGGGCCGTTTCCTTTCCGGAGTTGTGTCCCCTAATTTACGAAAAAACGGACGATTTGCAAGGACAAACTGCGCATGGCGGGGGCGGCAGCCCGAAGCAGGAGCATAAAAGCGCCGAAGAATTTCCTTGCTTATCAGGGGCAGAGTAAGTATATTTCAAATTATTTGAAGGAGTTATGAGGGCAGGACATGAAGAATCCCTACAAGCGGAATGACGTGTTCACCTGCCATTATTCCCGGCATGCCGCATTTGCCAACCGCGTCTCCGCCTGGCATGTGCTGGTGGCCAAAAAGTGCTACCCCCAGGGCTGCCTCGAATTCAAATGGTCCTGCGCTCTGCTCAACAAGGGCAAACGCTGCAGCCGCGGCTTTAACCGCATGGGGCGGCTCTGCCCGGGATGCGCCCACTACCGCGATGAGAAGGTCCATTACCAGCCCTGCCTGCAGCTGACACCCGCCGGCCTGGCCCGCTTTCAGCAGGATCTTGAAGCCTTTGATGAATGGGTTGCGGAGCACCAGGGCCGGGAGCAGGATGTGACGCTCCGCATCGCTGCCGTCAAGCCACGCTTTCTCAAGGAGATCGACAGCCAAGGCGCCCGGCTCCGCCTCGATGGATTTCTTCTTATCGCCCGGGAGGGCTTCATCGGCCGTGACGCCCTGGAGGAGTCCTTTTTTGCGGTGATCACACCGCAGCAGCAGGAGCGCCTTGCCTTGGCCCCCGGAGATCTGCTCGACGCGCGCGGCGCCTTTTCCCTGGACCAGGGGCGTATTCTCTTCCCCCGTCTCCACGCGCTGGAGGTGAGCGAGCGCATCGGCGCTGCGGCCTGGCGCAGCAGCCAGGCTCTGGTGGCCCGGCAAAGCGCCCGCACCATTTCCGGACAGCCGGAGCAGTGTCTGCAGTGCTGCCAGGGCGCCCTTGTGGATGTGATCGACCGCCGCAGCCGGCCGGAACGCCCGCGCCGCGAGCTGATCTGCCTCGAAGGCATTGAGAACGAAACCGCATGCTATTACCAGACCGCCCTGCAGCTGGAGGAGAACGCCTCCGGCTGTCCGGTGCGGCATAAATTCCATCCCTAACGGAGCAACCAAGCAGGAGCGTATGGCAAAAGGAATCACGACCCGCGAAGCGGACTATTCCCAATGGTATCTGGATGTCGTGGCGGCGGCGGAACTCGCTGAACACGCCGCCGTCAAGGGCTGCATGGTCATCAAACCCACCGGGTATGCCATCTGGGAGATGATCCAGGCGCAGTTGGATAAAATGTTCAAGGCCACCGGCCACGTCAACGCCTATTTCCCTCTCTTGATCCCGGAGAGTTTTCTCAAGAAGGAGGCCGAGCACGTCGAGGGTTTCGCCCCTGAATGCGCTGTTGTCACCCATGGCGGCGGCAAACGGCTCGATAAGCCCCTGGTGGTTCGTCCGACCTCGGAGACGATCATCTGGTCGACCTACAAGAACTGGATCCAGAGCTATCGCGATCTGCCGATCCTGATCAATCAGTGGGCCAATGTGGTGCGCTGGGAGATGCGCACCCGCCTCTTCTTGCGCACGACCGAATTTCTGTGGCAGGAGGGCCATACCGCCCACGCGACCGCCGCGGAGGCGGAGGCCGAGACCCTCAAGATCCTCGACGTCTACCGCACCTTCGCTGAAGAGTATATGGCGACCCCGGTTTTTTACGGCCTCAAGACCGAGGCTCAGCGTTTCGCCGGCGCCGTGCGCACCTACTGCATCGAAGCGATGATGCAGGACCGCAAGGCCCTGCAGGCGGGCACTTCGCACAATCTCGGCCAGAATTTCGCCCGGGCTTTCGACGTCACCTTCCAGAGCGAACAGGGCCGGCTCGAGTATGTTTACGCCAGCAGCTGGGGGGTTTCAACCCGGCTCATCGGCGGACTGATCATGACCCACAGCGATGACAATGGCCTGGTGCTCCCGCCGCGCCTGGCTCCGGTCAAGGCGGTGCTGGTGCCGATCTGGAAAGAGGATTCGGAGCGGGAGGCCATGGTCGCCCGGGCGCGCGAACTGACGGCGGGCTGGGAAGGGGCGCTTCAGTTCCGCATCGATGATCGCGACCAGTACCGTCCCGGTTATAAATTCAACGAGTGGGAGAAGAAGGGCGTGCCGGTACGGATCGAAATGGGACCCAAGGATGTCGCCGCCGGTCAGGTCGTCCTGGCCCGGCGCGATACCGGCGCCAAGATCACCGTGCCGCAGGAGAACCTGCTGCCGCGGATCCAGGCCTTGCTCGAGGAGATCCAGCAGAACCTCTACGCGCGCGCCCTGGCTTTCCGCGAAGCCAACACCTTCACCGTCGATACCTACGCCGAACTCGCGGACCAGATCGAAGCACCGGGCGGGTTTTTCTGGGTGCACTGGTGTGGCGCGCCGGCTTGCGAGGAGAAATTCCAGGAGGAACACAAGGCAACCATCCGCCTCGTACCCCTGGACGAGAAGAAGGAAGAGGGCGCCTGCATCGTCTGCGGCAAGCCCTCCCACCAGCGTGTCCTGGTGGCCAAATCCTATTAACCCCCTCCGGGCGGCTGTGCTCAGGCCCGCCGCCCGATTCTGTTGTGCGGAGGAAACATGTCGAAGAACAAGGATATCGTCGAACTGGAAGTGCCCAGCAAGGTGCTGCGCATCCAGAACGCCAGTTGTCCCAATGGCCACAGCCTCATGGATGAAAGCCATCTGATCAGCGGCTATCCCTCTGTGACGGTTCTGGCCAGGTACGACGACGAGATGGGACAAGTCCATCTGGATCCGATCTATGGAAGCTTTAAAAATATCTCGCAGATCAACGTGCCGGAGGGCGAGCTGGTTGAGTTCCTCTGCCCGGTCTGCCAGGTGAGCCTGCAGGATGCCGGCCAGCGCTGTACGGTCTGTTCTGCGCCGATGTTCGCCATGCAGCTGCCCAAGGGCGGCATCGTCGAGGGCTGCCTGCGCAACGGCTGCCAGTTCCACAACCTCAAACTGGTGAGCAGCGACGAGCTGGTCCAGCGTCTTTACGAATCCCACAGCCTTGACGCCTACCTGTGAGCCGGCCTTCACAGCAGGGGACGAAGGCGGGCGCCGCTGACTTTCGCTCCGGGTATATTGCCGTCGCCGGGCAGCCCAATGTCGGAAAATCGACGCTGGTCAACCGGCTGCTGCAATTCAAGCTGTCGATCACCACGCCCAAGCCGCAAACGACGCGGCATCGCATCATGGGGATCCTCACCGGCGCGCACTACCAGATGGTGTTTCTCGACACACCCGGATTGATTCTGCCCAGCTATCGCCTGCAAGAAGTGATGATGAAATCGGCGCACCGGGCGGTGGCCGATGCCGATCTGGTGCTCTTCATGGTGGTGGCCGCCGCCAAGCCGGAGGCGCGCGACCTCGAAATCCTCAGCGATCTGACCGCCGCCGGCAAGCCGCTCTTCCTCGGCGTCAACAAGATCGATCTCGTCGAGAAAACAGCGCTGCTGCCCTTTCTCGACGCCTGGAACAACAAACATCCCTTCGCCGGAATCGTGCCTTTTTCGGCGCGCAGCGGCGAAAACTGCGATGTCCTGCTCGAGGCGCTGGCGGCCCGGCTTCCGGCCGGAGCGCCCTTTTATGATCCGGAGGCCGTGACCGAGCATCCGGAACGCTTTTTCGTCAGTGAGATCATTCGCGAAAAGATCTTTGCTAACTATGGCGAAGAGATCCCCTATTCGACAGCGGTGATCATCGACGAATTCAAGGAGGGGCGACCGGGCCGGAAGGATGTGATCAAGGCCAGGATCGTCGTTGAGCGGCAGACCCAAAAGGGCATCATCATTGGCAAGGGCGGCGCGATGCTGCGCAAGCTGGGCGAGGAGGCGCGGATCGACATCGAGGCCCTGCTGGAGCGCCCGGTTTTTCTCGAGCTCTGGGTGGCGGTGCGCGACAAATGGCGCAAGAACGATACATTTCTCAGGGAATTTGGCTATGAGGGGTAGAGGGCTGAGCATGAAACGGAGTTGTCCGATCCTCATCACCGCGGTGCTGCTGCTGGCTGCCGGCTGCGCGCGCCTGCGCTACGTGCCGGTCGCCGGTGATCCCATCATCCGGGTCGGCATTGTCGAGGATGAGGATTCCATCTATTTCGAACCGCAGAACGATTTCACGGTTCTCTCCTGGGCGGAAAAGGAGAACTTTCAGGCGCTGGAAAAGGGGCTCTGGAAGGCGACAGTCCATTCACTCGTCCCCCATGCCCTGCAGTACCAGATTCAGCTGTACGAATCTCTGGACGGCGCGCGCGCCGAGGAACAGGCCCGGCGCTTGCGCAGCAAAGGCATTGCCGTGGTCCTGAAAAACCAGGGCGAACAACTCCAGGCGGGCGATAAAATGCTCATCGACCGCACTTACCACCGGGTGCTGCTGGATCAGAACTTTGATTCCAGCACGGAGGCCGAGGCCTTTCTCGCCGGTAAAAGCGCCCTCAGCGGCGGCAAGGTGGTACGCAGCCTCGATGATGTCGCCATGGGCAAGATCGCCCTGCAATCCCCGTCGGGCCACACCACGATCCTCACCCAGGCGCTGCGCATCACCGGCGCCAACGTGACCCTGCGCGATGTCGAGGTGGGCAGCGGTTATCACTGGGCGCGCAACGAAGCCCGCACCTACGGCGGCGAGCTGGAATTGCGCATCAACGCCCGGGGCAAACTGACGGCGATCAATGTCGTTCCTCTCGAACTTTACCTGCGCGGCGTCGTCGCCGGCGAAATGGCCAACACCTTTCCGCAGGAGGCCCTCAAGGCCCAGGCCATTATTTCCCGGACGATGTTCCTCAACAGCTTTGGCCGCGTTCATCGCGGCGCCGAATTCGATGTCTGCGATGATGTCCACTGCCAGGCCTATGTCGGGCTCTCGCGCAACAGCGAGGCGGTGGAGAACGCAGTCTCCGCGACCAAGGGCCTGGTGCTGACCTGGCATGATGCCCTCTGTTCAGCCAGTTATTCGGCGGTGTGCGGTGGCCATACCGCGGATGCCGCGGAGGTGTGGGACGGCGACGGCGAGCCGTACCTGAAGGGTCTGCTCGATACGCAAACAGCGATCGGACAGTTCGACCTGAGCCGGGAGGAGAATGCCCGGATCTGGGTCGACTCGGAACCTGATGTATGCTGTAATCTCGCGGCGGCCGGCCATCCCGATTTTGGCAAATATGCCGAAAAGTATTTCCGCTGGGAGCAGCGCATTCCCCGTGTCGAACTGGAAAAATCGATCGCCGAGTACGCCGGCACCTCCCTCGGCAAACTGGTGGACATCGTTCCCCTGCAGCGCGGCGTTTCGGGCCGTCTGGTCAGCATCAACTGCATCGGGACTGACGAGAGTGTCGTGGTGCGCAAGGAACTGAACATCCGCCGTGCTCTCTCGAAATCCACGCTCTATTCCTCCTGTTTCGTCATCACCCGTGAGGGGCTCAAGGACGGGCTCGCCGAGACCTTTGTTTTCCGCGGTGCCGGCTGGGGCCACGGGGTTGGGCTGTGCCAGTTGGGCGCCGGCGTCCGCGCCGCGAAAGGGGAGAGCGTCAGCCAGATTCTCGCCTGGTATTATCCGGGAACCCAGATCAAGCAGCTCTATTGAGGAACTCTGCCTATGACAGGACAGGAACCATCCCTCTGGCTTTATATCCTCCTCGGCCTCTGCGCCGGCACCTTGTCCGGTTTTTTCGGCATCGGCGGCGGCATCATCATCGTCCCGGCGCTGGTCTATTTTGCCGGATTCTCCCAGCAGATGGCCACCGGGACCAGCCTGGCCATCCTCCTGCCGCCGGTCGGCCTGGCTGCCGTCCTGGTCTATTACCAGAACGGCCAGGTCAATCTCAAAGCAGCGGTCATCATCGCCCTCTGCCTCTTTTGCGCCGCCTGGGCCGCGGCCCATTTCGCCAGCAAGCTCAATCAGCTGCACCTGCGCCTCGCGTTTGGCGTGATGATGATCGGCGTGGGCATTTTTATGGTCCTCAATACCTGGGCCAAAATGCATAAATGAGCCGGGTTGCGGATCTGCAACATATCCTTCTTGTCTTTGTCGACGGACTCGGCATCGGGCGCCACGATCCGGAGAGCAATCCCTGCTGCCGGCCCGGATTGCGCCTGCTCCATCAGTGCGAAGAGACACCCTTCCCGCACCCCCTCGCACCCGCAGGCCTGGCCCTGGGCCTCGATGCCAACCTGGGCGTCGCGGGACTGCCGCAAAGCGCCACGGGGCAGACAGCGCTCCTGACGGGCATCAATGGCGCCCGTCTCCTCGGACGGCATCTCAACGCCTTTCCCAACAAGGCCTTGCGCGAGGTCATCGCCGTACATAATATCCTCAAGCGCTTCACCGATGCGGGCTTCCGCGCCGCCTTTCTTAATACCTTCCGGCCCCCCTTTTTTGACCTCGATCCCTTCGCCATCATCTCGCACCTCTCCGTCACTTCGGTCAGCAATCTCTATGCAGGCCTCAAGTTTTTTGACCTCGACGATCTGCGCGCCGGCCGCTCGGTGAATCAGGACATCACCGGCGCCTCCCTGCGCGACCACGGATTCGATGTGCCGCTCTATTCTCCACAGGAGGCGGGGGAGATCATCGGCCGGGCCAGCCAGCACTACGATTTCAGCCTCTTCGAGTATTTCCAGACCGATGTCGCCGGCCACAGCCGCGATTTCAGCCGTGCCCTGCCGGTGCTCATCCGTCTCGAGGATTTCCTCGCCAGCATCCTGGCGACGGTCGATCTCACGACCACCCTGGTGCTGGTCACCAGCGATCACGGGAACATTGAGGACCTTGCGGTCAAGGGACATACCCGGAATCCTGCCATGACCCTGCTCTTCGGCTGCGGCTGCAGCGAGATTGCCGCACAGCTGCATACCCTCACCGACGTCACCCCCGTTCTGCTGGCGGCACGGGCGGGCGCCTGAGGAACGCCATTTCCCTCTACACATTCTCTCAGAATATCGTGGCGGTCGTTCCCGAAGCCGTATCGGACACAAAAAAAAGGCTCTCCTGCGGGAGAGCCCTTTTTCGTACATCAGGACGGGCAAGGCGGCTGCGGATCGCTCGTCAGCGGAAGAGGATCCGCGCCTCCGGGTCGGCCACATAATCGATCGTATGTCCCGGCACCCAGGTGCCGTTCTGCAGGAACTCGGCGGCGTTGTGCAGGCTGCCATCCGGCCGCAGTGCACTGGTGCTCCGCACCTCGGTGATACCGTTGGCGTTGTTTTCGACCGTTTCATGCGATACCCATTTCCCGGCCTCGCCGGTCATGGTGCCGTGCGTTGAGAAGCCTGCGGTCGTGAAGTAGGAATAGGCCAGGCTGTTTCTGGCCTTGTCCCAATACAGAATGGTTTCGCCGCCATAGATGCCGTCATTGACCGAGTGCAGGATGCGGATGGCTTGTCCGTTGAGAATGCGTTCCCAGCGCATGACGTCGTGCATCGGGGGCGCGCCGGCTTCCCCAACGAATGTGCCTTTCCAGGTCTGGTTCAGGTAAGGCTTCAAGGCCTGCAGGTGCACGTTCAGGCTGTCGGGCCCGGCGGCTGCTGCCAGACCCGGCGGAATGGGCGGTTGCTGGGCGAACGCGGCTCCGATGAGCACGAAGAGGACGAACAGCGTTTTTTGCATGGTTTTCTCCAATCAGTAAGGCCGTTTGCGTTGGTAGATATGCCAACACAAACGGCCTTTTTATTATTCGCTCCGGCGGGCTCAACGTCATTGCTGCGCCACTTTTTGCCGTCTTTTACAGCCTGCTCCTCTAATAGCTGTGCGAATCGAGCTTGACCTTGCCCCGGAAGATCCAGTAGATGCTGCCGGTGTAGGCGAGGACCATCGGGACGCCACAGGCGGCGATGATCAGCATGATCCGCAGCGTTTTGGCCGAGGAGGCGGCGTTGTAAATGGTTAGGCTGTTGGCCGGCGCAGAGGCGGAGTAAATCAGATTGGGATAGGTGCCGATGCCGAAGAGCAGCAGGAGCGTCAGTACCGCCGCACAGCTTGAGAGAAAGGCGCGCATCTCGCGGCCGTGAAAGATCTCGCGCGGGATATTGGCGATCCACAGCATGTTGACCAGGGCGACCCCGAAGAGCAGGGGGGTGGCGCGGATGGTGTCGGTCATGTGCGGCACATAGAGCAGGGTGAACATGGTGGTGGAGATGTAGCACAGGACGAAGACAATGATCGTCGAGCGGGTCCACTCGCGGATCTGCTGCTGCAGTGCCCCCTCGGTTTTGAGCAGCAGGTAGATCGAGCCATGCATCGCGAAGAGCGCGACGGTGCAGATTCCCACCATCAGGGTGTAGGGGTGGAGAAGGCTCCAGAACGAACCCTGGAATTGGCCCTGGGCGTCAAGCGGCACGCCCCAGGCCATGTTGCCCAGGGCAACACCGATCAGCAGGCTGGAGAGAATGCTGCTGACGCTGAAGCTGATATCCCAAAACTTGCGCCACCAGATCATCGGCTGCTTGCTGCGGAACTCGATGGCCACGGCACGGAAGATGAGGCCGAAGAGGAGCAGCATGAAGGCGACGTAAAAGCCGGAGAATGCGGTGGCATAGACCTCGGGAAAAGCGGCGAAGAGGGCGCCGCCCCCGGTGACCAGCCAGACCTCGTTGCCATCCCAAATCGGGGCGATGGCGTTGAGGAGGATGCGGCGGTTTTCGTCGCCGCGCGTGAAGAGATGCAGCGCGCCGACGCCAAGGTCAAAGCCGTCGAGCATGGCATAACCGGCAAAGAGCACGCCCACCAGGAAGAACCAGATGGTGTTGAGATCGAAAGCCAGGTTCATGCGCGATGTCCCTCCATGCTGGTGTGATCGTCAGGGCCATGCTGGATCTTGTCGTTCAACAGGTAGATGAACAGCAACAGCAGCAAGGTGTAGACGATGAAAAAGAGGGCCAGGGAGAAGAGGATCTCTCCGCCCGAAACATTGGGTGAAAAGGCGTCGCGGGTTTTCAGCAGGTTCTGCACAATCCAGGGCTGGCGGCCGATCTCGGCGGAGGCCCACCCCAGCTGGTTGGCGGCCTGGGGGCCGAGTACAGCGAAGACAAAGATCCACAAGAGCCAGCGCTGCGCAAAGAGCCGGCTGCGGAGAAGGAGCAGCAGCGCGGCGAGGGAGAGCAGGATCAGTCCCATGCCAAGAACGACCATCAGATGATAGGTCTGGAAGACGACCTGCACCGGCGGCCGCGCCTCGGGGGCGAAGGCGCGCAGGCCGGTCACCGGCGCCTGGGTGTCGCCGTGGACCATCCAGCTCAACATCGCCGGGATGCGCAGTCCAAACGTCACCCGCTCCTCTTTTTCATTGACCCAGCCGAAGAGATACATGTCCGCCGGCCCCTCGGCCGCATAATGCCCTTCGAAAGCGGCGAGTTTGGCCGGCTGATGGACGGCCACGCCGAGGGCGCTCTGATGCCCGGTCACCAGCTGCAGCAGCGAGGCGATCACCGCCATGGGCAGGGCGATGCGGAAGGCGGCCTGGCTGAGGGCGACGTGGCGGCGCCGCAGCAGGTAAAAGGCGGAGACGCTGAGCACCAGGAAAGCCCCGGCCTGCCAGGCACCCGCCAGGCTATGACTGAGACGGTGCAGGGTGGAGGGATTGAAGACCAGCTGCCAGAAATCGACGATCTCGGCGCGCAGGGTATTGCCGAAGCCAACGACGTGATGACCCGCCGGCGTCTGCTGCCAGGAATTGGCCACGATGATCCAGACGGCGCTGAAATGGGCCCCGAGCGCAACCATGCAGGTGGCGAAGAAATGGGTTCGCGGCTTGACCCGCTCCCAGCCGAAGAGGAGAATGGCGAGAAATCCCGATTCGAGAAAGAAGGCAAAGATGCCCTCGGCCGCCAGCGCGCTGCCAAAGACATCGCCGACGAAGCGGGAATAGACCGACCAGTTGGTGCCGAACTGGAACTCCATGACGATGCCGGTCGCCACGCCGAGGGCGAAGATCAGCCCGAAGATGCGCGCCCAGAATCGAGTCATCTGCAGGTAAAGCGGATCCTTGCTCCGCAGATAGCGCGCCTCCATGAGCACCAGGAGAACGCCCAGTCCAATGCTCAGCGGCGGGAAGAGATAGTGAAAGGCGATGGTAAAGGCGAATTGAATGCGTGACAGCAGAAAGACATCCATGGCGTCACTCTCGCGGTTGATGAATGTTCAAGTGTAGCGGCCAGATTATTCGGCCTGCCCCAGCAGATAATTGGCCAGACCCATCTGCTGGATCTGATCCAGCTGGGCTTCAAGCCAGTCGATGTGGGCCTCCTCATCCTTCAGGTTGGCGTCGATCAATTCGCGGGTGCCGTTGTCGCCCAGCTCGAGGCAGAGACGGATGCCGGCGTTGTAGGCCTTGACGGCCCCGGCTTCGGCTTCCCAATCGTTCTTGAGCTGTTTCTCGACCGAACCGCCGATATTGAGCGGATTCAGTTCGTTGACGATCGGCTGGCCCTCGAGGAAGAGAATGCGGGCGATCAGTTTCTCCGCGTGTTTCATCTCGTCGATGGCGCGTTTTTCAATGGCGGCATGGAGCTTGCCATAGCCCCAGTTGTCGCACATCTCCGAATGAACGATGTACTGGCTGATGGCGGTCAGTTCGTCGGCCAGGTAGGCATTCAACGCGGCAATGATTTTGTCGTCGCCTTTCATGATTTCTCCTTTCAAGATGAGGTATGAGCTCTGTGTCGGGCTGGCTGCGGCCCGGGATGCCCCGGGTCGTGCCCCCCGCTTTCGCCGCACTGCAGCTCAGGGGATCAGGGCCTTGAGCAGTGGGGCATACCATTCGTTTTTGGTCAGATTGTAGACGGCAAATCCCGAGCCGAATTCCCAATAGCCCCAGCTCATGGCGCGGTTTTCAGCCTGGCGTGCGGCCGCTTCCGTCCAGAGCTTGCGCGAGTTCATGTCGGCCTTGTTGAAAGCTCCGAATTCGCCCATAAAGAGGGGCCGGTTGTTGGTCCGTGCCCAGTTGCGCGCGCTTTCCAGTTCGTTTTGCAGTGCCGTCATCTCGGCGGCCGAGCCCCAGGTGGTGCCGAGCCAGGCATCGGAGCCGGCATTCCAGCTCGTCCCCTGGTGGGTGAAGTGGAAGGGATTGTAGTAATGGAAGGTGATGATCAGGTTGTTTTCCCCGGCCGGCAGAACCAGTTTGTCGAGGGAACTGAATGCGTTCCAGTCGGGCGGGCCGATGACCAGGGTGCGATAGGGATTGGACTGGCGGATGACGGCGATCGCCTCGGCCAGGTATTGGTTCCACAGTACCGCGTTGAGATTGGCATTCGGCTCGTTAAGGGGTTCGAAGAGGAGATCGGCGGGGTAGGCCTGGTAGTGTTCGGCGATCTGCCGCCACAGCGCGAGAAAGCGCTCCTTGTGGGCCGGGGGATCGCTAAAGATCTCTTCATAATGATGCATATTGATGACGATGGCCATGCCGCGGTCGAGGGCCTGCTGTACCGCCCAGTCGATGCGCGCAAAAAAATCGTCGCTGATGGTATAGGGGCTGGCGGTCTGGGCATGCGTCGACCAGCGGATGGGAAGCCGGATGCCGGTGAATCCTGCCTCATCGAGAAGCTGAAAGTAGCGCGCCTCGAGGGTGATGCCCCATTCGCCCTCGTTCGGAGCCTCGAGCGCGTTGCCAAAGTTGACGCAGCGGGCAATGCGCTGATTGACGATGAAGGGATCGAGGGGCGCGGTGATTGGCGTGTATTTGGGCTTGACGACCAGAGGCGGTGTGGGTTGTTTCTTGCACGCAACAAGGAGGAGGGCCGCAGCCAGCAGCAGCGGCACCGTTTTTCTCAGGGTATGATGCATAGGATTCTCGCGCAAAGAGGTCAGGGAAACAGAGCAAGTTAGGCAAACTTGAGGAAAAAGGCAACGGGAATCTCGCGATGGTCCGGATCGGCCCGGCGCAGGAGCCGCGCCGGTATTGCTGCCGGCCCTGAGTGGGGGGCTCGCGAACAGTCCGGTCAGCGCACCTGAATTGCGTCCTTTGATCGCGTCGCTGCCGGCTCTGAGCGGGGGGCTCGCGAGTTAGTCCTGCCGCGCCATCTCCTGCAATTTGCCCAGGTCTCCAGCGGCGTCGATGCCGGCATGTCCGCCGGTCTGTTCGAGAATGATCTCCCGCCCAGTCGTCTCTTCAAGCCGCAGTGAAATGGTGCCGCCCAGGGTCTCTGCGATCCGGTTGGTCATCCCCTGAAGGGTGGGGGCGTGCAGCAGACCGGCCTTGGCGCGCTCGGCGCGGATATGGAGCCGGTGGTGGCGGTCGCGCACCTGCAGCAGGATCTCCGCGTCGCCGATCTCCAGGGCTTCAACCTGAGCGCCGGTGTAGGTGGCGAAACGGTAGAGATGGTGGAGGTGGTTTAGCCCGATAATAAAACCGGGGAAAGCGCCGCGCAGCCACGGAATGATCGCCACGGAGGCCATGAAGCTGGTGCCGGGTGCAGCAAAATGGTTACTCTGCAGCCAGACATAGGCTTGCGGGAAGGAACGGCCCCAATCCTTCTCGATATAGCCGCGGCCCCCGGTAAAGTCGATCTCGCGGCCGTTGAAGAGCACGCTGCCCTTGAGTTCGTGGGAAAAACTGACCACCCCATGGTAGCATTCCATGAAGGGCACCCATGCGTACCAGCCCATGGCACCGGGGGAACGAAGGGTGACTGGCCATGGGATAAAGGGACCGAAGTCAATCTCCCCGTTGAGCTGCCAGCCCTCGGCCTCGATGTCGAGCGCCAGCCCGCGGCGGCTGAACCGGCTGGCGCCAAGGCGCTGCTCGAGGCCTCGGGGATCGGCGCAGAACTGCTCAGCCGGCAACCGATGATAGAGGCTGCGGCCACTACTGCCGTCGAGGAGCTGTATAAAAGCATGATCCCGCTCCGGCTCCCGATGCAAGCTAATGCCGGGGATCAGCGCCAGGCTGTTTTCCCCGGCCTCATCGACGCATTTGTAATACCAGCCCTCAAAAAAGGGCGCTTTGCTTTTTACTCCGTGATAACCCTCCGGATTCAAGAACGAGCGCATCGCGATCACCAGAACTCTCCACAGGGTAAAAACTTATTGGAGGATTAGGACTGCCGACAAGCCGAGGATCAGCAGGGCGGACATGCCCAGATGGATCTGCACATTCCAGCCCGCCGCGACCTTGAGCGCCTCCGGCTGGTCGTGGTGGCGTGCAACCTGCCGCCAGGTGCGCGGCAGGAGGGCGTAAGGGAGCAGGGCTGCCAGCAGAGGCCAGCCATGCGGCAGGACAATCATCGCGAGGATGAGCAGGTTGGCGATGAGGAGGAGATGAATCAGCAGAAATCCCCAGCGTCCGCGTTGACTGCCCAGGCGCGAAACCAGTCCGCGTTTGCCGGCGTTAGAATCGGCTTGAAGATCGATCAGCTGCCCTATCCAGAGGATCGAGGCCGTGCTGAGTCCAGTGACCGGCATGGCGGTGAGAATGTACGGGTGGAACAGTGTATTCTGGCTGATGGCGGCAACCAGGATAGCCATGGGGCCGAAGGCGAACCAGACCGCCGCTTCGCCAAGGCCGCGATAGGCCAGCTTGACCGGGGCGGCCGTGTAATATTTGCTGAAAAAGGCCGAGAGCAGATAGAGGCCTGCGAGCCAGGGCCAAAGGGCCTTGCGGGTGAAGAGGAGGAGGAGCAGGGCCGCGGCTCCGGCGACGATCAAGCCGATCCGGGCGACGCGGTACATCCCGGGGAGGAGATCGGGGTGCTCAAGCAGTAAACCGCTGCCGCCGCTGAAATCGTTGCGGTGCAGGTTGATCCGGTCGGTCCCCTGCAGGGTATCGAAAATGTCATTATAAACGTTGGTGGCCGCATGCAACGCGACGCCCATCACCAGCACCATGGCGAAACCAGCCGGAGAAAAATGGCTGCTGATGATGACCGCCAGCAGAGTGCCGGCGCCGAGTGGAGCGAGGATCGAGGAAAAAAAAGGCGCTCGCATCAGGGCGAAAAGGCCGGGCTTTATGGCTGCCATGGTTTGTACTCCTGTCGGGTTGGTTGCTCTCTTCTTAACAGCGGATTGCCAAACTGCATTCCTGAACCGGGTGAATTCATCTCCCGGCCTGGAGCTCCTGATCCTGCAGAGCGCATTCGGGGAGCTGAATTCCGCTGAATTTTTTTGATCCAGGCGATAAGTTCTTGCCTAATATCCTCTTTTTCCCTATACTTTAGGGATTGAAAACAGGCTTCCGTACCTCCCACGGAGACGTGCGCTATGGATTTCCCCTTGTTCCATCTCGATTTCATTGGCAACCGCATGCTCATTGCCATCACCGCCATCGTACATGTCCTCATCAACCATCCCATGGCGGTCGGGGCTCTCCCCCTGGCCACGCTGCTGGAATGGATCGCTTATCGCCGGAAATGGGCGGATCTGGATCAGCTGGCCTACAAGATCACTTTCGTCGTTTTCATTATCACCACATCGCTCGGGGCCATGACCGGCGTCGGTATCTGGTTCACCACCTCGCTGGTCAATCCGGACGCCATTGGATCGCTCATCCGGGTCTTTTTTTGGGCCTGGTTCAGCGAATGGGTGATCTTTTTTCTCGAAGTCATTTTCATCATGATCTACTTCCTCTCCTGGAAATCCTGGAGCGGAGACAAAAAGAGACGGCATCTCCTGACCGGCCTCGTGCTCAGTATTTGTTCCTGGCTCACCATGGCGATCATCACCGGCATTCTCGGTTTTATGATGAATGCCGGCAAATGGGTGCCCTACACCCATGAATGGGCACCTGAATCGAGCCTCTTCACGGCTTTTTTCAATCCGATCTACCTGCCCCAGCTGCTCTTCCGTTCCGCCGTGGCCTTTCTCTCCGCCGGCATCTTTTTTCTCTTTCTCATTCCCCTGTTCAAAAAGGTCACCTTCGAACTGCGCGGCCGCGCGGTCCGGCCGATCAGCCTCTGGGTGCTCGCCTGGCTGCCACCGGCGGTTATTGGTGCCCTCTGGTACTGGCAGCGGATCCCGCCTTTCATGCAGGCCAACGCCCCGATCGCTTTGACCACCCAGGCTTTTGTGAAATGGTACCACTCCATTCTCTGGATTCTTCTCGGCATGGCGCTGATCGTGCCTCTGACCACCCTCATCGGCGCCATCAAACCCAAAAAGCTCCCGGCCGCCCTGCTGATCATCCCCTTTCTCGCCGTGACGACCTTGATCGGCACCTATGAACGCCTGCGCGAGTTTGTGCGCAAGCCCTGGGTCATCCAGGGCTACCTCTATGCCAACGGCCTCCGCGCCCAGGATTATCCCCTCTTCCAGGAGGAGGGGGTGCTGGCCCGCGCCACCTGGGTGCACCACCATCAGGTGACCGAGGAGAACAAGCTCGAGGCGGGCGGAGAGGTGTTCATGGTCGCCTGCAGCCGCTGTCATACCCTGAGCGGCGTCAACAGCGTGCGGACCCGTTTGCAAACGCTCTTCCCGGCCGACAAATGGCAGGAGGATCAGATCGCCGCTTATATCAGCACGATGCATAATGTTCGCATCTTCATGCCGCCCTTTCCCGGCAGCGATGCGGAACTGAAAGCCTTGAGTGCCTGGCTCACCGCCAATCAGCATCTGGCCCTGCGCGCCGAGGGCGGGCAGACCGCCTTGCTGCCCAGCGCGCCGGTGCTGAAATAACGACGCGACCGCATGCAGGCGGACCGGCCCGCCGCGAGTTCCCGGCCTCCTTTATTCAGGTAGCTCACCAACGAAACAGGAAAGACCGATGAATCCTCTGCCCTTGCCCCATGACATCCCCTTGCAGATGCCCCTGCCGGAGGGATTGGCCAAAATCCTGCTGGTGCTGCTTTTTCTCGTCCATATTCTCTTCGTGAATTTCATGCTCGGCGGTCAGGCCCTGGCCGTGATCCTGGAGATCCTTGGGCTCTGGCGCAAAAAATATGACCGCCTCGCCTACGAGATTTCGACGACGGTCACGGTGAGTAAAAGCCTGGCGGTTGTCCTCGGCGTGGCCCCGCTCCTGGCCATCAACGTCACCTATACGATCTATTTCTACTCCTCCACCATCCTGGTCGGTTTTGCCTGGATGATGATCATCCTCATGGCAACGGCGGCCTTTCTGCTCACCTATCTGCATAAATACACCTGGGAGAGCTGGGGGGAGAGCCGGCGGGCCCTGCATGTTACCGTGGGCGCCGCGGCGCTGGTGCTCTTCCTCAGCATCGCCCTCGTCTTTATCACCAACATCAATCTGATGGTCCTGCCGGCGTACTGGCCGCGGGTGGCGGGCTTCCTTTCGGCGGTGCTGCTCCCGAGCGCTCTGCTGCGCTACCTCCACTTCCTGCTCGCCACTCTGGCGATCGCCTCCCTCTTTGCGGCCGGCTGGTTCGGCCGCAGCGGCTTCGACCTGGGGCGTCTCCCCGGTTTCACGCGCGGGGAGATCATCGCCCTCTTTTTCCGCATCGCCCTGATCATCACCCTCCTGCAGTTCCTGGCCGGACCGGCCCTGATCCTCTCCCTGCCGGTGCAAGGCCACTCCCTGACCGTCTGGCTGCTGATTCTCGCGGGGGCCGCCATCGCAGTGGTGTTTGCCTTCCTGCTTTGGCGGGCGCTGGACCGTTTGCCGCAGCAGCTGGGCACGCGCTACCTGCTCATTCTCACCCTGTTGCTGGGCACGGCGCTGCTCATGGCCTTCGGCCGTCATTTCTACCGTGAGCGCGCCGTTGCACCGCACCGCCAGGCGATGCGGGCCAAAACCGAGACCATGCTCTGGGATTCACGCGCCGCCCAGTCCCGCGCGCGCATGGGATTGACCCGGGTGGTTTACACCTCCGCAGGGGAGAAGGGATTCAAGACCAACTGCGCTGCATGCCACGGCGAAAGCACGACCATCGTCGGGCCGCCGCTCATGGAGGTGCGCTCGATCTATGCCGGCGATCCCGATGCCCTGGTGGCCTGGGCCAAGGCTCCGGGTGTCAAACGCGGCGGGGCGCCCATGCCCTCATTCAGGCATCTGCCGGATAAGACACTGCACGAGATCGCGGAGTATATCCTCGGCAGCAAGTGAGCAGGATCCGGAATATTTGTTTCTGTCGAACCGTTACGTTCAGTACAATCCGGACCATTTCAATCCCGCTCTGATGAGGAAGTGATGCAGAAACAAATTTTTTCCCTGATCCTGGTACTCGCCATCTCCGCCACCGCTCGGCCGGAAATCGTCACTCCGGAAGGTTTCGGGCAGATTACCGGCCATATCCATGACGCGGCCACCCGGGAGGCGCTCATCGGCGCCAATATCCAGGTGGTCGGCACTACCCTCGGCGCCGTCTCTGCGGCCGACGGTACCTTTACGATCCTGCGGGTGCCTGAAGGGACGATCGCCCTGCAGGTCTCGATGATCGGTTACAAGGCGGTCATCCAGCCCGACCTGATCGTCACCCCCGTCAAGCCGCTCGAGGTCAACATCGGTCTGCAGCAGATCCTCCTCGAAGGCGCCAGCATTACCATCAAACCGAGCTATTTCGAATCGGTCAGCGACAAGCCCCTCAGCGTGCAATCCCAATCCTATGCTGAAATCCGCCGCCTGCCGGGCGGCTATGAGGATGTCATTCGCGCCGTCTCTATTCTGCCGGGCGTCGCCCAGGCCCAGAACGGCCGCAACGACCTGATCGTACGCGGCGGTGCCCCCTCCGAAAACCTCTATGTCATCGACGGTATCGAAGTGCCTAACATCAATCACTTTGGCACCCAGGGTGCCACCGGCGGGCCGCTGAGCTTTGTCAATCTCGACTTTGTCGCCAACACCACCTTCGCCACCGGGGGATTCGGGGTGCGCTACGGCGACCGCCTCTCCTCGGTGACCAACATCGAACTGCGCCAGGGGCGAGAGGACCGCTGGGGCGGCAAAGGCACCATCTCCGCCTCCCAGTTCGGCCTCAACCTCGAGGGACCGGTGGCCAGGAAGGGAAGCCTGGCGCTCTCGGCGCGGCGCAGCTATCTCGATTTTGTCTTCAAGGCCGCAGGATTCGCCTTCGTGCCTGAGTATTGGGACTTTCTCGTCAAGGGCGATTACCAGCTCGGGCCGCACGATCAGCTCGCCTTGACAGCGATCTCGGCCATCGATAATGTCAAGCTCTTCAATGATACCGCCGAGAAGCGCTATGACAACTCCCGGGTGGTCAAGAGCGATCAGTACGAAGCGGTCGCGGGCCTGACCTGGCGGCATTTGTTCGGCATCGGCTACTCCACGGTCAGCCTCAGCAACAACCGCTTCCGCTACGATATGCTGCAGGCCGACACCACGCAACAGGCGATTTTCACGAATAATTCGCTCGAGCGCGAAACCTTGCTGACCGCCAATCTGGTCGTCAAGCCGGCGCGGCGCACCGAGGTGACCCTGGGCGCCCAGGCGCGCGCGGTGCTCTTTAACAGCACCATCCTCGTGCCACCCTTCACCAATCCCTTTGGCGAGGAATTTTCAGTCGATGCTCTGCTCGATACCACTGCCCTCAAGGGATCGGCCTGGTTGCAGCTGCTGCAAAAGAGCGGCGCCTTCACCCTCACCCTCGGCGGCCGCTATGATTATTTCAACCTCATCGAGCACGGTTCGGCCGTCTCGCCCCGTGTTGCGCTTGAGTACGATTGGGGCGCCCTGACCAAATTGAGCATCAGCGCCGGGCGCTACCATCAGGTGCCGGCCTATGTCTGGCTGGTTGCCAATCCCGTCAACCGCCGCCTCAAGCAGATCCAGGTCGATCAGTATATCCTCGGCCTCCAGCATCTGCTGCGCGACGACCTCAAACTCAGCCTCGAGGGTTATTACAAGAGATACGGCCGCTACGCCGCCAGCACTCTGCAACCCTGGCTGGTGATGGCCAATACCGGTGCGGGCTATGGCGGCGCCGAGGAGGGTTTTGCCTCCTACGGGCTCGATCCCCTGATCAGCGGCGGTACGGGCTGGGCGCGCGGCCTCGAGCTTTTCGCGCAGAAACGTCTTTCCCAGGTGCCGTGGTATGGGCTGCTCAGCGTCAGTTATGGCGAAGCCAAATTCAAGGGGCTCGACGGCATCCTGCGCCCGGGCAGCTTTGACCAGCGCTGGATCGTCAATCTCGGCGGCGGCTGGATCCCCAACAGCCGCTGGGAGTTCAGCGCGAGGTTCCGCCTCGCAAGCGGGCGGCCCTATACGCCCTTCAATGCCGATTATTCCCGATCGGGCAGCCGCTACAATAGCGCGCGCATCGCGGTCAACCACTCCCTCGATCTCCGGGCCGACCGCCATTGGCAGACGGGCGGGATGGTGCTGATCACCTTTGTCGACATCCAGAATATTTACAATCGCAAGTTCAGGGACGTGCCGCGCTGGAATGCCTTTAAACAGGAGGTGGATGCAACCTCCAGCATCGGCCTCCTGCCGACCATCGGCATCAGCGCCGAATTCTGATCAGGGATGGGATGGAAAAGAAGAGCCCGGTTTGCGCCGGGCTTTTTTTTTATCGCGAGCCCTATTCGGTGGGGACGAGAACCGTGGGAAGAGCCCGGTTTGCGCCGGGCTTTTTTTTTATCGCGAGCCCTATTCGGTGGGGACGAGAACCGTGGGAAGCGCCGTGGCGAGATCGGGATAGGCGAAACGGAATCCGGCCGCGGTGAGCCGGGCGGGCACCACCCGCGCGCTGCTGAGCAACATTTCATCCGCCATCTCACCCAGAACCAGGCGCAGGGCGAAGGCGGGGGCGGCTAAAAAGGCGGGGCGGTGCAGGGCGTGCGCCAGCGTCCGGGTGAATACGGCGTTGGTCACGGGCGCGGGCGCGGTGAGGTTGACCGGCCCGCTCGTCACTGGATGCTCGAGGAGGAAAGTTAGGGCGCGATGCACATCCGCCATCGCCACCCAGCTCCAGTATTGCCGGCCGTTGCCCAGCTTGCCGCCCAGACCCAGGCGCAGCAGCGGCAGCAGCCGGGCCAGCGCGCCGCCGTCACGGTCGAGAATGATGCCGAAGCGCGGATGGACGACAGGTATGCCGGCCGCGCGCGCGGGAGCGGCCGCCGCTTCCCACGCCGCACAGACCTCGGCCAGGAAGCCGCTCCCGGCCGCAGCCGATTCATCCAGCAGCGTCTCGCCGCGGTTGCCGTAAAAGCCCGTCGCTGATGCGCTGATGAACACTGCCGGCGGACGGCGCAGCCGGGCCAGCGCTGCGGCCAGGAGCCGGGTCCCCTCGCAGCGGCTCTTCATGATCCGCTCCTTGCGGGCACTGTTCCAGCGGCTGCCCAGGTTCTCCCCGGCCAGATGAATGACCGCATCCAGCCCCTCCAGATTGTCGCGGTCGATCTCCCCCTTGGCGGGATTCCAGAAAATTTGCCGGGCTGAATGCAGCGGCCAGCGTCGCACCAGGGGATGGATGTCGTGACCGTTCTGCTCCAGATGACGGACCAGACCGGTCCCGATCAGCCCGCTTGCACCGGTGATGGCGATTTTCATCTCTGCTCCCGGGTTTGTCCGTACTGCTCCTTGAATTGGAGGATTCGTTGACTGGAGATAATATTTGCGATGATCCAAAAAAGCCTTGATTCCTATTGAATATATTACATAATTTAATGATTAATTAAAAGTTTTATCCGACAGGATCCTGATGAAGCGACCGATCCTAGAGATGCGTCATATCGGCAAGCGCTTTCCCGGCGTGGTGGCGCTGGAGGATGTTGACTTTGACCTGCTCGCGGGTGAGGTGCATGTGCTGCTCGGCGAGAACGGCGCCGGCAAATCGACCCTGGTCAAGATCATCAGCGGCGCCCATGCCTGCAGCAGCGGACAAATCCGCCTCGACGGCGCCGAGGTCCGTATCGATTCCCCGCGCCGCGCCCAGGAGCTGGGCATCGCCTGCATTTATCAGGAACTGACTCTGGTCCCAGGGCTAACCGCCGCGGAGAATATCTTCCTCGGGCGCGAGCCGCGCCACCGCAGCAGCTTGATCGACCAGAACCGGCTCAACGGCCAGGCCCAGAGCCTGCTCGACGAACTCAACGCCGGCATCGCCGCCACCGACCGCGTCCGGGATCTGCGCGTGGCGCAGCAGCAAATGGTCGAGGTGGCGCGCGCCCTCTCGCTGCAGGCGCGCATCCTGATCATGGACGAGCCCACATCGGCTCTGACTGCACAGGAAATCGCCGGTCTGTTCGCGGTCCTGCGCCGCCTCCTCCAGAGCGGCGTGGCCGTGATTTATATCTCCCATCGCCTCGAGGAACTCTACGAAATCGGCGATCGCGTCACTATCCTGCGCGACGGCCGCCACATCGCCACACGGCCGGTCAGCGCCACCTCCCGGGAGGAACTCATCCGCCTCCTGGTCGACCGCGAACTTGCGGAACTTTACCCCCGGGTCAGAGTCACCCCCGGGCCGGAGGCGCTGCGCGTTGAACACCTCAGCCGCAATGGGGTGCTGCACGATATCTCCTTCAGGGTGCACCGCGGTGAAGTGGTGGGTATTGCCGGGCTGCTCGGCGCTGGACGCACGGAGCTGGCGCGCGCCCTGTTCGGGGCCGATCCGATCGACAGCGGCCGGATCTTCATCCACGGGCAGCCGGCGCGGGTTCCCTCTCCCCGCAGCGCCATCCGCCAGGGGATCGGCCTGCTCACCGAAGACCGCAAAACCCAGGGGCTGGTGCTCGGACGTTCCGTGCTGGAGAACACGACGCTACCCAGCCTCGGGGCCTTCTCCCGGCTGGGATGGATCCAGCTCGGACGGGAGCGCACCGCTGCCGCAGCTTGGGCCGACCGGCTGCATATCCGTACGCCCGGTCTCGGCCAGCAGGTCCGCTATCTCAGCGGCGGTAATCAGCAAAAAGTCGTTCTGAGCAAATGGCTCTGCTCGCATACAGATATCCTCCTCTTCGATGAGCCGACGCGCGGCATCGACGTCGGCGCCAAGGTCGAGATCTATCAGCTCATGAATCAGCTCGCGGCCGCCGGCGCCGCCATCCTGATGATTTCCTCGGAACTGGCGGAGATCCTCAGCCTCAGCGACCGGATTCTGGTGATGTGCCGCGGGCGCCTGGCCGCGGAATTCCCCGCCGATCAGGCGACCCAGGAAAAGATTCTTCATCATGCACTCGGAGAAAACTAGGTGCACCTTTCCCCGCTGGTATCCCATTACGGCCGGCAGTTCGGCATCCTCCTCGTTCTCATCTTGCTTTCCCTCCTGCTTTGGGGCCTCAGCCCGCACTTTATGACGCTCTCCAATTGGCTCAACATCGCCCAGCAAACCGCCCTCAACGCCATCATCGCTGCGGGCATGACCTTCGTCATCATCAGCGCCGGCATCGACCTTTCGGTCGGCTCGATCCTGGCCCTGGCGGGCGTGGTGATGGCTGGCAGCCTCAAGGCCGGCGCCCCGGTACCCCTGGCCCTGCTGATCGGCCTGGCCGCCGGCTTTGCCTGCGGCTGCGTCAACGGTCTGCTCATCGCCCGCGGCAAACTGCCCGCCTTCATCGCCACCTTGGGGATGATGAGCGTCGCCCGCGGCGGAGCCCTGATCTTTACGGACGGGCGGCCCATTTCCGGCTTCTCGCCGGGATTCCGGGCCATCGCGAACGGTGAGTTCCTGGCGGTGCCCATGCCGGTATGGGTGATGGGTGTGGTCTACCTCGCGGCGCATCTCCTCCTCAACCGGACTCGGTTGGGCCGCTACACCTATGCCATCGGCGGCAATGAGGAGGCGGCATTGCTCTCCGGGGTCCATGTCCAGCGCTATAAAACCCTGGTCTATGCCTTCTCGGGCTTGATGAGCGGACTGGCGGCGATCGTCCTGACGGCGCGGCTGAATTCCGCCCAGCCGATCGCCGGCATGAGCTATGAACTGGACGCCATTGCCGCGACGGTGATCGGCGGCACCAGCCTGACCGGGGGGGAGGGACACATCATCGGCACCCTCATCGGGGCTTTTATCATGGGGGTGCTGCGTAATGGACTCAATCTGCTCGGCGTCTCGTCGTTCGTGCAGCAGACGGTGATCGGGGCGGTGATCATCATCGCTGTGCTGCTCGACATGGCCATCAAAAAACGCCGTATCTGACCGGAGGAGACTGCCATGAAGAAACTTGTCTTGCCGCTGCTGATACTGGGACTCCAGGCGGGCTGCCGGCAGGGGCCAAAAGAGACCGGCACCCCGGCCATCGCGCTGGTGATGAAGACCCTGAACAATCCCTTTTTCATGGAGATGCAACAGGGCGCCGAGGAGGCCGCGAAAACCCGGCAAGTGCAGGTGATCGTTCAGGCGGCGGAGCGGGAGGTGGACGTCGAGAAGCAAATGCAGATCATCGAGAATCTCATCCAGCGCCGTGTCGCGGCTATCTGCCTCACCCCGGCCGGCTCCCGTGAGGTCGTTCCGGCCATCCTTAAAGCCAACCGCGCCGGTATCCCGGTGCTGATCGTCGATTCCGGAGTCGACTCGGTGGCGCTGGCCGAGGCCGGAGGCCATGTGGCCACCTTCATCGGCTCGGACAATTTCGATGGCGGCCGCATCGCCGGCCAGATGATCGTCGACAAACTCGGCGGTAAAGGGAACGTGGCCATCCTCGAGGGTGTACCGGGGCACGAAACCGGCGATTCACGGCTGCGGGGATTCCATGCCGCCATCGACCGTGCTCCGGGCATCCACGTCGTCGCCTCCCAGCCCGCTAACTTTGAGCGGGATCAGGGCTACAGCGTCTTCCAGAACATCCTGCAATCCCATCCGGAGGTGCAAGCGGTCTTTGGCTGCAACGACATGATGGCCCTCGGGGCCATCGAGGCGATCGCCGCCGCAGGCCGGTCCGGGGATATCCTTGTGGTCGGCTTCGACGCCATCGCCGACGCGCGCGAGGCGATCCAGGCGGGCCGAATGGCCGCCTCCATCGCCCAGAATCCGCACGAGATGGGACGCCTGGCGGTCGAAAACGCCCTCCGTGCGCTGCGGGGCGAGACCCTCCCCGCCCGGATCCCGGTGCCAATCGAACTGGTGCGTTAGCCCGTTGCCAGGCTGCCTCCGTTGGCCGGTACCGATCGAACGGGTGCGTTAGCCCGTTGCCAGGCTGCCTCCGTTGGCCGGTACCGATCGAACGGGTGCGTTAGCCCGCTGCCAGGCTGCCTCCGCAGGCTGGTGCCGCCGCCCCCACAACGTAAAACGTGTTTTTGCCCTTGTTTTTACCTGCTAAAGCGCTATCTTACAGTATGAAAGCAGCACGCACATCCGCTGGGGCGCTGCTGGCTGCAGTCGCCCTGCTCTTCACCCTGCTGGCCCTTTGGCGCGGCTCCTGGCGGACCGCCAGCGAGGATTGGAGCAGCGATTTTTATCTGCGCCTGCGCGGGGATCGCTCCCTCGATGCGCGCTGGGTATTCATTGCCGTTACCGCCGAGGATGTGTACGATCTCGGCGGATGGCCGGTCACCCGCGATTATTACAGCTATCTGCTGCACACCCTGCAAGCGCGGGGTGCCCGCATTCTTGCCTTCGATCTGCTGATGGAAAGCCCGCAACGCGGTTACCCGGAATTCGACCGGATTTTCGCGGACGCTCTCGCATCCGCCGGCACGGTCTGCCTGCCCATGGCCTTTGAAACATTCCAGCCACCGGTGCGCGGCCAGAAACTCTTTCAGGCCGGACAACCGACCTGGCCTCATCCCCTTTTCCGGGACCGCCTGGCCGGCTGCGGTTTCAGCAATCTGCCCCCCTCCGGCATGATCCGCCGCCTCCCGGTGCTCGCCGCCGAAGCGGACACACTTCGCCTCTCCTTTGGCGCGGAGATGGCGCGGCAATTCTGGGGCGGACGCGCCTTCTCCGGCAGCGGCGCCGCGCTGGTGCTCCACGATGATCAGGGGAACATCCGGCGGATTCCCCTGGACGGCAATGGCCAACTGCGGATCGATCCCGTCAGCGGCAAGCGGATCGAACAACTGAACTTTGTTCACGCCCTCCATATGCTGCGCGATCAACCTGGCGCGCTCGATCTTACCGGGCGCATCGTTCTGGTCGGTGTCACGGCCCCCGGCCTTGCCGTGAGCAAGTCGACGGTCCTCAACGCCGCCTTGCCCGCACCGCTGCTGCAGCTCATCGCTGCAGAAAATATCATCAGCGGGCGCTGGCTCGCCCCTCTCCCGGTGGTCTGGCAGATCCTGCTGGTCCTCCTGCTTTGTGCAGCCTGCGGTTTTATTGCGCGTCGGGGCGGCAGCGCGCGGCTCGCCCTCGGTGGCGCCGCCCTTGGCGCCGCCGTCCTGGCCGGCGGACGGCTTCTCTTCCTCACGGGCCGGATACTGCCGCTCGTCTGCCCCCTCGGCGCTCTCGCTACTGCAGTCGCCGCCCTCTCCGCCGCACGTATCCGCCGGGAGCGCTCCGCCGCAGGTCTGCTCCGGGCCGAGCTGCAGTCAGCGCTGGAAAAACAGCACCTGCAACTGCAGGCTGCCCGCGCGGAATTGGCCGGACTGCTAAAACAGCGCCATGCGAACGGGGAGGATGAGGCCCTTTTCGCCAAGCAGCAAGAGATTGCCGGGCTCGAAAAACGCATAGCGGATATCCGCAGCCTCTCCCGCCTGGAGCGGGAGAAGCCGCAACGGAAATATGATATGCTCTATCATCCCGACAGCCCGTTGGCGGAAGTTGTCCGGCTGATCGAGCTGCTCGCTGCGGCCGATCTGGCGGTCATCCTCCAGGGCGAAACCGGCACCGGCAAGGAACTGGCGGCCCGCGCCATCCATGCAGGGGGCGCCCGCCGCGATGCACCCTTCCTTGCGGTAAACTGCAGTGCCCTCTCCGCAACCTTGCTCGAGAGCGAGCTTTTCGGCCACGAAAAAGGCAGCTTCACAGGCGCCATCGCCCGGAGGCGCGGACTCTTTGAACAAGCGGACGGCGGCACCCTGTTTCTCGATGAAATCAGCGAGACCTCCCCGGCTTTCCAGGCCAAGCTGTTGCGCGTTCTTCAGGAAAAAACAGTGCAGCCTCTCGGCGGGGAAAGGCCGGTGAAGGTCGACGTGCGGATCATCGCCGCCGCCAACCGCGACCTCCAGGCCCTGGCGCGGCAGCAGGAGTTTCGCGAGGATCTGTTCTACCGCCTCAACGGTATGACCCTGACCCTGCCGCCGCTACGGCAGCGTGTCATGGATATCCCGCTTCTGGCGGATCATTTTCTCGGGACCAACCCGGGAAACGGCCGGAAAAGTCTTGCGGCCGACGCCCTGGCGCTGCTGACGACCTATGCCTGGCCTGGCAATATCCGCGAGCTCGACAATGTCCTGCAGCGCGCCGCCCTGCTTGCCACCGCAGCGGGCCGCAGCACGATTCAGAGCGGCGACCTTCCCGAGGCTTTGCACGCCACCCGTCCGGCGGCGTCCACCTATCTCTCCCTCGAGGAGCAGATCCTTCACTCCCTGCGGAGCCTGCGTTTCTCCCACGCCTCAATCGCCCTCACTGCCCAGGCCCTGGGCGGGCGCGACCGCGGCACGATTACCGAATATTTGCGCGGAATCTGTTTTATGCACCTGGTCGCGGCGGATTACCGCATGGATCCGGCCATCCGTGCTTTGACGGCCAGCGACGATCCCGTGGTCCTCGCACGCGCCGGCAACAAGATGCGCGCCTATATCGCCAACCTCTCCGCGGCAGGGGATCTCTCCCGGCTCTATCAGGGCCTCCCGCAAAAATATCATCCCTACTTGCGGCTGCTGCTCGAGCATCGCGACCGGATCATCTGAGCGCCTCCGCTTCTCCATTTGCGGAAAATTTCCGCATCTTGCGGATTTCCGCAACTTCCGGACGCGATCCAGCTGGAATAGATCAATAATAAATTGTTCAAAAATATAATCTTGACGACGAACCAGAATCGTGGCATGCTCTTTGTCTTCATCAGGGCACGGCGCACACGGCGCCGGGTAACCATCCTTAATCGGGGAGGCCCTATGAAACAAAGCTTGTCATGGTGCGTAGCCATTCTTGGAGTATGGTCCATCTCGTACGCATGTGGCCCGTCAGCCGGTCCAAACCGCGCCGCCGGGATCGGCCTGCGCTCGTCCTATTGGGACATGGCCGGCAGCAGCAACCGCATCGTCGCGCACAGCTTCGATGGCGAGGCCTGGGTGGATTTCAGCGGGGCGGGCGGCCACCTTTACCTGCTCTCGCGGGTATCGGACCGGCTGATGCTGGAGTTGACGATGGGCAGCGCCGGGTCGGTTAACGGCGTGCACGATTGGGATAGGGACGAGGACTATGATGTCACTGCGGTGATACCGATCACTCTCGGCGTCCGCTGCGACCTGCTGCCGCTGGACAGCTCCGGCCCTGCGCGTCCCTACTTCAGCGCCGGCGTCGGTCCCTATATCGTGGCCAAGGCGAGTGTGCACCATGGCTGGTTCGATGACGAGGTCAGCGCGGAATGGGATGCCCATAAGGGCGCCTATCTCGGGGCGGGCCTGGATTACCGGTTGACGAGCTGGCTGTGGCTCAACTTCGATGCGCGTCACCATTTCGTCGAGATGGATGCGGATAATCCCTACAGCGGCTTTGAATACGGGAGCGGCCTGCAGTTCATGTGGGGCCGCTATAAAAAATAATTCAGGATAAAGGGATGCTGATGAAGCGCACGTTTTTGCTGCTCTGGCTGCTGGGTTCTCCGCTACTTCTCCTTGGACAGGGCATTACCCGCAGCCACGGATTGGGCGTCCGCCTCAGCTTCTGGAATATGATGGACCAGAACATGCGCTTCACCCTGGATGCGTCCGCCGTGCGGGGCAGCGTCGATCTCTCCGGCGTCGGCTTTTGGCTCTCCTACCAATCGCGGATCCAGCGCAACTGGTTCATGCTCTTCGACCTCGCCACCGTGGCCAGCATCCATTCGGACCTGGTCGGCGAGCGGGAGAATGATGCGCATGTCTCCACCGTTATTCCCCTGCTGCTCGGGTTCCGTCATTATCCCTATGGCGGCCGCTTGCGCGGTTCATTGCAGCCCTATTTCGGTGTGGGCGCCGGGCCCTACTATGTGACCGATTTTAATGTTAAGGAGGCTGATTCCGGCATGGATGTCCATATCGAGGGATCAGGGAAGACCTTTTATGGGGGGTATGCTTCTGCTGGCGCTCAATTGCACTTCACCAGCTGGCTGGCCCTGACCTTCGATACCCGATACCATTTCGTCGACTGGCGCAGCAAGGGCGCCTACAGCGGGCCGGAATTCGGAATCGGCATGACTCTGATGTGGGGCCGAAGCCAGGAAATGTTTCAGGTGTTAGGCAGCAAGCTGATCGTCGAGAATCTCTATCCCGCCTACTATCAGTTCTACAACACCTATCCGTTGGCGCTGGTTACCGTGCGCAACCTGACCGGTTCGCCGATCGAGATCAATGTGCGCAGCAACATCGAGGGCTATACGCCGCGTCCCCGGGAGAGCGGATTCATCCGGCTGGCAGGCCATGAAACCCGCGACATCCCGGTGACGGTGCTTTTCGGGCCCAAAATGCTCGAGGTCGAAAACCGCACGCCCGCCGTGCTCGACCTGGTCATCGAGGGGCGGGCGGGAACCACGCTGCGCAAGACCGTGAGCGCGGGACTGACCATTCACCAGCGCAATGCCTGGGATGGGGACATGCAAAAACTGAAATTCTACATCACCGCCGATGATCCACAGATCATCAAGGAGTGCAGCGCGCTGACGGCCAACCGGCCCGGGTCCCGCGAACCGGAAGCCCTTGCGACCGCACGGGCGATCTTTGATCACCTTTCCCAATACGGCCTGCGCTATCGTCGCGATCCCAATATCCCCTTCTACAAGGACGACCGGGTGCTCTATCCGCGCGAGACCCTTCAGGCAGGCGGAGGGGATTGCGATGACCTGACGGTGCTCCTGGCCAGCTATCTCGAGAGCGCGGGATACGCCACCGCCTTCGTCGAGGTCCGGGATCCCGGCAAGGAGATGGCGCATCTCTACCTGCTCTTTTCGACCGGCCTGGGTCCGGTATCGGGTGAACTGATCAGCTCCAACGAAAAACGGTATATCGCCCGCACGGCCCCCGGGGGAGAGACCCTTCTCTGGATCCCGCTCGAATGCACGCTGTTGGGGAGGAGCTTCGAGGAGAGCTGGATGACAGGCGCTTCCCAATATCTCGATGAGGCTGTGCTGCGGAACGGCCTTGCAGAAGGCTGGGTCACGATTATCGATGTCGACTGACCGGCCTGCTGCCCTGTAACCTGGAGGGGAGTGTAATGAAACGGAATCTGATCGCTGTATCCATGTTCCTTCTTGTGGGGACGACCTTGCTCGCCCAGCCTGCCGCCCGGATCCTCTCGCTGCAGGGCTCGGTGCAGATCCGCCGCAGCCTCGAGGAAAACTGGCGGCTGGCGGCAGCCGGCATGCCCCTGGAGGCCGGCGATACCATTCTCACCGGCGAGAACAGTGAGGCACAGCTGCGGACTGCCGACGGGGCCCTGCTGCGGCTTGGCGCCCAGGTCATTCTCGATGTGGCCGATCTGAAACGCCTCAGCGAACGGGAGATGTTCCTCTGGCTCATCAGCGAAAAAATCGACCGGCTCCCGCAGCGGCAGGAGAAAACACCCCTCCGCTTCGGCCAGATCACCTCGGTGCACGGAGAGGAGAAAGGCCGGCCGGCGCCGATCCCGGGAGAGCGCGCACAGCGCTGGCGCGCCGAGGTGAATGGCCTGCTCGTGCTGCTGGTCAATGCCTATTCAACCAACGCTGTGGTTAAATGCCACAAGATCCTGCGGCGCTATCCCGAACAGGAAGACTGCGGTGAAGTTCATTTTTATCTGGGCCAGACCCTGGAGTCGCTCGGCCAAGCCGGGCAGGCCGCTGAAGCCTATCAGGAGGCGGCACAGAGAGTGCAGTCCGGAGGTTGCAGCAGCCCTGCTGCCGCCGAGAGATCGCAAAAGGTCCGGGAATCCCTGCAGCGGTTGCGCGGCAGCCAATCCATGAATGAGGGAGGACAAGACGATGAATAAAGTTTGCATGATGTGTCTTGCCGCGGCCGTGGCTCTTCTGGGCGGCTGCGATATCGATGATCCCTACCAGAATGTCGACAATACCCGCTATGTCGCCACCGATGAATTTGAATATGAAACCCCTGTCGAAGGCCGGCATGCCCTCGATCTGAATGCCATCAACGGCAAGGTCGAGGTGATCGCCATTCCGGGAGCGCAAACCGTGCGGGTCTGGGGAGAAAAACGCGTGGCCTCTGACAACGATGAGGACGCCAACGAGCACCTCGATGACCTCGAGGTGCGCATGATCGCCGATGATGAGCGGATCAGTGTGCGGACCGCGCAGCCCGAGAACACCCATGGCCGCGACTACCGTGTCGATTACAGTGTGCGCATCCCTGCCGGATGGGCGGCCGTCATCATCATGGTCAACGGCGCGGCCTATCTCGACAATCTTTCCGGCGATACCAGCATCGAGCTGGTGAATGGCGATGTGGTGCTGCGCAGTATCTATGGCAGGCTGGAGACGCGGGTGACCAACGGGGATGTGGATGCCAGGATGGTCCTGGCACCGGGGGGACGCTGCGATCTGAGCACGGTCAACGGCCGGATCGATCTCATGGTGCCCAGGATAACCTCGGCAGGAGTCACGGCCGGTCTGACGACCGGATCGATCTCCGTCAGCAATCTGGAGCTGCATGAGGCGGTGCGCACAAAGCGAACCCTGAAAGGTGTGCTCGGGGATGGCAACGGCGAAATTCTGCTGCAGACGGTCAACGGCAGCATCGCCCTGAACGGGGAGTAATTCAGCGAAGGGCTCTCCTGCTCTTCGTCGCGGGGCAAGGCCCGGAGATCAGGAGAGCGCCGCGCCGATGGCCGTGGCATATTCGGCGTCGGCGGGAAAAACGAACGCCACGGGGTAGAGATTGGAGATTTCGCTGAGGATCTTCTGGCCGATCCGGTTGTTGCTGCCGTTGCCGGTGACCACGACGGAGGTGTAGCCCTGGCCCTGCGCGGCGAAGACGGCCAGCATCCCGATGACCTGATAGGTCATGTTGATCAGGCCCAGTGCGATATCCTCCTCCCGGGCGGTGTCGAGCATCTTGGCAAAATTGGCAGCGGTGGCGTCGCTTTTCAAAAAGCTGATCCCTTCATCCGCGATATCCCCGATCAGCAGATCGACGTTGCGGAGATCGCCCTTGCCGGCCATGCGCATGATGTTGGCAAAATCGGTCGTCTTGAGCAAGACCTTCGCCAGCCCCATGATCGTTCCTCCGCCGACGCCCGTGCCGCCGAGATGGGTGATCCGCTCCTGCGTCGCGGTGATGAAGACCGTTCCGGTGCCGATGTTGGCGATGAGCACCCGCTCCTGCTGCTGCAGAAAGAGGCATCCCCGTCCGATTGAAGTGATCTCATCGACCTTGCGCGTCGGGATGGCGAAAATATCCCCATGAATCTTGCCGGCGCCGACGCCGGTGATGATGATCCGCTCGATCTCCGAAATCGGGATCCCCTTTTCCAGGGTCAGTTTGCCGAGAATGCCCGTCGCCGAGGTAATGGCATCGACGGCCTTGGTCTTCAGGCGGCAGACGATTTCATTCGCGGCCAGGGCGACCGCTTTGGTCGTGGTGCTGCCAATATCAATTCCTGCGATCATGGTGACTCCTGAAAGTGACTGTGCCGTCCCCGGTTCAGCCCTCCGGTTTTAAGTCATTCAAAGAGCGTGCTGCGGCAGGTGATCCAATGAATGGGGCCGGGCGGAATTAGCGGCATCCAGGGCTCGAACCGCTCCTTAGCGCAGCAGCAGCATCTTGCCGGATGCTTTCTCCGCCCCGGACCGGGCGGTGAAGAAATAGAGCCCACTGGGCATGGTGAGTCCCGCACCATCGCGGCCGTCCCACTGAAAGCGGTGCTCGCTGCCGGCGGGAAGGGCCTCGTAGCGGCGCACTTCGCGGCCGAGGGCGTCGGTGATCAGGAGCTGCAGCCGCTCGCTCGGGCGCGATGCCGGCAGGAGGCAGAGGATGGAGGTGGAGGCATTGAAGGGGTTCGGATAAGCGCCGGCCAGGCGAAACCCGTCCAGCGCACTCTCGCGGCGCGCTTCCACCCCGGTCGTCAGGGTAAAGTCGATGTAATTGAGGTTGAATCCTCCCCTTGAGGCCTGGATGCGCAGGGTATGGCTCCCCGCAGTGAGGGCGGCCGTGGTGCTGGCGTTTTGCCAGGTCTGCCAGCCGCCGGTGACCGGCAGGTCGAGCGTGGCGAGCAGGCTGCTGCCGTCGATCACCTTGATCTGGCCGGACTTGCTCTCCGCGGCGATGCGAAAATCCATCCGGTAGCTTCCGGGCGCCGTCACTTCAACCTGATAGACCAGGTAATCCCCGGTATCGATATAGCCGACATTCTCACCGCCGCCTGTATCCGATGTAGTCTCGGTCTGCACCCCCTGCATCTGGACATAATCCTCAGCCTGGACCCGGCCGGGTACTGGGTCCTTGCCGGCGACGTCATCGCGCAGATTGTAGACCGGCTGGGCGGCGAAGGGGGCGAGCTGCCCGCCGTCGCTGCTGTGCACCGTGGCTCCGTTGTAGACCACCTGAATCACATCGTGCTTGACCACGGCGCGGTCGAGGGCGAGGCGCAGGAGGGTGGGATCCTTCGGGTCGCGGGCGATGCCCATGACGCCGCTCACCCCCCAGTTGACCAGGACCGTCCACTCCGCCGGGGTGCTGGTGGCAGGATCGGCCATCGCCTTGTTGAAACCAACTAGCACGCTATCGCCGGCCGCATTGACCGCCGCCGCATAAAACTCCGGAGCGCTGCCCGGGTTAGAATCGGCGAGACGGGTGATACCATAGCCGTAGGGATAGAGGGGCCGGTAGGGATTGTCACCCCAATTGATCGGGATATCGGCCATGGCGCGCGGCCAGGAGTGGGGGAGCTTGCCAGAGGGCGGGTAACTGCCGAAGAGGACGTCGGTGATGCCGCGGCCCTCGGTGCCGGGGAGCCAGGCGGCGATGAGAACGTCGGCCCAGGGCAGGATGGAATCGATGAGCATCGGCCGGCCGGAATAGAGGAGGACCACGGTCTTCAAGCCCGCTTTCTTCAGCGCCCGCACCGGCTCGACGATTTTGGCGGCGAGCTGGAGATCGTCCTTGTCGCCCTGGCTCTCGGCGTAGGGAGTCTCGCCGATAACGGCGATGCCGAGGTCAGCCCCGGCTGCGCCGGAACCGTCGAGAGAGTAGGTGAACTGGACCGCCGGGGCCTCGGCGCGCAGGGCCTCGAGCAGGGTCGTGCCGTCGGTGACATCGCCGCTGGAGCCCTGCCAGCTGATGGTCCAGCCGCCGCACTGGTTGCCGAGATTGTCGGCGCCGTTGCCGGCGACGTGGATGCGCCGGGCACTGCGGGAGAGGGGCAGGATGCCGTCCTTTTTGGCGAGCAGTACCAGGGACTCGCGCACACAGGCGCGGGCGACCTCACGATGGGCGGCGCTGCCGATCGCCGCGGTGAGAGCCGGGTCGGTCGAGGCATCCTCGAAGAGGCCCATACGAAATTTGATGGTGAGGATGCGGCGGACCGCGTCATCAATGCGCTCCATCGTCACCTCTTTGGCGTTGACCGCGGCGGCCAGCTCGCGGATGAAATCGCGGTAGCTGTCCGGCACCATGCCCATGTCCATGCCGGCGTTGACCGCGGCGACGATCTGGGCGTGATAGGTGTTGCCGGGCAGCCGCTTGATGCCGTCGTAGTCCGACACGACAAAGCCCTTGAAGCCCAGTTCGCCCTTGAGCACCGTGGTCAATAGATAGCGGTTGCTGTGCATTTTGGCCCCGTTCCAGCTGCTGTAGGAGGGCATGATCGTACCGGCGCCAGCGGCGATGGCGCGGGCATAGGCGGGCAAATAGAGGGCGCGCAGGGTGGCCTCGTCGCAGAGGGTGTTGCCCTCGTTGACGCCGCCGCTGGTGCCGCCATCGCCGAGGTAGTGCTTGGCGCAGGCGAGGATGCGGTCGCGGCGGCCGAGCGTATCGCCCTGAAAGCCGCGGACCTGGGCAACGCCCATCATTTCCGCCAGCTCCGCGGTCTCGCCGAAGGCCTCATAGGTGCGGCCCCAGCGCTCGTCGCGGACGACGGCGACGCAGGGGGCGAAGGTCCAGTCGATGCCGGTCCCGGCCACCTCGAGGGCGGCGATTTCTGCGGCCTGGCGCACCAGGGCGGTGTCCCGGCTCGCCCCGAGGCCGATGTTGTGGGGAAAGATCACCGCGCCCTTGACGTTGTTGTGGCCGTGCACGGCGTCGATGCCGTAGAGGAGCGGGATGGCCAGCCGGGTGGAGAGGGCCTGGGATTGCATCCGGTCGTACATCTCCGCCCAGCCTGCCGGGGAGTTGTTCTCCGGCGCCGAGCCGCCGCCGCTGAGCACTGAACCGAGGTTATATCCGGCGATATCAACCTCGTTGGCGAGACCGCCGCGGTCGGCCTGGGTCATCTGGCCGATCTTTTCGGCCAGGGTCATGCGGCCGAGGAGATCCTCGACGCGGTCGGCGATCGCGGCGTTCGGATCGAGATAAGTCTGGGCGGATGCCGACAGGGTGAAGAATAATAAACAAGTGAGTGTAACCAGATAAAGAAAAGAATGCGATTTTGACATCAGGTCGTTCCTTCGTTTTATGCCAACCAGATTCGGGGCGGATTAACTGAACAGCTCCGCCACATCCTCCCGGGTCAGCTGTTTAAACAGGCTGCCATCGGTTGCGATGAGCTGGTTGACCAGGGCTTTCTTGCGCTCCTGCAATTGCAGCATTTTCTCCTCCACCGTCGCGCGCGTGATCAGGCGGTAGATGAAGACCGGTTTGGTTTGGCCGATCCGGTGCGTGCGATCGCTCGCCTGCATCTCCACGGCAGGATTCCACCAAGGATCATACAGAATGACATAGTCGGCTGCGGTTAGATTGAGTCCGGTTCCGCCGGCACGTAAACTGATGAGGAACAGTCTGATATCATCTTCTTGCTGAAACCGTTCGACGACCGATTGCCGGTCCCTGGTCTGGCCATCGAGGTATTCATAACGCCACTCCTCGCGATCAAGATGACGGCGCATGAGATCGAGCATCTTGACGAATTGGGAAAAGATCAGGACCTTGTGATTCTCGGCCAAAATCTCTTCCAGGGTCTCTTTAAGCAAGGCGAATTTTCCCGAATCCTGATGGTGGGTGGGGTCGACCAGGAAGGGATGGCAGGCAATCTGGCGCAGGCGGACGAGCCCTTCGAGGACATTCATGCGCGCCTGATCCATGCCTTCTGAATCGATTTTGGCCAGGATCTTTTGGCGATAGTGGTCGCGCCATTGCTGATAGATCTTTTCCTGTTCCGGCAGCATATCGCAGGTAATAATTTGCTCATGGCGCGGAGGGAGATCTTTCGCCACCTCCTCTTTTTTGCGGCGCAGGATGAAGGGGTAGATCAGTTTGCGTAAAGTCCGGGCAGCCGATTCATCCTTCCCTTTTTCGATGGCAATAGCAAAGGCGCGTTTAAAGTAGTGCAGGTTGCCGAGTAATCCGGGGTTGAGGAAAGAGAACTGGGACCACAGCTCGATCGTGTTGTTTTCTACCGGTGTGCCGGTGAGCACCAGCCGGTGCCGGGCCTGGAGCAGCTTGGCGGCTTTAGCCGAGTACGAGAGCGGATTCTTGATCTTTTGTGATTCGTCGAGAATGACATAATGGAAGGGAATATTTTTAAGAAACTCAATATCGCGCAGCATAATGCCATAGGTGGTCAGAATCAGATCGCAAGCGTAAAAATGGTCTTGATCCCGGCTGCGGTCAAGCCCGGTATGGATCGCGATCTCTAAATCAGGAGCGAATTTGGCCGCCTCCTGCTGCCAGTTAAAAACCAAAGATGTGGGGCAAATCACCAGGCTGGGCGCAGTGGAGCCGCGCTCCCTGGCCCGCTGCAGCAGCGCGAGGGTTTGCACTGTTTTCCCCAATCCCATGTCGTCCGCCAGGCAGCCGCCGAAACCAAATTCCTGGAGAAAACAGAGCCAGTCATAACCCGTCTTTTGATAAGGCCGCAGCGTACCCGTGAAGCCTGCCGGCAGATCCTGTTCTGCAATTTTGGTGAAGGACTTGAGCTTCTTTTGCAGCCGGCGAAATTCCTTGTCATCCTGCCAATTCCCGGAGTCATCGTGGAGGAGATCCAGCAGGGTGATATGTCCGCGTGCCACCCGGGTTGACTTGTCACCCATCTCGCCCAGATTATAGAGGTAGTGCAGTTTTTTCATCCATTCATCGGGCAGGCGGGCAAAGGTACCGTCGGTCAGCTTTACGATAGGTGATTCGCGCCGCAGGGCTTGGATCAATTCTTTCTGCTGCAATACCACACCGTCGAAGCTGAAGCTGAGTTTGACATCGAACCAGTCAATCTCCGTCGCGATGCCGATCTGAACGCGCGGCGCCGAAGTGCGGACGCGGTAGTTTTTCAGCTCCTGAAGTCCGGAGAAGAAAAAGTTTCGCGCCGCGAGATTTGGACCCATTTCCAGCAGCCAGGGCAAGGCTTTTTTAGCTGGCACCAGGCAAGGCCCTGAGCCGGCGTGGTTCAAGCCGCTTGTTTTGAGAATCTCCAGGGCGGCCTGCTCTGCCGTCGGATCGCGGGAAATTTCCGTGATGGTCTGGTCTTCAGGATGATAGGCCAGTTGGACACCGGCGGGGCTGTCCGCAACCACTTCGAATCCGCCATAGATGAACCATGGGATGATCTGCAGCCCCTCTCTGATCTCGGCCAGATGCAAATTGGTCGCAGCGAGCTCCCCGACTTTATGGAAGGTACATCCGGTCTCTGACAAATCGACCTCCATGCCTTGCCGGAGCGCAGGCAAGGCTTCGGCCAGGAACTCGGGAAATTCCTTCTCCGGGATGGAGATTGGCTGGGGATGCTCGAGAAAAATAGCCAGCGGCCTGGCATCCTGAATTCCATCGATTTTAAAGATCGAGTTTTTATCCGCCGCATAGACCGGATGGCTGCTGAGCAGGTGCAGGTTTCCGTCTACCGGCTGGGGCTCACCGTCGACCGTCAGGGCGGGGTACATCAGGAAACGTTCCTTTTCTTTTTCAATATGCCATTCGATGTGGGCATTGCGGTCGACAAAATGGTAGAGATCGCTCAGGGTTTGACGCAGCCTTTCCTGAAAATAGATCGGCGAAGCGAGGTAATCAAACAGTTCCCCCGGCAGAGTGCCATAGCGATGATAATGATACTGGAATGGGGTATAGGAACTGGTGCCGTCGAGGTGTTCGAGACCTGAAAGCATCGCCAGAGCGATCTTGTCGCGGGGATCGTGGCGAGTATTCCATCCGAGATCCGCCTGGGATACGGGCTGTACCCGGCCCAATTCGCCGTTCTTTTTGATATAGGCTTTACGCGGCTGCAGCAGAAAGAAATCATCCATGAAAGCGAGATTATAAATCAGCTGCCACTCTGCAGCCCCCTTGCGCTGTGAATCCAGCACATTGCTGGTTTTTTCGTAAAAGCGTTGCCAGCTTTGGGTGTCTCGCTCGTGGGTGGACTGGCCTTCACGAAGGTGCTTTTGCGCGGCAATGGTAGCGGCAATAAAATGGATGCAGATCTTTTGCGAATGACATGTGCAGCGATAATGTGCGCGATTTTCCTCGAATCTGGCCGTAACCAGATGTTCACGGTGACCTTCGCGTACCGTGGCCTGATAGGTATCGTCCGTGATATGGGCAAAGTGAACGCGACCGGCATTGCACAACTGTGCGCCCCAGGAGAAGAGGGTGCTGCCGGCGGCGTGCTCCAATTTCTCCAATCTCAAATCAGCGGGCATATGGTTTTGCTATCCTTATCTTCACGGTTGGCGGGTCGGTCAGGTCGTTTGAGCCCAAATAAGAGAAAAATGCGTACAAGGAACCGGCAATTTGCTACAGTCATAACCCGGATTTTGAACGTGACTCAAGATGATGCGGAAATGCAGGACCGCGCGAAACGGGATGCCGGCGTCCAGGAGGAAATCAGTCATGGGAGTTTTGGCAATACGTCTGGTTTGCAGAATAAGTACCGGGACCCCATATCCATTATGAAGCCGCAGGGTAGCGCGCTGCTTCGGGGAAAAGGGGGAAATGACGACTCCAGATCGAGCAGCTTTTTAACAAAAGGTACGCATCCGCAAGGACCGCAGTCACGATCATACGGCTGATTTAACATGGATACTGCTCTATTCTCTTCAGGTATTCAGTACATCATTCTGATGACAGTTACACAAGGGTTGAATTTACCCAATTCAGGCCATAATGTCAATGGTAAACAGCTCTCAGACGCCTCTGTCGGGCAGACTTGCCGGCGGATTGCATGATTTCCGGAATTTCCCTTGCTTTTCAGGTCGGTGTTGGTTAAGTTTGTGAAATTTGGCAGCATTGCGGAGGCCGGAAATGCCCGGCCTGTGAAATGGAGGAGGGGGATAGAGATCAGACGCCTGACCACGGATGATTTTCGCGGTTTTTGACCTCCAGCCCAGCCAGGCCTGTTGTCAACTTCATCCGGACCCATGGGCCCGGATTTTATTTACCAGCCCGTCCTGAATTCACAGGATAACAAGCCATCCCATTTTACCTCCGGCAGGTTCCTGAAGGCCGGCTGAGTCCCTGCAGAATTATAAAAATAGTACGCGCCCCGGTATGATTCCGAAGGTAACCCCCGATGAAAATCTCACTCTTTTTCCTCTCCGTCTTATTCCTGGCCGCGTTTGTAATTTTGAAGATCGCTTCTCCTGAACTTTATGGCCAATTGATCCAGGAGGATAGCCCCATCGAATGGGCACAGGCTTTTTTCTACCTGGCGTCCGCCTGCATTTCCCTGGCGACAGCGCGGCGTTTTGTGAAACGGCGGCAGTCGCTGCATGCCGGCCTCTTCATGATTTTGGCAGTCGGACTTTTCTTCATCGCAGCTGAAGAGCTGAGCTGGGGTCAGCGGCTCATACACCTTTCGACCCCGGAGTATTTCGCCCAGCACAACAGACAGAACGAAATAAATCTCCATAATTTCAATTCGATTCAGCCCCACCTCAGCGATGCCTACATCCTGGTCGGCGGGTACGGAGCGATCGCCTGGCTCATCCTCCGCCTATTCGCCTCCAGGCAGCGGGCCCGGCCCGGCCATCTCGTCAACTTTTTGGCCCCCGACTGGTACCTGAGTCTCTATTTCGCGCCGGCCTGCGTACTCTATACGATCTTTGGCTTTATCCGTCTTCCACAGGATGGCGGATTCCTGATTTGGCGGGACCAGGAAGCTGTTGAATTCCTCCTCGCGACCGGATTCCTCTTGTTCACGAGCGCTGTGTTTTTCAAATTGCGCCATCGGTCAGAAAGGGCAGATCGGAACAGTGGCCATCCTTCGCCGGCCGCTGAATAACAGATACCCCCTCCTCTCAACCGAAGGAAGCTCTTGATTTTGGCACTCGGATTGGATATGTTGAGTAAAATCCCCAACAACATTCACCTATTTAAAAGGGTGGCGACCTATGAACGCGAAGAGCCTTTTTACCGCTGGATTATGTTTGCTCCCCGGGATGGCTTTTGCCCAGATCCCGTTCAACGGCCTCGAAACCAACATGGGCAACCTCTATCGCCTCGCGCCGGCACAAACCCGCTCGATCAGCCCGGAAAATTTCAGCGGAGAGAAGGGAAAGGGCGGAATGGCGCGCCTCGAGGACAAAGAGCAGCCCAACCAGGCCAACGCTGCCAATGCTGCGCGCGACCTCGGAGCAGGGTGGAAGGTCAACCCCTTCATCCGCATCAAGTCCGGCGAGACCTTCACCCTGGCGGAGATCACCGGCTCCGGCGCGATCCAGCACATCTGGATGACACCTACCGGCAACTGGGCCTTCTCGATCCTCCGCATCTACTGGGACGACGAGAAGGAACCCTCGGTTGAGTGCCCGGTCGGGGCCTTTTTCTGCATGGGCTGGAACGAATATGCACCCCTCAGCTCGCTGGCGGTCTGCGTCAATCCCGGCAGCGCCTTTAACTGCTACTGGACCATGCCGTTCCGTAAAAAATGCCGCATCACCATGGAAAACCTCAACGATGCCGAGCCCATGACCCTCTATTACCAGATCGATTATGCCCTGGCCGAGGTGCCCACGGATGCCGCCTATTTCCATGCCCAGTACCGGCGGGCCCAGCCCACGGCGGACGCGGTCTATACCATCGCCGAGGGGATCAAGGGCAAGGGACAGTATGTCGGCACCTATCTGGCCTGGGGCGTCAACAACAACGGCTGGTGGGGCGAGGGCGAGATCAAATTTTTCCTCGACGGCGATGAAAAATATCCGACCATCTGCGGGACCGGCACCGAGGATTATTTCTGCGGCTCGTACAATTTCGACCGCAGCGGCAAATACACCGAATTCTGCACGCCCTATTCCGGCCTGCATCAAGTGATCCGCCCGGATGGGACCTACCGCTCGCAGCAGCGCTTCGGTCTCTACCGCTGGCACATCGCCGATCCCATCCGCTTCGAAAAGGAGCTCAAGGTGACCATCCAGGATCTGGGCTGGCGCCATGGCGGCCGCTATCTGCCGCAGGGATCGGATATTGCCTCGGTGTGTTACTGGTACCAGACCTTGCCGCACGCGCCCTTCCCCCGATTGCCCGATTGGCGCGCCATCGAAGTCAATTGACCGCACCTCGCCCGCTGTCGATCTGCTGCTCCATGGCAGGGCGATCCGGACGACCCGCCGCAGGGATGGAGGCGGGCCGGGAAGGAATGGGAGGGATCTCCGGTTCAGTGGGGAGCGGAGAGCCGCGAGGTTGCAGAGGAGCTGGCGGTTTCGGTGCAGGGGATCCGGTGTTGTTCTGCGAAGGCCTTCAGCACCGATTTGAGGCGCTTGTTTTCCGCGAAATTATAGCAGGAGAGGGGGATGGCCTGGTGGCTTTCCGTTTTCAGGAAAAGATCCACCCGGCTGGGGTGAATGGCGAAATGATCGATCTCCGCGGCAGCGATGGAACGCAATTTAGCCCAGAGGCCGGGCTTGAGGTGGAGGGAGCTCTCCTGGATCACCAGACGCGGGAGTCCGTTGCGGCGGGTGTGCATCAACACATAGATACCGCTCAGCAGGGAGGCCAGGAGCAGCACGGCATAGATCGGGGCCCAGGGACGATGCTGGATCAGGCTGGCTGCCGTTTGCAGCGCGATGGCGAAGAAAGCGAGCAGAAACGAGATGATCGGCCACTTCATTGATCTTTTGGGATCATCCCCCAAATAAATAGTCTCGTCCATGACATCCTCCTGCATGGTTGGCTGCTGCGGCTCTTCGCTTTCGCTCCTCTGTTTAAACATACAGGATTGCGGGCATGATGTCAAGGGAAAAAAGCGCCACTCGGGGGCGGGACCAGGAGCGGCGGCCGGGCAGGGCAGCAGGCGGGAACGAGAATTGGGGGCGCCACAGAGGCGCAGCAGAGCGGCGAAAGCGGCAACAGATGGGGACGAGAATTAGGGGCCACCCGGAGTCAGGGCAGAGAGCGGCGGACGCGGCAGTGGGCTGGCTAACTCTTTAAAGTTAACCTTGGGTGCGGTTTAAAAAAAATCGCAAAAAGCGAGAAATCCCTTGCTATTTTAATTACCATTTTGTACTTTACTTTAGTAATCATCTCCGCTATTGGCCGCTTTCTGAAATCGGTAACCAGGCAGTCGATCATACTCGTGCATCCATACTGAATCGTGGCGATGAGCAGTGCAAACCACTCTCGCTGCGATTTTTTGTTTTAGGGCGGAAAACGGACTCCAGCGGACCGGCTGTAAACGCTTTAAGGAAAGGTTGAGTCAATGGAAACCGGTACTGTCAAGTGGTTCAACAGCTCCAAGGGGTACGGCTTTATCACGCGCGAAGCCGGGGATGACGTCTTCGTGCACTACAAGAACATCCTGGGCGAGGGGTATAAATCCCTGGATGAGGGTGATCAGGTGCGTTTCGACGTCGGCCAGGGCCCGAAAGGCCTCCAGGCTACCAATGTCACCAAGGTCTGACTTGACATAGCCCTCCTTTAAGCCCCGTCTGCGAGCAGGCGGGGCTTCGTTGTCCAAGCCCTTCCCGGGGCTCTTACCGCCTCCGGACCCCGAGCTTTCCCCCGGCACTTCCTTGCCAGGAGGCGGGAGGGCGTAATGGCCCCGGATTTTCCCTTCTCCAGTCCCCGCGCTTTCACGCTTCACCCTCCTTGCTCTATCAGGCTATTCCGCATCCGGGAGCGGCCCGATCAGGCGCAGGCTGTCGAGCCGCAAGCGCGCCTGCTGCACCGACTCCTCCAGCCGTTTCTCTTCCTCCGTCAGGGCGGCGATGAGCCGGGCGCTCTCCTCATCCCCGGCCGGCGCCAGGGCGCGCAGCCGGCCGACCTCGTACTGCAGGGTGGTATGCAGGCGCTGCACCGCGGCGGCGACCAGAGCCTCGCGCCGTTTTTCCGCATGCTGCTGCGCCGCGGTCAGCAATACGGGCAGCTGCTCCTGCAGGAACATTTCCCCGGCGGCAAGGCGGGCATGCGGATCGTTCCGCACTGTGGCAGCGAGCCGGTTCATCGGCCAGGTGGCGGTGCGGTCGCTGAGATCCTCGCCGATCAGGACGCGGATCGGGGTCGGCGGCAGGAAACGGTCGGGATGCGCGCGCTGGTGCTTGACGCATTCGAGCAGAAAGAGGGCCTCAAGCAGATGTTCCTCTTTCCCCAAGCCCGGCATGAGACAAACAGTGCAATTGCCCTTCTCATGGCCGAGGAGCAGATCCATGGCACCGGTGACCATGGGATGGTCCCAGGTCAGGAATTCGATCTCTTCATGGCTGAGGGCGGTGCGGCGGTCGAAGGTGACGATCAACTGCTCGCGCTTGAGCGCCGGCAGCGGGAACTCAGGCTGGGAGAGGAGGGAGAGGTTGAGCTGAAAGGTGCGCCGGCCGATCTCTTCGGCGAGGATGCCGTAGAGGTCAAATATTTTCAACAGGTATTTTTCGAGTTCCTGGCTTTCGTCGTGGGCGGCGATGCCGCTTTGCAGGTCATGTGCTGCCTCGGGGTGGCAGGAGTTGAGGGCCAGCAACCGGTCCTGGCCTTTTTGCATGGCCACGGCGATCTCCGCTTGCAGGGCGCGCGTGCGCTGGATGAAGGACTCCAGCCCGCCGATCCGGGCGGTGGCGGCGCGCTCGGCCAGCTCGGGGCCCAGGGCGGTGTGGATTTTCCAGGCTCCCGGCAGGTTGGCGGCAAAAGCATTCAACCCTTCATGATACCAGCGGGCGATGACCTCCTGGCCGCTCCCCTCGAGATAGGGGACGAGAATCTCAATGGTCTCCTTCTGGCCGATGCGGTCGAGGCGGCCGATGCGCTGCTCGAGCAGCTCGGGATCGGGCGGCAGGTCGAAGAGGAAGAGCTGGTGGCAGAACTGGAAATTACGCCCCTCGCTGCCGATCTCCGAACAGACCAGCACCCGCGCTCCCTCTGTCTCAGCAAACCAGGCGGCATTGCGGTCGCGTTGCAGCAGGGAGAGGTGCTCATGAAACAGGGCGATGCGGATATTGATCAGGCTCTGCAGAGCCGGGGCGATGGCAGCGGCCTGTTCGGCACTGTGACAGATCAGCAGCATCTTGCTGCGGCGATGCTGGCGCAGGTGCTGTGCGAGCCAGGCCAGCCTCGGATCGTGGTCATACGCCCAGGCTGGACCCGGCCCGACATGCGGCCGTTTGCGATGCTGCGCTGCGGCGGCCGGGGAGGCCGCAGGGGGATCCGCCACCTCTTCTCCGAGCGCTTCCGCCAGCGCAGAACCCGCCTCGGATGACGGCGTCAACAGCGGCGGCAATGGCCCCGGTCCGCCGGTGAACTGGGCGATCTCCCGTGCCGCCTGCGCCTGCAACTCGGGCCCCCCCGCAAGCGGGATCATCGTGACCCGTCGCGCCGGGAATCCGCTGATGACGGCCCGGGTGTTGCGGAACACCGCCCGGCCGGTCCCCTGGCGGTCGACCACCTCAGCAATGAAGGCCGTGCGCGCTTGTGGATCCTCACGCAGGCGGCGGGTCAGCGCCCTCTCCTCGCGCGCCGCCCAGGCAGGCGCCAGCTCCGCGAGGCTGCTCTCCTGCCGCGGTGTCAATCGTCCGCCGTCGACAATCTTGTTGAGGACCGCCACCCTCTCCCCATAGGCGCGCTCATCCTTCTCAAAACGTCCCGGGTCGCTGTATTTCGCCGGATCGAGCAGCCGCAGTCGCGAAAAATGGCTGGCATGCCCCAGTTGCTCGGGTGTGGCGGTGATCAGCAGCACCCCGCCCGATGCCGCGCACAGGGCTTTGGCCACCTGGTAGGCGGGGCCCGGATCGACGAGATGATGCGCCTCATCGATGACCAGCATGTCCCAGCCGGCGGCGGCCGCCTGCTCACCCCACTCCGGATGCCCGGTCAACAGTTCGATACTGCACAGCACCAGCTGCTCCTCGAGGAAGACATTCTGGTCTGGCTGGCTGGCAGCGAGGGATTCAATGTACCCGGCATCATAAATGCGGAAGAGCAGGTTGAACCGGCGCAGCAGCTCGACGAACCACTGGTGCATCAGGGGTTCGGGCACACAGATCAGGACCCGTTCAATCCGCCCAACCGCTAGCAAGCGGTGGAGGATCAGTGCAGCCTCGATGGTTTTGCCCAGACCGGTTTCGTCGGAGAGGAGGACGCGGGGATTGGGGCGCGCGGAGACGGTGTCGGCGACGTATAGCTGGTGCGGGATCAGATCAATGCGACCGCCGAGGAGACCGCACAAGGGTGACTGGCGATACCGGTAGCGGTGCAGGTGGGTGCGATAGCGCAACAGGTAATCCGAGTTGGCGTCGATGTAGCCGTTGAGCAGGCGGTCGCGCGGGGTGTTGATGCTGATGGTGTCGGCGAGCATCTCCTCGCGCGCACCCATGCGCTCGCCGTTGTAGAGCATCAATCCATCCCGCTCCTCGGCCTCGACAATGCGGAAGGAGGTGCCATCGCGCAGAAGAACGGTATCGCCGGGATGGAACCGGATGCGCCGCAACGGGGCGGAGGCGATGGCGAAACTGCGGGTGCAGCCGCTCGCCGGAAAATCAATGGTGACAATGCGGCGGTCGATGGCTTGAACCATCCCGAGCCCCAGCTCGGGCTCCATCTCGCTCATCCAGCGTTGGCCGATCCTGAACATTCCTGAGTACACTTTCGCGACATTGGGCGAGGCGCCGGCTCCCGGCCGGCATCCGGAGGTTGGCCCGGGGCACCTCGTTATTGATTCACATAGCGGTTATGAAAGGCGATCCACTCGGGCAGCACCTCATTCAACATGTTCCGGGGCGGCAGAAAAGCAATGCGCAAATGATGTGTGCCGCTCTTTTGCCCGAATCCCTGGCCGTTCACCGTGCAAATCCCGGTTTCCTCGAGCAGATTCAGACAATAGTCGTAATCGCTGCTGCCGGCCGGCAGCTGCTCCATGCGCGGGAAAAGGTAGAGCGCGCCGATGCGGCCGTAGCAGCGCATGCCTTCCATTTTGGAAAAGGCGTGCTTGATGGTCAACGCCTTGTCATAGAGCTCCGCGAGGATCTGCTTTTTCTCCGTCTGCAGCTGCTGATACACCGCTGAGCCTTCGGGCGGCGGCGTCACCATGAGGTAGGTAAGCACCTGGCCGACGGTATTCGAGCAGAGGCTGACCGAGGCCTGCTTGACGAGCAGGTCGATGAAACTGTGACGGCTGTTGCTCACCCGCGGGGCATTGCGCACCTCGAGGTAGCCGCCGCGATGGCCGCACTCGCCGTAAAAGCCTTTGGAGATGCTGTGCAGGCTGAACAGGGGGATCGGGTCGCTGCCGATGAGGCGGGCGAAGGAGGTAAAACTGCCGTCGTAGATGTTCTCCTGGTAAACCTCATCGGCGAGGATCGCCAGCCCGTGTTTCGCGGCAAACTCGATCACCTCGCGCTGGCTGCGCTCATTGAGGACCGCTCCGGTCGGATTGCCGGGATTGATCACGACAATCGCCTTGACCTGGACGCCGCCGCTCCGGGCCCGGACCAGCGCCTCCTCGAGCATCGCCGTCTCCAGGTTCCAGTCCGCCTCTTCGTCGGGATAATAATTGACCTGAACGCCGCCCAGCTTTTTGATCGCCGCCGAATAAAGGGGGTACTGCGGGATCGGGATCATGATGCCATCCTGCGGCCCGGAAATGAGCATCTCGAGGATATACTTGACGCCCTCGCTGGCGCCGTTGGTGAGGAAAATATGCTCGGGATTGGCCGGCACCCCGCCCTCGCCCGGCGCCACGCCATCGCGGCGGTCGATGAAGCGGGCGATGGCTTCCCGGACGAAGGCGGGTCCGCGGCTTTCGGTGTAGGCACCCATGCCGGTCTCCATCTGGTCGAGGATATACTGCGCCTGATCGAGGATCTCTTCTTCCATTACCGGCATGCCTGGCGCTTCCAGCTTGCGCAGCTGGCGCTCGCGCACAAGGCGGCCGGGATCCTCGACCAGACTGAGGATCTGCCGGTAGTGGGTGATCGGCAGCTGACCGAGCGCCTGGGGGTTGCCGATGTTGCAGAGGATAACACGGCGGCCCTGCTTCTTCATTTCCGCGGCGCGCGCCGGGATCGGGCCGCGCACGGCATATTCCATCTCGATGATATTGGGATTCACCGTCGTTTCAGCGGCGGAGAAGGACGGCATAGCGAACCTCCGGTAAGAGAGCGATTTCAGGGACGGCTCCTGCAGCTGCGCGGGATGCCGGGGCCAATATAGCGTAATTTCCGCTGGAATACAAGGATTTTCAGGTGTGGAGCCGGTCTGGGCTTGGCCCATCCGGACAACCCCTTCGTGACCTTCCCACCAGCCCATCCTTCGCCCATGGCCATCGCGCTGACGCCGCGGATACCCCTTTGCTCTCACTCCTGACTATGCGCTCCGTTCCCACGCGCCCGCTCGCACCGAGGATGCAGTTTCCTGCTTGATTCTCTCCACGATCCTGAGTACATTGTACCATGCAACCGCAATGTGACTCATATTTGGAGGTCTGGTGTGGCCACTTCTATCGCAACAATGAAAGAGGAAATCGTCGAGGTGGGACGGCGCATCTGGAGCCGTGGCTATGTCGCCGCCAATGACGGCAATATCAGCGCGCGCATCGATGCCAGGCGTATCCTCATCACTCCCACCGGTGTCAGCAAGGGCTTTATGAGCCCCGATGACCTGATCGTCATCGACCTGCAGGGCAATGTCCTGAGCGGCACGAAAAAACCCTCTTCCGAGGTCTTCATGCATCTGGCAATCTATCAGGAGCGGCCCGATATCGGCAGCGTCTGCCATGCTCATCCCCCGACCGCCACCGGCTTCGCTGTGGCCGGGCTCCCGCTCGACGCCTGTGTCCTGCCTGAAGTGATCATCTCCCTCGGCAGCATCCCCGTCATCCCCTACGGCACGCCCGGCACATTCGAGCTCTATGCGCCCTTCCTGGCCAAACTGAAGGAACATGATGCCTTTCTCCTCGCCAACCATGGCGCCATCACCGTCGGCATCAATGCGATGAACGCCTATCACAAGATGGAGACGCTCGAACATTTCGCGCAAATCAGTCTGGTCGCCCGGCAGCTGGGTCGGGTCAATGTGCTCAGCGAGTCCGAGGCCGAAACCCTGTATGCCCTGCGCGACCGCTTCGGCGTGCGGGTGACCGCCAGGGGCAAGGCGCGCAAGAAGTAGTGCCCGGAGATCCATCGCGGCCGCACGCCTCTGCGGCCTGGCGATAAAAAAGCCCCGGGACAGGTCCCGGGGCTCGGATCAGGGGTATCGGCAGAGGACTCAGCTTTTGATGTTCGGGAGCTCGAGCCCGTAGGCTTTCTTCCTGTCTTCCAGCTTGAGCAGAAAGGCAAAGAGCAGCGAGAGCACGCCGATCGCCGCAAAGATGATCATCGGCAGCGTATAGCTGTAAACGGTCGTTGTCACCCCGCCCACTGTATTTTGCGTCAGCACGCAGTACCGGTCCAGCACCCAGCCGATCATCGCCGGGATGAACATCAAGGCGATCATGTTCTGGATCCAGAAGACCAGCGCATAGGCGCTGCCCAGCCGTTTTTCCGGGATGATCTTGGCGAGGGAGGGCCACATCGCCGAAGGCACGAGGGAGAAGGCGATGCCGAGGACGATCATCAGCAGCACCGCAACGATCCAGTGGTTGAAACCGGGCACGGCGAAGAGTGCATGCACGAGGATGATCAGCACCGCCCCGAGGATCATGATTGTCGCCCCCTTGCCCTTGCGGTCATAGAGGTTGCCGAAGAAGGGGGTGAGGAGGATCGTGCCAAAGGGCAGCAGCCCGGGGATGAGCCCGGCGAGGTTCTCGGAGACACCGTATTTGTTGATCATCAGGCCGGTCGCGTATTTGAGAAAAGGAAAGACCGCCGAGTAAAAGAGGGCGCAGAGGATGGCCAGATACCACCAGCCGCGATTGGTGATGATGGCGCCGATGTCGCTGATGTGGAACTCTTCATCAGCCGTTTTCTCGCTGTCGTTGCGGATGGCGGCGAGCGAGGCATCCAGACGCTTGTCGTTGAAGGTGTAGACGAAATAGGCCAGCAGTCCGATGCAGAGCATCACCAGGCAGATGAGCAGGGGAGCACTGACGGTGTTGAAATGTTTGGAGATCGGCAGCGAGGTCGAGAGGGCCAGGGCCGTGCCCATGCGGGCGATGGCCAGCTGCAGTCCCATCGCCAGGGCGAGTTCATGGCCCTTGAACCATTTGACGATCACTTTGGAAACCGTGATGCCCGCCACCTCAACGCCGACGCCGAAGACGGCGTAGCCAAGAGCGGCCATCCAGACCTGCGCCGGAAAGGTCCAGAACAGGATATGCCAGCTCTGGCCGGTGAGGCTCTGGGTGGTGATGGCCCAATACTTGAGCAGGGCGCCGCAAACCATGATGACGGCAGCGCTCAAGCCGGTGAAGCGAACCCCCATCTTGTCGAGGATGATGCCGCCGAGGATGAGGAAGAAGAAAAAGACATTGAACCAGCCGTAGGCCCCGGTGTACCAGCCATAATCGGTGGCGCTCCAGCCCAGCTGTTTCTGCAGCATCCCCTGCAGGGGCGCCATGAGGTCGGCCATGTAATAGCCGGCAAACATGGTGAAGGAGACGATGAGCAGGGCGGTCCAGCGCGCAGCTTTGGAGTCGCTGAGGAGGCGTTGTGTTTTTTCGGTCATAGGGGGATCTCGCGATGAGTGTGCAAAAAAGTTTATCATTTTACTTATATTGCCGCTGATTTGCAAGGCAATTTTCTGCGCCGCGCCAAAAAATCCGTCCCGCTGCGGCTTGGCCGGGCCCGCTGCAATCTTGTTCCCATCCCGGCGATGGATATTTCGGCTTTGCCTGGGCTTTTCCCGTCCACACCCGGGCTTCAGCCTCACGTCCCCACCGGCCGGAGGGGTGAGCCCGCTCCCCCGGGGCCATCATCCAGGGCGGGCGCGAGATTGGGGGGGCGAGCGACTGGCCAAGTGGGCACGAGATTGTGGATGCGAGCAAGCGGCGGGGCGGGCGCGAATTGGGCTTTAATACATTGGAGAGTATTATGACGATACGACAATTCCTGACTCTGACGGTCATGCTTTTCGCCGGCGCTGCCCTGGCCCAGTACCCGGGCCAATTCGCGGGCCGTCTCAAGACGGACCTTCAAGCCCCCGTCCAGGCTTTTGCATTCGACCTCAGCGATGTCCGGATCACCGCCGGGCCTTTCCGGCATGCCATGGAGATGGACGCCGCCTACCTGCTGAGCCTCGACCCCCGCCGTCTGCTGCACCGCTTCCACGCCCATGCCGGTTTGCCGGTCCAGGGAGAGGTCTATGGTGGCTGGGAGAGCGAGGGGCTCTCGGGACACACCCTCGGCCACTATCTCTCGGCCTGCGCCATGCACTATGCCAATTCAGGTGATCCCGAATTCAAAAAGCGCGTCGACGACATCGTGGCCGAGCTCGCCCGCTGCCAGCAGGCGCGCGGCAGCGGCTATGTCGGCGCGATTCCCGGCGAGGATACCCTCTTTGCCCGCGTGGCACGCGGCGATATCAAGTCCAGCGGCTTTAACCTCAACGGCGGCTGGTCGCCCTGGTACACGGTCCACAAGGTGATGGCCGGACTGGTCGACGCGTATCTCTATGCCGGGAACGCAGCGGCGCTGCAGGTCGTTTGCGACATGGCCGACTGGGCCGCGGCTGTGGTCAATCCCCTCTCCGAGACACAGCGCCTCGCCATGCTCAACTGCGAATACGGCGGCATGAACGAGCTCCTCGCCAACCTTTATGCCATCACGGGGCAGCAAAAATACCTCGCCCTCTCGCGCAAGTTTCACGACGAGTTCGTCCTCGGCCAGCTTGCGCGCCGCATCGATCCCCTGCCCGGCAAGCATTCCAATACCAATGTCCCCAAAGCCGTCGGCGCCGCCCGCCGCTACGAACTCAGCGCCGACTCGACCGACTGCACCATCGCCCGTTTTTTCTGGGAGTGCATGGTCCGCCATCACACCTACGTCATCGGCGGCAACAGCAACTATGAATACTGCGGCGAGGAAGACCAGCTCAACGACCGGCTGAGTGACAACACCTGCGAAACCTGCAACACCTACAATATGCTCAAGCTCACCCGCCACCTTTTCTGCCTGGCGCCGGATCAGGAGCTGGCGGATTTCTACGAACGCGCCCTCTATAACCATATCCTTGCCAGCCAGAATCCGGCCGACGGCATGATGTGCTACTTCATCCCGCTGCGCATGGGAACGCGCAAGCTCTTCAGCGATTCCTTCAACACCTTTACCTGCTGTGTCGGCAGCGGCATGGAGAACCATGTCAAATATGCGGAGAGCATCTACTACAAGGCCGCGGACGGCGGGCTCTATCTGAACCTCTTCATCCCCTCCGTTCTCTGCTGGAAGGAGCGCGGGCTCACCCTCACCCAGGAGACCGCGTTTCCTGAAAGCGACCGCGTGCTGCTGACGCTGGCCACGAAAAAGCCGCAGCACTTTCCCCTCTATCTGCGCCAGCCCTCCTGGAGCGGCGCGGTCGAGGTGACGGTGAATGGTAAAAAAGAGAGGGCCGTTCGCAACGGAGCCGGCTTCTGGAGCATCGAACGCACCTGGCGCGACAACGACCGGGTCGAGCTGCGCCTGCCGATGCATCTGCGCACAGAAGCGATGCCCGACAATCCCGACCGCATCGCCTTCCTCTATGGACCGGTGGTCCTGGCGGGACAGCTTGGCGATACCCTGCCCGATCCGGTCTACGGCACGCCGGTGCTGCTTACCGGCGAACGCCACCCCGAAAAGTGGATCGCGCCCCTCGCTGCGCCGCTCACCTTTAAAACCTCGGGCATCGGCATGCCCGGCGATTTTATCCTCAAGCCGTTTTATGCCACGTCGACCGGCTGCTACAGCGTTTACTTTGATTATTTCACACCCGAGGGGTGGAGCGCGCGCCAGGAGGCTTGGAGGACGGAGAAAAATCGCCTGCAACAGATCGAGTCGCGTACGATCGATAATTTTCGCATCGGCGAGATGCAGCCGGAACGCGATCATCAGCTGGAGGCGGGAGAACAATCCTATGTGGACCAGGCCCTCGGACGCTTCGGCCGCGAGGCGCGCGCCGGCAGCTGGATCTCCTTCACGATGGCGGTCCAGACCGGGCGCCCCAATGCCCTGCTCCTCACGGTGATCGGCGATGACCGGGAGCGGCGCTGCGATTTGAGCATAGAAGAGACGAAGATAGCGGAGGTGGAGTGGAAGGGAGGGGAGACCGGCCGGTTCTATGATCTCGAATATCCCCTGCCGGCCGGATTGATCGCGGGCAAGACGCGGGTGTCGGTGCGCATCGACGCCAATCATGGTCGCACGGCGGGGCGCTTTTTCGGCTGCCGCACCGTCACAGCCGCGCCCGCCGGGCAACCCTGAGCCGGCCGGGAACAACAGGCGCCCTCATGGCTGCCGCTGCCGCGCAACCGCGGCCTAGAAAATGAAATCGGTCGAGAGAAACTGGGAGCGCCGTTTCGTGACGATCTCCTTGATGATCTGCTGGTTGGGCCCGGTCTCCTTGGCGGCTACCAGCGCGCGGATGGTGAAGACGCGCAGGGCGTCCGATACCGAAAGCGTGCCCTCGGCCGAATCCTTGCGCCCGGTGAAGGGGAAGGTGTCCGGCCCGCGCTGGCATTGGCTGTTGAGGTTGACGCGGCAGACCTGATTGACCAGGGGGTCGATCAATCCGGCCAGCACCGCCGCATCGCTGCCGAAGAGGCTCACCTGCTGCCCGAAATTGGAGGCGGCGATATACTCCAGCGGTTCGGCGATGTCGCGGAACGAAGCCACCGGAATGACCGGCCCGAACTGTTCTTCGCTATACAACCGCATACCCGGCTTGACCGGATAGACGATGGCCGGGAACATACAGGTCTCGAGTACCGTTCCACCCCCCGCATTGACCACCCGCCCCCCCTGCGCCTTCGCATCCTCGATGTACTCCTGCAATCGCTGCGTCTTGCCGATCTCCGGCAGCGGCGTGATCTGGACCCCCGCCTCCCAGGGCATGCCGCACTTGAGCGCTCCGACCGCGGCGCTGAGCTTGTCCAGAAACGCCGCCCGGATCTCCTCGTGCACAAAGATCATCTTGAGCGCCGTGCAGCGCTGGCCGTTGAACGAGAGCGCGCCCAGCACGCATTCCTTCACCGCGAGATCGAGATCGGCGTCCCTGAGAACGATCGCCGGATTCTTGGCGTCGAGGCCGAGAACACAGCGCAGCCGGTGCGGTTTGGGATGCTGCTTGCGCAGGAGATCCGCCACCCGGCTGGTGCCGATGAAAGCGAGGACGTCGATCCGCCCCGACTCCATGAGCGGCCCGACAATGGTCGCGCCATCCCCGTAGACGGTATTGATCACTCCGGCCGGGAAACAGTCGCGGAAGGCCGCGAGCAGGGGCTCGAACAGCAGTACCCCCAGCTTGGGCGGCTTGAACAGGACCGGATTGCCCATGATCAGCGCCGGGATCAGGGTGGTGAAGGTCTCGTTGAGGGGATAGTTGAAGGGGCCCATGCAGAGCACCACCCCGAGCGGCGAGCGGCGGATCTGGCCGATCACGCCCTCCTCGATCACAAAGCGCGACGAAACGCGGTCGAGATCCTTGAGCGCTGCTATGGTGTTGCGGATATACTCGACCGTACGGTCGAACTCTTTTTCCGCATCCGCCTGGCTCTTGCCGATCTCCCACATCAGCCGCTTGACAACCTCGCCGCGCTGCTCCTGCATCCGCGCCGTGAACGCGGCAACGTGGCCGATGCGCTCCGCGACCGGCATGGTCGGCCACTCGCCCTGGCCCTGCGCCCAGGCCGCGGATGCCACGTCGAGCGCTTGCAGAGACTCCGCTGCGGTCATCAGCGGATAACTGCCGATACGCTGACGCTGCAGTCCGCCCGGACCCGACTCGCATACCGGCGAGAGCACCGGCTGCTGTGGACCGCTCCAGGTGCGGATCGCACCGCCGCAAAGCCAGCTGCGCTGTTCGATCGGACCCGCGAGGCGGCAGGACTCGGGGATGCCTGCGGGTGCGGGATAAAAGGAATCGGGAAAGGGGGAAGCCATCGTCACTCCGGCTTTTTTTATCGCTTCAGCAGGGATTATCGCCGGCCATAGATCGGGCCGAACGTAGCACAGGCGCGATAATCGGCGCCCTCCGGGTCCATGCCGAAGCTGTTCCATACGGCCGGGCGGAAAATCTGCGCCGCTTCGATGTTGTGCATGCTCACCGGAATCCGCGCCAGCGCGGCCAGAGCGATCAGATCGGCGCCGATGTGGCCGTAACTGATCGCTCCATGGTTGGCGCCCCAGCCGCCCATGACCGACCAGACATCGGTGAAGGGCCCCTTGCCGGTCAGGCGCGGCGCAAACCAGGTGGTCGGCCAGGTCGGATCGGTGCGGTCGACCAGGGCCTTGTTGACACGGTCGGGAAGATCGACGCTCCAGCCTTCAGCGAGCTGCAGTACCGGCCCGATCCCCTGGACGAGATTGATGCGCGTCATGGTCAGCGGCATGGTGCCGCGGGTGAGGAACTCGGAGGAGTAGCCGCCGCCGCGGAAATACTCATCAATGGCCGGAGGCCAGGAGGTGGCGTTGAGGCAGGCCTCGACCTCGGCCGCATGGATCTCCCAGAAGGGCTTGACCGCCGGCGCGCCGGCGAGGGTCTGCCGCCCGGTGAAATCGAGCGCCGAGGCCCCGGAGTTGATGAGGTGGATGACGCCGTTCTCCGCCGCACCGCTGAGGGCGTGGCCGGTGACGCGGCGGATGGCCGCGGGGCTCCAGTAGGTGCGCACATCCGAGAACATCTGCGCGGTGTTGGTGAGGAGATGGCCGAAGAGCATGGAAACGCCGTTGAGGGCGTCGTTTTCGGTCGCGAGCAAATAGGGCTGGCGCGGCCCGTCCCAGTCGAAGGAGGAGTTGAGAATCGCCTCCATGAAATCGCCGTTGGGGGCGTGGTCGGTCCATTGACGCTGCCCCTGAAAGCCAGCGAGCAGGGCGTTGTGGCCAAGGGCCTCCTCGGCGAAACCGAGCGCCGCGAGGCGGGGATTGCCCACCATGAGGTCGCGGGCGATGAGCGCCATCCGCACCACCGTCTCCCAGATCCTTTCGTGCTCGGCCGGCCTACGCTTGAGCTTATTGCGGTCGGGGCCCTCTTTGCAGTGGGCGCGGGTCCAGGCATAGGCCCGCTGATATTCTTCGGGATCAAAGATCCCCTCCTCGAGGCGGCGTGTGAACTCGGACATGTCGACATATTCGTTGCGCATGCCCAGGTAATTCCTGAAGAAGGCGGGATCGAGCATCGAGCCGGCGATCCCCATCGAAACCGATCCCATGGAGAGATACGAGGTGCCGCGCATGGCGGCCAGGGCCAATCCCGCCCTGGCGAAGCGGAGCAGTTTTTCGGCGACGTCGGCGGGAATGCTCTCGTCGCCGGCATCCTGGACATCGCGTCCGTAGATGCCGAAAGCCGGCAGACCGAACTGCGCATGGGCTGCGAGGACAGCGGCGAGGTAGACCGCCCCGGGGCGCTCAGTGCCGTTGAACCCCCAGACCGCTTTGGGCCGGAAGGGATCCATATCCATGGTTTCGGAGCCATAGCACCAGCAGGGGGTCACCGTGATCGAGACGGCCGCGCCTTCGCGTTCGAACAGGTCCGCGCAGGCCGCGGCTTCGGCCACGCCGCCGATGCAACTGGCGGCGATGATGCACTCCACCGGCTCACCCGAGGGATGGCGCAGCTGTTTCTCCAGCAGCGCGGCGACGCTCCGTGCCATCGCCATGGTCTGGTTTTCGAGGGCTTCGCGCACGGCCTTGCGACGGCCGTCAATGACGGGGCGGATACCGATCCGGGCCAGGCGGCCCTGATAGCGATGGCTCATGGTTGCAGCTCCTGATTAGGGTTGTGCCCCTGGTTCCTGTTCGGCCGCCGCGACCGTCTGGGCGATCAGCGTGGCGATCGTCATCGGCCCGACGCCGCCCGGCACCGGGGTATAGGCCGAACAGCTCTCCTTGACGGCGGCGAGCTCGATATCTCCGATCCCGCCCGGATGATAGCCGGCATCGATGACGACCGCGCCCGGCTTGATCCAGGCTCCGCGGATGAACTCGGGCTTGCCGACGGCTCCGACCACCAGATCGGCTCGGCGGACGATCTCCGCCAGATTCTGCGTGCGCGAGTGGCAGATGGTCACTGTCGCATGGGCATTGAGCAGCATCATCGCCACCGGCTTGCCGAGGATCGGACTGCGGCCGACCACCACCGCCTCCATGCCCTTGAGCGGAATTTGATAGTGCTCGAGCAGCCGCATGATTCCGGCGGGAGTGGCCGAGCCCCAGGCCGGCTCGCCCAGGGCCATCCGTCCGAACCCGAGGGCGGTCACGCCATCCACATCCTTGGCGATGGCAATGCGGTCAAAACAGACGCGCTCGTCGATCTTCGCGGGCACCGGATGCTGCAGCAGGATCCCCTGCACTCCGGGATCGGCGTTCAGATGGTCGATCTCGTCGAGCAGTACCGCGGTGGTCGTCTCCTGCGGCAGGATCACCTTGCGCGATTCCATACCGACCCGCTGGCAGGCATTGCCCTTCATGCGCACATAGGTGGCCGAAGCGGGATCGTCCCCCACAAGAATGGTGGCCAGGATCGGGGCCCGCCCCGTCCGCTCTCTGATCCGCGCCACCCGCTGCGCCAACTCCGCCTCGAGCTGCTGCGCCAGACTCTTGCCATCCAGGATCGTCGCGCTCATCTGGTTCCTTCCTCTCCTGCAGCGTCAGTTCCTGCCGTTGCTCTCGCTGTAGCCGGGCACATACTCGGCCCGCTTGATCTTGTTGGTCGGCGTCTTGATGAAGGGGGCCGATTGCTCAAAGACCCGGCTGAGGCGCGCAAAGGCCGGCAGCCGCTGGTTGACCTCCTTGCGCACCTCCTCGAGGATTTGCGCAATGTCCCGCGCCACCACGCCCTCGGCACGGTCGCCCTCCATGCTCTCGATGTAGCCATAGTTGGGAAAGATGCGCGCCACGAGCTGGCCTTCGAGCATATAAACCAGGGTCTCCTCGACGTAGATCGACTCGAGCAGTTTCGCCTCGATGCTCTCGGGATAGATATTCTCGCCCGAAGGTCCGATGATGACGTTTTTCGAGCGCCCGGTGATGAAGAGAAAGCCCTCCGCGTCGAGGTAGCCGCGGTCGCCGGTGATCAGCCAGCCCTCCGCGGTCAGAGCCTTGCGCGTCGCCTCCTCGTCCTTGTAATAGCCCTTCATGACATTCGGGCCGCGGACGAGGATCTCGCCGACGCCACTGGCGGGATCGGGATGAGCGATGGCGATCTCGACCGCGGTGATGGCATGTCCCGGCGAACCCGCCTTTTGCTCCTGCATCGAGGAGAAGGTGACCAGGGGGGAGCACTCGGTCAAACCGTAGCCGCAGCAGTAGGGAATGCCCCCCTGCTTCATAAAGGTCTCGACCTCGGGAGAAAAGGCGGCGCCGCCGATAATGATGCATTCAAGGCGCCCGCCGAGCTGCTTGCGAACCTTTTTGCCGATGATCTTGTAGAGCACCCGCCGTGTCGCCCGGGTTTTCGAGAGCAGGCGCAGGATGCGGCTGGCCGCGATGGTCGGCACCACCTGCTTGTGATAGATCTTTTCGAAGACCAGCGGCACAGCGCCGAAGATGGTCGGACGGACCTTTTGCATCGCGCTCATCAGCACCTTGGGCGCAGGAGGTTTATTGAGGTAATAGATCAGCGCGCCGTGGCGGATAATGGAGAGAAACGCGCAGGTCGAGCCGAAGGTGTGCGCCAGCGGCAGGATGGACAGGATGATGCTGTGCTCATTGATGCAGCGGATCTGGTCGGGGCCCTCAAAGAGATTGCTGACCAGATTGCGGTGGGTCAGCATCACCCCCTTGGAATGGCCGGTCGTGCCGGAGGTGTAGATGATCTCGGCGATCTCCTCCTCGCCGATGCCGCTGCTGAGGGCTGGACGGGATTTTTCCAGGCTGCGGAGCACCTTGCCGCCGAAATCGCTGAGCCCCTTCCAGAAGCCGGAGCGGGCCGCCGGCTCTTTGGAGAAAAGGGAAAAATCGCCGAGGCTGATGACCACCCTGTGTTCATCCAGGCTGCGCAGGTTTAGATGGGCAAAGAGGTTCGGCGCAATGAACAGGGCTACGGTGTCAGAATGATGAATGATATGATCGATGTCGGCTTCGGGAAATTCCTCGAGGATGGGAACGGCGATCGCCCCCATGGTGGTGAGGGCCATGAAGGCTATGCACCAGTTGGGCGAGGAGTTCCCGAGGATGGCCACCTTGTCGCCTCGCTTGATGCCGAGCGCGCGCAATCGTTCCTGCAACTCAGCGACGCGCCGGCCGAACTCGGCATAAGAGATGGGGGTTTCGTCCACCAGAGCCAGAGCGGGACGCTGCGGATAAAGATCCAGAACCCGGGCGAAAAAGGCATCGAGGGTGTAGCGTTCCAGGCCGAACTTTAGGGTCATGGGGAGCATCGGTATTCCTCCTGCAAGCCGCATGCGGGCGGCGGGTGTGTCAATATACGCCACTTCGGCAAGTTTTCAAACTCTTTTTTCACCCGGCTGCGCCGCCGCTCTTATGAATAAAAATGTGACGCCAATGCAAAAATAGGTAAAAAAGTCCTTGTTTCAGGTGCCTTGATGAAGTATACTATGTTAACGGATTTTAGCCGGATCCGCGCTTAAAACACAGGATGCCCCAACAGAAAGGGACGTGCTATGCGCAGTAGATGGATGATGTGGATCTGCCTGGGCGCTCTCATACTCCTTGTGCCCGGAGCCAAAGCACAGAAGCTGGAGGATTATCTCTCCCGCTATCTGGGCGATAATGGAAAAAAATACCTGCAGCCTCTGGGCGATGCCTTTGGCGCGACGATGAACAGCGGCCTCTATCATACCGCGCACATTCCGCGCGCGGGCCTGCGCCTCGGTCTCGATGTGCTGGTTCCCGTCGCCCTGATCTCGGACAACCAGCGCAGCTTCAAGGCGACCACCGAGGCGGGATTCTATCCGGTGACGACCAAAGAGGTGCCCACCGTATTTGGCGACACGCAGCCGGTAGCGGTCGCCGGCCAGGGCGGCACGGTCTATAACTTTCCCGGGGGCTACGATCTCTCGATTCTGCCGCTGGCGATGCCCCAGCTCACCATCGGCTCCCTTCTCGGCACCGAAGTCACTCTGCGTTATGCCGCAACCCAGCTGAACGAGGATGTCGGCGATCTCAGCCTGACCGGCATCGGTGTGCGCCACAGCATCAGCCAGTACATCCCCCTCTTCCCGGTGGATGTGGCGGTCTCCTATTTTCATCAGACGCTCAAGGTGGGGGACATTGTCGACGCCGCGACCAATGTCGTCGGGGTGCAGGCGAGCAAATCCCTGGGATTGCTCTCTCTTTACGGCGGTGTGGCGTATGAAAATGCCAGCCTCGATGTCTCCTATACCCGCGGTGAAGGGGCGGAGGCCGAGACCATCGCCTTCAACCTCACCGGAGCGAACAAGATGCGGATGACGGTGGGGGTCAACCTCAAGCTGGCCCTTTTTCAGCTGCATGCGGATTATAATCTGGCCTCCCAGAACAGCGCCTGTCTGGGACTCTATATGGGCCTGTAACGGGCCATGGACCTGACGTGCGGTGAGAATCGCGGAGGAGCTATGAAACAGAGAATGGTGCTACTTGTATTGATCGGCGCCGGGCTGCTCGCCTGTGGCTGCCAGAAGAAACTTTTTCATTTTGTCGTGCCGCTCAAAAAGGTCGCGGTGGTCTCGGTCAATCAGCGCGGCGAATTCGGCGGCATCGATCGGATCAAGGCGGCCGATATCCGTAATGCCCTCAAGGTGCCGGACGACGGTACGATCACCGGCGTGGATATCGAATCCCTGGAAATCAGGGTGCGGGTCCTGACGGGCAATGAGGCCTCGTGGCTTAAACTCTCGGGGTATGTGATCGATAATGGCAAGCCGCTGTTGCTCTTTGACAAGAAATCCGTGCCCCTGATCGCCGTGGATGCCCCGTATGGCGGCCTGAATGCCCTGATCGAGTCGGGAGTGGACCGGCTCAAGGCAAAGATCAATGACCAGGTGAAAAAGGTCAACGACGCCGATATCGAAGTGGGACTGGCCGGCGACAGCGATCCCGTCGGCAAGCTGATCAAAGTGGATATCGACTTCAAGATCACTGCCACTGTCAAATATGATCAGTGTGTCAAGGTCTTCGATTTCATCGGCGGGGAGGACTGCAGCGAATAATACCGAGTGCCGCGCCGGACAGAACAACGGCAGCCCGCACGGCGCCGGTCGGGGTTTATGTACGACCGCTCAAGCGGATCACGACCCGGACCAGAACCGCGCTCACCCGCATGGATCGTGCATGCGGGTTTTTTTTATGGGGCAAAAGGCGGCGAAAAAACGGAAAAAGAATGTTGACTGTTATCGAAAAAAGAAATATATTGCTTTGAATTTTTTGTGAAAAAAAACAAGCCAGGATGAAGATGGAGTGGCTGGATCGCCGCAAGGTCGGGGTCCGGCCAGGCGGAACCGGAAGAGGGGCATCACACGGCCATGAAAAAGATCATTACCGGCGATTATCGCCTCGTCAAAAACCTCAACAGCCACATCGTCCTCAATCTCATCCGCACCCGCGGCCCCATCTACGGGGCCGATCTGGCCAAGATCACCGGCATGCGCCCCTCCACGATCATGACGATCCTGCGAAACCTCGAGAAGAAGGGGCTGATCTTCAAATCCGGCACCGGCGCCTCCTCGATACAAGGTGGCCGCAAACCCACCCTCTGGGAGATCTGCGGCAACTATGGCTACATCATCGGCCTGCAGATCGAACTCAACGAAGTGCACGGGGTGCTCATCGATCTCAATTCGCGCGTCCTCGCCCGCAGCACAGTGCCGGTGGAGGGGATGATGACCCTGGAGGAACTGCAGTCCACCATCATCCGCATCGTCGATGCCCTGGTGACCCCGCAAAAAATCAGCCGCAAAAACCTCCTCGGCATGGGCATCGGTATCTCCGGCCTGGTCGATTATCGCAACGGCGTCATCGTCCGCACCGCCCTCCTCGCTGAGGTTCCGGTTCCGCTCAAAGCCGCGCTCGAAAAACACTACAATTTCCCGATCTTTGTCGAGAACGACGCCAATGCCGCCGCCATGTGCGAAAAGTGGTACGGAAAAGGCAAGAAAATCAGCGATCTGATCTATATGCTGCTGGTGATGGACCAGCAGGTCTTCGGCGTCGGCTACGGCCTTTACCTCGAGGATCAGATCTACCGCGGCGCGCACATGTTCGCCGGTGAGACCGCCCCGCAGCCGATCTCGATCAAACAGATGCTCGAGCAGGTCGCCCCGGAACTCGGCGCCGAGGTTGTGCTCGACGGCCGCACCCTGCACAAGGAAAAGGTCACCCTGCAGGAGCTGATCGATGCCGCCCAAAACCAGGACCGCCTGGCGATCAAATATTTCCAGGAGTTGGGACGCATTGTCGCCCACAACCTCGCCCAGATCATCGACCTGCTCGATCCCGAGATGGTTTTGCTCGGCGGCGAAGTGAGCGAGGTCGGCGACCTGCTGCTCAACGCCGTCCGCAACGCCCTGCATGCGGATATGCAAGGCCGGGTGATGAAGGAAACCGATGTCAAGATCGAGACCTCGACGGTGGTGGATGCGGTGGCGATGGGGGCGACGATCCTGATCCTGCAAAACATCTTTAAGGGGCCGCTGCTGCAGAACGAGAGCTATCTCTGATCTGCACCAGCGGCCGGCTTGCGCCCGGCAAAAGCCGGGCCTTTTTAATCGGCTATCAATTTTTACAACAAAAAAACTAACAAGGCAACGGCGGAGGAAATCATGCAGCGGCATCCCGCCAATCCTGTCATCACCCGGCTGCAGATCCCGGACCACCCGCCCCACCTCTGCGACGTCTCGGCCGTCTTTAATCCCGGCGCCGTGCAGCTCCAGGGCGAGACCATCCTGCTGCTGCGGGTGCAAAACCGCGGCCGCGAAACCTATACCTTGACCGCGCGCAGCTGCGACGGCATCCATTTCAGCGTCACCACCCCCGAGATCGCCCTCCGCGGCATCGACAAGATCAAGGAACGCATCTTTCACTGCTACGACATGCGCATCACCCCCCTCGACGGCCGCTACTACCTGATGTTCGCCATGGACATGGAGGGCGGCTGCCGCCTCGGCCTGGCCGTCACCCGCGATTTCACCTCCTTCGACTTTCTCGGCATCACCAGCGGCGACGATACCCGCAACGGCGTGCTCTTCCCGGAGCGCGTCGACGGCCTCTATCTCCGCCTCGAACGCCCCAACCGCGTCCAGCTCGATCACGGCCCCGCCAGTGGTAATACCATCGTTCTTGCCGCATCGCCGGATCTGCTGACCTGGAGCCCGGTCGGCGATGTGGCCTCGGGCCGCTTTCACTACTGGGATGAACTCATCGGCAGCGGCCCGCCCCCAATCAAGACCCGCGCCGGCTGGCTCGCCCTCTACCACGGCGTTGCCACCCACTTTGCCAGCAGCAATATCTATCAGGCCGGGGTCATGCTCCTCGATCTGCAGGATCCCTGCAAACTCCTGGCCCGCAGCCGCTATAACATCCTCGAACCGCGTGAAAGCTGGGAGCTCTCCGGTCAGGTCCCCAATGTGGTCTTTCCCTCGGGACTCATCGTCGAGGAGTATGACGACCAGGGCTTCGCCCGCTTTGACTCGCCTTTCCGGCTCTATTACGGTGCCGCCGATACCGTCGTCGGCCTCGTCACCGGGCGGGTCGCTGAATTGATCGAAGCCGCAACGGCTTGAAACGCCGCGCGGCGGCGCGACGGATCCTCCAAACCAACAAAAGGAACCTCCTAATGGCCAGATACTTGACGGCCGCCCTGCTCTGCCTGCTCTTCTGGATCACCGCGGCGGCACAGACCACGGGCAAGATTTCGGGTGTGATCACCGATGCCAAAACCGGCGAGACCCTGACCGGCGCCAACATCCTCCTCGAGGGCACCAGCCGGGGCGCGACGGCCGATGTCAAGGGCGAATTCTTTATCATCAACCTCGAACCCGGCACCTATACCCTACGCATCTCGATGGTGGGCTACGAAACCCTGCGCCTGCAGAATGTGCGCGTCTCGGTCAACCGCACCTTCGAGGTGGCCGCCAAATTGAAAGCCACCGTGATTTCCGGACAAGAGGTGACGGTCGTGGCTGACCGTGTCGCGGT
>Ga0116170_10000182_pt1 | contig 64043 bp, 64 predicted proteins | sample AD_JPNHW1_MetaG_FD_89797 | JGI IMG/M metagenome (GOLD analysis project Ga0116170, IMG submission 89797) | Active sludge microbial communities of municipal wastewater-treating anaerobic digesters from Japan - AD_JPNHW1_MetaG | ecosystem: Engineered > Bioreactor > Anaerobic > Digestate | place... | reverse complement strand
GAAGCTGCCAAGCCGGTAGTAAAAGCTGAAGCCCCTAAAGCAGAAGCTACTAAGCCGGTAGTAAAAGCTGAAGCCCCTAAAGCAGAAGCTGCCAAGCCGGAAGTAAAAGCCGAAGCCCCAAAAGCTAAGGCTAAAGAAGACGCAGCTAAATAATAGCCTATGACAGCCCCACTAAGCCAGCCAGAGTTAGAGCAGTTAAACACTTATATTAAACTTGTAAGGAATTACTTGCAGGACTACCCTGAGCTGAATTACTTGCAGCCGGACAAGGAAGAATTTTTAAACAGCAGCATATCACAAAGCATACTTATGGCATTGGAAATATTTAATGCCTGCGTAGGGCATTTGACTAAGCACTCGCTAATAAATTTTCCTGTGCCGACTTTGCTCGTACTTGGCGGGGCTGCTTATACGCTTTTCAGTGGCGGTATATTGCAGACTCGTAATCATTTCAGCGTAAGTGATGGCAATACTTCGGGGCCGATCTCAGAAAAGTCCGACATGTATCGTGCCTGGGGGCAGGAGCTGTTAAACAATTTCTTGACTCTCTCGTCTAAGTACAAGGAAACTAAAAATATGGATTCTGCATATGGCAGCTTCTCAAGCAATTATTTGCTGGCACATTTTTATCGAGATGAGTCTATTAAAATCTAAGGAGAAAATTCGATGGCTAATAAACAGCGCATTAAAAGTATTATTAAGCAGGCCGGCATCATGGACATGCTTGGTGGCGCAGCTGGCGCTATCTCTGATATGGCTCCTGAAGGACTCGGTGGCCTTATGGGCGCTGGATCTGCTGCAGGGCTAGCTAACATGGGTGGCATGGGCAGCAAAGGTCAGATGATCGCGGCCGCTATCGGTGCTACTGTAGGTGCTATGGCTGCAAGCAAAATGAAAGATCATGAGCAGATGCAGAGCATGGGTATTGATGCTAACGCCAATCTCGGTATTAACAACGCTCTTATGAATCTGGACCAGGAAGCAGCGCTATCGGGCATGTATGGTGGCGGCATGCCAATGGACCCAAACATGATGGGCATGCAAGATCCCAGTATGATGGGTGGCATGGGCATGGGCATGGGCATGGACCCAAACATGATGGGTGGCATGGGCCAGCAATTTCCCCCGTCACAGCCAGTAGCCGGTTATCCTGAAGCTCAGCAGGCTATGCAGGGCAAGCAGGCCAATGCTCGCGCCAACGCCAATCTTATTAAGACTGCCTCGGCAATCGTGGATAAGTATTTCGCGTAAGTAAAATTGCCGGGGTGTAAAAGCCCCGGCTTTATTAAACAAATGCCCAACGAAACAATTGCCGTCAACAAGCTATTAGTTATTCCAATTAGCAAGAGCGAGTTTGCTATCTCTTGGGAATTCGAACCTACGTTCTTAAGCTTTGATAATTTTAAATTTAGCTTAGAGAAAAGTAATGCGCCACATGACGGCTACGAGTTTTTAGCAAGCATCTCTCCTAATAGCAAATCTTATATTGACACTGACGTAGCTATTTTTAAATTCTGGAAAAGCTATTACGTTAGAATGCGGATCATAAACACTGCTACTAACGAAAGTTATATGTCAGAGCCTGCTACAGTCGAGCATCCGCCGAACTTAGAAGCTATCGAGCTTATCAGACGTGGTAAAATATCATTAGAAAATCCAAGATACGGAAACGGTGTGCCTTGCAAAGTATTTATTCGCAAAGAAGGCGGGCAGCGCTGCACTGAGTGCTTTGACGTAATCAAACGCCGCAGCACTAAGACTAATTGCATAAATTGCTACGGGACTAGCTACGATGGCGGTTTTTACGAAGCTATCGACGCTTATTTTAATTTCAGCGTAGATATTAAAAACATGGGCGTGTCTGACATAGGCAACGCCACACGATCTGGCAATCGCGCTATCACATGCAATTACCCGATAATAAAGCCAGGAGATGTAATTGCTGACACGCGCCTAAACCGTGTCTGGACTGTTAGCGGTGAAGTGCAAAACGTAGAACGGCGTCGGCATGTTATTAAGCAAGTATTAAGCTTAGAAGAAGAAGAACGAACGTCTATTTTATTTGCGCTTTTGTCAAGAAAGGCCAGCTAAATGCCAGGGGAAATAAATAACTTAACGGGCGCTGCTAATTTAAAATCTGGCTCGCAAAGCATGATTGATTTGGCTACGGCGCAACGCTATATAATTACCTCGTTCATAAAAGACATTTACTTGATAATCTTACGTGAGCTATTTTCCCAAAACGAAGGACCTTTTAAATTCAACGATGATCCTGAAATCACGCGCTTGCATATTTCCGATCGCCTAGAGATCCCCAAAGAAGTTCAAAGCTTTAAGCCGGTTATTTATCTAACTCGCGGACGTATGGGCTACTCTAATTTGTCAATAGATAACTTGGCGTCAATGAATATGAATACCGGGGCCGAAACGCACTCGGATCTTATTCGTGGCAGCATGATTATTAATTGCGCCTCTGAAGAGGGTCTCGAGGCCGAGCATTTAGCAAGCTTGGTATTTGTCTTGCTCCAAGCTTTTAAGCAGAAATTTTTAGATTTCAGAATGCATTATTTTTCTGTCGGAGAAATCTTGGAAGAGCGGCCTGTAATGGCCAGCGTAGATACTAAGCTCGTCGAAGTAGCTGTAACTACAAGCTTTTCTTTTTCTTATAGCTGGGCTATATCTATTATGAACAGCACGCAACTCAGGGACATAAACATGTCACGTTCTCATGAGAGCGACGGCAGCGATGCTTGCGGCAGTGAGGTAAATGCGTGCGGCGAGCCTGCTGGAATCGACGGATCTGGTAGTGACTGTGGGCCATTTACTAATTTAAAAATAAAAGGTGAATAAATATGGCAGAAATAGTTGACAAGAAACGTCCAGATGTCTATGTATATGTAGATTTTGATAAAGGTTGCCATGGGCCGAAAAATCCAGGGGCGCCAAGAGCTTTTATAAAAGCCTTTTCTAAAAAAGAATTAGTTAACAAAACCATAAGCATCTATGATGCTTTCAGTATGATGGCCACGGGGGGCGTTATGGGAAAATCCGCATATGAGATTTGGCTAGACGTTGGCAACGAAGGAACTGTTGAAGATTTTTTAAATAGTCTTAACGGGACCGACGGCGTTGACGGCTTGTCAGCATATCAAATCTGGCTAGGCCTTGGTAATACTGGCACTGAAGAAGATTTTATAAACAGCCTTGTCGGAGAAGCAGGCAAGTCTGCCTATGATATTTGGATCGAAGCTGGCAATACTGGGACGGCGGAAGAATTTTTAGCAGCCATGCGTGGTGCCGACGGTAAATCGGCTTATGAAGTATGGCTTGGACAGGGCCATACAGGCACGATTGAAGATTTCTTTACATACTTAGCCGAACTTGGCTCGTTTGAGCAGGCTTTTGAAAATACAAGCGAGCTAATCGTCACTCATAATTTAGGCAAGTTCCCGTGTGTGTTTGTGTTAGACGCTGCTAACAACGAATGTGAAGTTGGCGTCACGCATTTAAGTGAAAATTCGGTGCAGATAACTATGTCTGCCCAGAGAAGTGGTAGAGTATTTTGTAACTGAGTAGACATATGACTGCTTTATTAATCTTTAAGGAGTTTTTAAAATGGCCGGTAAACCTTTCTGGTATGATATTGACCTACTGCTCAATTCTCTTACGAATGCTGTTATCGATCCCGTAGCAGCTGACCCTACTGGTGGCGATTTAAAAGAAGGCCGCTTTTGGTATAACACTGCTGACAAGCAGCTGAAATTTTACGACGGATCTGCCATAGTAGTACTTGCTACTGGCGGCGACGTATCAGATGCCGTGACCCGTGTAAGTGCTGCCGTGGCAGCCGGGGAGCTTATGGTCTCTGCTGGCACCGATAATACTGCCACTTCTTTTGACGCAAAAGGTACCGCCGGCATTCTCAAAGTCAATGCCGACAACACTGTTGATAAGGCCGTTGCTGGCACTGATTATCTGACCGAAGACAGTGCTAACTCACTCACTAATAAGACTTTTGACGCCAACGGTACTGGTAATAGTATTTCTAATATCGAAGTAGCCGATCTGGCATCTACTGCTAAGACTACTGATATGTCCGTAAGCGCCCTTAGCACTGAACTTGCTACTGCTGATGTAATCAAAAGCTACATAGATGGCGCTATTACCGAAATAGAAACCGAAATTACTGCAATCGGCACTCTCGTCGGTGGCTTCAGTGCATTGGCTGGCACACTCCCTACTACTGGTTCTGGCGACGCAGGTGCTATTACCTCTGGCGACTTCTGGCGCATCACTGAAGCCGGTGATATTACTGGCCTCGGTCACTTAGAAATTGGTGATGCTCTTGTAGCTGCTGCTAATGGTGCTGCTGATGCTGCCGACTATTTCGTACTGCAGGCTAATTTAACCGACGCCGTAACTTCTGACGGCAACGGCAGTGTTGTAAATGGCATCCCGGTATTCGACAGCACTCTTGGTACCACCGTTACTGATTCCGGCGCTACTTTTGATCCTGCTACTGGTATCATGAATATCCCGGCTGCCGGCGAGTATCAGATTAATGGCGTTAATGTACTTGACGGCATCGATGAAAGCTATGTCCAAGTTGACGAAACTGGTAATATTAATCTACCAGCCGGCGCTGAATATCGTATTAATGGCGTAAATGTATTAAGTACACTAACCGGTGCTGCCTATAAATACGCCGCAGCGTTCAATGACAGTACTGATTGGGTTGGCGCGTCTGCTCCGTTTACTTTCACTGTGGCAGCCGCTACTCATGAACTCGGCGTTTCTCAGGACATAATCATAGGCGTCAAAGATAGCACTGGCCAGACTGTAGAAGTTGGCGAGCTTGTCGATGCTTCTGGCAATGTGACACTCACCGCTAACGCTAAATTCGCAGGCCGCGTAGTGCTAATGGCATAAACGCTTTATCGCTTAATTTCGTAATAAGACCCGGGGGTTAACAGCCTCCGGGTTTTTGCTATTGCCTTTTTAGAGCTAGCCGCATATAATAAGCATACGAGGCCTTAGTTAAGGCAGCGGGTATTTTATCCCGGCTTCAAATAATAGGAGAATTTATGAGTAAAAAATACGGGCGGCAGTTTTTAAAGGCTGTTTCAAAGCCAGACACTAATCCACCGGAAGGCTTTGTAGAGTTTTTCGCAGATGCTGACAATGGTGGAAAAATTACGACATTGCTGGCTACCGGGGAGAGCACGCCAGTCGGCAGCGGAGCCGCGGTGCCTTATTCAGATACCGACCCATTAAGTGACGGCGTAGCCGCACAAGGCGTAAGTGAAAAAGTCTCTCGCCAGGATCATGTTCATCCGTCAGACACATCAAGAGAACCCATATTCTCTAAGAATACCGCATTCAATAAAAACTTCGGAACATCCGCCGGTTCCGTGTGTGAAGGCAATGATACGCGTCTTACTGATGCAAGAACGCCAATCGCACACACGCATTCTGCCTCAGAAGTCACATCAGGAGCGTTGGATGGCGCCAGAATTCCAGTACTTGACGCCAGTAAAATAGGCTCAGGTGTTTTCGACATCGCGAGAATTCCAGCTTCTGCGCTAGAACGTCTAGTACAGGTAGCTAGTCAGGCTGCGAGATTCTTGTTAACTACTGCAACTGTTCAGCTTGGAGATACTGTAAAGCAACTTGATACCGGAATAATGTACGTTGTAGTAGATGTGGCTAATTTGAATAACGCTACTGGGTACATGGAATACACCGCGGCATCTGCGGCATCAGTTCCATGGTCTGGAGTTACTTCGAAACCTACCACACTTTCTGGATATGGAATTACAGATGCCTCCCCCAGCTCGCATGTTGGGGCTACAGGCTCTGCCCACGGAGTAGTTACTACTTCTGTCAATGGGTTCATGTCTAGCACCGATAAAACAAAATTGGATGGAGTGGCATCAGGAGCCACTGCATATAGCGATTCTTTAGCTCGAACTGCCTGCGTAGCGCAGACTATAACTAATGGGGTAACCACCTCAGCTCCTAGCCAGGATGCAGTATTTGACTCCTTAGCGCTTAAAGCAAATGTGGCCAGTCCGACATTTACTGGAACAGCTACAAGTGCATCATTTGCGTCTACAGTAGCTACAGGTACCGCCCCAATAGCTATAGTAAGTACTACTGCGGTGGCCAATTTGAACGCAGACCTACTGGATGGAAACCACGCCAGTGCGTTTGCAACATCTGGGCATACCCATCTATACGCAGGATCAGCATCTGCCGGAGGAGCAGCTAATAGTGTAGCCAGCTCGCATTCTCCTGGTACCGGACTTTCAGGCAGCGCGTATAACGGATCTGCAGCGCAGACTTGGGATGTCGTATACGGATCTGCAGCTAATACTGCATGTCAGGGAAATGACTCCAGGCTATCGGATGCCAGAACTCCTACCGCACACACTCATGGTAATATTACGAATACTGGCGCTATTGGCAGCACGGCAAAGTTGCCCATTATTACTACTACTTCAGGAGTTCTCACTACAGGCTCATTTGGAGTTGGGTCTGGAAGTTTTTGTGAAGGCAATGATGCCAGACTGTCAAATCCCAGACCAGCTTCAGATGTTGCTCCATGGGCTAAAGCTGCAAGTAAACCTTCATATACTGCTGTTGAAGTAGGTGCTGCACCAGCATCTCATGCTGCTAATGCCAGCACATACGGCTACGGCGACACTACTAACGCCGGGCATTTAAGAGTTGGGTCTGGTCTAGCAGTAACTACAGGCACTGTCAGGGCAAACATAAACGATGCCGGAAAAGCTGCAACGGAGCTTATAAGCGCGCAGGCAATAGATAATATATGCTGTGCCATATCTAGAGCGTCCTACATGTCTGGAATAGTTTCCGAGTATGATGCCCCTGCACTAGATATTAACATAGCCAGCGCAGCTGTGGCGGAATCTCTGGCAGTATCACATGATGGGACAACTCTGGCTATTGGTAACTCCGGACTAGTCACATATAAGCTAGATTCTGCATCTAGACGGTATTATAAAACTGCAAACGCTTCGCGTTACAGCGATAATCCCATCCTAACATATAATGGGCAGAAAATGGTAGGAAGATATAGTTCTACAGAGGTTGTTACGTATTTGTGGGATGGTGCCAATAACAGATTTTCGGAAAGCACGGCCGTAAACTCCCAACCACCACACATAGCCCGTTTAGCAATGTCCGCGGATGGGAACTTCTTGGTGGTAGTTTCCAATTATACAATTGCTCCATTTTTTTGGAGCTATAAATGGAATACTACGGCAGGTAGATTTGAATTAACAGCATCCCCAGACGTCGCCCCAGCCGCGGGGGTTAACTTAATTAGCATGTCGTATACTGGAAACAGATTAGTACTGGGGAATGGAACTAGCTACACATGGAGCAGCGCTAATAATAGATACCAAATAACGGCAGATCCAGACTCCTCTATGGTGGCCACTAACAATATGTGTGTATCCTCGGATGGGAGCAAAGTGCTCATTGGTGTCTATGCTGCTCCATACGTAAAGAGCTTTACTTGGAGTGCTGCGAATAATAGATACCAGGCGGATGCTGCAATTTTGGTAAGTGGTGTCACAACTCCTGTGCCTAGAGCGCTATCGTTGTCAGGAGATGGCAGTACTCTCGCAATCGCGTTAGCCACCGGAGGACTTATCGTATGTGGATGGAATGTCACTAACAACAGGTATGAAAAAATCACCACTCCCACCGATCTAACTATAGGCACCACTACTGGGCCGCAGTGTGCTATATCTGGGGATGGGTCGATATTATTTATACACCATGGCACTACTACCCGGCAGCCCAATTATCTCATGCTGTTCAAACGCTCAGCAAACAATAGCATATTTAATTTCTATCACACATTTGACCGAAGTAAAATGATTCTACCAGGAGTTGCGTATGAGTAATATTTATCATATAAAGTTTGACCAGGATGGGTACATAGTGGACATGAGCAAATTCCCAGCGTCAGAAGATTATGTCGAGATAGACATTGGATCAGCGCTGATCCCTCCTAAAATAATGCGTGGATACTATAAATGGCAAAACACATTTATAGTTGATGGCGAAAAAGAAACTGTTGTGGATGCGGCGCTTGCATTGCTGGAGGGGCAGTGAACTGCCAAATTTAAAGCACTTCTTGACTAAAGCAAGGCCCTTCTCTATAAATGGATAGAGTTATTTTATAATCTGGAGGAAGACAAATGTCGGCATACACCAAGCCAGACTGTTGAAGTCGGAGAGCTTGTTGATGCTTCTGGCAATGTGACGCTTACTGCTAATGCTAAGTTTGCCGGCCGTGTCGTCCTGATGGCATAATCGCTTTATCGCTTAATTTCGTAATAAGACCCGGGGGTTAGTAGCCTCCGGGTTTTTGTTATTGACTTTTTAGAACTTGCTTCGCATAATAAACATGCGAAGCCTTAGCAAAGGCAGTAGTGTAATTAACCGCTACAAATAATAGGAGCAATAATATGTCTAAAAAATACGGGCGACAGATCTTTAAAACTACTTCTAAGCCGACAACGAACCCACCGGAAGGCTTTGTTGAAGTATTTATGGATAGCGATAATGGTGGGAATCCGACGCTGTTACTTCCGACCGGGGAAAGTTCTGCAATAGGCTCAGGAGGGACAGGAGGGACAGTAGCTTATTCAGACACCGATCCATTAGTTGACGGCACTGCCTCGCAAGGCATAAGCGACAAAGTATCTCGTCAAGATCATGTCCACCCATCTGATGCTAGCAAAGCAAGCGTATCGCACACGCATACAGGGACGTACGAACCGGCTAATGCAAATATACAAACGCACGTAGCAAGTACAGCAAATCCACATAGTACTACGGCAGCACAGGTTGGGGCTGCTGCAGCCTCTCATACTCATGGAAACGTTTCTAATACAGGTGCAATAGGAACTACTGCAAACTTACCGGTTATAACTGGGACTTCCGGCGTTGTTTCTGTCGGAGCTTGGTACGAATCAGTCCCAGCTGCGGCCACAAATCTAGGGGCTGTTGGGACCAGTGCTAGCCCTTCCAGAGGAGACCACTCTCATCCAAGCCGAATTGCTCTTACAGCGCCAGCAGCTCCGGTAAATGGCGATATATGGATTGTTTGACATGACTAAAATAGCCGGTGCGCTGCATTATAAAGATTCTATTGCCGTAGTTAGGGATTTAGACGTGTATTCTACTGCTGCAGAAGCAGGCAGTAAATATCTAGCAATTAAGCGTGGCGATGGGAGTATGGCCTATGCCCCGTTAGTTCTGCCATCGGATGCACGTGCATCTGGTATTCGTGTGCAGCATTCTTCTGGAACAATGGCTGTTGGTGGGAAAATTGTAAATAGTATGTCTGCTTGGAAATATGCAACTAGTGGAACTGGAACTGGGTGGTCCAAGGGATATGCCATTATACAGGCCCCAAATGGCTCTTGTTATGTCACTGGATGCTTCAGTGGCACTATTACATTTGGCAGTACTACACTAACCTGCGCAGCTGGCGAAAATGGTTATATAGCCAAAGTTAATCCTAATACCGGCGCATTCGAAGGCGCATGGCAGACGTCAGGATCACCGACTACATGTCCGGGGTATAGTATTGCTGTTGACGCTGCGAATAACTGCTATGTTACCGGATATGTCATAGGAACAGCTTTTTTTGGAAGTTTTACTGTGACTGGGGATAATTATGGGAGAGCCTTTATTGCCAAGTTATCTGCTGCTGGCACATGGGAATGGGTTAAGCTAATTAGCAGCACAGGGAACTTTTCTTATGGATATGGTGTAACACTGGCACCTAATGGATTGCTATATGTCACAGGATACTTTGGGGTGGGCAACATTACTTTTGAAGGTGCGGCGATACCTGGGCGTGGCATGAATGACGGATACGTAGCGTGCATTGACACTAGCGGCGTGTGGCAGTGGGGCAAAGTACTTGGCGGGGGAACTAACGATGCGTGCTACAAAAGTGAAGTTGATACGAATAGCAATGTCTATGTGACTGGGTCTTTTTCTGGCAGCAGTGTTTTTGGAAGCACTACTCTTGTGTCAGCTGCTGGTGTAGATAATATATTTATATGCAAACTAGATGCCGCCGGGAACTGGCAATGGGCAAAACAGGCCACAGGATCATATTCTGGTGGGGCCGGAAGGTCAATTAGAATACTCGCTCCAGATAAAGCCTATGTTTCAGGGATATTTAACGGGAGTGCCGTATTTGGTAGCAAAACACTAACTTCAGTAAAACAGTCATATTTTGTTGCCAGATTCGATATGGCGACTGGAAATTGGCTGCATGCTTTTGGCGGGAATGTTACGGGAGACGGGACATCTGCCAGCTATGGGGTAGCCACAGCCCCGGAATCGGTGCTACTAACAGGAGTGCACTCAGGTAACATGACTATTCCTGGACTCGGAACTGTGCCTAGAATAGGGGCGGCGGGGATATTTATAATGGGAGTAGCTCACGATAGCGGCGTGGCAAAATGGATAGCAACTGGAGAGGGCCTTCTTGCTTTCGACATGGTGCCTTTGACAGGCGGCGGAGGGATGGTGACTGGGCACTTCGCTCCAACTGGTACGTTTGGCAGTACTGTGCTGACTACTACCGCGTCGTCGAGAATGTTTGTGGCAAGGGCTGATGAGCCGTAACAGCGATAATTTATTTATTTTAACAAAGGAGTAAATGTATGTCTAGTGTGCTTAGAAATAGTGCTAACAACAAAATGCTTATTATCCACGGGGGGGTTGCCGTTAAATCCTATCGTTATAGCAGCAGTATCAACTGGATTTTGACAAGGGAAGAGGATTATGTATTTAACCCGTCAACCCAGCAGATCACTGCTTACTACGGCCCTCCCGGAAGTATAATCGTTCCAGATCGTATCGGAGGAGTACCAGTTCTTGGGGTGGGCCCACATGCTTTTGATATGGCAGACGGGAAAGGTGCAGTAGTAAACGACGTCAATCCATTGAGTGCCATACGCTTCCCCTATTATCTTACTGATATTGCCGAATCCGTGTGCTATGGTAGCAATGTCACACACGTAGAGTTCGGCCCCCATTTAAGGACTGTGGGCCCTCATATTTTTGGTATCAGCGCCGCGGGCGGTGACATGCAGGATGTTACAGATATTGTTATATACGACAACGTGACTTTCGAAAGCCAATGGGAGCCTATGGGAACGTGGGGCGGAGCATTTAGAGCTAAATATGCCATAGAAGGCGCAGGCATTTACCATTGGACCGGTACTCAATGGGACAGGTCGGACATGTAATGTCAATGGCTTTTGATTTATTTTATTTAAAGGGTATTTAAGTGAACAGTAAAAGCTTATTGACTAAGAATGGCTACGCATTTGGCGATCACGGCGACTCATTCCCAGGGTTTTACACGGCCAATAGCAAAGCTGCTGGGACTTATACCTGGAATGGCAGTGCCTGGACTAAGACGGCCTAGGCTTTTTAGTTGGCCACGTTTGTTAGCAAGGTGAGTGCAATGCTGTACAAGGCAAGATCGCCTTGACTAATAAACGTGGCTGTTCTATAAAAGAAAAAGAACGGCGTTATTTTTTAATCTGGAGGGAGACAATCAATGTCGACGTATAGCAAACCAGATGTTGAAGTATATCAGCAATTTAGACTGCCCCAGGGCGATATCCGTCCGGCAGTATTACAGTCTTGTCTGGTAGGGCCATTATATCAGATATTCAAAGACGAAGTTGTGGGTACTTACGACAATACTGAAAAGACTTATTACTTTCCTTATAGCCTGAAGCCTGGCGCAGTCGTGAAAAGCGACACTATGGCAGTGCGTGTAATTCAGTACGGCGAAGTCCGGACAGTTGCAGCATCTAATTTAGTGACTGCTGGCGTCGAAGGCGATATTTCAGTCGGCTTCTTAAATGAATTCCAGGATTATTCAAAAGATTTCCTGAACATGAGCATTATCACGCATACTGACGCAGACTCCAACGACGGGGATTATTTGCATATCCCAGTCGGGCCAAATGCTTCAGGAGTTACTCAAGGCTATTTTAAAATTCTCGAAGTCGTAGACAGCCACACGCTAAGATTAGCTGAAGAGCTGTTGCCAGCTGAAGGCGAGAATTATGAAATCCGCAGCGTAGGCTACATGATCGAGAATGAAACTATTGGGGTGAGCTTAAAGCTAACGCCTAATTTAGGATTCTCTGGCGACGTAACTGTAGGATTTAAAGCCCTGCGCACTGATCGTGACAGGCCGTTTGAATGGACCCGCGACGATTTAATTGCCGAAGTCGGTGACGAAAGTCAGATCGTGCCTGAGAATCCGTTGGCATACGGCGCAAGCTTAGCGTTGTCAGTACTTGGCTCATTGCATTTCGTATCAGCTATGCCAGTGCTTTCAGACGACTTGGCTGGATATACTGCTGCAGTAGATGCCTTAGAGTCTGAAGAAGTATACGGCATCACTTGCTTAACGCATAATATTCAAGTCGCACAGATGCTTATGGCGCATGTAACCGCTATGTCCGATCCAATGGAAAAGAAAGAACGCATTGGTATAATTAATACTGGCTTTACTGATACTATCGTAAAAGTCGGCTATATCGATGTAACCGATGGCAGTACTAGCTTCAGCGGCATAAATAGCACTGAGACTGTCATAACTGAGGCTGGCTTATTTAACTACGCGCCTGCCAGCGACGGTGATTATGTTAAAAGCTATACCGAACTGGCACCGACACGTGCAAGCGTGCATTTTCCTAGTGCAAGTCTTAACATTGCAGCCGGAGCCGTCGTGCGCTATGCACTGGCCTCTGCACCGTTGCTTTGGATTAACATTGCTACTGATACTGATATGTATCACGTGATTATTAATGCTCCGGCCGGTGACAGTATAAGCAAAATTGGCTACTCTTGCGCTGGTTATGATGCCGCAGCTAATCCTGTAGCAGTATTTGCATTAGCCACTGCTGGCGAAGCCGAATACACAGAATACAGTCACATAACAGCAGCTTCTCAGATTGCAAATATCGAGCCCGTAACCGAGCTGATTTCTGTTACTGCTACGCATATCACCGAAAAGCGCATGTTGCTTAACGACAAGCCCTTGAACCCTGCCACAGTCAAGCTATCTATCCCTAATATGCAGAATTTCGTTCAGGGCGGTGATTTTGCTGTTATTGAAAATGCAGGCTTCTGGTATATTGACTGGGCAGGCCGCAATCTCGAAAGCGTAATTGCTCAGGGCATGCTAATTAAAGCCAGCTATGTCAAAGGCGATTGCGTCACTGACTTAATTACTCCGACTGCCGGGCATAAAGCTTTAAAAATCCGCGCTTACGACGTTACGCCGAGCGTTAACTTAGAAAAGCCAGAATCTTACGTTTTCCCGGAAGGGATGCTCGTAACTGTCGTAACTGAATCTGACGTTCTTAGCTTTAATCGCCCAGGCACTTACGTGTTTGATCGTGATATTTTGGCTATTTACAAAACCGTTAGTACTGTTGCCGTACCTGATAAGACTGCAATTGATACTCTGATCGAGCTTATGATCGTGCCGGCTGTCGGCAGCTACTCTCGCAATAAGTTCGTAGACGCCAATGCGCATTTTATTACAGCTGCTACTCGTGTTAATCCGAGCGACAAGCTTGTAATTAAATCCGGCGCATCTGCTGGCGAATACGAAATATTAGCCGTTATCTCTGACTCTGAACTTATCGTGAATACGCAATTTGGCGTATTTGAGACTGGCTTAGAGTATCAGATTAATCAAGGCAGCGTAAGCAAATTAGACCTGGCCAAATGGTTCTCGCAGATCTCTGCCTCGTTCGCTGAACGCCGTATTACGAATATCTATTGCCCATTCGTAGGCAGTTCGTCCGACGGCGTAAGCGTAGATATCTTACCAGGATACTTTTATAACTGCGTTATCGCTGGTGCCATTCAAGTATTAGCGCCTCAAGCAGGCCTGACTAACATGGTTATTCCGGGCTTTAGTCAAGTCTTTTATGTAAGCGATTACTTCACTGAAAAGCAGCTTGACGAAATAGCGAGCGGCGGTACGTTTATTATCATGCAGAACAATAAATGGACTGTGCCCTATTGCCGGCATCAGCTGACTACTGATATGAGCATGCTGGAAAAGCGTGAGTTATCTTGCGTAAAAGACTTGGATTACATCGCTAAGATGGGCCGCGAAACTCTGAGACCTTATATCGGCCGCTTCTTGGTCAACGAAGTCACTATGACTACGCTATACAGCGTGGCCAATGCATTCCTACAGCGCTGCAAAGACGATGGTCTTGCCAATGCCAATAGCAATCTCATGAAGATCTATGTTGACCCGAATGCAAGAGACACTGTCGTCATTTGCTTGGAAATCGAACTCCCAGTACCGCTGAATAAAATCAAGCTGTACATCTACGTATAAGGAGCTTTATTTATGGCTAAAGTAACCACGAGCTATAATAACTGGGACTTTAATGACTTACACGTGCAGCAGAACTTAAACGGCGGCGACTTCGTAGGTTCGCATACGATTATAATCTGCGCCACTGGGCCGCAGTTATCCTCTATGTCAGCTACGACTGCTTCTGGCACATACGCTGCCTCGTCTAAGTTTTCAAACGGCTACACTACTACGATCTCAGCCGACGCCGCAGGAGCTGGCTTTGCTATCCCATTAGGTGTGGTATCTGATATCAGCTTGCAGCAACAGCGCCAGATTAATAAGATTTACGAAATTGGTTCTAAGCTAAGCTATACTGTTAGTGCCCGCACTAGCATTAGCTTGGGCCTGACTCGTATTTTATATCACGGGCCGAATTTATTGAGAATGCTGTATGCTTATTATCCCGAAAGCAAAATCGGTGGCAACGGCAATAAGTTATTCGACAATAACAAAAATACTGATACTGCCGTGCAAGAACTTAACGTCGATCCAGCTTTCTCAAGTACGCTTCCGAACGTAAAAGATACTGCTGGTATCGATAATATTTTCTTAAACGCAGCGTCGGATCTGCTCTCTCAGCCGATTGGCCTCGTAATGTATATCAAAGACAACGTGAAGAGCGACGTAGCCGCAATTTTCATTGAAGACTGCAACTTAGTCACTCATCAGTTTGGTATCTCACAAAACTCTGTCGTAATTGCAGAAGGCGTGAATTTAACAGCAGACAGAATCAGGCACTTAAAAGTAAATGTAGCGTCCGTAAGAAACGCCACGATCTAAACAAGCTCTAAACAAGCTCTAACAAAAAAGCGGCCCCTAAAAAGGCCGCCTTTTTTATTTACGCATTATAATATTTTTTCGCAAGCCTGCTCGATGAGATTAGCAAAATCGTCTGGCTTACTGCGATAGTCTTTCCAATAGTTTTTCTGTGAAATTATCACGGCCTGTACTTCCGGCACGACGTCTATGTGAAACTCACCTGGAAAATTATTATCGGCTAAGCCAGTCTCGATTTCTTTTACGAGCTTAGCAATTTTCTTATCTACTGTTAGAGTTGAAAAGCGTGCCTTAAAAAATATCTGAAATTCTAAATCGTCACCGATCTCAGGAATTTCAAATCTCCAGGCCCGGCCTTCTTTTACGTCTTTAACAATTTTTAGTCCTGGAAAAAGCCAAGATTTGTCACCAAGCATCGCACTCAAGTCTGTGTTTACGATATCATTCATACTTTTCTTTCCTTAAAATTTTATTCCCATACCAATGCCGAGCAACAGCGTGCTTAGCAAGTTATTTCTGTGAGCTTTACGAGCAAGCTTAGCGTTACTTTTTATTAATTCGTCTTTGTCATCGGCTGCTTTTTCTAGCTTATCGGCAAACGTAAGCATCTTGTCAGTGGCCTTAGTAAGATCAGCGATTAAAATTTCTGTAGCAGCTTTATAGCCTGCTATCAAAGCTTCGTTAGCAATAATAATAGCATTAGCTGCTTTTAGGTCTTCTTTGGCTTTTAAAAAATCATTAAGCTCGTCGCGAGATATTAAATAGCTCTCGGTTGCAAGCGCTATCTTATTAATCTTGACGCCTGGATGCAAAATCTGGACAGCAGCCGCAGGCAAAGCAATAAACATAGCTAAAAAAATAAAGAATGCAATAAGCTTAATCTTCTGGGAATATCTCAGTGACATTGTAGCCCTCCTGGGTTAGATAATCTTTAAGCTTGCTAGTATCGGCCTTTACTATTTCTGATTTTTTGCTGTTATTAGCTTTCTTGATAGTAGCTATGGCCGCGCTATGTTCCAGCTCAGCCTTAGCTACGTTACTAGCAACAGTGTTTAAAATAGCCTTGCTATCATGTGCATCACCCTTTAAAGCCTCGGTCGCCTCTCGTTCTTTACCACCAGCAGCAATAACTAAAACATCTTCTTTGAAGAAGAACCTGTAAGCAGCTGCTGCGGCTGCCAGTATTAACACGCCGGCTATGCCGTAAAATTCTAAGCCCAGTTCTGGCATTTTTATTTTTCTCCTTTTACCTTCTCAAAATTTTTTTTAATTCCTCAAGTAACTTGGGATATATACGTCTAAATTATAATGCCATATAATATCTCGTATATGCCGGTCTAAATAAATATTGCTGGCTATGTCTGGTATGCTCGCGTTAGCCTGGCCGCGGCCCTGCTCGAATATAAGCATAAAGGCGTTATAAATATTCGTGCTGTTAAGCCAGGCGTTTAGCGCTTGGCGTTTTATAGCCTCAGCTTTATCGGCGACTTTTATACGTTCAGATAATTCGTATAGCAAATAGCCTTCGCCAGGGATGGCTTCCGGGTCAATTGGCGTGTCAGGGTCGGTTGCGACTGCCCCTTCGTAAAAAGCGCTTTCGGGCAGCGATATAATTTCGCTAAGTACGCCGTTGCCGTTATATAACAGCCTTAAGTCATCAGCCCCTTCACACGTGCCAGATAGCTTTTGTAACTCTAAGCCATCGGCCGTAAAGCTGTCTAAAATTGCATACTGCTGAAAGGCCATAATTATCACACGCATCATATGTGTCTTGTCTGTCTTGTCATTATAATACCCGACTACGCTCTGTGATAACTTTGCCGTTAAGTCGCTGTAAAAGTTTCTCGTAGCTGTCTTGACAGGCTCGTTTAAGTCAGTCGTAACTGACGCTACGTATCCAGGAATAGCCGATAGCTTGGCTAGTATCTCGTCTAATGCTAAAAGCATTTAATTCTCCGTTTTTAAAAGGCGAGCCAGCTGTGTAAACAGCCAGCCCGCCATGTTTTTAACTTGCACCGAGTTTAGACAATTCGTCAACTAACGCCTGAGCCTCAGGATAACTTGGGTGAGTGGCATTTCGTATTTTTAGGTTACGTGCAAGCCATTTGATGCTCGAATATCTAAAGCAGGGCACGTCCATGAATTTAGTAAGCTTCTCAAGCTTAGCCTTTAGCTCTGTTATCTTTTTGGAATTATCAGTCGCCATTTAGTTTACTATTGTCTCCTTCGGTTATTTTGGGAATTTTCTGTAATAATTTGCGAGCAAGCACAGTCGTAAAGTCGTCGATCGCATCTCTGTCATGATCGATGATTTGTATCAAATTGTCAAGCACATCTGATATTTTAAGCAACAGAGATTCCGAGATTACTACTTCTTTCATAGCCCGTCCTTTAGGTGTAAGTGCATCTCCTATTTAATAGCATAAGTGCCGATCGTGAGCAAGTCTTTTTCATGAAATTTGTCTCGACCGACCCAGCGCAGTTTATTGTCAGCAAAGCTGCCGTATAAGCACTTGCGTGATAGCGTTAATCTAAACGCAAAAGATAGACTATGGCTGTTGATAATATTCTCAGCCAAGTCAGTGTCTGCTAGTGTAAATATTGACCTAGCCTTTATTCGTGTAAGATTTTTACCTTCGGCGTTAGTAAAAATAGCCTCACTTTTTAGGCGCAATTTTCTTGGTTGGTTTTTTTGCATTTGTTTTTGGCTTTGCCTTTGCCCCCACCTTTCGCCACTCGTCTACGCGAGATAGGCTTAGTGATGATTTATACAGCTTAGTTTTTAAAGTCTCGTGCGCGTCCATCACACGAAGCACTTGTTTACTGGCCAGGTCTGTTACGGCTGCATATATAGCATTTAACAGCCTGCCCCGAGCCAGGCGCTTAGCAAAATTAATGTCCATTTTGTCATCCGGGTTGCGCTTGCAAATGGCTTTGAGATTGCCAATAGCTGCAGCAAACTCTGCCGTGCCTCGGTCAAAGCCGCTTACTTGCATGGTTAATTTATTACCTAAGATAATAGTCTTGGTCGGGATTTTAACCGGCATAGTGCTCTTACCACGGGCTATGCTCGCATAAATTACATCCCGAGGGAGAATAGTTACGATCTGGCCGAATTCAATTTTAGCCTTGGCCTTTTCAATTTTTTTAGCCATAATACACCTTTCGTTTTAAATTAAGAAGTTTAACGCCGATATGCAATTTCTTACATACCGGCGTTAAACAGGAAACGTGGAAGTTTATTATACCACACCTTGCAATGCTTCGCCAAAACGATACATATCGCCACCAATCGCGGCTTCGCCGTTGCTTTGGCAATCTTTACCAAACAACAACAGGCCTTACTTCGCCGTTGCTTTGGCAATCTTTACCAAACAACAAAAGGCCTCACTTCACCCTCGCAGGAGTTCACTTAGCTAAGCCATTACCTTGCTTGAGTAAATTGCACCTCACGTTGCCGTCACAGAACATCACATAATCAGGATTTACTTTGCCTCAACTGTAGCAGAGTGTTCCTTAATGTGCGAGTTGATACTGTGCCCTCGCATCTTGTCACGCCAGCTAACTTGAGCTTGCCTTTCCTACGCCGATCGAGACGAGACCGTACTGATCCGGGCCTCGCCATCACCGTGCGAGGCTGGACTTTACCGCCACAACACTTAGTAATGCTTTGCCGATACCACGCTCAGCCATACTCTGCCATCACGAATCAAAACCACTCCTTGCTCCACCGTTACCAGACTCAACAGCACCGCGCTCCGCCTTCGCACATCCAAACGGAGCTAAACTTGGCCTTAGCAATACTTGATAGTACTGTGCCATTGCAACACGGGGCCATGCTTTGCCACCATATAACGGTGAGGCGCCTTGCCTCGCTTAAACGATACTGCTGTTTACTTTGCCTGAAAAGCAGCATTATTCAAGCATCGGCATTTTCATCGGCACTGTCAGCGTCCACAGCAGCCGGTGTTGATGCGATTTCTTTCTTAGCTTTAGCTTTTTTACCAGCTTTTTTGGGCTTTGTAGCCGCGTCTGGTACTTCACCATTAGATAAATCTGCGTCAGATATACACTCCCAGGTAAACTTACCGTGACCGGCATTGCGCCATTGCCCCAGGCCGTTAAACTGCCCGTAGCTCAGCCATAGCGGGATGCGCTCTCGTAACGCCTTATCCATAATCTGGATCGTAAACTCGATATAGCTGCCGGCAGGGACTTCCTCGCTGCGAGCAATTGCAACGCGCTCGCCTTGAGGTGTTTGTACACGAATCGGCCGTTCACAAATCCCGATCTCGCTGCCGTCTGGGAGCATGACTGGGATTTTGCGTTCTTTGATAAAAACGTTAGTGTCGACTATGCGCTTGTGCGCGGCTAATTTATATCTAGCAATGCGATTAAGCGCGCCTTGAGCGGCTTTGAAAAAGCCCCGTATCATGTAGTCCCAGAATATCGGCCGGCCATTTTCGTCGCGGGCGAACACAGTCGTGCCCTGTTCAACGCCGTCGTCAATATCAGAAGCCGTCATGGCTTCCACTTCGTCTTCACCGCCGTTAGGAGCCAGGCTCGTGATATATTCGCGCAAAATTTCTTCTTTGTTCGGCTTAGTGCCGAGTACGCTTTGCAAAAACGTGCAGCGCACTTTGATTTCGTTAGGAATTAATTCGTTAAAGCTTACAGGTTCCATCTTAATAGTCATATTTTTCTCCGTGTTAAATAGCGAGCGGGAATTACTGCCCGCTCGCCGAGTTACGTAATTAGGCCTCGTTAGTCTTTTCAGGCACAGGCACAGCCGCGGCCTCACTTGCCGATGGCGGCGTACTTACATCCGAAACAGCTTCGCTTGCGAGGCCTTTTGCGATTGTTTTATTCACAGGCCTTGCGTTGCTGGCAGCGTAGCTGCGCTTTTGATTCTGGACTGTATTTAGGGGCAGCGAAACTATCGGACGATTGCGCCAGTCACTTGTGTGTAGCCAAGTAAGAGTTACGCGTCCGGTCTCATCGGTCAGCTCGCCTTCAAAAATATAGCCTGACTCGAAGAACAATAGCATGTGGATAGCTGTGCGATTCTTAGGCGCGGCTACGGGCTCAATTGCAAATGGGCCCTTTTTGAACGTATTCTCGTCTACGTTAATTTTATTAAGCGAGTAATATGCCTGATCGAAGCTTCGGGTCCATGCGTAATTGCCAGTCAAGAAAGCAGCTCTTACTGCTGCGCTGATACTTACCCATTTTTCTGCATCTTGTCGATTCATCGTTACTTGTTCCCTCCATCTACTCGTATTATTTCCGCATCTTTATCCCAGCGTTTAATATCCTGGGTACTTCCATCTGGCATCAGCAGCCAGTATACGCTGCCACGAACTTTCTTACGGTCAAAACCAATAGAACAATAGCCGTCTGTATACAGCATAAGCACGGCAGGGTCTTTTTCTCTTTTCTCATCATCTAAAAAGACCCTTTCTAGCACGTTATCGAAGTTTGTGCCTCCGGATTGCAAATTTTCCAAGTCTTTTTCGGTGTAGTCTTTTACCTCCTTGTCGTAATAAACGTTATGATGAAAGAATAAAATGCGGCACTCAATCTTGTCTGAGTAATCTGCAATGCTAAGATACTCGTTTATTATTTTTTTAATCTCTTCTAAGGGCACTGACCCTGATGTGTCTACGGCAAATACATAGCGCTGCTTAGGCACAGACTTAGTGCCAGGGTACTCGTATCCGAATCTGCGATTTGGTCTATAGCGGGTCGCTTCTCCTTCATCTTTCATGCTCGCGCCAAGCATGCCTCGTACTTGTAGTAAATACGGAACTTTTTTAGACTTGCGCATTTCTCTGAAAATGCTAAGTAACGACCCGGGCTGATTACCATCTTTGTTGTAACTGTCGGCCTGTGCTAAAGCATGATTAGCCATACTTGCAACTACCATAGAGTCGTAGGCAGTTGCGTAGTCTATTAAAGGCTCGGTCAAAGCACTTAATTCAGCCATAGCCGCGTCTGGGACTTTTTCGCGCAAGATACTCAGCAACGGCCGGTAATTTCCGATTGTCTCTCCTAATGGCGGCCGTATGTTTACTCCATGCTTTTTAAGAATAGCGTTAACACGATTATAAGTAGTATGCAAAGTCCCAGTGCCATAGCAGACCTGGCAGTCTTTTACAGGAGCGACACTCCTTTCGTCTGGCTTTATCTCAGTTGTGATTCGGGCAAGGCACTCCGGGCAGTGTATGACACTAGCCCTTGCTTTTGCCTTCTTGGCCATATATTCGTTTATGCCTATGTCCATCGCTAATAATGCCAGCGCCTTATCTTTAGCATCTGTGTGCAGTTTTAAATTATCCGGGTGGTGCAGCACTAAATGCATAAGCTCGTGCTTTAGTGCCCGTTTCAAAGCTTCCATATTAAGATTCTCTAAGTATACAACCCAGAGTGGATTTGCTTCTATTACGAGCTGTCCTCCGTCCATATATAACTTAAACCCGATTACATCCGAGTTTACTAATTTTCGAATATCAGTTAATAATGCCCCCAGGAATATCGCCTCGGGGTCCTGCGCGTCTCTAAGTAAATCTATCGAGGCGCGCATCATGGCTCTTAGAGCCTGAGCCGGTATATTTTTATCCGGCATCAATGGATAGGTGAAGTTACATAGCCTTGAGTTATATACGTCGTATATGCTCATTAGGCAGCCTCTTCACTTATTATCACCTCCGGCGTTTTGTGCCTGTGAGGATTAATCATACGATCTATGCGTGTAAACACGCGTTTATCCTGGGCCATGGCCAGTAGTACCATTTGGCCAGTTTTTACTTCTGCGCGAATATAAGTCAGTATCCCTACAGCAATATCTTCTGGCAGTGTAGCGATCAAATTTGCCAGCGGCTTAATATGCTCTTTGGCTATGCCATCAGACTTAAGCATTGCCTTTATCAAACGAGAGAACGATCCCAAACGCTCAATAGAGTTATTGTCAACCCAAGTGCCTATAGTAGCCAGCAATGGTAATGACTTCGCTTCGTCGAATAGATCCCTGGGATCTACTAGTTCGGTAGCAGTGCGGTGGCTATACGTAATAATGCTGGCAGCAGCAGCGTCTCCGGCAATGGCGCTTAGTAGCTCTACTCCGACAAGCTCTTTTTCCTCGTTAGTGAGCTCTTCGTATATTTGTGACGCTACTGTGACACTGCGTCTGGAAGGGGTGCCGTTATAATATTCGTTCGTGGACCAATCGCTGTCTGCATGCTCCCCAGTCTTTTGATCTAAGAAAAATTCAGGCTGTTCCGAAATCATATTTCGCATATATAACGGCAGATTAGCTTTGCTGGCGAAAGCTAGCCATTCTTCAGTCGTGGGCATGAACTTTATAAAAGCGAGTCTGTCTTTGAATTGTCTAGAAAACGTGTATCCCCCAAAGCTGCCTCCGACAGGATTCATTGAGCACACGATTAACAGGTCTTTAGGCAAACGATTCTGGTGCAGCTTGCCCGTTAAGAGCATCGGCATGACTGCCGTTCTAACATCATTTTTGGCATCCGCCAGCTCATCCAAGAAAAGTAAGCCGCGAGCGTCTGTCTCTGGCCACCAGTCTGGGGCGAGCCACACGGTTTTATTATTTGCCTTGTCAGGCATACCGATTAAGTCCCCAACTTCTACTTGTGCCAGAAATTTAGTCTCAAAGAAGTCTGCTTTTCTTTCAGCCAGGCTTTCTGCAAAGTCGGCTACCACGGCACTTTTACCGACACCAGTATCCCCTACGAGTGTGAAAATCGGAAGATTTTTAATCTTACCAGAGGTCTTAAGTCGCCACGCAATTTCGAGTATCTTCTGAGTCTGAGTAATGTTCATGAAAGATTCTTTCGCTCCTTAGTTAAACTAAATTAAAATATAACGACAGTAATAACATTCAACTTATAACAATAAAGGCCCCGGAATTTCTTCCGAGGCCCTTATTAATCATAAGTCATTTACAAACTTATTTCAAAACTCACGGCAGGGTCTAGCTTATATAGCCCACGAGCTACTTTTAGCAAGAACCCATCGTTGCACAACAGGGCGATGCTCGATAATATAGAGCCACGGGGTGCCGTATCCAACTCCCCATTACTGGCTTCTATCAAGGACAATAAGCTCATACTGGCGCCTCTGTGGCGGTCCATAGTAGCCAGTATTTTCCCCCTGAGTGTATTCTTCTTGACTCTTAACGGAGTGCTGTTGGCTGGTCTAGTAGGCAGCGCATTACCTGCTTCGTCTTTATTAGGAATTACACTGACGACTGTAATTTCAATTTTGCTTGCCTCATCGCGGAAAGTAAGCATGCCGTTTACATTTTCAAATTGGGAAATTACTATTTTAGTGCAATCACTTTCGTGAGTGACTGTTCCCTTGCCCACTGACGCAGTAGCCGAGTACTCTTTAGTGTGCCTAAGTGCGTCTGCTTCTTCGTGCTTATGGAGGGGCAATCCGGCATCTACTACTTTATCTACCAATGCATCGGCGGCGAGCAGCATTATATTATCAGAAGGGGAATTATCGGTACTGACTGGGGGCTTGCCGCCGTCAATTTCAAAGCCCTCAGATAGGGCATCTTCTATTGAGATCGATGGTGCCTCGGCAGAGCTCGCCGCCAAAACAGGGCTTGGTGCCGTGGCAACGGGCTCTGCCGTGCTATTAGCATCTTTTACGATTTTAGTAGCCGTGTGCACTATGGCATCATCTGAAATAAGGCTTACCCTATTTACAGATAAGCCGATACGCAAGTCCCCACGGCACATGCCCATTACTGTTTCGAGCATGGTGCTGTCCAGCAATATTTCTCGTTTATCGAAAGCAGCAGCAATGCCTTCTGACTGGGTGTCTAGCTTGCTTGCAGATATGTTGCTTTTAAGCAAATTACCATCTTTATCAGTAGCCTGTATGTCTACGTTAAAGCTCTTCCCATTCATGAGCTCCTCGGTAATATAGCACGCAAGCCTGGTCTCACTGCCCATTCGACTAAGCAACTTAATTTTATTTTTTAAGCCGCGGTTCATGGCCGTTATTATTCCTGGGGTGGGCAGCATGCCTATCAACGGATTACTGTCCATATTAAATTTAGCCGCAAAAAAGCCTACGATTATAACCGGCGCGGATACGCCACCAGAGACAGTGTCACCTTCATCGTCTTCTGGTAGCATTGTGTAGCCTGTCAGCGCTATAGCAGCTATACCAGTGCTCGTGTCAGGGTCGGTTAGCGCGTCAATATACCGCAATGAAGCACCTTTCTCATTTAATATCCCAGAAGCGGCTGTCAGAAAAGCCTTCAATGGCGACGCATGAATTTGACACACGCTTTCGTACTTTGCCGGAGACTTATCAATTATGGACCCGGGCCTGGCTATTTTTTCCAAGACTATATGGGGAGTATACCCAGTGAATTTTACGATGTCTGTTTTCTCAGCAGCATGCACAGCCGAAAACACATACTGCTCTGTGCTGACTGGATTATTCTTGGCAACAGTAGCAGCACACAGCATAGCGCTTGCGCTGTCGTCGCTGCTGTCCGAGAAGGCCACACGTACTTTTATGTCTTTGGCTTTAGCTGCCAGGTCAGATCGCTTAACGGCGTAGTTTTTCAAAACGGCCGTCAGCTTAAAGTTATCAAGGCTATCACAGTCAAATAATATATCATCAGTTAAAGGCAGCTTTTTGTCGATAAGCGTCTTGAATAAACTGTCGACTGCCGCCTGTTTATTGGACCATACACACACTTCGAACATTTTTATCTTTTCTCCTTTATATGTCAATGCCGGCTAACACCGACGTGAGTATATCAGAAACGTCAGGCTTTTTCATAGCAATAAACTTGCTGTCACACACAAAGCCCATCAGCTTACTAAACGCGGCATCCCCTGTTCTGGCCTGCAGTGTCTTACTAGATAACACGCTGGCTAACTGCGAGAATTGCTCGGCGACGCTTTCAGCGCAAGAACCTGCCCAGCAGCGAATGACTGCTATTAGCAAAGCAGCGTGCATGTCAGTACTCAGCCACTCGCACATATCAGCGTCTGCGTTATCCATACTTGCGAATTTAACGGCGTCGCTGTCTTTTCTAAGACACACTCTCAGGTCCGGTGACATTGGCTGTCTTTGAGCGGAATAGGTAGCGCCATAACTCTCCAGGCTAGATAGCTCTTCGTTTATTTGTAAAGCTTCAGACGAGCGCCATTCCCCGATATTGCCTTTTACTTTTGCCAGTGTTATTAACCCGTCATATGGCGGATTATGCCCGTCGACCCCGTATTGCATGATCAGCTCGCAAATATCTCCTGCCTTGTTTGCCGCGTAGCTATCTCTTTGAGAGCCGATAATTGCAATATTAACTTCCCCGTCAGGGCTTTCTATTATATAAGTTGCCTTAACATAGCGGCTTATGAACGAGCTGCTTAATAGTCGCTCGACTGCAGTAGCAAAATCGTCGCTATCGATGCTTGTAGGACAGGATATCCCGTCTAGTGCACTTTCTAATATACTTTTCCGATTTAGCAACACGCCATTTACAAACGAGATTATGCCTGAGTTGTACGCGCTGCTGTAATTATCAGTAGCATTTATAAGCCTTGTGAAGGCGCTTTTAACAGACGCCAATCGTCGCAGCCTGGCTACTATTTGCCGCTTAGACGCGTGTGCTTCTCCGATTGGCGTGCTTAGCACAAGACTGTCATTATTGTTTAAGCCCGTCATAGCTGCTTTTGTTGCCATTACTGAATTAGCGAATGGAGCGTACGCTACTTTGTTAATCACGGTATTTTCGTACATGGCCGAAGCTGCTATGTAATTAGCCGCTGCATGGGCTACGTCAGTTACTGGTATGGCACAGGTATTAGCTCGCTCAAAATTCTCAGCTTCTGTGGCGACGCTTTGGTAACCCCGCTTGCTGGCCTCTATGACGTCGTTGCCTATTCTTGCTTCCGCAGAGTAAATGTCCATGACATAGCTATTAGTGCCGGAATGACGACCGTCATTACTTGCTCTGCTGATTCCAGGTAATATAGCGCCGGATATGTACTTGTACCACGGGTCTGTCCGCAGCATTGCCGGAATAATTAACGGCTTTTTGTCTCTTATTAATAGCGAAGGCGCTGAATACTCACTGTCTATTATTGCACGATAAGTGTAATAAAGCGCAGCCATTATTATGCCCTGAATGGTCTTGCGTATGTCTTTAGTACAGATTTGCTTACCGTGGGCATACGGCATATTTTCTAATTCGTATATGCTGCCGGTTTTATTTATCCAAACTGTCTCCGATCTAAACTCTCCGGATACTTCCCTCATTGGTACTGGGCTGCCATTAATTATTTTACGCAAGACTGTGTCGACATTGTCAGCACCATGCAGCGTCCAATATACCCCTACTCGACCATCAGATACATACTCGATAAATATGTCTTTTAGCACCCCTCGCTGGTAAAGCAGCACTTTGGGCCTGGTCTCTAAAGAAGGTATCTCTGACAAGGCAGGCAGAGATAAATCGTTGATGCTAGTACCGGCAGCGCTGTATTTACTAGTCTGCTTCAGTAACAGCCCCGTCCCCTGTGTGTAGTTTTTCTTAATAGCAGTGTGTATTAACCTGCCACGCTTATCCAGAACAGGCTTCTTGCGATCGACAAACAAATCACGTAGCTGATATCTAACATGTTTACGATTTTTGTTATCCAAGTCTGTCGTAATCTCGGTCACGTCTATGTCATAATCAGGAAAGAAAGCTAGTCCTTCTTTAGTTATTAGCCTATAAATCAGCTTTTTGTGCTTAATTACCTCAGAAAGTATTATGTCCGTCAAGCTCTCATCAGTGCCGTTGCTGCTGATGTTTTCCCATTTATTGTACAGAAATCCGTATGGCCTGGTATTAAGCTCCGCGGGCATTCTCCCCGACATAGTAAGTCTACTGTCCAACTTCACAACGTCGGCGTCTGTGTCTACGCGCATATCAGGGATTACGTCATACTCAAAATTCAAGACTTTAGCGTGCTTTAGCCTATTATAGTCAGTGACAGCCTCTTCGCTGGCATCGCATACGGTATCACGGGTTTTAACATCCTGAAAAACTAAAGTGGCGCCGCTATCATAATGAATACTTAGTATATCCGCTACTGAGAAACTGCTGCTGCAGTCAACATTTACTCCAGATCGAGTGTTTTTGGGCAGCAAGATTTCTTTAGGTCGTCCGTCTGAAAGTACTGCCGATTCAAATGCACGTTCTGCAGCTATGTCTGGCAACGATATCGGATAGCATACTTTTACGCCTGCCCTATAATGCACGCCTCTGTTACAATGGTTAGAGCCTGTAGCATGCCGTCCGCTTTTCTTAAGATCGCCTTGCATTAACAACGGTCCCTCATGGTCGTTTTTGATTATATCAGCATTTACCGGTAATGACACACACATACTATTGCATGCCTTGATAGCCACCGGTATATTATTTAGTAGCTCCGGGCAGCTGCTCATAAAATCATGAAATTTGCTATCGCCGGTATTTACAATGTTAGTTACCTGCTCGCACAAATCATTTATTACGGGCAAAATGCTTCCGGCAAAGCCTTTGCTGCTAAGACCGGCACTCTCCATGCCCTGCTTGTAGTTTTTTAGCAAAATATTAGAGGTCTCAATAAACAAAAGCCTGGAAGCGTATCTTTCGCCACTAGTATGCCCATATAAAGTCTTGCCATCCACTGTGCTACGCGAGCTTATAGGAACGTCTCCGTTTAGGCTTCTGAATTTAGAAATAGAATCCGATCTTAGAGCCTGTATTATGCTTGCTTCAGACTCATTTGCACAATCTGCCAACTTCACATTTTTACTTCTTACAATGTCGAAAAGCCCCGCCACCGTCGTATCTCTGTAAGAAAAGGCTGCTATTATGAAAGCAATAATATCTTCAAACTCGGTTTGACTACAATTTTCCGCCGCCAACGCCGCTCCTATTGTGAATAGCACTGTTACATGTCTTGGATCTACTGTGAGCACTAACTCTGCCAATTCTGCCTCTGTTTTGTCAGCGCTTGCTCTATCCAGCCACTTAGTAGAGCCTAGTGTATTAAATACTTCCATCAGCTCTAGTCGATCGGCTGCATCACTTTTATTTTCGCTTTTAAATAACGCTTTATTGTCGACAACTTTTGAGAATATGCTTGACATAAGTGAAAATAGCGTTGCTACTTCCCGCTCTTGGGGAACGACGGCGTCGGCATGCTGCGTCGCTGCTATGTTGGCCAATATACTCTTTCCGGCCGCTACCATATCCCGACTATTAGTGACCGCTTGCTTCATGCTTGCCATAAATCTTCTAAGTTCAGACTCCCCACATATGCTTAGCAAGCCCTGATTTTGCACGGCCTTCTCACTTAGGGAAGCAGCTAACAAAGAGTATAAGTCTGCTTTCGTAGACGATAGATTTTCTATAAGCTTAGTATTAAGCTTTAACCAATTTCCGGATTTGAGTAACGTTTCTTGCAATATCGTAGCGTCAGTGTATTCACTGAGCAAGCTCTTGTTTTCACACAGGGCTGTAGTATCGTAAATAGCGTTTACTGGCTTATTAAAAAGCAACTCCATCATATCTGCCGCACGTTTACGGGCTATGCTCATATCATAGTGTCCATGAGCACTCAGCAGTTCGTCTAATAGCCTTTTTCTTGCCGGGATTATATCATCAGAGTCTAACACTAACCAGACAATTTTGCTGTTCTCGTCATGTGAGTTATTAGACGGCCGAACTGGAGAGAGTTCATGTTTTTTGATAGGAGCGTTTAATAACTTAGTATGTGTGCCTATCACTTCTTCTAAAAACACCAGGCCGGACACTCCAGTTCCGGTGTTTACTCGGTTGTACCTTGCCCTAGATATCGCAATCTTATAGTAGTCGTCCCTTCCCATGGCGGCAGCTAGCCCCATGGCAGCGTTAGACAGTAACCAGTCTTCCGGGGAGGATTCTGAATTGCTATCTAATGCGTAATTAGCAATTACTGCAAGCCCTTTTCGCGTCAGGTATTTTCCCGAGGCAGAAGTTGGCACGCTTGTGTAAACCTTGCGAGTCTTTAATAACTTAAGACCGTATTTCTTTTCTAGCTCTTTCAGTCCTCGGACGACCGCCACGCTCCGGCACACATTGACGTTTTCTGGAGAGTTGGCTCCACTATTGTCTAGTAGGCACAGCAGTTTGTACGGGCACTCGTCACACAAGCCTTTAGAGTTTTCTTTTCGCAAAATATGATCGTACTTAGCCAGATCTGGCATTACTGATATGTTATTGTACTTAACATCCCACAGTGTAGCTATCGCCTGCTTACTGCCAATAATCACACTCCCAGTTCGTGCGCTAGCCTTACGCATTACGTCTTCTGCAAGCTTGTCGTTATTATATCTGTGGGTTCTTTCCTGGTAGTCCTCGTATGAAAGAAATATGCCATGAGTAGTATCTAATGGATACTGCTCTCTGGCACTGGCTAAGTAATCAACTATATCGGACTTGTCACCAGAGAGCCAATCTTTTACGAGCTGCTTCTCCAGAAAAAGCAATGCCTGCAATGGATGCCTGTTATCAGAATAGCGCATGCACGACAAAGCAGTATCAGAGTCACTATGCAGAAAAGCAATCCAGGCATTTACGAAGGCATTATTTAAATTCAGACCCGTGTAATTCTTAGAATTAACAACTGTGTCGCGTCTATTTTGAAAAGTGGCCCTGTCTACGTCCTCTCCTATCGCCAGATCCATTGGGTAAGTAAGATCCGTGATAGAATATACTGGGAAGAAGATCAGAATAGGCAGTGTGCCCGCGGCCGGAGTAGTTCTTTTCCATACGTCTAAGTCTTCATGACAAGTCTCACCAGTGGCACGACAGTAGCCACTCTTGTCTGTCAGCGCTAAAGGTATAATTCGATACTGCATTACTAGTCGGTCTTTATAGTGCTTTTGCGCTATCTTCGCAGCCTCGGCTTCAAGCAACTCAAACTCTTTTGTTAAGTACTCACCCGTCGTCATATTAGCACTTAGCTCAGCATCAGCCACTCTTGCTATGGCCAGTGCCCTTCCGCATTGATTTACGAAGAAGTACCCATCAGAAGCAGGCCTCTTATATGAAGCGACGTCTGATATCATATTAGTCATATACGACTTGGCAGTGCTGTATCCTTGCATGGAAGGATGCTTAGTTGAAAATATATTAGTGTCGGTGTATATTGCATCGAGTATATCGTGCTTATTTATGCTGCCGTCTTCTAACGACGTGCCGATATCTGCTATTTTATCAATCGTGATTTCTGTAAAGTCCATCTTCTCCTCCTAATTAATCACATATTCCACGACTACAGAACCATCCGGATCTGTCTTTATGTCGAATTCCGCTGCTTCTTTTAGGTGTATTTTCGGCATTGGATTTATCTGATAAATACCGTGCTTGTCACGCGCTGCCCATAAGTACTTGACCTCCAGGCCAAATTTTTCGGCCAGATTTCCGGCCAAGACGGCTAAGTTGCCAATCTTAGTAGTGCCGCCAGAAGTCACGATGTGTAGCTTTTCTGTGGCAGAGCGTATTATGGTTGAGAACATTATTTTCAAGGCATACGGGAAGTCGGCAGTGCCAGAGAACGCGTCTGTTATCGGCACCGGTACTAACGAAGTGCGCTTAGTCAGTGTAGCGGCATTAGATAGTATCTTGGTCAGGTCTTTTGGGTATACTACTAACGAGGCCTTGATGCTCTCGTTTGTTATATACGTAGAGAATACGTCAAAGTACCTGTCGTTTTGAGATGCCGTCTGTCCAGTAGGGAAGACAATCATTGCTCTAGGATTTTTGGGCATATTAGCTTATAGCACTACCTTTCCTGGCACGATTTTACCGCCAAATATAATTGAATTAGGGGCTAATATAACACGGCCATGAGTGGCCAGGCTCTTAGTCACGTAATTCGGGTGTATTTCTATACGATTCTCTTTCTCGTTCACGACGATTATTAGCGCTTCTTCCACGAAGTTGTCCACCGTCATGCCTTTTAGCGCTGTCGCAGCTTTGCTTTCGCTGGCGGGGGCAGTCTTAGCCGGGGCAGTCTTAACAGGCTGCTGTTTCGGAGCAGCAGGTACCGGCACAGCGGCGGCTGCATGGACAGGCGTAGGGACAGGCAGCATTTCAGCCGGCAAAGTGTTTGTGGTTGCCACTGGCACAGCTGCCGGCACAGCCACACTTTTAGAGAAAACACCGACACCTGGGATGGCCGTCTTTTTTGAGAATGCCTTATACTCAGCCTCCGGCATCTGAATAGCCTCTAAGAACTTAGCCACGTAGCTCTTGTCTATGTCTTCAAATAGCCCCGCGAAGAAGGCTTTTAGCCTTGCGTCGGTCAAGCCTATTTTCTCTCCTAATTCTTTGCTGGACAGCTTAGGCAGCACACCAGCTTTTCTGTAATTGCCGAATAGCTTTTCACATAATATCCCGACGCCGTTTATTTCTTTCGTGTTTCTCAGAATCAAACCTTCATACCAAGCCATGTCTTTCTCCTTAGATTAAATTAATTAAATCAGTCAAGTCAGTTTTGAAAGCTTCTCTAATGGCAAACGCAGTAACTACATGCCGCTTTCTTATATGATGCGTGAGCATCAGTCTGGGGATCAGCTCATCTGCAAAGTCTATTACCAGGCCTTTAATTTTTCCCGGGGCTAACCTTGATACTCGTCCGGCCCGTTGTATCGCTACGATTTTACTAGAAAAAGGCACTGCAAAGACTACTGCGTCTAACGACGGTATGTCCACACCTTCGTCTAGTGTACTCGTAGCCAGTAGTATTAAATTCTTTTTCGTGAGCGTGTCTGCTATCGCAGCTTCTCTATCGGCCGCACTTGTCTCGCCTAATATGCATTTGCTAGCTATCCCTGAAGCGTCTAGCGCATCTTTTAATAGCTCAACCAGCCATAAATTGTTCCCACAAATGACTGCACAGCTTAAGTTTTTGCTGGCAATTATTTTTATAGTCTCAAGCAGCACAGAGTATCTTAAGGGATCTCCTACTACTAGCTTTAAATGCTCAGAGTCCAGCACTACGCTTTCGGCTGTCATGGCCGATATTATTTCTTTCTCTTGAAAGTAGCTATTTATGTTTACGCTTATATAGCGCATTTTGGCCAGATAGCCAAGCACTGATTTTGTGTCAGTCTCAAAAGTCTTGGTCGTAAATAAAGCATTCGCAAATATGCTGCGACCGTCTTTTCTAAATGGCGTAGCTGTGCAGCCATATAATATCGACGGCGTAAAGGCATTCGCTATATTAAAATAGGCAAACGCCGGAGCCACGTGCGCTTCGTCAATTATAAGTGCCAGTTTGTCAAACTCTCTCAAAGCAAGGCCTTGCTTAGCCAGCGTGGCCAAATGCTTTTCTTTTAGCATATTAGAGTCCGGCACCGGAAGCGATGCTAGTTTTATACGCAATAGCGGGTCGTAATGCTGCTTAGACAACAAAGTTCGTTCAGATTTCTCAGAGTATTCTCCGATAGACTGAAACGTGGAAATTAGTATTTTACAATTTCCTTTTGTCACCTTACCAGATACTAGAGTATAGGGCGTGATAGCTCCATCGCTTAAGAATGAAAAAGCCTTCGCCCATTGCTTAACTAACAATCGCCTATGGCATAATATAACAGCTGGCATCTGCTTTGTTAAAATAACATGGGCCATAATTATTGTCTTGCCGCTGCCAGTCATAGATATGGCCTGTGCGCGCCTACTGTCAAATATCTGCCCTGCTATGCTATTTTGATATAGCCTTAGCTTATGACTGTCCCTAAATTTAGTTTGCTGTACAAAGCCGGTTATGGCTCCGGTGCCGTAAGATAAGTCTTTTACCTTCACACGAGCTTTATCGGCGTTTAAAAGCAAGAAAGTTTTTACGACTGGCAAATACCCGATAGGAATGCCAGTATACCCAGGCACATCTTCGCTTGGCCTAGCCATTATTATTAGCTTAGGTATGTAACGCGGGACGGGCCATTGCTTTATTCGCGCCAAATTTTCAGCATCAGTCATTACTGGGTTTTTGAAAATTAAACAGCTTCTGGCCATATCAGCTATTATATTTTTACCGTATTCAGATTGAGAATTGATGGAGAAATGGTTATTATAAAGTGTAAGATTAATCAAACATGGAGGCCCCTTTCATGATTTCTGGCAATATTATAGCGCAGCTTAAACTCGCCGTGGCGAAAAAAGCTGCCAAAAAACTCGGTGATATTTACAAGACCATTCCAATTGGCAAAGGGACGAGCAGTGCCACGAGCTTAAAGCCCGTAGCACCGTCGCCCAGCAAAAGCCTTTCACCAATTAATGCGGGCCCTGGTAAATCAGGCACTCCTAATAGCCTGAGCGGCATGGACCTGATGGCTCCGCCGATCACAGCTAACGGTCTTAAGACTCCCGGCGCCGCCTTTTCTGATGGGCTAGCCAGCGGCGCACAATCTGGAGCTAAAGCAACTTAAAACGAGTCTAAATAAGCGTCTATTTTTTTTGCGCTGCCCCAGCTGTCTCCAGCACTTAGTCCCACGGTCATTTTAAGGCCTTCTGGAAAATTATATCTTTCCCGCAATGGGATATCTTCACTCATTGCTAATCTTACCTGCTCGACGGTTTTAATTATTTGGTCTTTATTTTTTGGGCAGACCGAGATGATTTCCATTCACACCCTGTCTTTCGACATACTTTATCGGGAGTAGACCATATCATGCCGTGCGTAGCACACGGCCCTCTTGCTTCGAGCCTGCCGGCTCTACTCTACTTGGTTCTAGCGTAGCGGGGCCTATCGCCGGAGGCCTACCTACACCAGCCGTTCGATGGTCGTTGAGGGTATACTTTCTTACAGATTTATACAACAAAGACTGTATTCCGTTGTTGTTTAGAAAGATCTCCATATCCTTCTGGATGGCCTCCGCAGTCAGCCTGGGGATGTATATATAATTGAATTTTCTACCGTCCTTTTTTCTATCCACCCTGACTGACGGCTTCGCCACCGGATACATCTGAAATATCTTCTCCGCTAAATGTAGACTTTCTATGTCAGATAACATGTTGCTATACAGATGGATAGTCCCTGCGCGTTTATGCACAGAACCATCATCCAATATCCACATTATCAAATCTAGGCTGTCTAGATCGGCAATGGCCTCTGTGTAAGACATCTTATGCGCTGCCGCAGCTTCTACTGTGTTGTGCACATTAAAGACATATATCACTTTTTTACCGCTGTATCCGGATTTCTGCGTCCGTATTCTGGATGCTCCGGCCTTTACCCCCAGCAGCTGCTTGTATAGCAAGTAGTCCAGCGATGTAGACACAAAATTCATGCCATAAGAAGCCCCTTGCGGAGCTATGCAACCATCGCCAAGCTTTGCATTTAGCGCTAATCTTTCTAAATCTGTCTTCATAGTATCTCCCTGCTGATTGTCCATTTACATGAATTAATTCATGACATGCATGCTCTTTTTATAACATATCGCGTCAACACAGTCAAATGTCCCGCTTTAGTGAGCATGCCTTTAGGAGTTTCCAGCATACCAAGAGGTTTATACACGACAAAATCACTTATCGTGTACGAAGCCGATAATATTAGCCCTAAAGCCAATATTTTGGAATCGTCTTCTCGCAAACAAACTGCCCTGCTTAGTCATCTCAGCGGCAGTGCCTTGTATAGGCTGATTCTGTGCTTTACGTAATGCACTCATTACGGCTTTGAAATGCTCTTTGCCTTGTTTAAGGCCTAGCACTCTAAGCTCGTCTGTTACCGATGGCTCTTTATAAAACGGGCAGTCTGGATCGTCATATTCTAGATCTGGGTTTAAAATATCGTAATATCGCCTACGACCAAGCACGTCTTGCGAGTAGCCGTTAGCCAGCGCAAACTCATACATCTCACGAATCCAGCGCTTAATACCAGGAAACGCTGCGAAATATTCTTCAAATATTTTCTTGGCTTCTTCTAGAGATATACCTGTGCGCTGCGCCAGCGTTAATTCTGATCCGCCATATACGAGCAAAAACGTCACGGCTTTAGCTATGTCGCGCAGCTTAGGAAACTTGTCTCCTATCTCCCAGATCGGCGTGTCTAATACTTGAGACTTAAATACTTTGCTCGTCACGAAGCTATGAACTTCTTTTGGATGACAGTAATCAGGATTCCCAATCGATGGCGTTATCTTAGGGCATTTATGCTTGTTATCTGCAAATATGCATCGATAGCATGGATTAAATGCTTGCAGCAACCCAGTATCTCGACAGGCTGCTGCTAATATTCTTACTTCTTGGCCGGAGTAGTCGGCAAAGATTAACGAACTGTTTTCTGGCGCAATTATCGCGCGCCTTATTAGATCAGATGCCTTCTTCGGCAAATTCTGCAATATATGTTGCGGGCATGCCGGGAAGCATACCCTCTCTGACTTTCGTCCGAGGTCGGATCATATCATGCCTGAATGGCTTCGGTGCTTCGCGTCGATTTCCCCTTCGACACTACTTCCCCAAGGGAATGATCTCTGAACCTTACCCATGAAGGAAACTTATGCTTCAATACACAATGTTTTGCGGCTTCTTCTAAAATCTTCTCCGAGATTTTAGTCGGCATGTTCCACCGCATATTGCTTCTGGTTCTTTCCGGAGTGTTGTACCCAATATTACCGACTACGTGGCAGTTGAATAGGTGCCCCATCTTTGCAAGAAACTCATTCTGAGAGGAGTCTGTATGACAAATCCCTCCTATGCATATCGAAGACCTTGTGTATCCATAGGAAGAGTCCTTTCTAGCTATCGTGCAACCATCATCAAGATACCACAGCCCAACATCTTCAACAGTCATCTCTGGCAAAATAGCAAGATGTTCAGCAAGTTTATATCTTAGGAAGGCTTCATGAGTCCTAGACGCCAGTCCATACAGCGGCTTTGCATTTGCGTACCTCCCAGCAGCGCTGCCTAGGGGTATTAGCCTAACTCCAGAAGTAAATAGCTCTGGCAAGTATGCTCTTTTGACTTCCAGTAATTCCTTGCATGTAGAAGTAAATATAACTTTATGGTTTTTACACTCGGGATGTTTCCAAAAATATCCATCTCCAAATTTAGCATTCCTGGCGATTACCGCCAAGCGTTCCTCAAAGGGTCTCGGCTGCTGATTATCCATTGTTGTCTCCTAAACTAATCTACATTATATCCCAAAAAAAGAAGACAGTATACAGGCATTTTTTAGCCGTCGCACTTGCCGTTTCCAGCTATGCTGTGGCACACTTGTCTTTAGGATGTTCCAGCAATTCACCGAATTTTACAACTTCCAGAATTAAAAGTTGGGAGAGTGGCACGCCAGGCGGCCCGTCTCAGTTGCAATATTAGAAAAACTCGGGTGAACGTTATTAGTCACCGGGTTCATCTTCTCAATAAATGACGTAGTATAAGTCGCCGCTAATTTATTATAGCCACGCCTGTCTAATATCACTGACAGCGTTTCGTTTTGTGTCTGCTTATGTAATTCTTCTAGCGTAGCAGCGTCTGTGCTCGGAGCGCCTGAGTCAGTGCGCTTAATAATCGGTAGCTTTAAGTTATCATATAAGGCCGTAGCTAGTTGCTTGTTAGAGTCTACGTTTATGCCAGGCAATGCTGTCTCTAATACTTTATCCAGCTCAGCTACTTTCTCACCAAGCGTGCCTTTTAACGCTATTAAGTAGCTTTTATCGATACAGAAACCATGGGCCTCGGCTTCGGCCAGAACTTGTATGAATGGCATGTCTACTTGAGTGGCCAGGTATTTGTAATTTTTCAATAGCGGCTGATACTGCGCGGCTAATAGCAAGAACTCGTTGCAGCAGTCACGCACGCAGTAATTAGCCACGATCCCGATTTCAATATTACGTAAGTTCTTGAAAAAGGCATCGCTCTCTTTCCATTCTTCTACTAACGGAAAGCGCTCGGCAACTGATTTACCTAAGTTAAACCGGCCTTTTAACCGGCAGTCTAGGATATACTCTCCTACCATTGTATCTAACAGCACGTTTAGGTCTACACCGTAACTGGCTTTAAAAAACTGCAATTCGAATTTAGCGTTATGCGCCACTATTTTAGCACTTGCAAGGCTATGCCTGACAAAGTCAGCCACGTCTGATGGCCTGCAAATGCTGTTTACTGCCTGCGGTGCATTCACATAAAACGTTTGGGAAAATACTTTTTCCGGCTTCGTAAGCGGTATATAATAGCCCTCGCTTGCATCCATACAAAGGCCTATGCCTACGATATTACTCGTATGTGCATCCAGCCCGTCTGTTTCTATGTCAAGCACTAATGGCCTCGGATTATTGGCTGCTATTTTTTCAGCTAATGCATCTAACTCGGCTTTGCTTGTGATTACATGTACTTTCGGCGGCGCGCCGCTGGCCGTAATTACTGCCTTGGTTAATAAATTAAGCACAAACTTATAGCCGATTTCTATGTCAGCGTCGTTACTGGCGTAGCCTTGTAGCTTCAAAGTATTAAATGCCTTTTCCACAAGGCCTCTTACAGAATATATGCCTCCGCTGTCGTCAAAGTACACGACAGGGCATGTGTCTTCTAAGGCAGTCTTATGTATGCTATTTTTTTGCGTGTCAGTGAGAGCAGCAACTGCCTGAAATTTCACAGGATTAATTTTCCCGTGTTTTTTCTTTTTTGCGAAATACTCGCGCTTATTAGGCATCAGTATATTAAATGCCTCTGAAAATCCGTACAGGCCTTTGATTCTTTTTACCGGATACAGGCCTTTTAATATTTTTACGATACCGTCATGCTCAGGGAAAAGCGCCCACGATAGCATTGCTTTGTCAGGCTCTGTCTTACCCGAGTCGTCGTTTTTTATCTGCAACACTCGGCTATTTAATCTACCAGAGCCCCTAATTATGCTTAATAACCCTTTGTCAGAGCTATCGGTCACTTATACACCTCCGTTAGTTAGATACGCATCTATTTGGTCAAGCTTCACCTTTCCTTTTATGTCCAGGTCTACTAGTCCCGCCGAGCACTCTCGCACCAAAGGCGCTATTTTACTCTTGAAAAACAGCACGCAGTCGCTTTTATATGAGTCTCGCATTGCCTGGTACGCCATGCTTGATATTGACATGGCCCACGCTATACTTCCGCCGAGCTTATTAAGCATTCTAGGTATTCTTAAATGAGACTGCTCGTCGAATCCTTTTGGGTAAGACGCGGCTATATATGCAGCGTCTGGCACCAGTGCACGATTATCGCTCAGATAAGCGTAATACGCTTTTAAGAATTTCTTCATATTATGCAGTCTGGCGCGAAGCTTTTTGCGATCCGGGCGGGTAAGTCTTATTGTTACATGATTTTTTGCGCCATTATATTTTAGAAAGCAAGTCCCGAATATCTCGCGCTTTCTCTGACCGGTGATCATATTGGTCTTGGTTTTATTTAATCTGAGACCACGTTTATGTAGCGCTTTGTTCAAAATTGCGTTTATCTTAAACATCGCGCCTTTCGCGGGCATTGTCTTGAACATAATTGATATATCGTCCATATACGCGTATATCTCACCGCCCATGGCGGCTACCTCGTCAGAGATGTCATCTATTATTTCTGCCATTATATAATTGGCAAATAAAGGACTTGTAATTGCGCCTTCGGGCAGGGAGTTATTAGCCGTGACATAAAAGTCCAATGCATAATCACACGCCAGGTTTACTAGCTCGTTTACCCGGGCACTGTGTTTAGTGACTCTATTATCGCGTATGCATGTATATTCTCCTGCCAAATAAAGCGCCAGCAAGTCTATTCTGTTGCTTTTTATAATCTCATCCGTTAGCCTGAAAAGCAGCACAGAATTTCCGTATGGCACAGCAAGCAGCCTTGGTGTGTTAGCATCTGTCGTTGCCAGCAACGATTTTAACGGGCCCGTGGCCGGTGGTTCCGACTCGCATGTCAGCAGCGAAAAGGCTGCCGTTCTGTCAGTATTATTATTCGCCCGATTAAGCTCTCTGATTAGATTATTAGCCGATATTTTAGCTTTGCGAACGCTGTCTCGTAAAAGCCCAGCATGGGATATTACATACTGCATATTGCTACTTAGTAATTCAAGCTTATCCAGCTTATCGGTTGCACTGCTATTTAACAAGGCCTTAGCAGCTAATAGCATATCTCCGCAGCCAGACGGCATAAGCAGCGCCTTTTCGCCATGATTGATACCCCCGACTATGCAGACAAATACGTTTTTAGTACACACAACTTTGGGCGTATACAACAAAGCTGCCTCTTCGTAAGAAATAGCCTTTTCAGAGTAAGTATTCAGGCCTATGTCGTCTTTAGTTCTTACTATCTTCTTAGTTGGCATTCGTATAATGCTAGCAGCACACACGTCACTAGTCAGCAACGAGATTGGCGTTACGGCATCGCATGCTATATTAGGCAGGCCACATGCTATCGGAGCGCTGGCGGCGCTTGTTATTTGCTCGTACTCTAAGTGTGCAACGTACTCTCGCAAAGATGCTTGCTTTATAGGATTATCAGATATTACCACGGCATTTGCCGTGTTGAGCTTAGTACTTCTGACCCTGCCTCTGTAATCGTACTCAATAGTGTCTAAGTTTTCGTCTTTTAACAAATGCAGCGGTGCATTTTTACCGTTTGTCACTACAAAGCCGTTTACTGGGAAAATGCTATCGTCAGCGTCTATTTTAAGCACTGCTTTGTCATCAGTCCGTCCTGCTTTTAACGCAGTAATGGCACGACTATCTTCTATAAGACCGTATCTATTTACTGCGGCCCCTGTATAATCCCCGGCACTATTAAGTAGCATCTGTATACTGACAGTGTTGCCTTTATAAGAGTCAGTACGGCGCATGATATGAAACCTGTGATGAGGAGAGACAGATGAGTCTAGCCCGGCTATGCTGCGTAATGCCTCTCCTGCGTTTACCATAAAATCTACTGTGAATAAATTTTCAAACTCAGCACTTTCTTTTGACGATGGTTGGGAGATTACTTTTTCCCAAATCTCTTGGTCGTCGAACATCACTGCCGCCACGTCTGCATATGACGTGTTTAGCTCTCTGTTTAGTAATAAAGATAATCCTCCTGCTAGAGGGCTCGCCATATCGTTTACTAGACTATGCAGATCCGCACTGCTTTTTATACAAGACATTCCTGTTCGGACTCCGTCATTTTCCGAGCTAAGCATCGAAAATACTTTTCTGTGTGCAAGCGAGTGCGATATATTAACGCCTTGTCTTTTACGCTCAGTGCGATCTGGGACTTTGAATAAGAACAGGCTGCCAATAATAGGAATTATTATCGAGTTAGTCAGATGCGTGATAATGCTTGCAAGTATATTATGCACTAACTCGGCCATCTCATCTGGCAAATTTATTTCGCTTAAAAGCTTATGCATGACAGTGTCTGGAGATATTATGCCTGTGCTGTCTCTGGCTACTGCCAGCAATAACTCTGCTAATATTTTCTTGGCTGTAATTACAGTGTCGTAGCCAGTGAAGTGCAGAATATCAGTCAGCCTTCGGCATTGACCTGCTATGAATAGCTGCCCTGGTATACTAATCTCATCTGCTCTGTAGGCTCTTGGTGCTGCATATTCCGGCAGATAGGCTAAGCCGTCGCCGCTGCCGCCGTCTCTTCGGTACTTAGCCAGTCTTTCTCTTATCACGATGCATAAATCCTGGCCATGCACCATACCAGCCTGGTCTACAGGCATGGCTGCGCTAGAGAAGCTATATTCTGTCGTGTAACACCCCGACACTTTAACGGCCTCACTCCAGAAATCTTCAGAAAGTGTTATGCCGTCGCTTTTTATAGCTGATATTATAGGCTTGAACTCTATAGCAGCTTCTCTGGCAAATAAAGTCTCGGCCAGCATGGGCAAGTATATTTTTCGGCAAGCATGCAGCAGTGAATTTTTTACTATGCGCTTATTCGCATTTCTAAAAAATCCCGTGATGTCGGTCTTGTATACAGCTGCTTTGTCGTACGCGGCCGTTATTATCTCTGAAATATGCCTTCCAGGGACGCCGCCGATTACATTTTCTGGCAGCAAATTAAATACGTTGCCTACTTCGCAAAATGTAAGTTTTGCAAAAAAAGCGGAAGCCTTAGCAACGTCGTTTACCGAAGCTGGGAGAGTTAGGATTGCGTCGTCTAATTTAGATTTAGGGGAAAGACCCATACGTGCGGCACTATCGGTATGCCTAGCCATCAGTTCTGTATGGGCCAATGCCTTGTAACTTCGTATTCTTAGCAATGGCACGTTTATATTTCTGACTGCCCTTATTGATGGAACTGCCATGTTATTTATTTTGCTAAGCCGCCGTTTGGTCGTGAGCGGGTCTTTGAGTGTATTGGCTATGATCAGGGCAGACTTATGAGTGGCATAGAAAAAGTCCTGTAGCGTTTCTGCATTTGGTACTGGTTTATGCAGCCAGCGAAATTTTTTGCCGTCAGACTTTGGAATCTTGCCTAGATTATAGAACGTCCGTTTCACCTCGCGAGTAAACAAATTTTTCATTTATCATCGTCCTTTTTGTTTGTGATTGCCTGTCTGTTACTTAGCAACTCAAATAGTAATAAGTCTAGCGCTGTGCATAGCCTGGCTTTATTGTCACTTTTGCTTGCCTTTCCTGGATAAACGTAATTCACTGCCAGGAAGGCTACTGTTTCTGGATAATCGTCTATTGGGCCGGTGCAGACTTTGGATAGAATCTTATGCGACTCGTCTAAGTCTTTCGGCCATATTATTTTAGTAAGCGTTTTGTTTCTAGGAATGGCCCGATATCGTATAAAGTCATCTGTGTAGCCTGCAAATTTCAGCAGGCCTATTAGCAGCGCTATGAATACTTCTGGGTCCTGTCTGAATTTGCAGTCCATGCGCATTATTAAGATTTTATTATCGGTTGCAGCCGTGCGGTAATACAGCTTAAACATGCTTAAATGCCTAAGTATTATCTGCTTTAATAGCGAAATCTTAATAGAAAAAAGTACCGCCAGCTCTTTTAGAGCCAGCGGATTGTCTGAGTTAGTTATGCTTTCGTAAAAAGCAGCTGTTTTAACAGATATTTCTTGCCTGGTAGTTTTTCCAGGCGCGCGTATTGTGTGGGCGATAAGCCTCCTAAATGCTGTTGAATATGTCCTCATCTGGCGAATCTCCGGATTGTTGATTATTCTTCTTGCTTAAATCCTCGGCATACGCCGGATTAGAGTCTCTTAGTACTTTTGCTAGCTTATGCATCTTGGTAGTAGTCTTGTAAGTCCCTCCGTAGTCTACTTCTAACAGGCTATCCACCGCCATTAGCTGTAATAACTTAGTAACGTCGGATCTAGACGACCGTATGTAAAGGCATAATTCTTCAGCCCTTACCCGATCTAACGTGTTTATATGTGATATGGCTTCTAGCACGTCTAACGTGGTAGGGAGCTCATGCCTGCGCATTTGCTTTCTAAAGTTAGACAACCAATTATCGGGCACGGCGTTCTTTTGCTCACACTCACGGGCTTCTTCATCTAGCGCCACGTTCTTCGACGAATATGTCTCTTCCAACAGCGTATACGCCGTAACAGCGTCTTCCATTGTAGGAGTTATTCTCTCGAAGTCTTCTGTTCTGCAGTTAAATACTGCCAATGCCGCAGTTATACGTGCCAGCTTAGTATGCACGTCTAAAGTTACTAATGGCAAAGTGACTGACGCTGGCCTGTATTTATTTAACAGTGCTTTAGCTCTAAACAATATCTCTTTGGTAACTTCTTGGGTGAATTTTATGTGCGTGATATCCCGAGTCCACGCCCAAAGCACTATCGTCCTGAGCATCTCTTGGGATACGTCGATACGTTTATCAGTTATCTCTTGCATGGCTACGTCTGCACTGACGTCGCCGGTAAAAAAGAACTGAAATATATCGAAGCGTCTGGCATCCGGACCTTCCATTACGCCACAGATAGCCTGACAACCGCGCCTATATGTATCCATAGACCTACCTTTTTCGGCGTTAGCCGAAGCTATTAGTCTTACTCGGCACATTTTGGTGCCTTTACGTATTTTAGATATTACAGCACGACCTGAAGTACGTATTTCTCGCAATGCATGGAACGTGTCTGAGTTTTTATCAAACTTTTCAATTTCGTCCATGAAGACAATTGTCTTATCGCTATTAGGCAAAACCCCCCATGATATGTACTGTGTGTTATCATGCTTATCTACGCCCCCTACCATGCCCGCCACGGTCGTGTTAGCCCCCGAGACCATGTTAAGTGTGCCCAGGAACGTAAGTATTCGCTTAGGCATCTCAGATTTGCCTTGCGACGAGTCTCCGATAAAACAAGTTTCTATCCAGCCACGATCTAACGGGCTGCCGTTAAACTCGATTTGTAAAGGGCTTAGCAGCGTAAGCATTACGACTAGTACTTCGCGCTCTCTGCCGTGAATTCTGGCTACCTGACTAGTAAGCTTATGTATCAGCTCACTCTTGTCCATGTCTTTGTATGCTTTTAAATGCTCTTGCTGCTCAGGCGTAGGATTGAATTCGTCAAGATTGCCAAGCATGCGCTCTACTTTTGAGAATAGATACGTAGTCCGCTGTGTTTTTGGATGAGGATGCACTTTTCCGATTCCAATATAGTCGGTAGATACGTTTATGTTATCGCCATTGAAATATGCAATATAGCTTTTAGTCTCGACAGTCTTATTTTTAAACGTCATATTGCGAATTACTTCGTCTGCTGACGACACCATTATGCCCTGTAAATGATAGAAGCTTTTGCGCTCCATGTGCAAAAACGACGGCTTTAGGCACGGTATCCTGGCAAAGCTGTATATTAATTTTTTCACTACGCCATCTGGAGAATCTACGCAGCTTAGTAACAAATCACTATCTTCCGGGATTGTTACTTTCGTTTCGCCGCTTTTATTATTATGCTCACAGAGTATCTTCTCACCAGTTCTGGCGGGACACCCTTCGCTGCAAGTAAACACACATTCTTTGGGCAGCGTGTATGAACTGCCTATTAACGAATCGGCTTTGAATGGCACGGATATCGTCTTGCCTATGTATTGCGTTTTTTCTACGTCTTCGACCAGTTCTAATTTAGCATCTACTTTAGCCTTGGAATATGCCAGCTTTATCGGAGAAAGCCCACCGCGAGAGAGCATTTCGGCGCAGTTCTTTGCACATACATGCATGTCTTGCATTCTTGTGCAAGTTATCGGCTTGTATTTCTTCTGCTCTTTGGCATGCGTGATCATTTTCTCAGTTTCTTCTCGGGAATAATCAGTACAGTTCTTGATTATCTCGTGAAGTTTAGCAGTGCCTTGATCTCCGAAATATATAAGCAGCGTTAATAGCGCTAGTCGCTCTTCGTGCAGCAAATGCTTCTCTTTAGTGGCTTTCGTAATCATGCGCTTTATGGCATTGCAGCCAGACAGCATTTTTGGCAGACTTGCACAAGTCGGAGGTTGTGTCAGGTCTTTTATTTCTTCTTGCTCCGCATACGTCCCAATATTAAGTTGCAGTTCCGAGACGTTATTTATAATGTCTGTAATATCATCTAACGACAACTTCTTCGTACGGCGCAAATAATCAAACGGCGTTCCGAACGAGCTTGCGTCGCTGTCGTATAAGTCCACAAATTTAGCCCGTTTCTTAGAGAGCTTATGAATGCCCATAGGGAGTTTTACCAGACTGCCGTAGGCATTAGCAGCACTGGGCTGCTTCGGGAATACTTCCAGGTTAGACGGCAAGTTACCGTTTGTCTTTAAGATATTTACGAACTCATACACTTTCTTTGCAGGTATTGGCGTAGCAAAAAACAAATCTACATGGTAGCCTTTATACCCAGAGAACGAGACTAGAATTTTCTCGCCGGCTACGCCTACGCTTTCTAGATAGGCGATAAACCCCCTAACCCTGTTCTCAAGGTCCAATAGCGCTGCCTGAAAATGTTCTTTTTGCTGCTCTTCATTTTCTATTTGCTTAGTCTCTTTGCGCGTCTCGATCGACAAATCAAAATCAAACGTGCAATTCTTACAGCAGTCTTTGAACTCGCCGTCTAGTATTATCGTGTATGCGCCTATCGTACGCTCGCCGCTCAAATGGCTTTTTAAAGCAGTCACAAAATCAGCGCTGCTGTTCTCTACTTTATTCCAACGAGCCTTATTGTTCTCATTAGGGGCCATTTGTTCTGCATAACAATTAGCGTTGGTCATATAATAGTCTTTGAACAAAGCCAAATCATCGTCTGTATATAGCAAGCTTTTGTCTAGCTTGTCATCTTTGTTAATGTTTTTACTGTTACCAGTAGCATCTGCCATATTAACTCCGCCTCACTAAAATAAATAACTTGTTTTGGCTAGAGAAAAGCCCCGAAAGAGCGGCTGGCTCTCCCGGGGCCAAATAAACACTTACATGTCTACTGAATCCAAGTCGGTATCGGTCCCGGCTTCTACAGCAGATTCACCGCCGGCGTCAGACGTAGCGTCGTTAGATACAAAATCTTCTTCACCAGGCGCAAATTCTGCTTCTGCCGCTACTGGTCTGCGACTTTGTGTTGACCTACGAGTTTTCTGAGCCGAACCGCCTTCAGAAGTCGGAGCGTCTCCGGTCGGCTGTAGCGTGCGTTTTTCTGCACCGTCATGGTCTTGCATTGCGTTTACCATGTTTGCCGCGCCATATACGTCTTTGAAGTACGTCATGTACTTCTTCTGCAGCTCGAGTCTCTGCACGACTTTTTTATTAAAGTCTTCCGGTGTGTCGGCTTCCATGGCAGTATATTTGAAGTCAAACATGCTCCATTCCTGATTGCCTTCTTTTTTGCCAGTGAGCGTGATCTTGAGATTCATCAAGACTGTCGGAAGGGACTTAGCAGACATTGCCTCTTTGGTAGCCTTAGCGTATACCGGTGAGCTTGTCTGAGGTATTTTAATCTCTACTGGCGTCTTCATGCCTTTAATAGCAATCAAAAGCCTGAAAGAAGATGCGCACTCACGCAGCTGCTTTTCCGGATTTCTCGGGTTAGGTTTCCACTCAAACTTAGGACATTGGTTGCAGTCGCCGTAACGGAAGCCTTTGAAGTCGTTAATGGCCGCGCATATCGGAATTTTGCTTTCTTCGTCATCGCTACCGACTTCTTTCTTCTCATACAGCTCCATGAAGTGTGCCGAGGATACCACGAAGCAGTCAATTTCGCGAGCAAGTTCACCATTAGGCAGGCTTATCGTCTGATTAGCATGGCCAATTTTTACCTTAGGCAGTCGCAGCATTTTAGTGCCCAGCGCTTCTAAGTCATGTGCGATGCTGGCGTCCATCATAAGTTTAAGCTCTGCCGGCAGATTGTCAATAACAGTCATAAGTTCGTTTGCCATTTGTTTTTTCTCCTAGAAAAAGTCTTTCGGAAGATTGAGTTTAGATAACACCATACTTAAGTTCTTCTCGTCCATGCAGTAATCTGACATCTCACACGGACACATTGTGTCGCGATAATTGCGATATATGCGCTTGTTTTTTAGCATGTCAGTTACTAGCCCAATCCGTGATAAAAGTTCGTTTTCGGCCTGTTCCACCTCCGTTTTTGAAAATGTGTAGTAGTTAATTACTGGATTTTTAGTCAGCACGACCTCCATGATTGAGTATTTTTCCGGCATTACCAACTCTATTTTTTTGTTGGCAATTAATTCCTCTAAGCAGCGCTTGTAGATCAAAAGCTGCAAGCAGAATTCGTTGCGAAGTTTTTGCAGCTTACGTGAGTATTTGTCTTCATCGTCTTTAGATACGGCCTGCCCAACGCTTTTAAAGTCTATTATTTCGTCGCCGAAAGCTAGGTCTATTCTGCCAGAGAAGCGATATCCCAGCGCAGATATTTTATCAAAGGGCAACTCGGTGTGTATCTGCTTATCTGCCGTGAGCATCGGAGTCCGAAAATTCTTATCTAAAAATTCTGCCAGGGTTGTTTCCAGGCGAGTGTTACTTTTGAAATAATCAATGGCGGCTGCCAGCACTGTTTCGTCGTAATACTTAGCCTTAGCCATAAAATATTTTATAGCCTCGGAAAACGACTGTGCTAGCAATTCCGGCGTTAGTAACGCCGATCCGTCTTTGAGTTTCAAAAAGTAACACTCTAAAGCCTTGTGTAATATGCTGCCTTTTAGTAATGCCGGCGACCGGTTTTTACGCAAAGGCGTTAATTTTAGTACTGACTTAAGTGCGCCTTTCATCGCGCAGCTTAGCATCTCTGTCATGAACGAGACTGAGTAATGGTCTCGCATAGAAAGCAAGTCTATGTTTTTAAATTCTTTCATTTCGCAAAAGCCCCCAATTCAATTAAACGACAAGCCCATCACAATGGGACGAGTTCATTTACGCTTTAAGCGGCGAAACACCGCTAAGTTCAATTTGGAGGTATATCAAGGCATCAGACAAAACACAAACAATGTGTAGCATGAATTCCGGACCAGGCGCGGATCTCTTCGCAAATTAATTAGTCGTATCCGGCCGGGCTCGCATATGTCCCTCCGGGTCTTGTATTTGATCTACTAAATACAAGACCCGGGGGAACGGGGCGAAACAAGCGGCGAAACACCGCAAAGTTCTATGTGTTTTTCTATAACACCTCCATTAAAGATTTTTTTCCACAAACAATGTGACTGAGTATCCGGTCCTGGATGAGATCTGCGTGCGGTTTCGAATGCATCGATTTCCGCGGCGCCAGGATCCGAGTCGTCTCTTCCAGTGCTAGTAGCGTAGCGTAGAGCACAGGAAGGGTTTGAAAACACAAGCGGCGAAACACCGCTAAGTCCTATGTGGAAAAGTAAATAATAACATAACATAATCAATAACCAGTTTGCCGTTCGAGCTGCAGCTATACGCGGATTCAATTGCCAGATCTCTCCGTCTCTGGGCGAAGACGATCGTTCCTTCCGCGCGGGCCGTCGTGGCTTAGCGGCGTGTTGACTGTATTCAGTCAACACATAGCGGTGCCACAGAGGCCGGCTTAAGACACATAAGTGACGAAACATCACTAAGTTCGATATTGATTACTTTTCGCTTATAACAGATAATTTCTTGATTTTGCTATCAAGTAAACTCTGACTCTATTACACGTGTTGTAAATTCTTGCTTTCGATGCTTGTTCCAGCTGGACAGCGGTACGAAATAGCCGATTATTCGTGTGATAAAGTCTGTAATCTTCTCGCCGCAAATAGGGCATATATTACGCTTGCCTATAGAGTTATGCTTATTCACACACTCAGAATAAATATGTGTCGGCGCAAAATGCGTCATGCCGGCCAGGCCTGCCATAGTTACCATTGTAATAATCGCCTGCTCGGATAATTCTTTTTCTATGTTTAAATGCGTAATAGCGCCGCCAGTAAAGAACGAGTCTAATTCTCCGGCGTATCTCATACGTTCTAGTATGTCTACGTCTTCCCATAACGGGATATACTGATTGCTTAGGATCGGCGTGTTTATTTCAGTAGCCAGATCAGCTGCAGCGCTCTCTCCAGGGATCTGCTCGATGTTAATAGGCATGGCCAGCTCTTTTGCCATATCGTTTACGGCTATTTTAATTATAGCCATTAGCACTTTCATTTCGGCAATTATTTCTGTCAGGCTTGGCTTGCTATTGCCTTTTTTCTCCAGCATTATCACAGCACTCTCCCAGACGCCAATTACGCCTACGGTTGAAAAGAAATTGCTGTCTAAGTTTTCCCAGTTGTGCTTGAAGAATTTTAAAAACTTGCCAGATTTATGTGTGATTAGACCACGAAGCAACTCTCTATGCGCCTTAAGCATGCGGCATATTAACCGGGTAAAGCTGTCTAATTTACTTTCGTCGAAGTCACTTACGATTTTAGGTATGTTAAGCGTTATGACTCTGTGTGACCCTATACGAACGCCACCGTTGCCAAACGAGTCCACCCCGGCCATGTCCATGAGTAAGTCTAGATCGTTAGACATGCGGCAACACGACGCAAATTTTCTTGGATCTTTTGAGATATAAATATTCAGTCTGCCGGTTTTTAAGTACTTGGCAGTCTGCTGCAGCCATTCGGTGTCTATAATGCTTTTCTGTGTGTCTAATGCAAAATTAGCCGTCGTGACTGGAAATCTAAAGGGCTTGCCTTTAATGCCTTTGGAGAATTCGTGTAAAAAAACTAGCTGCAATTTTTTTATAATAGCTATCTGCTCATCTGTTTGCTTGAATACAGCTTTTAACGTAGGCGCGTCGGCAATCGTGACATTTACGAACGGACTTTGCCCAGAGGGCCTGACTTTACGATGGAACGTGAAAATCATAGACTGGAAAACATTTTCTATGTGATAGCGATCAGCGTCTATTTCAGATATATTTTTAAAAAATTCAGCCGAGTTCACGAATAAATCTGGCACCGCAATAGCCCCGGCATGATCCTGAGACATTTCCAGCACTAGATCTATTACTTGCGCTATATAGCTGTCAAATCTCGCTGGCTTTTCCGACGGATAGTCTTCTACGTACTGCAGCCCTTCGTGCAGGATCTTTCCTGTGGAGGCCGCGTAGCAATATGGGATAACGCCTTTTGTGATATCATGAAAGTAAAAGTATTTAGGGCTCCCTTCTTTTCGCATATGGGATTCGTGTTCCCAGAATAATGCCTTATCGTCGGCACTTACAATGCCTTCACAAGCCTCGTCCATCATGTCACGGGTTAGCTTGGCCAAACCCTCGGCTGCATAATCCATAGCAAAATTGCTAAACGAGAACATGGCCGCGTTAGCGTTTTTATCATAAGCAATCTCTTCTGTATTATCTGCCATATGCGAAGAGAACATATTAAAGGCCCTTGATTTATTGATGCTAGTCATTTTAAAGTCTCACTTTCGGTTTCAATATTTTCAAATTCCGGATTATATTCTGAGAACAAAATCTCCTCCCCTACTGCATGCGCGCTAATTACTCGGCTGACTGTCTTGCAAACTCTATTGTTTTTGGCTCTTAGCTTGCCCCAAAGTATTGCGTCAAAATACTGCGCGCTGTCCCCTAACATAGCTATGTTTTCCGGCGTAAATTCCGCGCCAGTATACCATATGATGGGCATACTTGGATAGAGCATTTTGAGCTCCTGGCATAGCTTTTTCCAGGCCGGTAGCTGGAAATAAAAATCCCCACCGGAGCCTACGATAGTGATTTTCTCTGGCTGTATAGCATTGCTGACCCGTTCTGTGATATACTCGGTTACAGCCGGAATATCTGAAAATTTTACGCTTTGCACGGGTTCGAAGCATTGCAGCTTTTTATTATGACAACCGTGACAGGCCCATTTACATCCGTTTGCATATAGAACCAAAGCGAGGTTATGGAAAATGATATCGTCTGAAAATGACCAAGTGACATCAGTCACTTTTAATTCCGACACGGATAAAGCTTCGCCAGAGGCCGACATAGATGCGCTCCTGTTAGAATTGATAGATGCTGTAGCGAATAACATTAACTGCAATGACCTGACCGTGGCGAATTTCATATATGCCAATTGCGAAGACAGCAAAATGCTCGCTGCTTTGGCAAAAGCCAAGTGCGTAGTTTTTAAACTGCCTGAATTTTTAAATTGCCGCGGTCGGTTTCACAGTAAGAGATATACGCTATCTCATAAAGAAGTTAAAGACATAAATTTACCAGACTCTAAAGAAAGCGATATCGCCTGTGCTCTAGAAAGCCTGGCTGGCAGCATTATAAAAGCAGTCGATACAGGCGTGCCATTAGTGATGCTGAACTTAGAGTCAAATTCCGCTACCGACATAGCGTCTTTACTCACAAAAAAGACTTGTAGGCAGGTGTACTGGTACAAAAAAGGGTCCCCCGAAAATAATTTCTGGCTGGCCTCTCACCACACTCATAAAATTATTATCAAAAATTTTTCTACTGCCGCTGTTATTGCCGCTGTAAACAGCATTGTTACCGGATCAGAGCCACCTAACGAGATGCATTATATCACTGATATAACTGCTATTGGCCTTGACGTTTCTATGAGTAATACTGGCGTCGCTGTCTTGACGCATTTAAATAACCAAGACTTAATACTGGCCGGGAGTTTCGGCAGCGATAATAAATTAAACGACTTTACTCGTGGCCTGGCTGCAAAAAATTACTTAAAGCTATTGGCATTAAAAGATATGAGTGGCAACGAATATTTGGCGGATATTACAAAGGCAACGCGCATTGCTATCGAAGGCGGTGCTTTAGGGGCTGCTCACGGTGCGTATCGCCTAGGCCGCTACTGTGGCATGGTAATGAGTAATTTTAATATAAGCAGCATTTTAGAAATTGCGCCGACTCGATTGAAAAAAATAATTACAGGATACGGCTTTGCAGAAAAAGCCGCGGTAAAAAAATTCGCGCTGTATAAGCTTAATTTAACCGGCGGAGATTTCTTAAACGAAGATGAGGGCGACGCGTTAGCGTTGTTATACTGCAAGATCAACGAAACTGGCTTAGATTTTTCACTAGCTAAAAAACGCACAAAAAAGAAACCGCCCAAAAAATAAGGCGGTTAAGAACAATCACGATTGAGAGGATTGATGAGAGAGGATTGGAAAACGAACTTAAATCACACGAAGATCATCATAAGCAATTTAGCATTTGCATATCTATTTGTCAACAAAAAAGGTAAAAAGTATGATTGTGCTTGCCAGTCCAGAAATAAGCATTTTAGATTTTACGAGTAAAGCCGTTTTGCCGGCTGTGTCTGTTTGCTATGATTTGTTCGACGGCGACGCTACTCGGGTGCCTCGCGTAATAAATAAGAATAAGCATTATGCAATATTACGCCATGGCTTCGCTAGCGTTAAGATAAGTAATATAAGCCGATTAATTGGCCGGCAGTTATTACGTAAGTCACACGCTGATTACTTAGAGCTGTCTCAGCGGTATGTAGACGTAAGCGACTTTAAATTCATAATGCCTAAAAAAATAGCAGAAGATCCTATTAAGAAGGCGCTGTTTGAGAAGGCCGTTAATGCCAGTCAAAAAGATTACGCAGCACTAAGAGCCGCGGGGGCTACTAAAGAAGATGCCAGATATGTCTTATCTCAGGCAATAGAGACTAAGATAGTTATGTCTGGCAATCTTCAGATGTGGTGGGATTTCTTTAATTTGCGAATTTCAAATCGCGTTCAGCATGAGTGCCGAATAGCTGCCGAGAAAATCTTAATTGCCTTTGCTGGCAAAAGCGATATATTTAAGCATCATCCGAAGCTGGCGCTGCAATAAGGTTTGGCATATTTTTAATAGCGCTTTTTAGTATTTTTTCCGAAAGCACTACCGCGCCTTGGTCATACTTATGCCGTATCTTCCAAGTCGTTCGGCTGGCTAAATGAGTTATTACGTAAGTCTGCATGCCAGCTTTGTAATTAGCTGATATATTCACCGCCGTAAACGTATGAATCGTGATTAAATTTATCTGAATCTTTATTGCCAGCATATTTAGCCTTTGTATTTTAAAAATAAAATGCGGAGAGGGGGACTTGAACCCCCATGGAATTACCCGGCAGCTCCTAAGGCTGCTGCGTCTGCCATTTCGCCATCCCCGCAAAATGTTACGGATGAATCCCGTAACTAACACCGATTTCCGTCGCACTCATTTTAGGCACAAGTGCAAAGCCTTTATTACCCGGAACGTCCGGGCCCTACAGGAGCTGATGGATTTGAACCACCGACATACGGAATCAAAGTCCGTTGTTCTTCCAGCTGAACTAAGCTCCTAAATGCGCCACCGTTTTGTAATCAAGCTACAAATCTAAGCCCGGCCAGTGGCTAAGATCGATAGCAGGCACGCGTTGTGGGCGATGCTTTGTCATTGTCAAAACAGCGAATGGGCACGACTGGACTTGAACCAGTGACAGCCGCCTTATGAGGGCGGGGCTCTAACCAACTGAGCTACGTGCCCGTATAAGCCAGTTACGGACTCTGGCGCCGCTTGGCACCTTGCTAGGACCATACGGCCGGTTTCAAACTTAGATCAAAAATTTAAAGCAAATTATTTCATATCTAGCTTACCTTGGATAGGCTGCTTTTTGCAAACTTTTTCTCGCATCAGAAACGATGCCGATACTGGCATTAACGCGCAGGCCCATTCACTGTATTCTATGGTCGTGACGCGTTTAGCGTCTTTAGCCACACCACAGAACGCCTGTGTAGTGGTGAATGTCTTACCTGGATCGGCTTGGTCTGGCGCATATGTATATCCAAGGAAAGTCAAAAATTTTTCCGGGTGGTTTACAAGCAAGTCCGTGGCAAAGTGCCAGGCGTGATTCATATTTTCATAACGAATTTCCCCGTTTTCAACTGGCAGTGTTAGGATCTTTTCTGGGTCGATTTTAATTATGTGTGAGCGCGTAACAGGCATGATTTGAGGTATTTTCCCGAAGTTTTTAATAAAGTCTTCGGTCACACTTTCTCTGAGGCGATAAATAACACTGTTTGTAAAGCCAAGAAGCGCTATGTCTTTAAAGCCGCTATTAGTCTTGACCTGCCAGATGTCTCTCAGGTTTCTGTATGCTGATAAATAATCTTGAATCCATGGTGTATCGGCCACTAAGTCTTCGAGTGTCAGCTTATTTGTTTTCATGATTAAAATAAACTCGGTTACTCGAGCGGCATAGTCTTCCCTCTTTATCAAGCCCGCGTGATAGAATTTCCTGCTACCTTTTTTCATAAAAATGCTCCTTTAAAGTAAATAACCGAGGGCCTGCCCGGGGCTCGAACCCGGGATTTGCTGATACCGCGTCCCATTCGCCTCAGGCCCAAAATATCTGGTGCAATTGCCACCAGACGTAAATTCTCTCCGGTCGTTTTCAAAGATTACCCGACCAAACTTATTGGCGGCTTAACGCAACCGCCGGCAGGCAACAGGCGAGGACTCGAACCCCGCATCGGCAATAAGCCTGTGAACACCATTACACTTCTGTTGCGGAAAAAATTAAATATGGCAATCTACTACTGTCAAATAAGCGTCGTCCGGTATTTTATCTAGAATGCCATTAAATATTTCTGGCCAGTTTTGCTTTTTATCGGACACACAGGCCCACCAGCCCATGGTGCCAGATTCTATCCATTCACCGTTGTATAACACAGCAAACGTACTTAACGCGTTATTTTTTGCGTCGTTTACAAATTCTTCCTCTGTGGCTAAACACTTATCTACGTCATAAAATGGGCCTAACGCGATTCTGAGTGCTGCGACTCCTGGCTGGGTATTATAAGCAGCGCGAGCTGCGTCTATGTCGCCAGGAAAATCAATGTCACGTATTTCGGCCCAAGATTTAAATGTCCTGCCGTCTAAGGCTTCTTTTGCTGCGCCGTATTCGCTTATGGCGCTACTGCAGGCCCGCTTTCTAATTACTTCAATGTCAAGATCTTTTTTCTGTAAAGAGTTGCAATATTCCCCGTTTTTGTGCAGAAGTAAGTCGCCCCAGCGGCCACCGATTCGCCACCAGTCCCATTTTGCATCTGGATTTGTTTCTCGATAAAATCTACCGTCTTCGGCTAAATCACAGCCATTATAATCTCTGGCGCATCCTGCTGTTTCATCTTCGCCGGTTATTGCAGACTTTTTCTCGATAAAGGCTTTAAGCGTAGTCTTCTCGATATTAGTCAGGCCTTTCTCATGTGCCGCAGCTTCTGAGTACTCGTACTCGTATTCGTTAGATATATATCCAGCGAATACCTCGCGTGCAAAATAAGCATTAATCTCATCAGTCACGTCAATTTTACGAACGTATTGATCTTTCACGCCAGTGCATTCGTATTCGTGATATGGCTGCAGTGCTTCGGAAATTACGCTTTCTTCGTTAGAACCCTCAGTTACAACTAATACAGTAAAATGACTCACGCTATACTTCCTCCTTAATTTTAGAAAAAAAAATACGGGCCTGATAGGGGCCCGTAACAAAACACATTGCCGAGAGGGGGGGTCGAACCCCCACGGGATGTTATCCCAGCGGATTTTACTTACCACTATAGCTTTCGCTACCAAGGACTGTTTCCAAGCACCATTTCTGGGCGACCAGTTATCTACAGTCTCGCGGGTCGATACGTTTTCTTGTTTGTGGTCTGGATCATATCTTCTCCGTGGCTACGAGTGCGAGCGTCCCTTTCGGTGACTAGCACAGCTTATAGCTTTAGGAGGTGCCTACATGATCTCTGCAAGGGTATTTAAACCTTCTCTCAGAATTGAGTCGTCACCTGTGCCGCTATTTTATATCTTACGAGATCAACGCCTTCTTCGTCCACACGGTTAAGTGTTTTCTCCGGCTTCCTCGTTCGACAGTGGACTTCGCGACTCATCCCACACTTATATTGATTATACAGGTCAGGCTGTTTTCTGATTTCAAGCACATATCACAGGTAGTTTCCAGCCCTGTGAACCCACGGTGCATCACTGCACCAGAAAGTCCGCTGCGTCTGCCTATTCCGCCATCCCGGCGTTCAAAATTAATTTACCAGCTATTACCTCCATTGTCAATTTTATTTCTTATAACAGATTAAAATGGACAGTCCTGGTCTTCGTCATCCCAAAAATCGTCAGCAGGGGCCATAACTGGCCCGGCTTCGTGCTCAGGCTCAGGTGCTGTTTTCCGTATAGGTGCGCCAGTATTTAGCTTTCGCACAGGTTCTGCGCTGGCTTTATGCTCGTTTATTATTGCGTCGGCTTCTTGCTTTAAAGCAGCCACATCTTGATTATCCCAATGACTAGGCATGTTGCCGTACTTATCCAAAAAGGCAAGGGTCTGTTTATCACCAGCACCAAATATTTTTCTAAATCGTTCCCGCGAGAATTTTTTAGCAGCCTCGCCACCAGCGCCTATTAATGGCACGCACATGGAAAGAGCATCTGTATATTTAGCATTTAGGGCCTGATTTATAAGTGTGAGCCCATCAAAAAAGTCTTTGTGTGTGCTTGACGCTCGTATGAATAGTCTGGCACCTGCTTCTGCTAAAGCATTTACAAAGCTTTTCATATCGTCTAATTCTTGCACTAAATCAAATATCTGCTGCTGTGCTGTCTGGATTAATTGCTTGTTCGGCTTCGCCAGAGATACTTTCTTTTTTGTCAAATTCATTTATAAGCTCCATTTCCGTGAATTCTTGAGAAAAGGTAACGTTGTATGTGTGCCCGTACGGATCTCGGCTAACGCCGGCGAAGTTCCACATGTCACCCGTGCTTAAATACACGCCTAATAGCTCATCTCGGCTTGACGTTTCCACTCTTATATTTAACGTAGACGTAGCTATAGGCTCTAAGCCTGGCAGCGTATAGAATCTAACTGGCAAAGAGCCATAACTTATTAACTCTGGCAACATTTCGGCTAAGCTGCGCAAGCCTTTAGCTTTTCTTAGTCCTGAAAAACATCCATTACTGGCGTGCCAGTCGCCGTTAGAATAATTGTAAATAACACAGGCTATCCCGTCATCGAACAAGTAAGGCCTAATCATCTGAGTCGTCATATATCTTAGATGCGCCTTCTTTTAATAGCGCGTCTATTGCTTCGAATAAAGGCTTGTTATTTACGTACTGATTCTTGACTTCGTCAATCCCAAGGTCTTCGGAGATTATTATGCCGTCTGGGATTTTGGATAATTTCTCAAGTGGCTTTACAGTGCCGAACGGCTCCCCAGTGTCCCAGTGATATTCGGTAAATAAGTATCTGTCGTTAAATTTCGAACGTATTCCTATAAAGCCATTCGAGTACTTATTAAACACGCCGATGCTTAAATTACGAGAGTGGATCTTGTACACAGCGCCGTGTTCACAGTCGGGCAGCTTTATGTAGTTTAAATTATGCTTGCCACAAAAGGCTATTGCCTTCTTAATATCAGTTTTATCCATTTTAAATATCCTCCGCAAAAAATATTAAAACTTCAGTAAAGGGCTTGCCGTCTTCGGTTAGAATTGCTTTTACGTGCAATATATTATCCGATAAATCAAGCAGCCAATTAGGCGTGTTGTTCTTAAAGCTTATCGAGAGTTTAGTCGCGCTATCCGCGATGCGTTTAAAATATGGGCAGGCGTCGTCGCTGTCGCAATCACTTTTTAGGACTCCGTCACAGCTTATCGGAATTTGCGCTTCTTCGTATAAACCAACTTCGTCATCCCAGGCGCCAATAAACTCACACAAGTCGTCAGAAGCCCCAAAAGCCATTACGATTCCGGCATCTTTTGCCATGGCAGTAATAGGGAATCCTAACGATTGCACTCTGGCAATGTCTGCCAAATTTATGCCATCAGCAATATTTTTTAGCAGTTGCTTTTTCGTATCTTGACTCAAGTCACTATGCATATGTCACTCCCATCCTACTTTTTTAGATGCTTCAGCAGCTTTTAAAGCTCCTATGTCGTTGCGCTTTCGTGTAATAGCCTCAGTAAAAGCAGCCCCGATTTTGCCCTGGAAAAACTTATGTCCGGCAGGTAAGAAGCGCCTAAGTTTTAGCATTGGCAGGTAATCTGCCTTGGCTATAAATTCAAGCATTTCATGTTCAGTCATAGCGTCTGCTTTTTTAAGCTCGTCGGTATTAAGCATTTTTGTTCTCCTGTTTTATTTCGAATAGCCCTAGGAATTCTTTAGCGCTATTTATGGCAGCAGGCCAATATTTGTCGGTGGCGTCAGCGCAGTTTAAGACTGACGATCTACTGGAAAGGACAAGTCTTTAATTTTTATGCATCTACGTTTCGTCATTTAAAGTACTCCGTTTGTCATATCTATTGCACTATCGCATTTGCTGATTATAAAAGCATTTAGTCTGACTGGGTCGTCAGCTACAGCTGCTTTGATAGCTGCGAACGATGACCTTAGTTCTAGCACTATCGTTTTATACAGCTCTGCCCTGTGTCTTTCCAGGCTTTCTGCACTGATAAACTCGCGACTAGTGCCGTTCATAATAACGTAACCACTGCTGTCAAATTTATAATTAGCATAATCACAAGTATAAGCGCTTATACTTGTGACTTCTTTAAGCTTTTTCTCAGACAGGGCCCGCTCTAGTTTAGGGTCCCCTAGCATAAGCTTTCGCATTTTTTAGCTATCTCCATTTATTTTGCTTGCCATTTAGAATACTCGAAACAGTCGGAACATACTTCGCCTAACAAGCTATCTGAATTACGGCAGTTATGACAGCAAAGGCTGCCTTTTAAAACAGTTTTTATTTCCGAAAAAAAGGCATTGATACAATCCATGTATCTCTCATTAGTATCATAGTGCCCTAAGCAATATTTAGCCGCATAGCCTGGGCGCGCATTATTAATAATAATCGAATTGAAACTGCCACGGATATTGCTTTTGAACTCATGAAGGGTATGATCGCTATTGCGAACTGCCGTATTTAGCTCGGCTACTTGTTCTTCGAGCTGCTTTATTTTACTACGCAATCTCTGTATGTCAGCATTGTCATTTTTCTCTGACTGTGTAATCGTATTTTTAATATGCTGTTCTTGAGTGATTTTTTCGGCTTGCTCGTCGTCACATACGTTTAGCTTTCTCATAAGCTACTCTACTCTACTTTCTCTATCAGCACCGCCGTTCCTAATACGTTTTCTTGGAGTTCGGCTGGAGCAGAGGCATTTAAGCTGGCGCTTGCTATCTCCGCTGTCGCAGAGGCTATCTCCGCTGGTGCAGAGGCTATCTCTTGAGTACCAGAGGCTATCTCCGCTGGCGCAGAGGCTATCTCTTGAGTACCAGAGGCTATCTCCGCTGTCGCAGAGGCTATCTCCGCTGTAGCAGAGGCGTTTAGGCTAATGCTTGCCAGTGAATTAGAGTATCTGACGCCAGAGAAGACACTCCTGAAAAAAGTACTAGATGGGTAGGCAGATCTGGCAATTAATAGTCCGGCTATGAACGGGAGCAGCACTTTAAGACGCGCCCAGCACCGGGCATTTTGAGTCTCGGATGCCTCCGCTGCTGCTACGGCCACACTTATTATCATAGCAAAAAACGTGAAAATAATAAGCAGGTTTAATCCTATAGAAATGTCACACAGCCATTCCTGGCAAAGCAGAATAACAGGGTCTTGCATGTAATTATAATTCCTTTATAATAAATTAAGGCGCCTGCCTTCTGTGTCTGTAGCAATCCCAGTAGCTTCTTGATGGGTAAATTCAGTATCGTGCCTGGAAAATTTAGCCACAAACATGCATACGCCAGGGTCTTCTTTATCCGGATCAGGGGTCGTGCCAGTCATGCTGTAATAAGCATTCTTGAGCTTTTCTCCTACCCAACTAGCAAAATTGGATGGGCGGTTCACGATAAAAACATATTCCTGCATGCGGTCGGCTATCTCTTCAGTTATTACGTTTTCAGAAAGCATGGCAAGTATAAAGCTTTCTTTGGCGCGATTAAGCAGCCTAGTCACTCCGTCTTTGTCGTGATTATACGTATCATTTGACATTTAATATCTCCTTAAAGAAAAAGCCCAGTGTGCGGCTGCGTAAACATCCGCGTCCAGGCGCCCGTTAGCTAGCATGCTTGCCTGCCTGGAATACACTGAGCGAACTGAGTATATTCCAGGCGAGTGCATTAGTAAATGTTTTAAGTCTACTTGCCAGAAGAGCCAAAGCCGGCGTGGCCTCGCTGCGTAGCCGTAAGCGTGTCAGAGTCAGTGACTTCTACTGTTATGCGGGGCATAATTAATAGCTGCGCCACTCGATCGTGCTTATTTATTGCGTATTCTGAGTCTGACAAATTATGTAGCTTAATTATGATTTCGCCACGATAAGTGCAGTCAATTACGCCGGCGCCTGTTTCGATATTATGCTTGACTGACAAGCCTGACCTTGGCCATATCAGGCCGACGGCATATTCCGGAATTGCAACGGCCACGCCTGTCTTTACGCTAACAGCACCTCTTGATGGAACGACTACAGCTTCGATAGCATATAAGTCTAACCCGGCGTCACCAGGTCTGCCATAGCTAGGCAGCTTTGCGTCGGGGCTTAGCAATTTAACAGCAAGCCTTGTGTTCATATTATTATCGTGATAAACCATAACAGTCGTGACTCCTATTGCATGTGTGATTTTAAAAACTTCGTCTAAATATGGCGTTGTTAGCCCGTTTCTAATATCGCTAATCAAACTAGCCTCTACGCCAGAATTCTTAGCAATAACGTCGTCAGATAGCTTTGATTTCTTAAGCTCGGCAAGAAATTCTTTTATTGCCCGCTTTGAGAAATTAGCAGCTTCGTAAGCCAGATCGGTCTTAATAGCTTTGTCAGTCATTAATGCATTCGTCCTCGCCTTCATCAGGATTGAATTTTTTAAATAACGCATCTGCCGCTCTGTGCTCTCGTAGCACTTCATATATGCTCTTGTTCTCAATTTTCGCGTATCTGAACACGCTGTGTAAATCAGCATGTGAGGCCCCTTCAGAGTCTTTTACAAAGCTGCTGTCATACTGCTGGCCATATTTATTTGACAAACCTTTACAGATAGCCTCTCGTTCTAGCTCGTCTGGCTTTTCACATAAGATTTTGATATCTGCTCGACCAGATCGGCTAAGTGCCGCATTTACTTTCGTAGTATTGCTCGTCATAATTACAGCCCTGAACACACGAGACTCAAGTATTTTTAATATCGTAGCCATCCGGTCATTCATTTCTTCCGGATCTTCGCCAGTCAATGCCGTCAGTTCTTCTAACACTAATATACGATCCCTATTATCTAGCGTTAATAAATGCGATACGGCGCTATATTTTAACGACGAGTCGATATACATTGGCATCAGGCCTATCTGATTTAGCGCCGACGCTATTGCGCTGGTCTTGCCTACTCCAGGGTAGCCATATAAAAATACTGTAACAGACTCATCTATTGCGCTGGCCCGATTTATCAACTCTACTAGCCTATTTTTTATCTTAAGATTAAAAAACTCGGGAGGGGTCATTGGCACAGCTGACATTTGTAGGCTCTGATAATATTCTCCAGCAGATATGCGCACAGCTTTGCCCTTTAATGATCCTGTAAAAGCTGTATGCAAGTCTTTAAAAGCCTGCGAGCTCACGTGTAAAGGCTCGTAAGACTGTGATATGCCAGTAAATGGGCATCTGTCTATTGTAAGAGCACTTATCTCCTCCGAGAAGGGCTTATTTTTCATGACGTATATTCTCTCTGGAAAGGCTTTTAAAGTAAACAGTGACAGCACCGGCGTGTATATTCTCGACGCCGCCAAGTCTTCTATAAGGCTATTAGTAGCGTCTTCCATCTTGTCGTCTTTTAGCGATATCAGCCTTACTATATCGGTATTATTAAGAATAAACGTGAACAGCCCAGGCAGGTCTATGAAATTGCCGGCCGGTATTCTGGACCAGCGTGCTTCTATTGGGCTTGTGTCTGCTTCTGTGTCACCGTATGCACTATCTTCAAGAGAGACTGTCCGAGCATTTACTAACGAATACGGCAGGTATCCCAAGTCGTTTAATATGGCAGTAACTGCTTCTACGCTAGATTTGCGTGCTGTTACTGGCCTGAATTGCAAATACAACGACGCTGCCATGTTTAACACGCATAAAAAAGACTGCAGCATTGTGAGCTTTGAGATTGTCTTGGACAGGCGTGTGCTGTTAGATATGTCTCTGAGAGTCATTAAGGCCGCGATAAGCACTGAGAGCATATCAGTCATACTTCTTTTTTGTGGCTGGTCCTGTGTAGACAGTTTTGCTGCTATTTTATCCGGGATAGGTGTGATTGCGGACAGATCTAGCGGAAATTTCGCCTTAAATAACCTTAAAGCCATGTCGTCACTCCTGCGTTTACGAGGCCTATTATGGCTCCTAATATTGCCCCGATTATCTCGATGTCTCGAAATTCTTTTCCGGCAATATGCCTGACCAGGTTTTCAAATTCTATGTCGTCAATGGCCATGAAGTTGCTTTTGATTATTTCTTTCATGGCCATAATATTATTCTCAGCCGGGCCCATGTCACTCAGCATTACGGATTTGTAAATAGCCGTTTTGATAATACCACTTACTACCGGGATTAGCTTTTCAGGGCTGTCACAGCCTGATGAATTCGTAACTGTCACGGCCATGTCGTCGGATACTTTTTCAATTACGCTTTCGATTTTGTCACTCGTTATTTTGTCTAATCCAGAAGCTATTAAGCGCTCTACGATTACTTGCGATAAATTGTCTGCTAAGTCTGCTTTGCGCTTGATAAACAAGCCCTGAATGCCAAATATTGGCTTTTTAGGAGAGAATAGCATGTTTATTGCTATTCTGTTCGTGATATACCCAATCGAAGCCGATATTACCGGCGTGATTATGAAATTAAGCATTTGTTTCAGGCCGCCTTTGTGTTATTTAACTTTCCAGTAAGCTTAAAGCGCTTACGATTTAAGAATTCGATTGCCGCTGTGTCAGTTACGTGCCCGAGTATAGCACTAACTTGCGAGTGATAAAAGCGCATTGGGTTTAATATATCAATGAAAGCCTGGGCGTTTATATAATCCAATTGCGTCTTTATGCCATGGGCGCGCGTGTTATCATCAGCATACTCAGCAAGTATTACAGGGAAGGCTTCTATGTCGGAGAAGCCGATGTCCCCTATTACGAAATCTCCGATAAATCTATCGCATTCACATATCTCACAGACAGCAAGCTGAGAAATAGCCAGTCTCATATATCTATGCCTTTCGATTGCAAGGCTTTTAACTTAAGCTTTTTTGCCTCCGATTCAGTTAATACAATTGCACCTGATTGCAAAAATGCTGACATGGCATCTTCTGGCAGCTCACTAGCAGGTGTGTCTTTTGCGAACAAAGCATTTAGATTATTAACGAACGTGCTTTCTTCGACGAAAGTTACTTTTGGGCGGCTGGCCTCTAAATGCTGCTTTAATCGCGGGTCGTCTTTATGCTGCTCAGCTAATTCGTCTTCGGTTAGCTTATTTTTTATGGCCTTGACCTCGTCAGCCTGGGCAGCATCATATGTTTTTATTGCCAGTGGCAGGAAATATCTGTTGTTAGTCATTTTTTTCGGGCTCGCTTTCGTCTGATTTAGCAAATTCATGCTGGTCACAACTCTCAAATTCTATGCCCACCGGGTCCGGGGTGGCTATTTTCGATAATTCACGCACTTTTATGGCCAATACGCTGCCTGCTTTGATTACGCCGTTAGCATTGCAGCTCTTGCATTTAAAATAAACGCCGCCATCGGTCACGATCTGCTTAAAAGATGCCAACTCGTCCTGGCATTCCTGGCATATTCCATATGGTATAGGCTCGTTGTCACTTATTTTTTGACAGGTTAAGTACGTTCCGCAAGGGCAACGAGCTTCTTGTTCACGGGGGGTGTTGCGCGCGTCATTACTCGTGCAATATATCATGGTCTTGCAGTCCGGGCAAGCACCTTTGTATACAGCCGATATAGCTGCTCCAGCCATAATAATGCTGTTGCTTTCGTGACAACGCTCACAGAAAGTTAGAATAGGATTCATGCCTTTTGTTGGGTGTAATTTTATGCTACCAGACACCTGTTTTTCTCCTAAAATCTTAGATTTTTAAGCTATACTGATACCTCTAAAGACAAGTTTCTTATAACGTTTTTGCTTTGAAAAATTAAAAATGGCGTTTTGCTGCTATGCAGCGCGAGTTTTCTGATTTTTGGTCATTTTTACTAGGGCGAAAAACGAATTTTGGGAGGGGGATTTTTGGGATTTGGGATTTTCGAGGTCTGATTTTCTTCTAAAATCTCTTAAACTTTGTGAAGAACGTAACAATGTGTAGAAAAAACACGTGGGTACTGAGG
>Ga0116170_10000179_pt1 | contig 64471 bp, 47 predicted proteins | sample AD_JPNHW1_MetaG_FD_89797 | JGI IMG/M metagenome (GOLD analysis project Ga0116170, IMG submission 89797) | Active sludge microbial communities of municipal wastewater-treating anaerobic digesters from Japan - AD_JPNHW1_MetaG | ecosystem: Engineered > Bioreactor > Anaerobic > Digestate | place... | reverse complement strand
TTTCATTACACGGAGGTAAAGATATGAGAAAAAGAATTCGACATTTAGCCACTCTGATATGTGGTTTTTTTGTGGCTGTTCCACTCCTTGTTGGATGCGGAAAGCAAGAGATTCTTCCAACTTCTATTTCGGTCACAAGCGAAGATACTGATTCGACAATTCAAGTGGGCCAAACACTGCAGCTCACCGCTTCAGTCCTACCCGAAGATGCGGAAAATAAAGCCATCAGATGGGAAAGCAACAACAATGAATTGGCTTCTATTAGTGAAACTGGTTTAGTGACCGCTCTTTCCCCGGCTGGAGATGGAGTGGTGCTAAAAGCTTTTTCTGAAGCTGATGAAAACATAAAAGGCGAGTTCACTCTATACATCGATCGGAGGACTCCTAATTCGCTCGAAGTCACCAGCGAAGGTGGCATAACAACTCTAGAAATTAATGAGACATTGCAGCTCACTGCTACTCCAACACCTGAAGACGCCAACCCCAATGTAACTTGGTCTAGTTCTGATGAAGAAGTGGCAACCATCAGCCAAAATGGCTTAGTTACTGCGGTAAAATACACTTATGATGGCATTACGATCACTGCCACTTCCACCTCAATGGCCCAAGAGCCAATAGAAGGAAGCATCACGCTTTATATCAATGCTGATAAAACTGATATTTCTGCAACCCGCAATCTTGATGTGGGCACCGAAGTAATAATTGAAGGCATTGTTTCTGGTTTTATCTATACAGGTCAATCGACTCCCTATATCACTGGTATGTATGTCGCGGATGATACTGGATGCATCTATGTTTATGGCGAAAATCAGGCTAAGAGCGTCTCGCTCTATAACGAAGTGGTGGTTAAGGGCAGCAAAGCTTACTATATTCCTCAAACTGATTCTGGCAGCGCAGCCGCTATGAATTATCGAGGGGCCTTGCAACTCATTGATCCAGTTATTCTTAAAAATAATGGGGGAACCCACGATATCCCCTCCTCAGCAATTACTGAGACCAATACTCTCTCGACGATTAGCGATATTCCTTTGACCACTGACATCACAGGAAATCTCTATCGAATCGATGGAAGAATCAGCCGAGTAGAAGGCACTGGTTTTACCAACTATTATCTCCAAGATTTAAATCGCGTTGATAGCCTTCTTGTCTACACTCAATGCAATGGAAAAGATTTTGCCTTCCTTGATGCCTATGATGGAAAAGCAGTTTCAATTCTCATAAATGTCATCTTGGCTAAACCTGGAGTCAATGCCTGGAGAATCTATCCTACTACTGTAGTAGAAGAGATTACCATTACTGATGCACAAGAGCTAGCCTATGGCTTAGAGAGAGCCAAGGCTGATATCAGCGATAGCTTTGCCGACACAGTGACTATTACATTTAATAAAGTTGATGTAGCTTTAAGCGATATGACAAGAGCGATTAGCTCCACGGATCCCAATATCTCGATAGTGGAAAACGCTGATAGTTATTCTATTACCATCACCGTCAATCCTTTAGAAAATGAGAGAGATGCCACGATATCCATCGCGGTCTCTTATCACGGCTTAAGCGATAGCACCACAAAGACAATTCACATTGTTGGAAAACCGGTATACACTGCCATCACTCTCCACGAAGCGAAAAGCCAAGTGGACGGCGCTGTCGTCACTGTTGAAGCGGTTGTTGTTCGCTTAGTCTATAAAAGCGGCACTGAAGTCCCTATGGGCGCGTTCATTATGGATAGCACTGACTCGTTCTTTATTTATAATAACGCTGATTACATGAGCAGTTTAGCGGAAGTCACTGAAGGCAACTTAATCGCTGTGTCTGGCACAGTCACTCATTTTGTCTCCGATGCAACTAATGCTGCTGCCAATAACTATACTGGCGATTTCCAAATCAAGGATATTACTCTTATCTACAACGATAATGGCGACAACGATATACCTTTCGAATCTGCACAAAGTAAAACCATTCAAGAAATCTATAATACGACAGGTTCAACCAACCTCAGTGGCACCATCTTTGAAGTCAGAGGAGTGATTACGAAGACTAGCTCTGCATACTATTCCACTTACTATGTCAAAGATTCAACTCAGACTTACTCCCTCAATGTCTATTCCCAAAAGAATGGATCAGAATTTGGATGGCTCGATGAATTTCTAAATAAAGAAGTCACCATGCTCCTTGGCATTCAAAATGCGAAACTAAGCGCATCCTCCTTGACCTGGAGAGTTTGCCCCATCCAAGTTTGCTAACCTATATTCCCATCTTATTAATAGCGTGCTCGAGGCCCTCTCCGGCGCGCTATTTTTACTTTTTATCTAATAAAACTAATAATTATTTCGCCCACGATAAGACGAAAATGTTAGAATAAAAAAGCGTGGACAGGTATTATCACAATGAAAAAAATAATTAGGAACAATTACTTCACGGGCTTTTTGCTTTTTGGTCTTTCAATTCTGGTCTTTGCTTTAGGAATATGGAGCATCGGATTAGATATCAATAGCAGCGCGATTAGCCTATGGGAAATTTGCCTCCCAGCAAACTTCTCTGTTCAGCCATTTACTATTGTTACTCTCGTCTTTGTTATTGTCCTCTTTGTTTCTTTAGTGCCAATTGTCCTTACTCTAATTAGCATCTTTAGAAAAAATAATCTCTTCTTCTTTATTTCAATCTTCTATCAATTAGCCATTCAGATTACTTTCTTTATCATTCAAGGAACGACTCTGGAATTATCGATGGGAGCTATCACTCTTGCAATCATCAATACTCTTATATTATTAGGATGCTTTGGTTTAACTATGCTGCGCCGCTACTTCAGCCTTCACGAAAAAGAAGAAGTGGCAGGAAAAGCTAAGCCTAATGAACAAGCAGCTTATAAAAAGACTTGGAAAATGCTAGTCATTGATGCGGTGCAACTCTTTGCTGCTGCATTAGTGCTATTTGTTCCTCTCTATGCGGTGACCAGTTCGGGAAGCACTGTCTACCATGTTCTCGTCTCCAGCGGATCCGGCAGCAGTATCAACATTGCCGACACTGTTCTCTTCGTTGTCTTCTTTCTCCTAGTTCTCGCTGATACGTTTTTCTTCCTTTTCCTCATCACTTTATTCCTCAGCGATAAAAAGGCTTTTTTGCATAAATCACAGCAGTTCGCTAATTACAACTTAATCATTTCTGTTCTGTTCTTCTTATGTGGTTTTATCGCGGCCTTTGTCTATTCCTTAAATGGCGTGCCCTCCTTCACTCTTGGCTATGTTATTTTGATTGCCATGAGCGCGACATTCTTTGTCTTTTCCATCATCAAAGGAAAGCTCGATGGCATTGTCGGGGCGACTCAAAAAGACAAGAAGCTCAAATTCTTCAAGGTTGAGACTCTCATCTATCTACTTGTCATCACCGCGATTACCGCTAGTGCATTATTCTTGAAGGTAGTGGTCCTTAAAATTACTTATAGCCCATCGAATGTCATCGAGAGATCGTTCAATGGTTTTGTGCTTATTAGAGACTATGCTTCCATGGGTCCTGGCTACCAGTTCGTAGCCTTCTATCTCGTAGCCATGCTCCTCATTTCCTTTCTCTTGCTCTTATGGGCGGTATGCTGCTACTTCACGAAGTACCGCAATTTCAATCGCGTAGCGAAAGTCGTCGCCTATGTCAACGTCGCGATGGTCCTCGCCATCGGAGTGATGGGCTACTACTTTGAAATCGTCAAAGCTCTCAACACCGAAACCTTGATATATATTCTCGACTACTATCACATCCCTTACAGCGATACGACCACTTACAATCTCAGCTCGCAGATGGTTTTTGCGCTCGGAGCTGATGTCCTCGTCTTAGTGACAATGCTCATCCGCAAAGCCTTCGATAAAGAACCTTATTCCTTGACTGGCTTTGAGAACGCTCTCAGCGGCATGAGCAGTGGTGCTTCTAGCAATGAACCCGCCAGTGCCACAGCAGAATCGTCTAGCAGCGAACCCGCTTCCACTAATGATGGTACTGAACCATTATCTATCGAAGAAGTTTTTGATCCCTGCCCGGCCTTCTCTGATTTAGACTCCAAACTCGATTTCTTTAAAAATGAACTTGAGATCCGCGAAAAAGAAAAAGCCACCGCTGTGACTTTAAATAAATTAGTGAGTTTCGTAGTCAACTATGCGAAGAATAGCCGCCTCCATCTCTCCTATAGCCAGGAAGATATCGCTGCTTTCGTCTCTGGACTCGGAGCTTGCCGCCTCTCCATCCTCCAAGGTATGTCCGGAACTGGCAAAACTAGCCTTCCCAAGATTTTCATGGAAGCAGTTTACGGCAATTGTTCCCTCGTCGAAGTTGAATCCTCTTGGAAAGATAAAAATGAACTGTTGGGTTACTATAACGAGTTCTCCAATCTCTATACTCCTAAGAAATTCACCATCGCCTTATATAGGGCAGCTATGAACCCAACCATCCCGACATTTATCGTCCTCGATGAGATGAACCTCTCCCGCATCGAATACTATTTCTCCGATTTCCTCTCTCTGATGGAAAACGAAGAAGATAAGCGAGAGATTAAACTTCTCAATATCAAGCTAGAAAAAGGCGAAAACGGCGCAAAAACCCCATATTCTTTGCTAAAAGATGGTTATAGTTTACACATTCCCGCAAACGTTTGGTTTATCGGAACCGCTAACCGCGATGAGTCAACTTTCGTCATTTCCGATAAGGTTTACGACCGCGCTTATACGATGAACTTCAACAAACGCGCTCCTAAAGTCAGCGACAATACTACCCCCATTAAAAAGCAATTCTATAGCTATGACATGCTCCAAAAATTATTCCAAGACGCGATTAGCAAAGGCACCTTTGATGCCGAGAAATCTGGCCTGATCCAAAAAGTCGAAAAGCTACTTCGTCCATTCAACATCTCCTTTGGTAACCGCATTCTCAATCAAATGGAAGACTTTGTCGATATCTATCAAGCTTGCTTCCCCGATAAAGATGTCCTCAACGAAGCTATCGAGACCATCTTGCTCAGCAAAGTGGTGGGCAAGCTCGAAGTGAAGACTATCGACAACCGTGAAGAACTAATAAAGGACTTTGAAAACTTAAAACTCTATCGCTGCGCGGAATTTATCTCGACCTTGAATGAGGATTAATCATGGCTCCTAAAAGCGAATTGAAACATCTTGATGAGTACCTCCATCTCCAAGCAGTGCTGAATTCCATCAATTCTTTTGTCGCCGCTCATCCGATCACTAATTACATTGAGTTTGATTATTATATCGCCCATGACTTGACGCTGTTTTTCATTGAGCCCAATATCGATTTTGATGTCATCGGCAGCACGCTAGAGTTGATTAAGAAATCCCTCCCTGCCATGAAGCGCATATTCGCTAAGCCGATCATCGCTTTAAAAGATATTCCAGAAGTCTCACCAGTGGAACTAGTGAGCAAGACTAATCAAGATACCCTCTTTCATTTAGCCAATCATTTTAATAATGTGGGCAATATCAAAAATGGGAGGATCAAACCCCGCAAACTATTGACCCAGATATACGAAGACGATTATTCAATCTATGAGAATGTCATTTTCTGCAACTTTGTCGATGAAGTTATCCGCTACTGCAAAAAGAACATGCGCTATCTCGAAAACCTTCTCTACGCCAGCGAAGTGATGGAATTCAACTTGTTAGAAAGAGTCAATCACATCGACTACTACATGGCGCTAGGCAAACTCCATACTGGTTACATCCGCGATTATCATCGCTACTATGATTCTGCTCGTCGCCTCTATAATGACTGTCTTTTTATTCTCAACACCATTGAGTCGCGCTTACATAAACCCATCTATCGCCAAAATAAGAAGCGCAAAGCCTACCGCAAGCTCAAAAAGACCAACATCTTCATCAATCAAAAGGACTACCGCCGCGTCTATCTCACTTATAAATATTTCATCGCCAACAAGATTGTGAACAACCAAAAGGAAGAAAAAGTCGACCTTGCCAAGTTGCAAAAGAACTATTTCTTGTTCGTCAAGATGCTCTCCATCTTCTCTTTGAGCCATTTCAGCTTTGAAACCAAATCGACCGCTAAGATCAACTTGCATCGCTTGAATGTGGATTTCACCTTCAAGAAATGGAAGATCAATCTCCACTCAGTGGAAGGGAAATATTTATTAGTGACATTTAATAAGGATAACCCCTATCGCATTCTTCTCTATCCTTCATTAGACTCAGCAACCAGCCTTGATGAAATTGAACTGAAGAAAGACTATCAATACGATGAATTAATTTTGGTTTCTCCTTTGCATGGAGATGGTCAAAAGAATAAGCCGCTTTTCATCTCGATGGAAAACATCGATTCCTTCCGCCGCATTCAACAGCTCTTATTGAAAGGCATGATCTATGCGGATAAAGAGAGACATGACTGCCCGTTCTGCTTAAAGGAATTAGTCTTTGATGAAAAGAAGAGCGCTTTTGTCTGCCCTGATTGTCGCACAGAGATCTATGAGGATACTTGTCTCGATAGTGGCAAAAAATACTTCTATACCAAGATTGCTAACTTTAAACCTGCTAGCATCAGCGCTTTAGCGACTACTGATTATGGCAAGTGGTTTAAAGAGAGAAAAATTGAAGCTGCTTACTACTACCGCAACATCACTGACATTAACGAGGAAGGCGAAATCGTCTGCCCTGAATGCCATCACATTCATCATCACAGCCATTAAGCGATATTTGTTATAATACATTAGACCATGAGAAAAGATTCACTTTTGAGAAATGACTCCTTTCGGATTATTTTAGAATTTGTCATTCTTTTGCTTGTCATTGTGATGATCATCGTCTTAGTTCTCACTTCCCAAACCAATGGCAATAGCGATGACAAGGACGATGCTCAGACAATTTACGACAATCTCACTGAAGTGATAGGAGAGAAATCATCAAAGACTATCGATAAATTGCTATCGGTGACTTTTGATGAAACAAATAATAAATTGTGCGCTAGCGCTTATAGCGGAAATACCTTGGTCGACTTTTCTATGACGGTGCCTGTGACTTCTCTTGATGCCTATCTCCCCTCCTTATTAGTGGATGGATTTGAAGAAGAGCTAGCATATGACTGCTCGACCTTTGCAATTAATGGCGAGGCTCTTCTTGCTAACATCAGCGATTTTGAACAGAGTCTCTACCGCGTAGCGACCTATGGAGCGGATACCCTGCTTAATGGAACCTTTTTATCCGATGAAGGCATCTATTCTTCCGTCTATCAAAGAACCTACCACTTGGCGAGCAATACTTGGGATGAAGACGGTCATTTAACAAATATTGATTCAGAAGAAAAGGGAGTGCTGGTGGAATTATATAAGCTCATTCTCGCCAATTGAAGATAAGCTTTTATTCGAATCATTTGTTCCTTGCTATATTTTTCTAAAATATGTCGCCTATTTCATTTGTATGATTTTCGGAATTATTCTATAATCTTTTTAAACAATATCAAATATGATATCTAAAAAAGAACATCTCATAAATTTTCTTCGTTTTGGCGGAGTTTCCAAAGCTGACTTCAGCAAAGTAAAAGCCTCCATCGCTGAAGAGAACCACAAAGTATGGAAAGTCGCGGCTTCTATCCTCGAAGTAATCTTTTTAATCGCCTTCATTATTACCGCTTCGATTCCAGGGTATAAAGATTATGTTGTCGGCTACATGATTTTGGTTGCTTACTTTGTAATAGTGGGGATATTCCTGTTAACTTTTGTCAATTCTCAATCAGTATTCTTTAAGCCATTAATCTACGTGAGTTCTGTGGTCTTAATTGGGGTTGTCCTATATCAAGCCTTTGTGGCTTCTGACTCTGGCCGGAACATCGGCACTTATTGTGCGGTGATCGTCGCCACCGCTGTCTTGTGCATTGATCGACCCTATCGCTTCTGCATTTTGATCTTTCTTTCGACAGTCGCTTTTGTGGTTATGTCTCTTCTCTTTCAAAAGGCCAACTCTCCTCTCTACCCGGATCTATATGTTGGCATCGTCTTTGGAATCGTCAGCATCATCATCACTCTCTATGTGAACCACATCCGCATCAAGGATATTGTTCTTAGATATAACGCCGAGCAAGAGAGAGACATCGACACATTGACCGGCATGAAAAATAACAATGCCTATAATCGCATGATCTCAACTCTGATGGCTAAAGCCAACAAAGCTGAATTTGAATTTGCCTTTGTGGTCTTTGACATCAATGGTTTAAAGATCACCAATGATACCTATGGTCACGAAGCAGGCGATAAGCTCTTGGTAAGAGCCACTGCCCTAATCAACGAATGTTTCCCAAATAGCCAGATTTTTCGCATCGGCGGCGATGAGTTCGCGGCCTTCATCACTGGCAAAGACTACGAAAATCGAGACAATATAGTGAAAAATTTCCAGAAGCGTGTTGGCGACATCCACGAGGCCTCTCACGAACTAAATGAAGACACATCCATCGCCTGTGGCTGCGCTGCATACAATCCCCGCATCGATCGCGATTTCGTCTCTTTATTCAGCCGCGCGGATGCTAATATGTACGAAAACAAGCGGCATATCAAAGCTAAAAATAAACCGATTGTTTAAAACGCATCAAACAAAAATTATTCAATAAAAAATACCGTATTTATTCGCAAGAAGATGCGGTTTTTTATTATCATTCCATAGATGCACATTTTAAACAATCATTAAGAAAATCAATTCATTTTGAAAGAAAAACAATGCAAAAAAGTATTGATTGCTCCATATTAAGAAGAAAATGTTGTTGTCAAGTAATTGGCCCTAGATATAAACTAATTTTGTCGATGAAGTAGATGGAGGACATCCCATTCTCCCGCTATGGATTGACATAACCTATCGTCCATTCAGTATAAAAAGAATTATATTGGGTGATTTTTCTCATTTTGAAAGGAAAACTTAATTTATTATGAAAAAGTCAAAAATTTTAGCACCAGCACTTGCTATCTTATGCTTAAGCACAGCAGCTAGTGTCACCGGAACCGTCGCTTGGTTCGCGGCAAACAACGTTGTTTCTGCCTCCAACTTAATTGTTCATGCTAACACGCAAGCATCTCTTGTTATCGATGATGATTTTCCAACGGAAGGCAGAAACACATCGATTGCATTTATTGATAGCAGCCTAGGCCTTGATGCCGCTACACGCTGGAATGGAACAGGTGAAATTACTGGGGGCATATTACAGTATGTCTCTAATGGTTCTGCTATTGATCCATTAACTGGGCTTCAAAGAACTAACGTAAGCGATCCACAATATGCGGAGTTAGTTTACGCTTCTGGCTCTGAAAACCAGCACTGGAAAGATTACGTCGTCTTTATTGCGTCCGATTCAGAGTCAAGACAACTATTACCAAATGAATATTTTGAGGCTTCTGTCACCTTTACTGGTGCACAAGCAACGACTTATGCCACATCAATTGACTTCCATGTTGAACTCGGTACTATCACTGCTGGTCTTGGCGACTTTAAAGATACAATTAACGCAGCAGGAACAGTTGCGAGTGCAAACCATGGCGCATTTGCTGCAGCCACCGGCAGTAAATTTAGCACCGAATTATTAACTGGCATTCCACTTGTCGGAGAAGTAAACAATTCACCTACAATCCCAGTAGCAGGAAGTGGTGCCGCTGGATTAAAAGTTACCATGAGAGTTTATATCGATGGTGCCTTACAAAAATCTTCCACTGAAGCATACGTTCTTACTGATGAACCCTGGTATGGAGACATCTCCATGAGTGTTTCATTTGCTTTAAGAACAAGAGCCTAGATTGTTCTATAAATAACTTTTCAATTGTCCCCACTTAACTGTGAGCAAACAATTATTTCAAAAGTAATTATTGTAGATTAGCTCGGTGATTCCTTCGCCGAGCTTTTCTTTTATTTAAAAATAGCAATTTGCATATTTTTAATAAAAAAATACTCATTTAAAGGGTAAAAATAAAAATATCATTTGTAGTTCGTGGTATAACTGATATAGTATGTTAATGGATAAATCCTACGGAGATTTTACATATGAATGCAAAAACTAAAAAGATATTGCTAGTTGTTGGAATTGTTTTGGATATTGCTATTACTGCGTTTTTACTTGTAGTTAGCATTATCATGCTCGCAACAATGCCTGCTACAGCATCAGAAATCGACGCCAGCACTTTCATTGGCTATCTACAAGCTAATCCAACTGTTTACCTTCTATCCTGTGTTATTCCTCTCTTTGTTCTTTTGGCCCTCAACATCACCGCCCTCGTTTGGTATGTTAAGAAAGTGGCGAACAAGAAGGTTGCTCTCAGCGATCTAAATGAAGAACAAAAAGAAGCTCTCAGAAAGCAACTTCTCGCCGAGATGAATAAAAAACCTGAAGACAAATCGCCAGAAGCCTAAAGCTGCGATCGAAAACTAAATTAAAGATTTTTAAAAGACAAGATAGCCATTTTTGTGGCTATTTTTTATTTGATTCCAAAGGAATAAGGCTTATTGACAAATTATTATCAAATTGCTATTATTTATTCGTAAAAAGCAAAACTACAGCGATGTAGTGACGCAAAACTAAAGGGTCTTATATAGCTTATATTAAGATAGCCAGTTGCCTTGTGGGATTGAAATAATTCCGTCATTGATTGGACAATGGGCAACGGCGTTTTTTATTTCAATTCCTTGGGATACATATCAATGAAATAACTATTGATTGGAAACGTTTTCTTGTGGATAAACCTAAAACATCTGTATACAACAAATACGTACGCAGACGCCAAATAAAGAAAATCGTGGCCTCAGTTGGATGTATATGCGCGGTAGGCGCGACTGTGCTGAGCATCATTGCATTGCTCGCCAATAACGCCGGCGCTTATACGGTTTCACTCAATCGTGGGACAGCGAGCTTGAGCCTTTCTAACACTGAAGGATTTGAGTCCAGTTCCACTTATCTAGCAGTTAATGGCATATCCCCTCTCCATGAATACACTTATTCAGCTTGGCAAGAGGGTGATGGCGATTTTGACATTCTAGATAGCGAGGAAACACCAGCACCCACTCCCGTCTCGGAAGAGGACACGATCCCGTTCTTTAAATACACGTTCTACGTTAAAAACGCCGGGAATTCTAACGCCGAGTTTTCTCTATCGCTCAATATTGAAGTGGTGGGGATGTCGACTAATAAGTCGCTCGACTTGAATTCCGTTTTGCGTGTGATGTTCTATTCTAACCGCGATTTAACTCAGCACAATCGCGCGGTCTATGCCTTGAGGAGCAACGTCAATAAAATCACCGAAGATGGTGTCACACGCTACGCTCCTGAGCGCATATCTAATCCCGCCAGCGATTATGCTGAACCTTTTATCTCTGCTAACAAAGTCCTCACTTCTAAAGAGACTGATTTTGGCCCGGGTCAAACGATTCGGTACACTTTTGTCTTTTGGATCGAAGGAGAGGACCCTGATTGCATTGGAGAACCACCAACCAATGGACTATCGCTTTCTGTCAACATTAGCGCGAATGAACAAGCCGCATCAGAAACAGATAATTAATGGATAAAACGATAAAAAAACAACGTTTGATAATCTTTGGTCTAACCACTGGATTAATTTTCACTCTCGCAGGTTCCCTCTGCGGGACTTTTGCTTGGTATACGTACGGGTCACGCGCGCCACTATACTACGATGGAACTTCTATCGGCAGTGGCGGATCCCTCGAAATCGGCATTGAAAGTTCCGTCAGCCTTGAGGAATATGCAGATTATGGTTTAACTGAAGACCTATCTCTTTCTGGTCGGATTATTTATTGGTCGACAAACAGTTTTCCCGCCAGCACGCTTCAATATGTGCTCTCGAGAAATAATTCCGCCACTAATCAACTTCGCCCTGTGACGACAGGAAAGCATCAAACTGGTGAAGAAGTCAAATTATATAATGGTCCCGAACACCGCAAAAGTGAGGAAGATCCATTCTATCTTCACGAAGTCGATGCTTCTCGTTATGTCAACTTACCTTTGGTTTTTCGTTATCGCTCATCGATAAGTTCTACTTCTTACCTTTCCGATTATACCGTTTATCTGGAAGCGGCCGTTCCTAATTCGTACACCGATATCAAACAGGGAATTCGTCTTTTGCTTGATGGATGCGATGAAGAGGGCACTGAAACCCAATTTTTAATCAATCCAAATGAAAATGAGAGTTCATCTCTTGAGGTTGGGGGGCCACTTGATTTAAACAACGATGGTTATTTTGACACATACTCTGGAGGAGATTTCATCGAAAACGAGATTGCCTATGGAGAATTTGTGGATGATGTCATCGTCCATGATACGGAAGCTGAAGCGAGCGATAGCATCATCAGCAGCGATGAATTAACTTCCTTCAATGCCAAGCACAAGGAAGGCACTAGAAAACTTAACATGACATCCAGTATTCCAGAGACATGTGAGTATTTGGGAACTAGGCAGTTCATTGACCATACCACACCTTTGACTTACCCAGATGAAAGCCTTGAGAACTATGCTTTTCTTAACGCAAAAATATTCTTAGAAGGATGGGATTTAAGCATCATTAACCCCAATGTTGGGGCCCTGTTTTCACTCGATTTGTCTTTCGAGGTAATTTATGAAGAACAATAAATTGCCAATTCTCGGTTTCCTCTTGCTCTCTCTTGCTTTAGTGTCGTCAATCTCATTGACCGCAGCCTGGTTTATCGGAGCTTCTTATCTGCAGATCGCTCAGATCGATATCAAAACCAAGTCGCCAGAACTGACGATTTCTACTGACAATATTGAATTTAAAGAATCCCTGAGTAAAGAAGATCTAATGCGAGTTGAAGATTTTAAACCAGTCAGCAGTATTTTTTACCAAGATTGGTGCAACTCTCTCAGCACTGAACCGGTTTTCTACAATGAATATAAAACCGTCGACAGCGAATTCATGACTAGTCCCAACAATCTTGAAGCGGCGAGCTATGGGTATTTTTCCCAAGAGATATATCTTAAGTCGAACCGAAACGTTTACGTTTCCATGGTCAAAGACAGCGATTTAGCAGAGGGAGAAAACCCGCTTTTCTATCCCGATGCTGACGCTAATGCAACCAGAGCTCAAAGGCTGCTAAATACCTTCGGGTATGAGGGCATGAGTCTTCAAGATATTACTGCTGGTCTGAACAATGTCGTCAGATCTCTAAGAATCTCCATCCTCGTCTTAAATAACGATAGTGAAAATATCGATAGCGAGTTCTATCGCCTCAACATCATCGATCCATTCTATGAGGAACCAACCTATTACGGCGGAGTTCTCGACAATGATCTAAACAAGACTTTTGACAACTTAAATGGTCAAGAAGTTATATATGGATGGGTTCATAATCAAGAGAATATCCTCTTTGATGACCCATCGACTACAACAACGGGCTATGAAGGGCAATTAACTTGCTTTAATTCTGGCCATGCCGCTGGAGTGCGACCCTATAGCGAAACTCGCTCGCTAAATAACGGCTTCAGCATCGAGAGAGAACCAGCCTTACATTTCGATGACCCATCATTTGATGATCCGGAATCAGATTCGGGATTCATCATCCCTTTAAAGGCCGATATTTCCCGCAAAATTGTCTTGTCCATCTATTTAGAAGGGTGGGATAAAGACAGCACCAACATTACAATGTTTGGAAAATTTTTCGTCAATCTACAGTTCAAAATTCTTCGGAGCTGGGTTTACTAGGAGGTAACCATATGTCATCATATTTTCAATATTTAGGGGCGTTTCTATCGCGATTCTTCGCGCATATTGGACGTTTTTTCATCACAGCCTTTATCGCGCCTTGGGCTGAAGTCGATAATAATTTTGGTGAATATGGCGAAATTCTAGGCGCCTATTCCAACAAGTTTGGATTCGGAGGATGGCTCTTGTTTGTCGTCTTCGCAATCTTATTTGTGGGTTTAATTGGAGCCATTGGTTTTGGCTTGTATTTATTGATCCGCAAATACGTCAAATTTGCTAAGACCGAACTCGACAAAGATGAGCTGAGACATCAAGTCGAAAGATTGAATATTGAACTCTATAACTCCGTGAGAGAAAAAGACAAAATCCTCGGGCTTCAAATGAAAGCCTTAGGTGGCAAAAACCTCCCCACCAGCGTGCCAGGACAAAACGAAGAAGAAGTGAAGACCATTGAAGAAGTGGCTTCTCGCTTCCCCAAGCTCACTCACGTCGACGCGGAATACTACGGCAAGGATTCAGAGCTTCCAGAGGTGGAAGGTTTAACCCTCGAACAGCTGTGCACCAGCTTCCGCAACTTCGCAGCTAGTCAATTAGGGCTCTATTACAAAATCAACGTCATCCGTCAATTATTCTCTGGCATCGGCGCCTCCAAACTAGTCATTCTAGAAGGTATCTCTGGTACCGGTAAAACTTCTCTGCCTTATGCTCTTGGTAAATTCTTAGGCCATGATGCCGAAATTTGCTCCGTCCAACCGAACTGGAAGGACCGCAGTGAACTAATTGGTTACTACAACGAATTTACAAAGAAATTCAACGAATCAGAATTCTTGCGTGCGCTATACACGACTGTGTACCGCCGCGATTTAAACCTCATCGTTCTCGATGAAATGAACCTCGCCCGTGTCGAATACTATTTCGCTGAATTCTTATCAGTTTTGGAAATGCCCAACCCCAATGAATGGAACGTCGAATTGATCGGCAGCATCGATAAACACGATCCTAAGTTATTCAAAGAGGGCAAGCTAAAAGTTCCTCAAAATGTCATGTTCTTTGGCACCGCCAATAACGACGATAGTACTTTCACTATTTCTGATAAGGTGTACGACCGTGCTATTTCCCTGTTCTTTGATGATAAAGGCATCGCCTTCGATGCCGAATATCAAAACTCGATGGTAATCCCTTATTCTCAGATTGCCAGATTATACGACGAAGCTATGGCTAAGCACCCCGTCAACATCGAGACGCTCCATAAGTTTGAAGAGCTCGATAACTTCGTCATCAAGAAGTTCCGCCTCGCCTTTGGTAACCGTATTTTGAAGCAATTAAAGAAATTCATCCCAATCTATGTTGCCTGTGGTGGTACCGAACTCGATGGCTTCGACTTCATCTTCACCAACAAGATCTTAAAGAAATTTGAATCTTTGAACATCGCTTTCTTGAAGAATGAATTAAAGGAATTAAATTCCATGCTCGATAAGTTATTTGGAAAGGAGACCTTCCCAATGGCGCACAACTATATTGAGGGTCTCATTAGGATGAACTCATAATTATGCCCAAGATTTATTCAAAGTATCAGAAGCTTCACCGCAAATATCTCAACCGCACCAAATCGATGTTTGATGAGAAGAACGGACGAGACATTCTCGCAGCTATCAGCCGAGGCAAAAACTCTTACCTCCGCATGGACCGCTACGAGTCTTCGTTCATGGATTTGTCGTGGATTAAAGAGGTCGAAGACTGCATTCCTGAACTTGAACAGATCGTCAACAATCCTCGCCGCGTTATCGCGACTGTCAGCGACGTTGTCGCCGTGGAAAAGGCTAAGAAGACGACCAATGAATCAGTCATTCACCTCGCTAGCCACACTCAATATGTCAAGGAAGTCAAAGAGGAAGGTGAAGTCGTTCCCAGCAAGATTCTCAACATCTATAACGAAGACTACTTCATTATTTACGAAAATAAATTCATTGCCACTCTGATTCGCCACTTGCTCTCCTTCGTGGAAAAGCGCTACCAATACATCATCAATTTCGCGCCTTTAAAAGATGCGGAAATTCTCTACATGAAAAACAGTTCCATCGTTGATGGATGTGAAGTCGAGATGGAGACAAAGATTAAAGTCACAAAGCCTACCATTGATGACTACAGCGAAAAGAGCAAAGTCTTCTTGACCCGCATTGAAGAGGTGAGAAAACATCTCCGCTTCTTTGCTAATAGTGAATTCATGCGCCTCCTCCGCAACGAAAGAGATGTCCGCAACCCCATTTTACAGACTAATATCATCCGAAAGAACCCGCTCTATCGAAAGTGCTATCAATTGTGGATATTCCTAGAAAAATATGTCAAAAGCGGCATTGATGTCAAAGTCGAAGAGAGAATCTCTCAGCTGAGCAACAAAGATCTCAAAGAGCTCAACGAAGTGTTTTTTGCTAACTTCATTTCCTTAAAAGGAAAAGATCCTAGCAAAACTCCACTCAATCAAAAAATTAAGACTTATGCTCCTCGCATCCTCAACACTCTCGATGATGAAGTGTACATCTTTGGGCCTTATTATGATGATCCAATCGAATTCATTCGCGTCGACCAAAAATACCTCGACTTCATCAATCGCCCAATTGAGGTTGATCCCCATCCCACTAAAGCTATCGCTGAATATGACAAAGACAAATACGATAAAAATAAAGAGATTCGCGAAAAAGCCAAAGAAATAGAAGCGCTCAAGAAGCGGAGAGAGGCCGAAGCTCGCGCCTATTTGAAACAAACTCAAGAATTATTAGAAAAGCAAAAGCGCGAAGCCATCGAGACCAAGCGCCAAGCGGAATTAGAAGTTCAAAAAGCCGAGCTCAAGCGATTAGAAGATGCCCGTCAGATCTTAGCGGATATGGCAAAAGAAGATAACATTGATTTCTCCATTGAAGATAGCCAACCGGATATCGAAACCGCCGATGGCAAACAAGTGTTTACCAAAACCATTGAAATTCCAATGGATGAATCTTCTAGCGAAACCGATGTTTTGGAAAAGCCAGAAGAGACAACTATCTACGGCGAAGCTTCGATGAAAATGGAGCAGACCGTGGAAGTGACGACCACTCTGGCGCCCCAAGAAGAAGACGACGCGAAAGACGAGATAGAAACTGAAGAGAAAGAAAGATGAATAAAAGCGTTGAAAAAGTAGAAATTAAAAAGAAAAGCAAGGTGAAGAAAATCATCAATTGGGTTATCACCGTTGTTTTCGGCTCGCTCATCGCGACGATTCTTGTCTTCAACCTCGTCAACAAATATTCTGGCGATGGATTTATCTTTGGCTCTCAATATCCGATGGTCCTCACCGATTCGATGGAGCCTGAATACAAAGTCGGCGATGTTTTAGTCATTAACAAAGTTAAGGACTTTGATGAATTAGTGGAACAATATCGCCTTGGCGATGATGGATTATCTGATACAGAAGATGATGCGATTGTTGCCACTCAGCCAGGGCTTATCACCCTCACCGAAGGGGCGACAATTGATCTGACTTTCAATTACGATATCATGGGAATTGGAAAAGAATATTCTGTCACCCACCGCTTGAGCAAAGTGGTGATTCACGAAGATCTAGAAGCTGGGCAAGGCAGATTCCTTTTTACCACCCATGGCATTAACACCAATAGTGAACAGTGCGCTGTCAATGGTGGTGATTGCACTAATCAACTGCAAAATTTTAATGAGACAAAAGTCATTGGAAAAGTTCAGGGTGTCAGCGCCTTTTTAACTTTTGTATACTCCGTCTTTACTTCCGTTTGGGGATTGCTCGTCTTGATATTGCTCCCCGCCATCTATTTGATAATTACCAGCGTAATTGATATTGTGAAGTCAATGTCAGGGGGGGAAAAGGCTAGCCCTTCTTCGAATGAGAATTCCCCTCAGACCAATGAACTTCTCAGCAGTCTCTCGCCGGAAGACTTAGAGAGACTAAAAAAAGAAATGCTCAACGAATTGCTCGAAAAAGGAGGCGGCAAAAAATGAACAAAGAAAATAAATTAATGGTTGGTCACATCATTCTCATCCTCGTCACGATAGGATTATTTGCCAGCTATTTGTATTTAAAAATCAATGGAACAATAGACGAACAAGCTTGGCTTGGATATGTTTATTTAAGTTGCTTGCCTATTGTTTTTGCCAGCTATGTTTTAGTGTTATTCTCCTATATTAATGAAACGAAAAAGCGCAAAAATCTGCATATTGAAAACCGCTATCAATTTGGGGTTGCCTCTGATTTCCCCAACTATTTTGGCTTTGCCAACCGCGTTAAATTCTTAAAGCGAAAGCATCCCAAAAATGAAAAATCCTTCTTGATTAGTTTCACTGTCTCTAACCTATCCGTTATGAACAATGCTGGAAGAAACACTGATGTCATCGAACTCAACCGCTTAGTCAGCGAATTTATCAGCAAGCATTTCGCTCCAAAAGATTTAGCCGATAATTACGCTTACTGCTTCTATCACGGACAATTTTTGTTCTATGTTTTTGGCACCGAAAAAAACATCCAGGAAATCTCTTTGACCGTCGAAGAAGCGAGCTATGATGTCGCTTTCCAAAATGATATTAAGGTATTTGTCCACCCTTTTATCGGCGTGGCGGAAATCGATCCAAATGAATCCTTGCTCGTCAATTTAGATAACGCCATCTTGGCGCGCAACCTCAGCGAGAAAAACTTCGAAAGCATCACCTTTTATACTCCAGCTTTTAGAAAAAGCGCCACGATTACTGAAATCGATGAGATTAAGCAAGCTTTGCAGAACAACGAATTTGTCGTCTATTATCAGCCCAAATTCCATCTAGCCTCTCGGCGCTTCATCTCTTCCGAGGCCTTAGTGCGATGGGATTCCAAAAAATATGGTTTACTCTCTCCCGCAAAATTTTTAGAAAAAGCCGAATTAGGTGGTTTAATACACGGATTAGATATGTATGTCTTTCGCCGCGTCTGCCAAGATCTCTCTGAGAGCCGCATCAAAAATAAACGCATTCTACCTGTTTCGATAAACTTCTCTCTATATGAGTTCTACGCCCCTTCATTTGTCGACGACATATTGAGCATCATCAAAGAGTTTAAGTTAAATCCTTCTTTGATTGAAATCGAGATTACCGAATCGACCTCACAAGTCAATGCTTTCATGGCTATCTCTCTATTGAAGAAATTGAAGGAATGCGGATTCCGCATCCTAATGGATGATTTTGGCTTGGCCTATTCCAACTTAGGCAACCTTAATAAAATGCCGTTTGACACAATCAAAATCGACAAAACCTTCATCGATGGAATGATCCCTGATTTCAAGACCAGAGAGATCATTCGCTTCCTCATCTCTCTATGCAAAGTCAGCGGCATGGAAGTAATCGCGGAAGGCGTCGACCAAGCCGAGCAAGTCAACATCTTGCGCAAGATTAAGTGCGATACTATTCAGGGCTATTACTATAGCAAGCCGCTTCCTATCGATGAATTTCAGGAATTCTTGAAAGATAATCCCTTTGAAAAGATAGAAGGAGGAACTGACAAATGATTTTGATTATTGGCAGCAATCATGATGATGTTTTGTACTATCATTCCATCATCAAGTATCCCGAAGAAGTAAATCTCATGCGCGATTATCACGCTGTGACAGGTACTATTTTTAATAGTAAAGTGATGATTTTGGAAGATGTCTACACTTCTTATCTATCAGCATCATTAGCCACCTACTTGATTGAAAAATTCTTTATCAGCGTCATCTTTTGCGTCGGCAAATGCGAAGCAATCTCTGACAATCTCAAAGAGGGCAGCATCGCCGTCAGCAACCGCGTTATCTTTGGCGATTTAAATCAAATCGAGCATTCCAAAGGCACGGTCCTCGGACAGATTCCTGGGCTCCCTAAAGATTATCAGCCCAATCTTCAACTTTTAGAAACTGTTAACTCTTTCCTTAGCCGCATCGCTAATGGAAATCATTTCAACTGTCTATTTTTCTCATCTAGCGCCTACTGCCAAGATATGCACATGATGGAGAATATCGCTAAAGACGAAAAGCTATTAGCCTCTCGCGATAACATCGTCGTCGATGGCGAGACCGCCGGCATCGCCTTAGCGTGCTACCTAGCGGATATCCCTTTTATTTCCGTCAAAGTCGTGGAAGGCAAAGCCGGGGTTAAATTAGATATCAACAATTACGTAAAAATATTGAGGCAATACGCTGCCGTTGGCAAAGCGGTTGTCTCCTCAATTGGCGAAATCAACCGCCAAGATGTTTTGAGATAGGAGGCCTATATGAAAAACGAAAAAAAGAAAATTTCTATTCCACAGATATTTCAAATCTATCAGATCGTTTCCATCGCTATCTTCTCTTTATTGGCTCTCGATCTCATCGGCTTTCTATTGTCTCTGATTTTTCCAAATAGTCACACCATGCAGTTAATCTTATTGATTATCTTTTCTGCTTTAGCACTCTTGCTATGCGTCGGTGGTTTTCTATTCGTCAGAAAAGGCAAAGCCCTTCTTTACGATACCCTCTATCTCGGAGTGAAAAACAACATCAAGATTTTTGCCCACCGCAAGAAAGTCTTTAGTCCCATTCCCGATGAACATTTAATCGAAGCAAGCGACGTCAATGAGCTGTTTCAAAGCATTACCGATCACTTTTCCTCACTTTGCCTCGAAGATGCTTCCTTAGCGGATTCGGAAGTGAAACTCGAGTATCAAAAAGGCAGCCGCATCATCGTCTCCTACGATTCTCTGGTGGAAAATATTCCTAACATTCTCAAAACCAGCCGCTTCTTCCGCCACGCATTTGTTCAACTCACTTATGCTTTAGGCGCGGAGGCCATCAAAGAAAAGGACGCGAACGTGGTGGTTAAGAATATCCGAAAAGCCCTCAATTACAATGGCCTGCTAATCAGCGAAAACCCCAATCAAAAAGGCTTTTTGCTTTTTGTTCCCCGCATCGACAGCATCTCGCAGTTGAAAGAAGAGATCGATCAGATGCTCAAAGGCATTTCCTTATTGAAGCACACTCCACAAGGCTCAGACATGGTTTTATGCCGCGCTTCTGTGGTCATCTATCCTTATAGCAGCGCTGAAAACATCATGGATGATTTGAAATTTGCTAATCGCCAGAATAAAAACATCAATTTCTATCTCCCTAATCCGCAGCTCGGTCAGAATCCTCTCTGGCTTGAGAGCAATATTAACACTGGGACAGTTGCTAAATTTGTCGAGAGTCTTTCCTCGCTCAAAATTGATGCGCGTCACTTTGAGTCTTCTTACCGCCGCATCACAAAATTGATCGGGCAAGTCGCCGATTACTTTTCCTTCTCCTGCGCTGGTATTATCGAATTTGATAATGATAGCGACTCCTTCTTAAGCAAATACTCATACTCCTCGAAGAATTCTCATATTTTCCCCGAAGGAGTAGTGGTGAACAGCGAGTTTGTCGAGAGCATCAATGAAGCCAAAGACCTCGATAATTCCTATTATTTCTCTTCTCGCAAACACTTGAACAATAAAGTGGCTCCTTTCATCGATATCTTCTGCATTGAATCCGGATCATTCTTCACAATAAATAACAATGAAAAGGCTTTTGCCATCCTCTATTTCTTAAACGACGATAAAGAGCTTAATCTCGACACCTACGCGAGAGAATCTCTGTCGGTTTTCGCCTATGTCCTCTCGAGCTTTTTCCGCTCGGCTCGCGATGCTAATTTCTCGGTCCTCAATAGAACGAGATTCCGCGACATCCTTCGCTTGAGCGATATCAAACTCTACAGCGTGGCCAAGAAATCTCACCGCCTCACTTTCATCAGCGACTCTCTGATGGATGAAATCTCCACTGCTAAAAAGCACCAAGCTTGTTACAAAGCTTTATATGGCCGCGATACCTCCTGCGAGAATTGCCCATTAAAAACTAAGCACAGCATGATTCAAGCTCTCGGAAAGAATAAATACGAGACCTCGATCGTTCTCCAAAATGAAGAGGATGATTCCGCCCACTTTTTTATGAAACCTGCCAGCGACTATCTCACGATGGATCGCTTTGACAAGAATACTCTTTTGAATTCCTATTTCTCTTATATCGATAACCTGACAAATGCCCTTCTCGGAGGAGTCAAAGGATATGTTTTATATCTCTCAATTACCAATCTTGCCTCCCTCATCGAAAAAGACGGCAATGAAGGGTATTCTTACCTTTTGAGAAACTTCTCTCGCCAGCTTCGCGATACCACTGGCCAGATGTCATTGTTCCTCTACCGCGATAACATGCTATGCTTTTTTCTGCCGAACTTTAATCGCCACATGATCATCGACTTATGCGAAAAAATCTATGCGCTATCCAAGCGATGCAAGAGCCTAGATGGCAGCGATTATCCCTTGAACATCACCTATGTTGCCTCTCATTTCTCTGAGGACTACGATTCGGTTTCCTCCTTCAACAACGCGATGGAAAAGATCTTCCCATCTTATGTGCAGGACAGCGAACCGGATCTCCTTCACTTCCCCGAGACTGAGCATGCGAGAAGAGCTTCTAAAACTGGCTATTTGCTATCGGTCATCGATAACTCATTTACTCAAGGCACCTTCCAGATCAAGCTTCAACCTGTCGTCAACAACATCAATTGGCGCATGACAGGAGCCGAGCTTCTCCTCCGCTTGCGCGATGAGTATCGCGACCTCACTCTGAACACGAATGAAATCATAAAAGTCGCCGAACAAAATGGCCGCATCAGCGTGATGAGCGATGCGCTAATTAACTATATGGGTGAGCTCTATAATCGCCATGGTTATTCCTTCTTTAAAGCCATGGGATTGCTCCGCTTATCTCTCAATACTGACTACTCATATTTTGAAAATGCCGGCTTCATCGAAAAATTAGGTACTTTATCCACCAAGCATTCCATTCCTAAAGGATTCATCACTCTCGAGATGAGCGAGAAAGATATCGCTGATCACCTCGAAGGCTATTCTGCCATCACTCAGAGCATTGTCAAAACCAACACAGATTTAATCTGCGATCGCTACACGGGTGAACTGGTCAGCCTGCAAATGCTCAAGGACTTAGGATTTACCGAAGTTAAAATCTCCCAAAGCATTGTCCTCCACATCGGTGAAGACGCTTCGTATCTCAACAAAGTCGAGACCATCTATCATCACGCGAAACTCCTTGGCTTGCGAGTGACTTTAGTGGGTATCGAAGACAAGACCAATTACGATTTGATCAAGGATGAATGCCGCGAATCTTCTATCCAAGGCAAATATTTCTATGAGCCTTTAGATGAAGATACATTCCTCGAAGCCCTCCGAAAGAGCAACGTATAAGGTCAATTTATCAACAAGCAAGGTCAACCCTGCTTTTAATTCTTCCAATAATCAGGGCGCTTATATTGTATTTACTGATATAATCATTTAAAATGATTTCTAATCGAGAATGACTATGAAAAAAACAACACTTATTGGCGTTATTAGCGCTATAGCGGCAATTACCTTCGGAGGTAGTGGTCTTTTGCTTGTCGATAATTACAGCAAAGAGACACAGGCAGCAGTCGGAAATTATTCGACTAGCGCTTCCACTTATTATAATGGCATCACTGCTACGAGCGGCACTGAACTGCTCGGTCAACTCCACGATTTAATTACTACTACTCACCAGACATTCACCACTTATGACGATTGTAAAAATCCAACGTATGTCTACGCGACCGATGGCAATCCTAGCGATTCGAATTACGATTATGAATTCTACTCTCAAGCCAATATCGGCTCAGCATGGGGCGCTGGCGCTCAGGGAACCTGGAACCGTGAACACGTTTGGTGCCAATCATTAACAATCTATAACTCAGTCCAATTATGGGGCGAAACAGGAGGCGGTTCTGACTTGCATCACCTTCGACCAGTTGAAAGCGGACTCAACAGTGCTCGAAACAATTCCCCATATGGACTTGTCTCTCTGCATAACTCTAACACTGAGTTATATTACGAAGATTCCTCAAACGTCAATGTCGCTCTCGGCGGTTGGAAGACCGGAGATGTATTTGAACCATTGGATGCCGTCAAAGGCGACGTGGCTCGAATCATAATGTATGTTTACACTCATTACAACACCTATGCGAATGTTGGCGGCACCACCAATGGTAGTGGCAGCAGTTCCTATTATGGAACTCTCCCCGTCACCAACATTGTAAATACCACTTCAGGAACAGAAGAAGCAGCTTGGGATCTATTGCTCAGCTGGAATACTTCTGATCCTGTGGATGCTAGAGAAAATAGAAGAAATGAAGCTTGTGCGACTTATCAAGGAAACCGCAACCCTTTCATCGATAATTCCACTTATGCCGATGCGATTTGGGGCGATGGAACAACTGGCGTTCAACTCAATGTCACGCCAGCGACTCTAAGTCTATCCCCAAGCGAGACTTCTACTTTAACAGCCACGATGTCCGATAGCTCAACGCCGACCATCACTTGGTTAAGTGACGCGACTGGTGTCGCTACCGTCGATTCTTCTGGTTTGGTGACGGCTGTGGCTGATGGTTCAGCCACAATCACAGCCAGCGCTACTGTCGGATCTGAAACCTATACTGGCACTTGTGCAGTGACAGTCTCAACCCTGGTGTCTGGAGACTATATTAAAGTGACATCCATCGGTGATGTTACCAGTGGCGATTATGTTATTGCTGCTAATGCAAGTGGCACCTACTATGCTTTGCCAAAAGCTTTTTCCGCTAGTCGAATTACCGGTTCAGCTATCACTGTTTCGAGCGATTCAATCACCAGCGCAGATGCCACGAATTTTATCGTGACTTTGTCAGTTTCTGGAACTAGCGTTAATGTTTTCGATGGCACAAATTATCTGAAAGATAGCAGCTCCACATCCTTTGCCGTGTCTACGACTCTGCCATCTCCCGCCTCTTGGACTTTGTCGACTGGCACCAACGGCACCTTTAGATTGACGGGTTCGACCCAGACAACACGAGGAATCATCTTTAGGGCGGAGACCTACAATACCTTCGGATGCTATGCTACTAGCAACGCTACTTCTGGCTCAGCTATTTATTACGATATCGAATTATTTAAGAAACATGTTGAAGTAAGCAATGTCGTGACCAGTCTATCTGTCACGCCTACCTCCAAATCATATTTGACGACCGACACTTTACAGTCTGCTGATTTTGCCGTCTCAATCACTAAAAACGGCGCTGCTGGCTCCTCAGCGGATTACACCGCTAAGATCGGCACTGGCACTGGCGAAAGCTTCAGCGGAACTACCATCTCTTGGGGTTCCACAAAGCCAACTACGAGTCATACGACTATTCAATTTAAAGCCAAATATCCGACCGCCGAGGATGGCTTGATCTATCTAACAGCGGATGTGTCTTTGACGGTTACGGCGCCGACTCTTTCCAGCATTGCCATTTCTCAATCCATGACAAAGACGAGCTACTATACTACTGATTCTTGGGACCCAACTGGCCTCGTAGTGACCGCTACTTTCAGCGATAGTTCAACCCAGAATGTTACTTCCTCAGCCTCGTGGTCTTATAGCCCCACTTCACCAAATAGCACAAGCATTACCAGCGTGACGGTCACAGCCACCTATAGTGGAAAGACTGACAGTCTTGCTCAAAGCGTCACTGTCACCGATAACACCTTCTCTGGGACCGAAATCGTCATCAGCGAAGCCTATGGTGGAGGCGGCAACTCAGGGGCCACCTATAAGCAAGATTTTGTCGAATTATACAACAATACCACTTCCCCAATTAATCTCAGTGGCTATCGCGTGTTCTACGCGAGTGCTACTGGCACCTTTAGTTCTTCTACAGCGCTTTCAGGGACAATTCTAGCCAAGAGTTATTTCTTAGTCCAAGAAGCGGCTGGAACAGGCGGAACCACAAATATTCCCACTGCTGATGTGGTTGGGAGTATCGCGATGAGCGGAACAGCTTTCAAAGTGGCTTTAACAAATTCCAGCACCGCGCCTACTGCTGCGACTGATGCTAACGTCGTCGACTTTGTCGGCGCTGGTTCTACTGCTAGTTTGTATGAAGGCACAACTAAAGCTCCTGCCCCATCCAACACCAATTCGATTAACCGAACAATTACCGACGGAATTGGCATTGATACCAATGAAAATGGCACCGATTTTACCACCGCAGCGCCCACGCCTATGAATGGAGCCTTCAGCATTGCTAATCGCATTATGGCTTATACTGGCGGAGAGATTACTACCCCAGAATGCTCGACAAAGTATTCGACCATTAAGTCGCAGATGCTCTCTCTCACTTCTGGCTCGCTATCTTATTTCCAAAGTGGAACTGAGACAGCGATTGCTAATGCTCGCGCAAGATATCAGGCTTGGGCTAATGCAAATGGCGATGCCAATCCTTATAGCGCTTCGCAAGGTTTGCATCTCACTTCGCTAGGATATAAGAGCAATCTCCTGCTCGTAGCTTCTGTCGGAGTGTTGCTGCTCTCAGCGACAATTGGATATTGCTTCTTAAAAAGAAAAAAGCAAACTAACTAAGGTTAAAACTGCTCACCAAAGGACATAACTAGTTGTTGTGTCCTTTTCTTTTGTGAATTGCTTTTCAAAGCATAAAAAATCCATGACTGATGCCATGGATAGAACATTTTTAATGAGTTATAAAACTATATCCAGGTGGAAGCATTGTATGCTGTAGCGGATATCTGAATGATGTTAGATCCTTCGTAATACTGCACCCCATTGACGTATAGATTATAGGTGGAAGTATCGTAGTTAAAAACGTTGAGCTCACAAGCGACCGTCGAATAGAAAGTCACATAGTAAGCCTGCTCTGAAGTGTTATAGATCACGCGGCAATAGACTTGTTGGCCATATTCTGGTTCAACGAGGTAATAGAGGTTGAGAATCGTTCCGATGATGCGCGTGCTGGGGCTATTGGAGTTCGCGCCATCAACATACAATGCAGAGCGATAGCCGACGCTGCCAAAATCGCCAGTATTGCCAGGAATGGTTTTGAAAGTGAATTCGACTTCTGTGACATTCATCTCTGTCGCCGAGTTATTAGTGATCATCAAAATATAAGAATCGACCTTGGAATTGTCGAATACCGCATCTTGACAAAAGATTACATTTCCATCTACATCATGAGTGGAATAGATATTCCCGTCGACATCCAGAGTGCAATAGCAAGATTTTAAGATATTGTGAGGGCTGAAACTCATCGAATATTGATAGCCAGTAGAAGTAGGATCTAAGTCAGGGCATTTAAAGCCGCTTGGTCCGACTTCAATCCCGTTTGTAGCTCCAGCCAAACTGTCCTTTCCTTTGGTGAGCATTGGCTTGCCACCGCCAGTATAAGATAGTATTAAAGTTCCTAAGTCTAGCAGACCAGTTTTTTTGACGGTGACGACAATCGCGCTTGAAGCATAGAAAGTATTGTAGAATTCGGTGCCAATGCCGCTTTCTTCATTGCCATCCCCATCCCCATAGTAGCCGGCAGAGTAGATATTTTCATAGTAATTGCTGAGGTTGAAAGAAGTGCTGCTGAAAGTAGTGCCGCCAACGACATCGATGTATCTGGGATCATAATCCTCGCTGATATAGTCTCCGACATAAATTGGCACACCATCGTACTCTGTCGCCTCTTTCCAGCGATATAGAGAAAGAGTTTGAAGAACAGCAGCATAGCATGAGAAGCGAGGAGAAGAAGCATTATAGCTCATCACATTTCTCGTGTTTGTGCCTTGCGCCACGATAGAAGCGATGTTCGAATTGATTGTGATAGCCCATTTTCCATTATCATTAAGGGTCGTTTGAGTTTTTAAGTCGTTGCTGCTTGATGAAGCGGCATAGAGATAGCCACTCGCATTTTCATCATAGAAAGTCCAAGCACCTGTGCTGCCTCCAAGGGTAAAAGAGCACACTCCTGCGGTTCCATCAAAAGTAATGCTGGCCGGATCAGCAATTTTAGTGATAGCTGCCCTACCTCGATAAGTTGTTTCCTGCGTAGTGGACATTGCGTAATCATATCCTGAAGCAGCAATGACGACTTTGTCGCCAGAAGCTAGCATCGAACTGTCTGTCACAAGTTCCCACATTCCATCAGTTTCTTCCGGCCAGGTAATCGTCACTTGTGAATTAGGGAAGTCAAAAATCAGCGAAGTAACATCTGCTCTAGCAATATCGAAAAGATGATAATTGCTGTCATCTGGCAAGTTGCGATAGACATCGTAAGAATAAGAGACGAGCTCGTCTTCTACTGCCCCAGTGGTGGCGGAAAATTGAAACGCTCCCGCGGTGGTGATATAGTCCATGGTTGCTTCGTTGCGCTTATAGAAATGAATGTGCTCAGTTTCTCCGCTGGCATCAGTATAGGAACTGAACAAGAAACCATTAGTGCCTTCTCGGGTATTGTAGGCGATGAAACGAGTCGTGTATTCAACGTTTTGAACTCTATATTGATTGCTACCCTGAGATATCAAAGTATACTTTGCCTTATTATCAAGAGTAGATGTAAGCGTCATTTTGTTGCTGGAAGTAAGAGGAGTATTGAGATAGTAAGAAGTGGATTCAGTGGAGTTTTTAATATCTTTAAAAGACCACCCAGTGGAATCGCCCACTAATTTGAATTCACCCAGATCAGAGACATAGGACATTTGACTGTTGCTGACGGTCGCGTTAATCGCCACACGGTTGTTAGTCATCTGCGTCGCGCTCATCGCTTTCACAGTTCCATCAGTCCCATAAGCAAAAACATAGACAGCATCTGCCACGAACTGGGTGTCAGAGGTCACTAGATCATATTTTTTTGCGCTCGGATCTTCTTCGCTTGTGGTCACACCACCTGAGAAATGAAAAGGAACCGCACGATAGTTTGAGTTTGGAACTGCTCCGCCTATTCCGCCGTTATTTATGAAAGAGTATGTGCCACCGCCGAACTGAATAGAAGAATTGGGACCATCGACAGTAAAAGCCGTTGCACTAGCATAGTCAGAGACCATGCTGGGGTATTTTGGACTAGAAGCTGTTCCGCCTTCTTCGCAATACATGTATGTCTGGTATGTAGGCGAATAGAAACGAACCGTTTTATTTCCGCCATTGCTCGACAGACTAGAAATACCGACGGATGAGGAGCTATCCTTGAGGACCCATATATAATCGGGATTATTGGTCGCGGTAGGAGGGGTGGCAAACTCGGTTGAAGTAATTGTTCCATTAACATTGCCTAAATAATAGGTATGGAGAATATTGTTGTTGATGTCCACATCATCCCACGAGAGGAAATAGGCGTTATATTGGACTTCCACGCTGCCTCCTTGAGTCATCTGAGTTATGTAATAAACCCATTGGCTAGTCGATGAATCCCAATACATGTATTTGCCTTCTGATCCGCTGGCGGCTTGAGTCTCAGGAGAAGTGGTAGTTTCCACTGTGGAAGGATCTAAATCTAAATGGTTTGTCCCATATGTTAAATCATAGGTAACGGAATGGCTTTGATAGCCGACTGTTGAAAGAGAATAGTCTTTAGTTTGGCTGCCAGATGAAGTATCGCCAACCATTGTATAAGATGTGCCATTAGAAGTGACGGCATCGGAAAATTTGTCATCGTCTCCCACTGCATATTCAGTGTGGCGGGTCGATAATCCTTTTCCAGAGATATCGCCGTAGTGATTGTCATTGTTAAAGTAATTGTAGACATCGCTCGCTCGGAGAGTGGACTCATAATTGATGTTTGAAGAAGGCTCTTCGGTCTCGTATTCTCCGACACATCCAAAATAACCATAGTTATTCTTTTTTGTGAACTCCGCTTCTTGGCTATTTACGAAGCGGCAATTATTAATGTAGACATTGCTCCAGCAATTAGCATCGACAGTGTGACCCGCTAAGTATCCGACATAGGAGTGATAGGGGTGGCTGCCTTCATGAGCGTCAGTGGTATCGTTTAAATCTGGGGTAGAGCAATCGATGACGACATCTTCGTAATAAACGTTGGAGATGCTAGCTTCATCAGTGACATAGCCGAAAATACCAATATCGCTTCTTCCGTTGCCGGAGATAAAGAGATTTTCAATGGTTAGACCATAACCCTCAAGGTGCCCAGTAAACGGATTAGTGCCGCTGCCGATAGGCATTAAGACACGGCTGCCAGAATAATAATTCATGTTGAGATAAGTCGAGTAGGTATCTTCGATAAGCGCTCCATTATCATCAAACGATTCAAATTGATAGTTTGTGTCATCAAATTTATAGCCGAGTTGGAAGTATGGACCGCCATCAATATCGAAGCCAGAATAGTCATTTTCCCAAAGATTTACTAGGTTATAGTAATGCACTGGTCTGGTTATGACATATGGATCTGAGCTAGTTCCGGTGCCGGCATAAAAGTAAGATGTTAACACCGAGCTTGGAATATTTGAGTTTATTTTTGTTTCGACACTCGAAAACCAAGCGACGCATGATACTGCGCTGGCAGTAAGTATCGCCATGACTTGGATGTACAATAATCCAGCTAGTTTTGATTTTCGAAATAGCTTAACCATCTATGCTCCTTTTGATTAAATAACGCCCCAAACCACAGTAACACCGCTGACAGCATAGAATGTGCCGCTGGTCTGAATATTACAAACAAAGAAATATTGGTAAGTGGTATTGCTGTTTGTCCATGTGACTGTGGTCAGCCCTGTTCCAGTTGTATCAGCTGCCGTTCCAGTAGTCGTCGATGTCGAAATCGCACTGGTTCCCCAATTTATCAATGTTCTAGTGGTGCTTGCAGAAAGCGTGCCTGTTCCCGAAGAACGAGCAAGAGTCACAGATTTAATATAATAACCGCTACGAGTTGTGGAGTTTCCAATAAAGAAGTTGGATGTTCCTGTGGAGTTTCCACGTATTTGTGCAGTGTTAGGAATAAAGTTATTAGCAACCAAGGTGTACGGCTTTTGTGTGGTGTCAGTCGTCAGCGTAGTTCTATAAGATGTTCCGCTGGTTCCACCAAATAATTTAATTTCGATAACATCAGTAATATCAACTGCTTGTGATATCACTGTCACCCCGCAAACTAACGCGGTGCTGACGTGACTATCACTAACAGTAATTGTAATATTTGCGGTTCCTGAACTTATGTAGCTCACCGTGCAGACATTTGAACTCATGGAAGCGGTAGCAACGCTAGAATTGCTCGAAGCAACTGAATAAGAAATAGTCCCGGTAAAACCAGTAGCTGTGACTGTGGTGGTTCCCGAGCCATTCACTGAACCTGACAAAGTAGTGTTATCTAAATTTGCTGCTGCCACATAGACAGTTGCGGTTGCAGTGAAAGAAACTCCCGAATACGTAGCGGTACAGGTAATGACCGTAGAACCAGCGGCTAGATAGTTAATAGTGGCGACGTTACTAGAGTTGGTCACTGTGGCGGTGCTGGTTGTTCCAGAGCTAAATGAATAAGTTGCAGTGCCAGATATGCCATTAAGTGTGGCGGTTAATGTTCCATCCGCAGCGTCATTCATGGCATAGATTGTCGATTGATCTAAAGTGAGTTCGCCGACTGTTACTTCGCAGGTATCGCTTAAGGTAATGATGCCATTCGAAGCCTCAACAGTGATGATAGCAGTCCCATAATTAACAAAGTTAATAGTGGCGCTATTGGCAGATGCGGAATAAGTTGCGACTGATGAATTGCTGGTTGACCAGGTATAGTTCACTGTGCCGCTTAATCCAGTCTGATTGGCAGCTGTCGCAGTCAAAGTGCCAGTTCCGCCCTTTTCGCCGACCATTTCACTTGAATCCAAAGCAAAATTAACTACCGTGACATCGCAGGTATCAGTAGCTACTTCGCTCGTACCCTCGACACTCGCGGTGACGGTGATGGTTGCTGTTCCAGCAGAGACACAAGTAACAGAAGCATTGATAGAATTATTGTTGGTGACGGATACAATTGATGCGTTGGAACTTGACCAAGAATAAGTCACAGTTCCTGAGAAATTGTTTGGTGTCGCTTGTAGCGACATTATGTCATTTATTTCTCCTTGCAAAGTATCATGGTTTAAGGATACTGTCGGGTGAATGACTGAGACAGTGCAAGTAGCGTAAGCTGTGCTAGTTCCATCGGTGGCAGTACAAGTTACTGTTGTGGTGCCAGTGTCAACGAAAGTCACTGTCGCAGGGTTGCCAGTGCCAGATACAGTTGCGACATTGAGATTATCGGAAGACCATGAATAAGTCACAGTTCCAGAAAAATTATAAGGGGTGGCAGTTAAAGAAGCGGTTCCTCCCGAGATTCCGTTTAATGTGTTGCGATTTAATTGCACTGCAGCCACAACTGCGCGCGCGATAGCAGCGTCCAAATAAACAGAAGTCTTTCCGGTTGTTGCGCTGACGATGGCATGGCCGGCATTAACCCCAGTTATAGTCGCGCCTGCATTGCTCGTATTGCTCAGAGAAACTGAGCCAGTATCTTCGGCAGCGCGCCAAGTAATGTTTCCAGTGCTGGTTGAAGTGACACTCGTTGTATCACCAGCGATGAGAGAAACAGAGTTTGTTGATAAAGTAATTGAGTCGAGAGTAACAGGACTAAGAGTTGTATAGAAAGATAGATCATTGATATCACCGGTTAAATTGATGGTAGAGCTTCCAGAGTTGTAGCGCGTGTCAATGTAATTATCGACGAGGCCAAAGTTATAAGATAACTCAAGATAAATGACGATTGACTCAATAATTTGAGTTCGAGTTCCAATCTCAGGAAGCAAGGTGACAATCTTGTTGGATATTTTGGTCGAGTTCCTCGCTGCAGGGCTCACGTAGACAGTAGAGACATAAAGGCTATCAAAAAAAGTGGTAGCGGATTTGTAGCGAGCATCATTATTAACCGCTGGAGTCTCTGAGAAAGTGTCGGTGATAGTGGCGGTAATTATCTCGCTCGGAGGATCAACTTCATTTTCGATGGTATATGAATAGATTACTGATTTAAATTGGATGACATTTGATGTTTGATCATCAATATAAGTCGTTTGGCTAATGGTTTTAAATAGATCAGCATCGCAATCGATATCGAAACCGACATATGAATCAGTGCTTAATCCCTCTGTGAATGTGGCTTCTAAGCGAAGAATTACATTAGCGTATTCGTTTTTCTTGGAAATATAGCTGTCGTATTCAGGCAGAACAATCGCGGCAGGAGTCTGGCCATAGCTGACGCCTAGCTTCGTATTATCATCAAACTTCAAGACATCATAAGTTAAAGTTATTGGAGTATCAGGATCCGCACAGCGGACTCTCATGCCAGTCGCATCGACGTTGTTATTGATAGAGAACCAAGCGACTGTTGCGGTGCAGACAGAGACAATAGTAAAAACAATCGAGGCTAAACCCGCTGCAATACTTAAGACTTTCTTCTGTGCAAAGTTAATCATTTTATTAGCAACAAAAATGCCAGCACCCCTCTCAAACTGGCAACTGGCTGTCTTTTCAATAAGACCCTATAGCTTTGCGTCACTACATTACTGTAGCTTTGCCTTTTTACAAATATATTCTATATTTTCACCCATGCGCGTGCAAGGAAAAATATGTTTTGGTTGGCAAAAGAACTCTTGTTTCTCTTGATAAAATCAAGAAAATACAAGAATATAATTCCAAATAAAGGTTAAATCAACGATTTATATGAAACTTTTATTTTGCTTTTTCAACGACGAATTCTTGAAAAGACATCACTTCTTCAATGCTCTTAAATTTTGCATAGAAAAATTCATCGCCCATCGCGGCGGCTATGTCCTTAGGATAAAACCCATGCTCGAATATATTGCTGGCGAATTTTTCGAGCACTTCTTGGGCGGTGTGAGTATATAGGAAGCGATTTTTTCGCGAAGCAGCAACAGCGATAAAATGCTCTTTATTCAAGTCTACATCAGTGCGATTTTTTGTGATGACGTCGGCGTAGATATCATAATATGATCCATTGAGAGCACCTTGCAATAAATCAGGAGTGTTGCCCCCAGGAGAGCGCATGTTGCATTCAAGCGCGATAATTTCTCCTCTGTTGGCCAGCCCTGGTCGGTCCTCTAATAGATAGAAGAATTCAATGTGGAAACAGCGCTTTGAAATGCCAAAAGTTTTGACTACTTTCTCGCCCATTTCTCGGAAAGAATCGGGCATATCCACGTTCGCAAAATAGTATAAATCGGTATCCTCAAATTTTATCTCAGCGATTGGCTTGGGGAATGTCTCTTGAAAAGCGACGACCACATTGCCATCGATATCGCAAATGCCATCGAAAGAAATAATATATCCGTCGATGTATTCTTCGATTATGTACGGGTCGACGAAATGCCTCTCATGGAAAGCTTTGAGCTGAACTTCATTGTCAATCTTATAAGTTTCATTAGCGCCCACTCCGCAGTCGGGTTTAGCGAAGATTGGGTATCCGACCTGCGCAGCGAATTCCTTCGATTTTTCTAAGGTGTCCGCCATGATGTATCGAGAGACCTTGACTCCCGCTTTTTGGAAATAGGTTTTCATTTGGCTCTTGTATTTGATCTTTTCCATCTCGCCTGGCAAAAAGCCGGTATCGACGCTCACGAATTCGCGCAAGAATGAGTCGCTAAAGAGCCACCATTCATTATTGGATTCGATAAAATCGAGATGCCCGTATTTCCAGGTCAGATAAGAAACCGTATTCTTCATCCAACGCAAATTAGCAAGGTCAGTGACGCAGCAATATTCTGTCAGATTGTTTTTGAGTTCATCATTGAGCTGTTCGTAAGGCTCATCGCCTATTCCCAATACTGTCACACCTCTCTGATTGAGCGATTTGACGAAGTGCGAGTATATTTTGGGAAAGTTGGGAGAAATAAATACGAAGTTCATACTTTTCCTATATTAGGTCAAAAAAAAGCAAAAATAAAGACCTATCATTGATAGATTTATGGAAAATATCGCCAGCGACTAGTTTTAATGCTTCTGATTTGCCTATTATTTATATTTCGTGAATAATAAAAATGGTCAACGACCAAAAGGAGAAATACCATGAAACAGAAATTTTATCGCTGCGAGCATTGCGGCAACATCATCGCGATGGTTCACGAAAGTGGCGTCAAGGTTGTCTGCTGTGGCGAGCCAATGAAAGAGCTGATTCCAAACACCAGTGAAGGAGCAGGAGAAAAGCACCTCCCTGTCATCGAAGTGAAGGGGAATAAGGTTCACGTAAAAGTCGGCTCTGTCCCTCACCCCATGACCCCCCAGCATTATATCCAGTGGATCTCCATTGAAACCAAACTCGGAAATCAAAGGAAAGTGCTCACCCCGGATTCTAAGCCCGAAGCTTGCTTCTCACTTTGTGAGGGAGATGAAGTAATCGCCGCTTATGAATACTGCAATCTCCACGGTTTGTGGAAGACGGAAAAGTAAAGCATTTCCTCAATTTAAATAAGGCCCATTTCGGGTCTTATTTTTTTAATCGTGTCAAGAGTTTGAGATGATGCTTTTCGATGAGGTTTAACGCCCTCTCGTAATCCACGGTTCGGAAATATTCCGGCCGATGAGCATCCGCGCCCACATAAACTTCAATTTTGTATTCGCTGGCAATTCGCCAGAAGTCTTCATTCGGATAGGTGAGGCCGTTATAGTCATTAAATAATACTGCCACAGTCATTCCTAAGTTGATCTCGAGAGGAATGTGCAGCCTTTCAGCTGCCTTGCAAATTCTTCTCGCGCATTCCTCACACCCCATCGTAAAAGTGCGAAAAGGAGTGACGAATATATCGGGATGGGCCACATAAGAAAACAGCCCAGTTTCCATCCCTTTAATCAAGTCATCAGTGTAGCGCTTAATCCGCTCATAGGGACAGTTCTCATAGAGGTACCAATGAAAGCCCTCTTTGTCGTAAAAGCAATGCTGGCCGAGAATTAAGTATTCAATGTGATGCTTGGATTTTAATTCGCGATAGTATTCCACATACTCGGGGAAGTATTCGCATTCAAAACCGAGATGAATGTTTATCTCTTTAGCGTATTTCTTCTTCAAAGAATTAATTGAGTTAATATAGTCGCCTAGTAGTTGATAATCACCCCTGATGCCCGGCTGAGGTCTTCCAGGGAGAAAAACATGATCAGAAAAACCGAGCTCTTTCATCCCTTGCGCAAGAGCGGCCTGGACAAAAGAGGCATCCTCGCCAAAAGCGTGCCCGCATCGATATGTATGAGTGTGGAAGCAATAATCAATTTTCATGAGCAACTCTCTCTAAGATAAGCGGTTCAGCAAGGGAAATCTTCTGGCTGTAGGTTTTGTTCTTTTCGAGAAGATTGATGTATTTGTCATTACCTAAATCGACTGAGATCTCTTTATTGCCAAAATTAAATAATCCAATCGCATTGGCTTTTTCAATTTTCAAGGCATCTTTGCCGATTAATGTGGCTTTGATTCTATCAATTTGGCTATCAGAGTCTTGATGCTTGAGGGCAATTAGGAACTTCACAAATTGATAAATAGATTCATTCTTCTCGCCCCAATTGACAGGGTCTTTTTCGAACAGCTCTGGTTTATGAGCGATGCCATATTCTTGGCCGGCATAAATAAAGGGACAACCGGGGAGAAAAAAGGAAAACGCTAGGGCGTTGCGAATTCTCCCTTCATCATTTTGCATCAGGTGAGCAATGCGATCATTGTCGTGATTTTCTAGGCAGTTTGCTCTTAGCATCGCGCTGGGCTGATTCAGGACATTTGCCAATTCCTTCAAGGAATTACCATATTTTAAATATCCCTCAAATTGCCTGAACCAATGGTAATTATAAAGCGAATCAAAGGTGGGAATCATATCTTCATCTTTGGTGGCATAGAATCCCTGGCTTACGAGCCAATTATAGAAAGAAGTGTCGACGCTTTCGGCGAGAAAAATGCACTTTTTTCCTAATTTTTTTCGCGCTTTTTTGAAAAAGCTGAGAGGAATCATCGTCGCGACATCAAAGCGAAAGCCATCGACCCCATGGGAAACCCAATATTTTAATACATCAACCAGGTAATTTTGCGTCTCTTCTTTATCGACATCTAGATCGACAATATCGCTCCAATCGCCGATGCGGTTTCCCAGCTTTCCGCTCTTATAAAAATAATAATCTGGGTGCTGCTTAATCAGGACATTATCAGGGGCAGTATGGTTAAAAACCATGTCGATAATGATTTTCATTCCTAACTCATGAGTTTTTTGGCATAGGATATGGAAATCATCCAGCGTGCCTAAATCGCTGGAGATAGAATAGTAATCTTTGCTAGCATAGGGAGATCCCCAGATGCCCTTTCGATTAAGCCTTCCAATCTCATTGATAGGCATGAGATAAATAATGTCCACTCCGAGCTCTTTCAAGCGTGGCAGGTCCGCAGTTATGTTTTTAAATTTGCCCTCTAATGAATGATTGCGGGGGAAGATTTGATAGATGACTTCGTTACTTTTTTGCATAGAATTATCCTATACCCATTATATCTGTAAAAAAACGGTAAAATACAACAAATAAATGAAGTTAGTAAAGTTAAACTTAACTTACTTTTATACAGTGTATAGTTTTTATCTTATTTATTTTTGATAATGTAATTATTTCTTATATTATAATTGCACAAGTGTTTAGGAATTAAACCTTCCAACCGCACTTTCTTATTATTAAAAACGTGAATGGCGTTTTTCTATCACCTAATTAAGGAGAGCTTTTTATGTTAAAAGTCAAAAAAAGGGACGGTTCCCTCGAACAATTTAAAATCGAAAAAATTGGGAGCGCTATCGAAAGAGCGTTCATGGCAGAGCACAAGTTCTTTAATCGGGACATCATCGACATGCTGTCTCTTCGCGTCACTGCCGATTTCAACTCCAAAATAAAAGAAGAAACTATCAGCATCGAAGACATTCAAGACAGCGTTGAAGTCGTTTTAATTCAAGCGGGATATGTCGATGTCGCTAGAAGCTACATCATCTATCGAAAGCATCACCAGCAATTAAGAGAGATCAGGGCAACCAATCTCGACTATAAAAATGTCATGGATAATTACATCAAAGTTAATGACTGGCGAGTCAAAGAAAACTCTACAGTCACTTATTCTGTGGGCGGTTTGATTTTATCAAACTCTGGAGCTGTCACTGCCAATTACTGGTTGAGTGAAATATATGATCCCGAGATTTCTAATGCCCATCGCCAAGCCGATATTCATATCCACGACTTATCGATGCTCACCGGTTATTGTGCCGGATGGAGCCTTAAGCAACTAATTCAAGAAGGTCTCGGAGGCGTTTCAGGGAAAATTACTTCCTCCCCCGCCAACCACCTCTCCACTCTCTGCAACCAAATGGTCAATTTCCTCGGCATCATGCAAAATGAATGGGCAGGCGCGCAAGCCTTCTCTAGTTTTGACACCTATCTAGCCCCGTTTGTGAAGAAAGACAATCTTTCCTATAAAGAAGTCAAACAATGCGTCCAATCGTTCGTTTATGGGGTAAATACGCCTTCTAGATGGGGAACTCAAGCTCCGTTTAGCAATATCACTCTCGATTGGGTCGTTCCAAATGACATGGCAGAACTGAACTGTTTAGTTGGGGGCAAAGAACTGCCCTTTAAATACAAAGATTGCGTCAATGAAATGGCCATGGTCAACAAAGCCTTCATCGAAGTGATGATTGAAGGCGATGCCAATGGCCGCGGTTTCCAATACCCAATTCCTACTTACTCCATTACCAAAACTTTTGATTGGAGCGAAACTGAGAACAATAAATTGCTCTTTGAAATGACCGCGAAATACGGGACTCCATACTTCTCTAACTATGTTAACAGCGATATGGAGCCAAGCGACGTGCGCTCGATGTGCTGCCGCCTCCGCCTCGACTTAAGAGAGCTGCGCAAAAAGTCTGGTGGCTTTTTCGGCTCTGGAGAATCGACTGGCTCTATCGGAGTTGTCACCATCAATATGCCTCGCTTAGCCTATTTATCGATCGATGAAAAGGATTTTTATGCGCGACTTGATAAAATCATGGATGTCTCCGCTCGATCCCTCAAAGTAAAAAGAAATACCATTACTGCTTTGCTTGAAGCAGGACTCTATCCCTATACAAAGCGTTACCTCGGTTCATTTAGCAATCACTTCTCGACAATCGGACTTGTCGGCATGAATGAGGCTTGCCTCAATGCTCGCTGGATTAAAAAAGATCTATCCCAGCCAGAATCGATTCAATTCACCAAGGAAGTCCTCAATCACATGAGAGAGAGATTATCCGATTATCAGGAATTATATGGCGATTTATACAATCTTGAAGCTACGCCAGCTGAATCAACTGCCTATCGCTTAGCAAAGCATGATAAGGAGCAATATCCTAATATCATTTCCGCCAGCGAGAATGGTCACACTCCTTATTACACTAATTCATCGCACTTACCTGTTAGCTTTACCTCTGACATTTATCGCGCTCTCGACATTCAAGATGGCCTGCAGACGCTCTATACTTCAGGGACGGTTTTCCACGCCTTCTTAGGACAAAAGCTTCCTTCTTGGAAGTCCTGCATGAATTTAGTCAGGAAAATTGCTGAAAATTATCATATTCCTTACTACACGATGTCTCCGACCTATTCCATCTGCAAAGAACATGGTTATTTGACTGGCGAGCAATTCGTTTGCCCAATCTGCGGGCAAAAGACTGAAGTCTACTCTCGCATCACTGGCTATTATCGCCCTGTTCAAAACTGGAATGACGGAAAGACCGAAGAGTACAAGAATCGCGAAAAATACGATCTCGAGAATAGCCACCTCACTCACTCGATTCAGTGCGATAGCAAAGCGAGCCCTAAAGAAAAGGTTCAACCCGAATTAAAAGAGCTCTTGCTTTTCGCCACTAAAACATGCCCGAACTGCAAGATGGCAAAGATGCTTTTAGACAAAGATGGAATTAAATATTCTGTGATTGACGCTGAAGTAGAGCGAGAATTGAGCGAGCAATACAACATTTCAAAAGCTCCAACTTTAATCGTTCCTAATGGCAATGGATACGATGTTTACGAAAACGCTTCGAACATTAAGGGATACATTGAAAGCTTAAAAAAACATGGTGCATGATGTTTTGATTATTGGCGGAGGACCATCAGGAATGACTGCTGCTCTCTATGTGCTAAGGAGCGGCAAGAATGTTTTAATTTTAGAAAAAGAAAACTTTGGTGGCCAAATCGCCACTTCCCCCCGCGTGGAGAATTTTCCTTCTATCAAAGAAATATCCGGGCTGGATTTTTCTGATCAACTGTTTAGCCAAATCACTGATTTAGGCGCTGAGTTTGAATTGGAAGATGTCCTTAGTTTAACTAAGGAGAATGGACTTTTTAAAGCGACGACAAATTATGGTATTCACCTGGCTAAAAGTGTGATTATTGCTAACGGTGTTACTCATCGGCACATGAATCTTCCTAACGAGGAGCATCTGATTGGAAAAGGCATATCTTTTTGCGCAGTTTGCGATGGCGCTTTTTACAAAGGACAAGAAGTTTATTTAGTAGGTGATGCTAATACAGCATTGCAATACGCAATCATGCTTTCGAACTATTGCCCAAAAGTTCACATGTTCACTCTTTTTGATAAATTATTCGGGGATGAAGTACTCATCGATAAAGTTAAAAAAATAGACAATATTATTATTAGACCTTTTATGAATTTGGTGGAATATCAAGGCGGGGATGAACTGACTGGTCTTGTCTTCGAAAATACTAAGGATTATACCCGTCATTCCTATCAGACAAATAATGTGTTTATCGCCATTGGTCAATTACCCCACAATGAATTGTTCAGCAGTTTGGTTGATTTGGAAAAGGGTTTTATCGTTACCGACGAAAATATGAGGACTAAGACTAGTGGCTTGTTCGCTGTTGGCGACACAAGAAAAAAGACAGTTCGCCAACTGGTGACCGCCTGCAATGATGGAGCGATTGCCGCTTTAGAAGCAGTTAAATATATTGGTTAATAACCGCGCAATTCAACTATTTTAACATATTTTTGCAGTATATTTTGAAACAATTTAGCTTTTTCAAATGGGACTTCATGGAGTCCTTTTTTTATTACGCCCTCTCGATCGACAAATTTTTGCAAATATAAGACTTTAGCGCCTTTAATAATTCTTCCAAGATTTTCTATGCTATCTTCGTCATGATATTCTTCGACGAGAGTAGTGCGGAATTCGTATTCAATATGATTATCCTTCAAATAATTAATTGTTTTTATAATTTCACCTTCATCAAATATCGAGACGCCGCAAGTTTTTGCATACATAGATAAACTATTTTTGACATCCATGGCTACATAGTTTAAGAGATGATTATCAACGAGATTTTTTAGAGCATTACAGTTCGTTCCGTTGGTATCAAGTTTGATCAAAAAACCAAGGCTCTTAATCTGCTCAATTCTCTCTTTTAATTCTGGCATTAATGTGGGTTCTCCACCCGTTATAACAACCGCATCGATTAAACTCTTTTTGGCTTTCAAATAATCGATGATTTCTGAAAATGGAATCCGTTTATCACTTTTTAGCACTGTCTCACCATTATGGCAAAAAGGGCAGCGAAAATTGCATGTCGGAGCAAACAAAACTGCTGAGACATAGTTGTCATAATCAAGAAGAGAAAAGGTGTCAATTCCGGCGAATTCCATAGTTTAATTATTATAGAGCATATTTGTGATATAAGTCATTCTTTTTTATACATAAAAAACTATGATATGCCACAGTATTTTGATACAATAACTTCATGGAAAAATTAATTATCAATTGGGATGAATATTTTATGGGTATCGCCCAGCTCTCTGCTTTGAGAAGCAAAGATCCCAGCACTCAAGTTGGTGCCTGCATTGTCGACGATGACAAAAAAGTTGTCTCTATTGGATACAATGGTATGCCGCGTCATATCGATGACTGCCAATTATCTTGGGAAAAAGGTGATGGTTTGGATAGCAAATATTTATATGTTTGCCATGCTGAAATGAACGCTATCTTAAATACTAGAAATGGAAGCGCTCTCCGCGGGTGCACGCTATATGTTTCGCTATTTCCATGCAATGAATGCGCTAAAGCCATTATTCAAGTCGGCATTAAAGAAATCGTCTATGTTTCCAATAAGTATAAAGATACAATCGCTATTCAAGCATCAATAAAGATGCTGAACTTAGCGGGTGTCAAAATTCGCCAGTATCAAGGGCGAGAAATCCAAATTACGGCAAAATAATATGACAATAAAAGAATATGTAAAAGTCCGCAAAGAAGAAATTAAAGATCAAGTCAGCAAAATGGCAAGACCACCTTTTTTGGTTATCGTGCAGATTAACGAAGATGCCGGAAGCAATGCTTATGTTCACGGAAAACTAAAAGATGCTGAAGAATTAGGTGTTAAAGCGGAACTTATCAAACTCCCGCTTGATGTCAGCGAAGCCGAGGCACTCAGAACAATTGAAAGACTCAATCGCGATAAAAGTGTTGATGGTTTTATTGTCCAGATGCCATTACCTCAGCAAATTGATGAAAACAAAATTAAACTTGCCATTAACCCAAATAAAGATGTCGATGGTTTCCATCCCTTAAGCAAACTATCACCCTGCACTCCAAAGGGAATAATGAATTACCTTCATCACGAAAAAATCGCAATTTTAGGAAAAAATGCCGTGGTATTAGGGCGAAGCAATATCGTTGGAAAGCCAATGGCTCATCTGCTTTTAAAAGAGAGCGCCAATGTAACAGTCTTGCATTCGAAAACAACTCGGGAAGACAAAGAATTTTATATCTCTCACGCCGATATTATTGTCGTGGCCATTGGAAAAAAAGGTTTCCTCGATCACAGTTTTACCTATAAGAGTGACGCAGTTGTCATCGATGTCGGAATTACCAGAGATGAAAGCGGCTTGCACGGCGATGCCGTAACTGACTTGCCAGTGAAAATGCAAACTCCAGTTCCTGGAGGTGTCGGCTTGTTAACTAGACTAGCATTATTTGAAAATCTTTTAGAAATTGTAGGACAATAATTATGGAATTCAAAATTGAGAATACTTCAGTATACGGCCTAGACAAAGCTTATAAAGCATCGGGCAACCCTATGAGGACTATTATCGACAATAGTGATGTGAATGATAAAGACAAACTCAGAGCTCAGAAACTTGGCGGTGCTAGAAATGGATTAGGCCACGACAATTTTCTTAAAGGAATTATTGTCCAAATGGATGTTACTGCTCCACTCTATTGGTGGAAGCAAGCTCAGCGTTATCATTGGTTTGATTTCGTGTCTAGCCAATCGACAATGCACTGCTTATTGAAATTCAACGTTCAAACTCAGTGTGCTTCTGACACCAATTCTGAAGTAGTGGAACTAGTTGAGAAATTGAAAGAAAAATACCTGCAAATTCCCGATGATTCACCAGAAAAGACCAATAAATGGAGAGAATTAGTAGCTTCTCTTCCTTGTGGATTTTGCCTCGGAGCCACAATGACGACTAATTATCAGCAGTTAAAGACCATGTATATTCAGCGCCGAGCTCATCGCTTGACCGAATGGCATACTTTTTGCGCTTGGTGCGACACGCTACCAGACTTTTTAGAATTAACAAATGTGAGGAATATCTAATGGATTGCCCGTTCTGCCACATAAGAGAAGATAAAGGCTATTTATTTGAAAATCAAATGGCCTATGCAATATTGGATCACTACCCAGTTTCTGAAGGGCATACTTTAATTATTTCTAAACGGCATGCTGAGACCTTTTTCGAATTAACAGACGAGGAAGTGGTCGCCTTTCATGAATTGGCCGTGAAGGTTAAGCAATATCTCGAAGAAAAATATCATCCAGACGCTTTTAATATCGGTTTCAATTGCGGAGAATTAGCTGGGCAGACAGTAATGCACTGCCACATGCACATCATTCCTCGCTATCGTGGCGATTGCGATAATCCCCGCGGTGGAGTGCGCAAAATATTGCGTAAACCGAAAGTTGATTATTAATCTTTTTTGATTTTTCTATTAAAATTTTGCCCTTTTTCTTTTCGAATTAGGGCTTATTGTGTTATATACTATCAATATTGATAATCCGAGGAGGATTGCATGAATAAGAAAAAACGTATTATCATTGATATTTTTGGCAGTGATAAGGGACCAGAAACCGTCATTAATGGGGGATGCATTTTACTTGAGCACCATCCAGAGTTAAATATTACTTTTGTTGGCAGCAAGCAAATGATTCTTTCTGAATTGGCGAAGCATGGTTTTAAAGATGACCCGAGAATAAATATTATCCACACTGACTTATTCGTTAATAACTTTGATAACCCTGGAATGGCAATATTTCAAAAATCTGATGCTTCCATTTTCCTCGCCGAGCAAGCCCTCGCGGAAGATGAAGAAGCAATCGGCTTGCTAACCGCTGGAAGCAGCGGTTCCATTTTAATGGGATCATTTCGTTATTTAGCCACTGAAAATTTAACAAGGCCATGCATGGCTTCGATTTTGCCCTCTGCAAAGGTGGGGGAATTCGTTTGTTTAGTCGACACAGGAGCCTCAGTCGATTGCCTTCCAGCTCAGCTTCATGAGTTTGCTTGCCTTGGAAGAGATTTAATGAGGCAACTATATAAAATTGAAAGCCCAAAAATTGGCCTTCTCTCTAACGGAGCAGAATCGAGCAAGGGCAATAAATTAGTGAAGGAAGTTCATGGCATTCTTTCTTCTGATTCGACGCTTAATTTTGTTGGCAACATTGAAGGCAATAATGCCTTGTCGGGCGATTGCGATGTGCTGGTTGCTGATGGGTTTGCTGGCAACTTAGTTTTGAAGGTCACCGAAGGAACAGCCGCTCGGCTGATTAAAGAAATGGTGGTCTATTCCAAAGCTCACAATCAGCCAGATATCATGCCACTTGTTCATCATTTGATGAAAGTCTATGATATCTCCTCTTTAGGAGGAGGAATCGTGTTGGGAGTAAAAAAACCAATTATTAAATGCCGTGGAAATTCCAATGAAATGGCAATTTTCAATACCGGTGAGATATTGATTAATATCGCCGACAACAAGTCCTTCTTTGAAGGAAAACTAATTGATTAAAATAGGGGGAAATATTATGTTTGAAAGGTTAGTCGCTTTGATTAAACGGATTATGCCAGAAACTGATGTAGATAATGTCAGTTTAGAAACCCGTCTTGCCGATGACTTGGGGTTTGATTCGTTGGCGACGATGATGCTGGCGATGGAAATGGAAAAAGAATTCAAGATTCGCTTTAATGGCCCAGTCAATTTCCAAACCGTTGGCGATGTTATCGCATATTTAGAAAAAACAGCTAAATAGAATAGAGATAATTATGTACACAATATTCACTGATACCGATTGTGATATCACTCCAGAAATCGCAGCGAGATATGGTTATAAGCTCATTTCAATGCCCTACACTATTGAAGGAAAAGAAGTATATCCTTATGTTGATTTTGAGAAGTTTGATCACAAGGAATTTTATGATCGCTTGAGAAAGGGAGTTGTTCCTGTCACCAGCGCATTGCCACCCGTTGCTTATGTCGATTATTTCGAACCAGAATTTAAGGCTGGCCGAGATATCCTATATGTTCATTTTTCTGCTGCGATGAGCGCAACATTTAATTCCCTGCGTTTAGCGTTGGAAGAGCTTCATGAAAAGTATCCCGATCGAAAGCTCCATCTCATTGACACCAAAGGTATTACCTTAGGAAGCCATAACATTTGCCTTTCGATTGGCGAATTATATAGGCAAGGGAAATCAATTGAAGAGATCGAAAAGTGGGCGGATGAAAATGTCGACCACATTGCCTTTTATTTCTATGCTGACGATTTGAAATTTTTCGCAAAATCTGGCAGAGTTAGCGGCTTTTCGGCTTTTTTAGGCGGAATTATTGGCATTAAACCAATTATCTTTATCGACGAAAGCGGCACGATGAAAACCAAAGCAAAAGCAAGGGGCCGAAAAGGCGCCTTGGAAAAATTGCTTGGCTATGTCATCGAACTTGAAGACCATATCAAAGATCACCGTGTTATCATCGCTCATACAGATGCTCCAGAGATTGCAGAAGAATTTGCCAAGATGCTGAGAGAGCATTTCGGCGCTGATTTAAAAATTGATTTTGAAGTGGTTAATCCCACAGCGGGCTCACATTGCGGTCCTAACGCGATGGGTATAACCTTCCACGCGAAACATCGCTAAAAACAAATATAGAATTAGCTGGCGCGTATCTTGTGATATAGTTCCTCTAATTCTTTTTTTGTGAAAAGTTTTGGAGTTGGATATAGCGGGATCGATTCTTTATAGGCATGCCTTGCGAGTTTTGGAATATCATCATCCTTAATGATGGTACTGAATTGATTGACGATGCCTAAACGGCTATTTAATGATTCAATTTCTTCGATAAACCACGACGCTTTTTCGGCATCGCTATTCATCTGAGGACAAGATACAACATCTGCTAGTTCAGCCAGTGCCTTTTCGGCGCTTGTACCATATTTTTTTAGCACGATCGGAAGAATAATTGCGTTTGTATACCCGTGCGGAACATTATAAAAAGCTCCGAGGGCATGAGCTAGGGCGTGAACGCTCCCCACATAAGCTCGCGTGAAAGCCACCCCTGCTTGATAGGCAGCCACTTGCATGTTTGAACGATAGGGAGCAGAGTTTTCACCAGGCAAAGAGGCTTTCTCAATGTTTTCAAAAACTAACTTAACAGCAGAAACAGCGAATTTCTTTGTTTTTCTGGTGTTTGCTTTTCCAATGTATGCCTCCACCGCGTGAGTCAGAGCATCCATTCCAGTTGTCGCCATCAAATGGCTAGGAAGTTTCTCTAATAGAGTGAAATCTAATATGGCATAATCAGGAATCAGTTTTGGATCGTTAAGGCTATATTTTTCTTGATGTTCTTCATCAGTGACCACTGCCGCTAAAGTTGCTTCACTCCCAGTTCCGGCTGTGGTGGGAATTGCAATTAACAGAGGCAATTTGTGCCTGAGTTTCAAAAGACCATGCATGTCGCGGACGCTCATACTGGGATTGCTGCTGCGAGCGGCGATGCCTTTTGCGCAGTCGAGGACCGATCCTCCGCCTATAGCGATGACACAATCGCATTCCTCTTCAATATAAAGCTTTAATCCCTCTTCGATAGTGCGAATTTTGGGGTTGGCTTCGACATCATTGAAAAGAGCAAAAGGAAAGCGTTTCAAGACAAAAGAAGTCATTAAAGGATCAGCGAGTCCTAAGCGCGATATCGTCGCATCAGTGACCAAGAGAGCTTTATTCTTTTTCAATTGCTCAAGCAATGTAGGAAGATTGACAATAGCTTCGTGGCCAATCAAAACTTCTGGTTCTTTGATTTTTATGAACAGCGTGAAAAAATAAAGAATTTTTTGATACACCCTAATAAAGAATCGTTTGGTAACATTCATAACTTTTTACGAATCTATAATAACACCAAATATGATTTTCTTTTTAGTTAATTTGTTGGGCTCTATAATGAAATTAAGATATAAACGGGGGAGCGGATATGGCTATCAATAACGATAATGTCATCGCCAGCGAATTCCAGAATAATCGGCCAAAAAGAAAAAGAAAAAAAGGTTGGATTGTTTTCTTAGTGATTTTTCTCATCATTTTTGTTCTGCCGGTGTCTACCTTTTTTGGCTTCTTTTTCGATCCTACTCGCAATGCGATCCATGTCGATCCTGACCTGGAAATAAACGAGATGTTCAACACTGTTCTCGTTGATTCTCTTGATAATACTACTGATGCTGGCGACGAGAGGCTGGAGCTCGTGCTCACGCAAGATGACCTCAATCAATTGCTCTATATCGTCACCAGTTCTGCTCCTGCTGAAGTGACCAAATTTGTCCCCCAATTGGACGTAAAAATTAAAGGCGAACACTATGATTTTTATATCAATATTGATCTCTCTTTCTTTAAAACAAAAATAATCTTGAAGACCATTATCAGCGAAGATGATGTCAACCAAGCTTTCGTTTTCACCATCGAAGATATCGCGATTTGTCGCCTTCAAGGCTTAGCTTCTTTGACTTCTTCGATCTTATCTCAATACATTACCGACGACTCTATCGAGGAACTCTTCAATGACTACCTGCACATGGAAGTCGATTTAAAAAATCGAAAGATTACTTATCCTGAGAGCAATCTCCTTCAAGATATTCAAAGTCTGACTAATTCCACTGGCTCTGAAGCAGCAAAACTGTATTTCTCCATTGTGGCTGAACTGCTTGATCAAGGCATTCTTGATTTTGACTTCGATGGTCGAATTCAAACAAAACTAGCTCTTCCTCAGCTGATGACCAACGAGTATATCGATGGTGGCTACAATTTGAATCTAACCAGCGTGCTCGATGCTGCCGCGGCCGACACTAAGACTAAAATCGAGGGCGGAACTATTGCCAGCACTGATAGCGCTGCCATCAAGGACAATTTCTCCGCGTATTTTGATGCTAATGCCAACATTCCTGCCAGCGATGACCCCGGGGTGATTATGACCTCCCATATTCCGCCCATTTCCTCCTACACGGTCGGAGAGATCACTGATTTTAAAAACAGCAGTGACCCCACGCTTTCCTATATCACTGAGGCCGAGCTGAATGGATACATCGCGGACATCGCTTTAATCGGCACGACCTATATTGTCAGCGCTTATTACGACGATGTCGCGACCGTGCAATACATTACTACTGATAATTTCTATTGCAACTTCATCTCCAATGCAGACGGAGATTTTATCTACTTTGGCATTGGACTTAACATCAATGGTTGCCAAACCAATGTGGTTTTCGTCACTGAATATGACTCCACTGCCCCGACTCCTTCTTCCTCGATTGCTATGAAGTTTATCACGAGACAAATCTACTATGGCGAAGTGCTTTTATTCGATTCAGAACAGACCAACATTTCAGAAGGCAAGGGATCCCTAGTGTCTGCCTTATTCAATATGGTCGCTTCTGCGCTAGTCAACGTCGAGACGATGACCATCAACGAAGATGATTATTCAATCAACATTGAATTCGCTTTTGATACCGTCGTGCAAAATGCGATTGACTTGCTCAATGCGGCCGCTCCATTTGGTTCAGCAAAAGCTGATTTCTACGCAGATGATGAGCTAAACAGCAATGTTGGAAAATTAAAAGTTGTCTGGCAAAATGATTAATTTTTGTCAAAAGGTTGCCCATTATTGCTCGGCGAGAAACCATTAAGAACCCGCCTTTGAAGAATGAGGCAATAATGCTTATACTTAATGGGATAGTTAATATTGGAGATTATTATGAAGTGTGATAAATGCGGATTCATCTACAACAAAAAAGTTGATGTTTGCCCCTATTGCGGAAACGCAGTCCAAAAGACTAGAATGTCGTTTTTTGACAAATACATTCCTCTCAGCAGCTATTCCCGCATGTCGGTCCGATCAATGATTTATATCCTCTGCGTAAATATATTTTTATTGGGAGTCATTCTCGATTTAATTTACGGTTTTTATTCCGGATACCATTTCACAATTTACGGCTACTGCATCGGCCTTGGCCTGATAACCCTCATCGGAATAATCACAAGGCCAAAAGGCTTCATGAACACTTATGAAAAATTAAATTTATTTCTCATTGGTTTGCTGATTTTATACATTGTTTTATTGCCGGAAAACATCATCTATTTCATTTATTATGTCGCTCCGATTTTTTTCACTGCCAGCACGATAATTATGGTGACATTCAGCATCATTGAAAGAAAGAGCCTCCACCCCATCAAAACTATTTCTGATGGCTTCTTAAATTGGCTGCTCTCTCTCGCCGTCTTGATCTTCCTTCTCATCAATTTAACTTTTGGATCAGGAACTCCCATCCCGGAGCCGGCAAAGATTTTCGTCTATATCTCCTTTATTATCACGTCTTTGTTCCTCTTTAACTCCACACTTTTTATCGCAGCCCGGGTCATTTCGGAGACCAGACGACCATATGGAAAATAGGCAAGTCAAAAAAATTGGCATCGTCTTGTCTGGGGGCCTCGCTCGCGGAGCGGTTCAGCTTGCTTTTGCAAAGCAAATGGTCGAAAAGATTGGCTATGAAAGGCTGAAATTGCTTTCCGCATCTTCTATCGGCTCAATTAATGCCTACTCCATAGCCTGCAAATCATATGATCAAATGCTATCTCTCTATCGAAAGTTTGATATTGAATCCACCAAAGCATTAAACCTATATGTCCGCAACCGACTCTTTAACAAGATTTTCAATGGGATAGAAAGCAGCGAGATGGTGGTTCCCACCTATGTGACAGGGACGAAGCTATTCGGGCTTGAAACTTATTATTTTTATCTCAATAAAATGGACAGAAACAGCGTCCGTACCACGCTGAACATCTCGATGTCATTTCCGATGGTTAATGGCCCACATCGCCTTCATAAAAGAACGCTGTTCATCGATGGTGGAGCCACCGATAACATTCCAATTTATCCGATGCTTCACGAAGACTTAGATATGGTCATCATCCTGCATTGCTATCCAAAATACTATCCTCCGATTAAGCTCTTCTCTGACAAGACCATCGTCATCGATGTCGATGTCACCTTGGAATTAGACAAAAGCATCACCTCCTTTTCCTTCTCAAAAGATAAGTTAAATGACATGGCTGACATTGGAGAGGCCGAAGGAAAGAGATTCGCTGAGAATATTTTTTCCGATTACGATTGGGAATCGATTAAAAGCCGCTGCTTTGCTTTCACCAACTCGAACATCGAAAAGCGAAAGATGAAATCTGGCGACGGATTGATGAGCTTCGCCGATGTTTTAAATTGCCTGTTCAACATGAAGGGTTATGTTAGATAACATAAAGTGAAATATGGGTGTTTTTTTCCTCTCGGAATTTATTTTGAATAAAAAGATACAAACTGCTGAAAAAATAACTTAAAATAATAAAGCGTCTAGAAAGGAGACAACCGATGAAGCACAGCATTAAATCTCTGATTTGTTTAGCCTTAGTTTCGCTTCTTACTGCTTGCGGTTCTGGCTCTTCTATTTCGCTGAGCGAAGGTTTCGCTCGGGGCACCGCTATCAGAGGTTTTCAAAATAGCGATGATTTCGTTGACCCCTTATCTTTTAGCATCAAGAAATCCACCGAAGAAGTATCTCCTGAGAAGGCTACTAAAATAAAGATTACCAAGCAGGAAATAATCATCGATATAGTCCATAATTACTACTATTCAAAAACATATGCCTACAACCTCGTTGCCGAAACTGAATCTTCAGTTTCTACTGAGCAATGGACCTATCTCAAAAATGATATCCTTCACATAGTGAATGGCATCGATAAAACCTATACCGAGGAAGTCATTGATCCAGATACCGACACCACCTTTGTCGATGCGAGAAATGGCTATAAAAATCTCTATTTAGGAAAAGATTCTCTCGACAATCTCATCGCTGGCAATCCCGCCTTCCCTGATGCCGTGGGTTTCTTAGATGAAGCATATTACAATGGCACTGACATTTTCAGCACCAAGAAGATCTCCATCAAATCAACCGGCGAAGGATCGCTGAGTGTCAATCTCAAAATCGATAAGAAAAGCTCTTCCAATAAACAATTCAACTATATTTTAGAGACCTCGTTTGATGATAATCTATTGAGCGATTATTACTATTACGAGATTCTCGAGACCCAGTATTCGAAAAATAAAATCACCGTCTCCCATCAATTCGATCGCAACTATCCTGACTTGAGCGACTACACAAAGCTCGATTCCTAATCGCGATAAAAGAGATAATAATTAAACAATATTGAGGGCTAATTCGTTAGCCCTTTCTTTATTAACGACTCAGTATTATTGTGTATAATTAATATAGTATGTATCCCAAAATATTTGGCGTTATTGACTCATATTCTGCTTTAGTGGTCATCGGCTTGGTGGCTGCTTTTGTGCTTCTGTTCGTCTTTCTCCGCTATAAAAAAACTACTCAATCCGAGATTATTGATATCATCATCTGCGGCTCTTTTGCCGTCGTCTGCGGTTTGATCTTTTCGATTTTATTCCAGAACTTATATGTTTTTATTCAAGACTCAAACTCCTACCAATGGACTTGGGGCATGACATTCTATGGCGGCCTCTTCGGAGGGGTTCTCGGTTACTTGTTAATCTATCGCTTCTTCATCCGCAAACATTCGACTGGGGATGTGAGCAAAGTGCTCATCATCGCCCCCGCTTGCATCACCGTCGCTCACGCGATTGGAAGGATTGGCTGCTTCCTCGAGGGATGCTGCTACGGCTTGGAGACCAGCGAGTGGTATGGCCTGTTTTTCCCTGCTATTGGAAAGAAGGTAATACCCACCCAACTATTCGAATCAGCCTTCCTATTTATTCTCAGTGCCGTCCTCATCTTTTTGGCTTTCAAAAAGAGCTTTAAATACACTTTTATTATCTATCTTATCAGCTACGGAATTTTCCGTTTTCTCATCGAGTTTATCCGCGGCGATGACCGAGGAGCCTTTATGGGTATTTTTTCTCCCAGCCAAATCTGGTCGATGGTGATTGTAGTTTTAGCGATACCCTTATTTTTCATAATGAAAAACTATCTATTTAAAGGCAAAGAAAATGCATAAGCGCAAATTTCTCGATTGGTTAATAATCCTCTTTTTATTTATCTTCGTCAATACCTTCCCCCTGAGGGATTTTATTAAAAATACCTGGGTCTATTTCTTTTCTTACTGCGCTTCAAATATCGCCTTTCTTCTATTTGTCTATTTTTTTAGCAAGAAGAAAAGCACCCTTGAGGTTTATCCCTTCCGCCCAGTGAAGAAAAATCTCTTTTTATTCTTGCCTCTCATTCTTGTATCTGGTTCAAACTTTCTCTATCTTCTTCTTGTTCCTAGCAATATCACCGGCTCTTTAGATTGGACGCTGGCTCTCTACTTAATTCTCACTGTGTTCACAGCCTTGAAAGAGGAGATGATCTTCCGCCTGTTATTAATCCCCAATCTCGACAAAGTGACCTCTCGATTCTGGCGAGTCATCATCAGCGCCGGAATCTTCGCGATTCTCCATATCACAAACTACCTCATCACCTTTGACCCCTCATACTTTATTCAAATTGTCTATACCTTTGGCTTTGGCATCATTCTCGGCTTCATATACGAATATGGGCGGAGCATATCAATGTGCATCATATTCCATTTCCTTTTCAATGCGTTCAACGGGGACCTTTTTGAATCATTAGCTCCAGAAATAACTAACATGCCTATATACTTCATTGCCGATATTGCCATCTCGGTGATAGCGGGCATTTATCTACTGATAATTTATTTGACCATCATCAAAAAAGAAAATCCGCGAGCGGATCTTCCTTTAGTGAAAGTTGATTAGTCAACTTAAATTGATTTTTGAAATGTAAGAGTCTTCTGCGATAGAAGATTTTTTATTCTAGCTCGAAAGCTCCAGTGTAGAGCTGGTAATACATGCCTCTCGTATTGATCAAGTCGCGGTGATTACCTCTTTCGATAATTTCCCCATTGCTGAGGACCATGATAGCTTCGCTATTTTGGATGGTAGATAAGCGGTGTGCAATCACGAAAACCGTGCGCCCTTCCATCAGCTTGTCCATGCCTTGCTGAACGAGCTTTTCGGTGCGAGTATCAATCGAAGAAGTAGCCTCGTCAAGAATCATGACGGGAGCATCTGCTACCGCAGCGCGAGCAATTGAAATCAATTGCCTTTGGCCTTGAGATAGATTTGATCCATCGCCGCTTAACATGGTATTGAAACCATTTGGCAGACGAGTGATGAAATCATAAGCATTGGCGATTTTAGCGGCATTATAGACTTCTTCATCGGTGGCCTCTAATCTTCCGTAGCGGATGTTTTCCATCACTGTTCCAGTAAAAAGATTAGTATCTTGCAAGACGATGCCTAAGGATCGACGCAAATCGGCTTTTTTAATCTTGTTGATATTGATGCCATCATAGCGGATCTTGCCATCGGCGATGTCATAGAAGCGATTGATTAAATTGGTGATGGTGGTCTTTCCCGCCCCAGTGGCTCCGACGAGAGCGATCTTTTGACCAGGTCGAGCATAGACCGAGATATCTTTTAGCACTAACTTGTCCGTGGTATAGCCAAAGTCGACATGATCGAGGATGATATCGCCTTTTAATTCGCGGTATTCCAAACGGCCATCCTTGTGGAGATATTTCCACACGTAATGGTGAGTGTGCTCTTCGGTTTCTTCGAAAGTTCCATCTTCATGCTTGATCACATTGATGAGGTAGACATAGCCGTCATCGACTTCTGGCTTCTCATCCACCAGATCAAAGCAGCGAGAGGCGCCCGCCATGCCCATGACAATAAAGGTCACCTGCTGTGACAAGTTGCCGATATTATTGTTAAACATACGATTTAGCATTAAGAAGCCAACGATGGTGGAACCAAACGCTTCCACATTTAGGTGCATATTGACTAAGCCACTAGTTAAGGTGAGATTATAGAATCCCGGAATGGCGAAGATTAAGAAGCCCACTAAAGCGGTGAGAACATAGCTGAAATTGCCGATGTTGCCATTGATAGGCATGGTGATGTTGCCGGCGATGTTAGCTTCAGTGGAGAAAACACCTAGCTCATCATTTAATTTATCAAAATCTTGCGCGGATTTTTCTTCGTGCGTGAAAACTTTAATTACTTTCAAACCATTGATAGATTCTTCAATGTTGCCTTCGACAACACCGACGGCCTTTTGCTGCTTTATGAAGAACTTGCCAGCTCGCCCGCCGATGATCTTGGTATTTAGCAATACCATGATGGTGCCGATTAAAACGACAGCGGTCATCCAAACGCTGTTGATTAGCATAAGTGTAAAACTGAAAGCAACCGCTAATCCAGTGCGCAGCATTTCAGGAAGAGATTGGGAGATGAATTGGCGGATCGTATCGATGTCGTTCGTGTAGATGGACATCGTATTTCCTCTGGCGTGAGTGTCGAAATACTTGATGGGTAGATCTTGCATGTGATTGAATAATTTCTTGCGGAATTTGTTGAGGAATTCTTGGGTGACAATCGCCATCGAGCGATTCCACCACCAAGTAGCGAAGATTCCGAAGAAATAAACTCCCGCCATCGCGATGAGAAGAATGGGAATGTTAGTGGTAATAGTAAAACTATTTCCCATGACTGAAGCGGTGTAGAAGGTCTTGATATCAAATAGATTAAAAGCTCCCTGATTAACCCTGATAGCATTGGTTAAAATACCGACGATTAGCGAGCTAAAAATGGAAGAGCATAAGTTCGCGATAACGTTGAGAACAATGCAGATAGCACTGATGGTTAATCGGCCAGGATATAGCTTAAATAATTGTTTGAGTAATCGCAGCATCGTGCCCTTCTTAGCGCGACCTCTTTCTTTGATATTGATTGGTGGCATATTACTTATTACCCCCTACTCTATTTTGTGTGTAGTACACTTCTTGATAGATTTTATTGCTGGCAATTAATTGCTCGTGGGTGCCGATCGCGTCGACTTTTCCATCGTTTAAGATGACGATTTGATCAGCATCTTCAATAGAAGAAATGCGCTGTGCGATGACAATTTTTGTCATCTCAGGCAAGTCTTCTTTTAATCCTTTTCGAATCAGGCGATCAGTCTTGGTATCGACCGCGGAAGTGCTGTCATCGAGAATTAATACTTTTGGTTTTTTTAGGATTGCTCTAGCGATGCACAATCTCTGCTTTTGTCCGCCAGAGACATTAGTCCCGCCTTGTTCAATGCGAGAATTTAAACCTTCTGGCATCTGGGAGATGAATTCCTGAGCTTGAGCGATTTCGCATGCTCTTGTCATCTCTTCGATGGTCGCGTTTTGATTGCCCCATCTTAAATTGTCAGCAATTGTCCCCGAGAATAAGACGTTCTTCTGCAGAACCACAGCGACATTATCGCGGAGAGCTTTCAAGTCGTATTGGCGGACATCGCAACCGCCGACATAAACGGAGCCGCTTGAGACGTCGTAAAGGCGTGAGATGAGATTAGCCACACTCGTTTTTCCAGAGCCAGTGGAGCCTAAGATGCCGATGAATTGTCCGGACTTAATGTGAATATCGATATTTTCTAGAGTGTTTTTTTCCGCTTTGCTGGAATATTTAAAATTGACATTATCAAAGTTGATGGACCCATCTTTTACTTCTGTAATTGGATTTTCGGGATTGACAATTGTCGATTTCTCTTCGAGGACTTCTCCGATTCGGCGGACAGCCTCTAAAGACATCGCCAGCATGACTAAAATAGCGGCGATCATCAAAATTGACATCAGTATTTGAATCCCATAAGTCAGCAGGGCGGATAGTTGCCCGATGGAAACTCCATTGAAGATGGGGACATTATTAACTGTATCCCAACCAGCGGTTTTAGAAATTAAATATGAGCAGATGCCCACCACGAGAAGATTGGAAATATGGACTGTGGTATTCATCAAAGGGTTATTTAAGGATATAATTTTTTCAGCTTTTACGAAATCGTAAGTAATATTATCGCTAGCTTTGTTAAACTTCTCTTTTTCATATTCTTCGCGAACAAATGACTTAACCACTCTGATAGCGGAGATGTTTTCTTGAACTGATTCGTTGAGCTTGTCATATCTCTTGAAAACTTTGGTAAAGATTTTCATCGCTCCCCGAATAATGAAATATAAGCCCACCCCTAAGATTGGGATGAGAGAGATAAAGATCCAAGCAACTTGCCCACCAGTGACGAAAGCCATGATGGCGGAGAAAATCATCATCATCGGAGCGCGGAAGACGATGCGTATCATCATTTGAAATGATTGCTGAACACTCTGAATATCAGTTGTCATGCGAGTGACGAGAGAGGAAGTGGAGAAGCGATCGATGTTGGAGAAAGAAAATGATTCGATTTTCCGGAATAAATCGCTTCGCAAGTTTGTGGCTAAGCCCACGGAAGCTTTCGCGCCCGTGCGACCCCCAGATATTCCGAAGATCAATGAGAGAATCGCCATCAATACCATGGTGATGGTCAACCACATCAGGCTGACTTTGAAAGGCAAATTACCGACCTCGTAAAGAGTGGCGAAATCATTGATTCCCCCAGTTTTGACCGAAATGTCGATAAATATCGACATCACGAAAGGTAGGCAGCTCTCAAGAAGCGCTTCACCCACCATGAATAACGGTGTTAAAATCGCATATTTTTTATATTGTCTGACGCTTTTTAAAATCAGCTTAATTTTATTCCACATTTTGTTTGCTACCCTCCAAATTATCAATCATCTGCCTGAGCGATTGCTTCATCTCTTCTTTCTTATCTTCTGAGAATCCTCTTAGCAAGATGTCTCTTGTCTCCTCGTTGGCCTTTTTAAAGCTGGAGATTGTCTTCTCGCCTTTTTCAGTGAGGTTTATCGCATAGTTCTGATTCGAATCACCCTTCTCGATAAAGCCGTTATTTGTCAACCTTTTTACCAGGCCGCTGATAGTTGACTTGCTCAGGCGAAAGTGGTGTTCCAAATCGCTCTGTTTTACTATTTCCTTTAATATATTGGTGTGATAATTAATGAAAAATATCACCCGGCCTTGCTGGCTGGTCAATCCATAGTTTTCCAACCTGGCATTAAAGGATAATTCCAGCTGCTTGTTTAAATACCGGAATAATCCCAATAATTCTGGCTCTCGATTAACGGAGCAACATTTTTCTTTTCTCATATGTGGAATATAGTGTAAAGTTCGCATACGAACTTGTCAATACAGAAAGCGATAAGAAATGAAATTTGCCAAAAATCCCTATATAATTTTAATGTAATTAATAAAAAATCACATTTGGATGAAAAATATCTTGATTCATTGTGGCATAATGAGTAGATTATATACTTCATCACAAAGGAGACATTTATGAAAAAACCATTTAAATTAATTTCCATTCTGGCCCTGATGTCATTCGCGCTCTCAGCGTGTAACTTTAACTTTTTTACGACGATGGTCCAGGAAATTGAACTCGATGAAACTGAATTGAACTTATCGGTAAACGAATTTTATCAACTCACAGCCTATGTTCTTCCTGCTGACGCTAATAATAAAGCAATCGATTGGTCAACCAGCGATGACTGTGTCAGCGTGGATGATGGATTAGTCACCGGCTTAAGCGAAGGCGCTGCGACTGTCACCGCCACCGCGAAAGATGGCAGTGGTGTGACCGCCACCTGCGAAGTCACTGTCACTCAGATTGATGTCACTGGCATCTCTATTCCTGAAACTTTAGATATTTACATCGGACAAAGCAGCCAAATTACCGCGACTATTTCCCCCACAAACGCCTCAAACAAAAATGTCACTTGGTCTTCTAGCAATGAGCTCGTAGCCACTGTTAGCGGCGGAAATGTCAGTGGTCTTGCTGCCGGCAACACTACCATCACTGTGAGAACCGTGGATGGCGACTTTTCTGACGCCTGCACTGTCACGGTCACCGAAGCGCCAGAAGTGCAAAAAGTCTCGCTTCAATCCACCTACTCTACCTATATTAAAAATAACTACTACACGCTTGATAGTTGCCCAACTCTCGGGACTGGAAAGCTTTTAGTCATCCCTGTCTGGTTTTCTGATTCCAGCACTTATATTACCAGCGAGACCAAAAAAGCCAATGTGAGATCTGATTTGCAAAATACTTATTTTGGCACAACTGGCGCCACAGGTTGGCACAGCGTTAAATCCTTCTATGAAACCGAATCCAAAGGCGCTTTGACTTTGGAAGGCACCGTCAGCGAATGGTATTCCGCTGGGCAACTCTCTACCTATTTTTATAGCGAAGAGACCGGTGCTGATAGAACTTCAGCCCTCGTCGAATCAGCCACCAGTTGGTATTTCGACAATAATCCAAGTGAATCACGCAGCGATTACGATCGCGACGATAATGGCTATCTCGATGGCGTAATGCTGATCTATGCCTCTCCAGATTATCGCTCGCTAGATAACAATGAATCAATTGAAGATTCCAATATGTGGGCTTACTGCTATTGGCTACAAAAATCAATCAATAAATCAGTTGCTAATCCCGGCCCCAACGTCTTCTTCTGGGCCTCTTACGATTTCATGTACGACGGCACTTCAGCTTTTCTACGTGCAGGATCTTCCTATGGCGGTGGCGACACATCTTATTCCAATGTTGATGCCCACACTTATATCCATGAGATGGGGCATGTTCTTGGCCTCGACGATTACTATGACTACAGCGGTCAATATGAGCCTGCTGGCGGCTTCTCCATGCAAGACTACAACGTCGGCGGCCACGATCCTTACTCCGTGATGGCTAACGGCTGGGCTCAGCCATACATTCCTAGCTCTAGCTGCACTTTGACAATCAGCGATTTCCAAAGCAGCCACGATCTGATTCTTCTTACTCCTAGCTGGAATTCTTATGACTCACCTTTTGATGAATACTTCTTGCTAGAACTCTATACTCCTACTGGCCTCAATCAATTTGATTCTCTGCATCAATATAGCGGTGCTTATCCAGTTGGCCCAAGTGTGCCCGGCATTCGCTTGTGGCATGTCGACGCTCGATTAACCACCTACTCATTAAGCGGTTGGAGCACGACTTTGACGAGCAACACCAACGCCAGCCGAATCAATACTGCAATGAGCAATACCTATTACTCTAGCGAAGCCGCTGGCTATATTTCACCGCTCGGCGAAAGCTATGCGAATTACAATTTGCTTCAGTTGATTAGAAATAGCATTTCTGCGGGATATACTCCCACCGATAATCTCTCATCTAGCAGCCTCTTCAAAGCTGGCTCTTCCTTCAATATGAGCACCTATGCATCACAATTTGTGAATAGTGGAAAGCTCAATAGCAATGTTAATCTTGGCTGGTCATTCACCGTCGACAGCTGCTCATCCAGCAGCGCGACCATCACCCTTTCAAGAATTTAATTGTTTAAAAAAACTAAAAGGTTCAAGACTATCGCTTTGGACCTTTTTATTTATAAAAAACCTTTCTCCACAAGAGAAAGGCATTTGATCATTAACTAGCAATTAAGCAGAGGGTTGTTCCTCTTTCTTTTTCTTGGAGAATAAGCGGACGACCCACGCGATGATTTTATCGTAGAATTTGTTAGCTAAGAAAATGGTGAGAATTCCACAGGCAGCACCACAGATGATTCCCGCGATGACATCGGTGGGGAAATGAACGCCAAAATACAAGCGAGAGAAGGCGATGATGGTCGCGACGATAATCGCCACGACACCGGTCTTTTTATGATAGTTAAATATGATAGTCGCGCATAAAGCCGAGGAAAAAGAGTGCCCAGACATAAAGGAATACGAATTAGCATCAGGAACTTCGAAAAAACCGAGGAAAGAGGAATCAACTGGGAGCATCCAATGTTGAACACGGCTCAAGAGCTCCGCTCCGGTTGTCCCAATATATAATGGGCGAATTCTATGGACGGCATATTTGATGATGATGTTGTTCCCCAACATCGCAAAAACGATGAGGGCAAAGCCTAAGACGATTCCGGTTTTCCGCCATTTTTTGAAAAAGAGCATCACAATTGCAGCGACGATCCAAATCAAGCCCTTGTCGCAGGAAAGCGAAAAAATATCGAGAATCCAGCTCAGCCAATTGAGCGATGGATTTTCGCTAGCTCTCGTCAGCCACTCTAAAAAATTAAGTTCCCAAGTCATAGTTATCTCCTTGCTGCTTTTTTCGCGAAGCGCGAACTAATTGATAAGATAAGATAGCACAGCCAATCAAAAGCACAATTCCAATGGGAATCTCCAAATAAATTGGAAGAGCTGGGCTGTAGATGTTCGTGATTACATTAGCCCAAGTGAGATAGTAGTCATAGATAATTTGATTGAAGAAAATAACCAAGATGCTGCCAAAGACGAAACCAGTGATGGCAAAATAAGTGCCATTATGATGTTTGCCAATGAAATATTTCATCGCTTTGGACGTGATGATGACACCGATTAAAACACCGACCGCAAAAGCGAAAAGCATCGCTAATAATTTCCAAGTGTTTGAGAAATCTCCAGCGGTGAGTATCTGTCCAATCCATGTGACTGTGCAGTTTAGTAAAGGCTTATAGAAGCCCATAATTAATAATAGCAATGATCCAGAAAGACCGGGGACAGTGAGGGCAACCGCAGCAATGATTCCTTCAGGAATCAAAACGAGAATAAACCACCAAGGCATCTCTAGGAAAACGGCATCAAGATTTAATTGCCCGCCAAAGATAACAGATATCACTCCGAGAAGAACGACAATTAACGCCCCAAAAATTAATAAGACAACATATTTTTTGGTTATCTTAACGCCCCTAATTTCATCGACGACACCAGGAAAGGAGCCAATTAAGAATCCAGCAAAGATACAAATGATGCCAAAGACAAATTGGTCGAGGGCACGATCAAAGAGCCAAACGCATGGAATGACAGCGCATATGATGCCTAAGAGAATAGGCAATAAAATCGTGAAAGATCTCACAAAATGCTTGCGAAAATTGTTGACCGCCCAAATAATCGCTTCATAGACTTTAAAAACAACTGCCACAGCAGATCCACTGACACCAGGAATGGCGGCGCCGACCCCGATTCCCATTCCAGCGAAGAAATTTTTAAACCAATTTTTTGCCTTCATTGTCATCTAGTTTAACAAGAAACGTTATCTTTGTTAAGATACCCATTTGTTTTTAAGTTTGTTATAATAGTCGGCGGGAGTTTAAATGAAACTCATTGTTGGTTTAGGAAATCCGGGGAAGAAATACGAAAAAACTCGTCATAACATGGGCTTTATGACCATTGATCTTTTGAGCGAATTATCAAAGATTGATGTCGATAAAGAAGTTTTCCATGGCCTTTTAGGCCGCGGCAATATTCTAGGAGAAGATGTCTACTTATTTAAGCCGACGACATTCATGAATTTGTCCGGACTAGCGGTAAGCGAACTTGTCAGCTATTTTAAGATTGGCTACGAGGATATTATTATCATCTTTGATGATATGGCCTTGGCTCCTGGACAAATTAGATTGCGAAAAGGCGGTTCCTCTGGTGGGCACAAGGGAATGCAAAACATTATCGATGCCCTGAAAACGGAAGATTTAAAACGCATTCGCATCGGCATCGGAGAGCCAGAGCAAAGCGACACGATTGACTATGTTCTCGGAAAGCCATTAAAAGATGAACAACCTCTTATTGCCGGAGCAATCGAATCATCTGTCGAAGCGATCAAAATGATGATTAAAAAAGGATTTGATTTCGCCATGAATAACTTTAATAGAGGAGACAAAAATTTGATTGGATCTATTTGAAAGATTAAAAAACGCTAAAGCTATACCCCCCTTTCTAGAGAAGAAAGGGCATTTTGTTGTGGATGATTCCATGGGTGTATCCCTATTAATTGCCAGCGCTTTCAAGCAGTCAAACGAACAATATCTAATAATTGTCCCCAATCTTTATCAAGCGCAAAAAATCTATAGTCTCCTCTCTTCTTTTGTCGATTCGAAAGATGTTTTTCTCTTCCCGAGCGATGAATTGATCAGAGCGGAGAACATGGTCCAATCAAAAGAGATGGTGGCTCAAAGACTATATGCCATGAGCAAGATAGTGGAGGGACAAGCTAAAATCATTATCGCTAATGTAGCCTCTGCGACGCGCTATCTTCCGCAACCTCAATTATTTAAAGAGCATATTATCAACTTGGAAGTTGGCCGATCATACGACCTAGTCTCTTTGAAAAAATCCTTAGTCAAAAATGGCTATTCTTTAGTGAATAAGATTGATCAATCCCTTCAATGTGCGGTGAGAGGAGACATCCTCGATATATTTTCAGTGAATAATGATTTGCCAGTCAGAATCGAATTTTATGGCGATGAGATTGAATCGATCCGCTATTTTGACATCGCCACACAAACATCCACAGAAAAAATACAAAAAACCATCATTTTGCCTGCCAGTGATATCATTTTAAGCGATCAAGAATTATTAAAAGGGCCAGATAAATTATTTGATATTCTTCAGAGCGATGAGAAGCATTTGATTCGCGGTGATTTCGAGCAACTTCGCGACAACTTAACTGAAGATATCGACAGGATATTGTCGTGCGAGTTCAATCAGAGAGTCTATAAGTATTATGGACAATTATTGGATAGACCTTATTCCTTGTTTGATTACTGTGGCAAATTCACCAAAATATTCGCCAACAAGGAATCAATCATTCAATCAAATGAATTGCTTTTAAATGAATCGAATAATTATTTGATGGAGCTGTTTGAAAACAGGCAAGCCATCAGCCACTTATCCTTCTATCAAGACATTCAGCGATTAACTTTATTTTCCGGCAGTAATATTATCACTACCTCGGAATTTTATAATCAGCCATCTGATAATTCTTTTGCCCTTCGAAACGTTCCGTTCCAAGCCAGCAAATCAGCGGATGCAATCTCCATCATTCAAAGCTATATCAATGAGGATTTTAAAGTGATTTTGTCCCTATCGAAAAATGAGCATATCAACGCCATTCAAGAGGGATTATCTCAGCTTGGTCTTCGATATGAAATGGTTCACGATTTTGATCTGCCAACCCAAGGAATAGGCATCACGACATTTTATCTCCCTCAGGGGTTTGTGCTTCCCGATGAAAAAATTGTCTATTTGACAAGCACTGAACTCTTTAATGATCGGGTTAAAACCGCTCGTTTCGACAACCGCTTCCGCGAAGCTACCATCTTAAAATCCTATGAAGACCTCGAACCGGGCGATTATGTCGTTCACGAATATCAAGGCATCGGCCAATTTGTTGCGCTGATTAATTTAGAGGTTGATGGGATTCATCGCGACTACCTTAAATTGGCGTATCATGGCGGTGAGTTGCTCTATGTTCCTCTCTCTCAATTTCAACTTGTCAGAAAATATCTAGGAAAAGAAGGCTCTGCTCCAAGGCTTTCTCGCCTGCACAGCAAAGATTGGGAAAATACCAAAAAGAAAATTAAACAGAGAATCAATGATCTAGCTGAGCGTTTGATGAATCTTTATATTGAACGAAGCAAAATCAAAGGATACTCCTTCGCGCAAGATGACGAGTTCCAAGAACAATTTGAAAGATCATTTCCTTATGAGCTGACCCCTGATCAAGAGACAGCGATGCAAGACATTAAAAAAGATATGGAGTCATCCACTCCGATGGATCGGCTGCTTTGCGGCGACGTTGGATATGGAAAAACCGAGCTTGCTTTCCGAGCGGCGTTTAAAGCGATTAACTCCGGCAAGCAGGTGGCTTTGCTATGTCCTACCACGCTGTTAGCGAGACAACATTACGAATTAGCAATGGAGCGATTTTCGAAATTTGACGTGAAAATTGCAGTGTTTTCGCGTTTAATTCCCGAAAAAAAGCAACAAGAATATCTGCAAGGTCTCAAAGATGGAACGATTCATTTTGCTATTGGAACTCATCGGCTTTTATCAAAAGAAATCCTCTTTCAAAACCTTGGGTTGCTCGTTATTGATGAGGAGCAAAGATTTGGCGTGGAACAAAAAGAGCGATTGAAAGAAATCAAAAGCAATGTTGATGTTTTAACTTTGACTGCTACTCCGATTCCTCGCACACTTCAAATATCTTTGCTGGGTGTTCGGCCGATGTCAATCATCAATACTGCCCCTCAATCCCGCATGCCCATTCAAACCTATGTCGCACCCTTTAACATCGACATCGCTAAAGAATTAATCCAAAGAGAATTAGGAAGAAAAGGACAAGTGTTCTACCTTCATAACAATATTTCGACTCTCTATATGTGTGCTAATAGACT
>Ga0116170_10000178_pt1 | contig 64503 bp, 61 predicted proteins | sample AD_JPNHW1_MetaG_FD_89797 | JGI IMG/M metagenome (GOLD analysis project Ga0116170, IMG submission 89797) | Active sludge microbial communities of municipal wastewater-treating anaerobic digesters from Japan - AD_JPNHW1_MetaG | ecosystem: Engineered > Bioreactor > Anaerobic > Digestate | place... | reverse complement strand
TGTCCCCCCGCCGGACCTCAAAGATCTGGGGGGTACCTTCTTGCTCCGCAAGGATCGCCCGGTAATAATTCTTCCAGCTATCGAGAAAGACCCCGTTCTCTTTCAAAAGGACATCCCCCGGCAAAAGACCTTCCCGTGACGCCGGAGACCCTTCCCTTACTTCCGTCACTTTAAAATCCCGGGTCCTGGGATCCCGCCCCACATGGAACCCCAGGTGCGGGGCGTCAGGATTCAAATAAAAAATACTGACCGGAAGCTGGACTTCTTCTTTGTCACGCACGACCGTGAAATTCTTGTGAGCCTCCCCCTGGAGGTTCATAAGAAATCCGAAAAGGTTCCCGGGCGTTACCTCCTGGCCATCGATTTTGTAGAGAATGTCCCCGTTACGAAGGCCTTGTTCATAGGCCAACTGGTGTTCCTCGACCCCGGCGATCACATATTGCGCGATCTTGTCCTCATAATGAAGATCGCAACCGAGGATCACGCTTTTGACTTTGGGATATTTCGTCTGCACAAGCTTTTCGTGGATGCGGTACCCAAGCAGCCCCTCAAAAACGCCGCGGGACTTGTCCGTTTTCCGGCTCAAAACCCTGGACGACAGCCCGCTTTTCCGCTTGAAATAGGCCTTGATGCCGATCACCGTCATGGTGGGATCTTTTTCAACGATCCCGATCTCGAGCGCACAAAAACCCTGGGAGGAAAGCATCGGAGCCTTCGCCCATTCCTTGTATTCTTTTTTATAAAGCGGAAAAGTCGCGGTCTGGATGTAACCGTCTTCTTTTTTAGCAATGGCAACCGGGATCTTTTCGTCCTCAAGCGTGGCGAGCGTGGCGGTCCAGACGTCTTCAAAACTTCCCGGAAGCGGAAAAGCGCGGCCTTCGGACTGGGAGGAAGAAAGCGAAAAACCCGAGAACAGAAAAGACAAAAAAAGCAGGCCGCTGATCGTACGCAGCCTGCTTTTTTTGGAAAAACTCAGTGGCTCCAAAGAATTAGCGACCGACTTTATCGCCCTTCATCGCGACTTCGGGTCCTGTCGGCGCCTTAGCGTAGGCATCCGCTGCGCTCCAGATGTGGTTGAACATCAGTATCCCGATACCAACCCAGATCACAGGATAACCGACCAGCGTTCCAAGCAGGATCGTCGTCACAATACCACCGACCTCGATCAGGACCATCACACCGGTCTTGACCTTCCCTCCCTTGGTTTCCATCTCACCGTTTAGATATTGCCCCCAGCCGGGCAATACGAGTGACGCCGCACCGCGCGTCAGGCTCTTCTCGCCCTTGTCCGCTTCCGCGGCATACGCAACGCCACTCACGGAGACCAGCAGGGTGGTAAGGACCAATAATGTTGAAATCTTCCTGAGCATAACCCCTCCTTGTTAATCGTTTAAAGACATCCCTCTTTATCGGCAAAACCTTATTGGATTTTAGGTCTAAGTTCTGCGGGCGTCAAGACCCGTACGTCCTTGCGGAAGCAGAAAAACGCTACTTTTTCTTCGGGAACAGGCGCTGGACGTTGGGCCGCAGGGTCCAGTCGGCCTGATACCGGGGGTGGACCACATTATACAAACCCTGAACACTCAAACTGACCGGCAATTTTCTGAGCTAAATAAGTTTACCGGCCCCGCATACGACCAGAGATTGTTGTTAAGCGAGCCTGCCGGAAATTTTCCGTGGTTGTAAACAAAAACGCCGCCGCAACGGCCCTATTAAGCGCTTGAAGATGTATCGCGTTCGTCAACCCGAGCATCGAAGTAAACCCGTACTGGTTCCACATCTCGGGAATATCTTCGATCACCGGCGTCGAGGACCCCGCCAGTTTCCGAATCTTCCTTATTCTTTTCATACCGGCTTTTTTTTACGGAATATCGTCCTCAAGGTCTTGTTTTTCCTGGCGGGCCAGTTTTCCCGTCGCTGTCTCCGGAGCCGTCGGCTCGGTCTTGGGTGAAGACACCGCCTTCTGGGCCCGCCGGGCCGCAATCGCCGTTCTCGCGGCACGGATCCCGAAGATCGCATGTGCGGGGAAAACCCCGAATACCAACACCCAAAGAATGAGCCCCAACAACGTTCGCAAAAGAATTTTCATAAACACTCTCCCTTTATTTTAAAAGTGGCTTTTTGACGGCTGTTCCGCAACACGGGTTAGAAGCCGGAACGGCCACTGGTCATATTGATAAGCTCGCACGCCTTTGGGTTGTTGGCGGTCGAAAAAACGCCGACGATCTTGAAACCGTCCGAACTGGTCCCGTACACCGACTCGACGTGAATCCCATTTTGCCCGAGGACCTTGGCGACCTCGGCCAGGGTGCCTGTCTTGTTCTCAAACTCCACGATCAGAACTTCCCGTTCTTCGATCTCGGGGATGAAATAAGCGATACTTTCCTTTGTTTTCTGAAAATCGCCGGTCGAAACAATAAGCCGGAGATGCCCCTTGTCGTCTTCCGTGTGTGCCGTCAGGTGAACGATAAAGATGTTCTTCTGTGCCAACGCAAAGATCGTCCGCCCCAACAATCCCGTTTCATCTTTCGCAACGCAATAAATCTCTTTTCCGATCGTCGCCCGCGCCATGCTTTCCTCCTTTTTCAACTGAACATTATTTCAGCACTCTCTAATAAAAGGACCCGGCATAATCAATCGTGTAGCGCATCAACAACGCCCCAAAGCTCCCGTCACTTAATTCCGGCAGCAGCGTGCGAACACCCGCGGTCGGTACCATCGGGTATTTTCGGTCGCCCATCTGGTCGGTGCGTGCCGTCGGAAAAACGAATTGCGTGCCGGCCGCGGCCGACCCCAAAGGATCAAACTCCCGGATTAATAGAACCTGGGAGAGCGTGTCTCCCAAACCAAACTTGTAAGACCCCTCGGACCCCTGGGCGGTTCTTTTATGGGTGAGAACGGCGGGAAGATCCAGGCGCGTCCCGATCTGCCAATGTTCGTTGATCCGAAAAGGCCGATCGGTGCGAAAAATAAAAGTATCTTTGGAGAATTTCTTGGCAAGAAGCTGGCACGAATAGCAAACGTTGAAGCGGGCAAGCAGGCGGGTGACATCCTGCCCGTTATTGAGTGCTTTTCCCCCGGCCTCCTCCGCGGCAAAAGCATTCGCGGAAAGAATAAGCGCCAAGGCGGTCCATGCGATGCACTTCTTCAGCATAATCCCCCAGAAGGATCTGCTTCATGAAAGGCGCGGTCCGGATCCCGGACCTTATTTGCCGGACGAAAGTCCGAACGTAAAACCTTGCTTCACTTTCGCGATCAACGCGGGAAGCACTTCCCGGTAATCGCGAACCATTCCGAAATCCGCATGACGAAAGATCGCGGCTTGCGGGTCCTGGTTGATCGCAATGATCTTGCCCGACTCTTTCATGCCTGCCAAATGCTGAATGGCCCCCGAGATCGCAACGGCAATATAGAGCTTCGGGCGAATGGTCTTTCCGGTTTGTCCAACCTGGCGCGCGTACGGCGCGTAACCGTTGTCGACGGCGTGACGGCTTGCGCCCCAATCCGCGTTGATCCCTTTTTCCCGGAGCGCTTCGACCAGCTCTTTGATCAACTTGAAGTCATCGTGCTCGCCGGCAGGCCGGCCTCCGGAAATAACGATGTCCGCCACAAAAAGATTGTCCCCACCGCCCGCTTCACGTTTGGTTTCGAGAATTTCAACGATAAAATCCTTGTCCGTCAGCACCGGTTTGAATTCGCTCACGATCCCCTTGCGCCCGATATCGCGCGGCAGGATCTTGAACGTGCCCGCCCGGGCCGTCGCCATTTGAGGACACCAGAAACCGATAATGGTCGCGAGCTTGCTCTCACCGTAGGTCGGGCGGATGGACTCAAGGCACGGATAAAAAATGGATTTTTTCAACCGGTGGGCATATTCGCCGATCTCAAGGCTCGTGCAATCGGCCGTCACGCCCGCTTTCACGCGGCTTCCGAGACGCGGCGCCAGTTCACGGCCCGAGGTCGTGGCGCCGAATAATGCGATCTCAGGACGGTTTTTCTCGATGATCTGAGAAAGAATCGCCGCAGTCGGAAGAATGCTATATTCCTTAAGCCGCGGATCGTCTACGAGCACCACTTCGTCGGCGCCGTGCTCGATCACTTCCTGCGCTGCCCCTTTGACGTTGTGGCCGATGATCACGGCCCGGACTTTGGTCTCAAGCTGATCGGCAAGTCTGCGGGCGGGATTCAGGATTTCCATCGAGGAACGCGCAGGAATTTGCCCGTGCATCTCGATCCAGGTGAGAACGCCACGAGCGCCGCCACGGAAATCCACACGCGGAAAATCCGCAGTCGCTTTTCCGAGAGAGGAAGACTGCTGCGTTCCTCCCTGGGCGGAATGAGCCGCGTGACCGCCGGCGATCTGATCTTTGATCTTCTCGACTTCCGCAACAAGACCGTCCGCGAGATCTTTCCCCTCGTGTCCGGAGATCATGTTCACGGGCGGCCGGTCCTTCAGAATATCCACGACCTTGGCGACAAGCGTCGGCGAACCATTGATGCCGACGATCCCGGAATCGGCGCCGGTTTGATCAAGCGTCCAAACTTCTAGCTTTGTATTCCGCGCGCGGATCGCGCCTTCCAGGGAGGGCCGGCGGGCCGGCGTCGCCGTGGGAGCGATCGAAATAAGGCACGGGATGGGAAGCCGCAGGATCTGATAACCGCCTTCGATAATACGGCGGACCTTAAGATGATCGCCCTGCCATTCAACCTTTTCTACAAACGTCGCTTGAGGGATCCTGAGATTCTCGGCCGTCTGGGAGGGAACATGCGCGGTATCGCCGTCCGTCGTCTGCCGCCCCGAGAAAATAATGTAGGGGTCATTCCCCAGGCCGAGTTTCTTGATCAAAGAAGAAATAGCATAACCGGTAGCGAACGTATCAGAGCCGCCGAGTTTCCGGTCGGAAAGAAGGACCGCTCGATCGTAACCCATCGCAAGCGCCCTTTTCAGAGACTGCTCAAAACTCGGCGGCCCCATCGAGATCACGATCATTTCCGCGTCGGGAACATGCTTGCGGATCTGAAGACCCTGCTCCAAGCCGAACGCGCAATCCGCGTTGATCATGGATTTGGCCTTCGTCCGATCCATAAGACCGTCGGCACCCATGCGCATCTCCGTCGGGAGCGGCACTTGTTTCATTAAGGTGATAATTTTTAGACCCATAAATCCTCAGTCGCGTATGACGCACAACGCGTAACGAGCTTTTTCCGTCTCTCGTTACCCGTCACTCTATTTTACATATTTTCGTATTCCGGTCCGTCACCGCCATACGGGGTAACCCACCGGATGTTGCCGAACGGATCCTTGATATCGCAAGTCTTGCAATGAACGCAATTGGCCGGGTGAAGATGGAGATCCTTTTTCCCGGTCTTCGGATCCGTCACGATCTCATAGACCTCGGCCGGGCAAAAATGTTGGCACGGCCCGCCGTATTTCGGGATACAGATGTCCCGGCAAAGTTTGATGTCCAGGACATGACAGTGGCACGGTTGTTCTTCGTCGTGCTTGGAACCGGAATAAAAAACATCCGTAACCTTATCAAAAGTAAGCTTTTTGTCGAACGCGAGTTCTTTAGCGAACTTCTTCGGGAACGGGTCCTTCACATCCGAAAGTTTCGTGTAGCAAGCCGCATCTTCATGAAGCCTCATCTTGCCGGACGGCGTAATCCCTCGCCCGCCGGTCAGGATCTGCGTCGCAAAATGAAACGCTCCGAAGATCATCCCGTAACCAAACCCCGCGCGGAAATTGCGGACGCGGTTCAGGTTCTTATAGCCGGCGCTTTTCCTGAAAAGCTCTTCGTAGAGGCTAAGGCTTTTTGCGGAAGTATCGTTCTTTTTCAGCGCTTCGAACGCCGCCTGGGCGGCCAACATCCCCGATTCGATCGCAAGATGGACCCCCTTGAGGCTCGGCATGCTAAGGAACCCCGCGGAATCGCCGACGATCATGACGCCGTCCCGGACAAGTTTCGGAAGCGAGAACAGCCCGCCTTCGGGGATCGTTTTCGCGCCGTATTTGAGGATCCTGCCTTTCTCGAGGATCTTCGCGACCATCGGATGTTTCTTGTAGAGCTGAAGCGCCGCGTGCGCGTCGAAGGTGGGATCTTTGTAATCGAGTGCCGCCGCGATCCCGACCGCGACCTGCCGGCTACTCATCCCATAGACGAAACCGCCGCCAAAATGGTTGAACGCGAAAGGATAACCCAGCGTGTGGATCACGCGGCCCGCTTCAAACGTCCCTTCGGGAACATCCCAGAGCTCTTTGACGCCGGTGGAGTAGACTTGGGGATTAAAACCCTGAAGCTCATGCTTGCGAATAAATTCCGTCGAAAGGCTCCCCCGTGAACCTTCGGCCAGAATCGTGATCTTCGCATGGACACGGGTTCCGGACTGGTAATTGTCCATCGGCTTGCCGTGCTTGTCGACGCCGGTATCGATCGTCTTCGCGCCAATGACTTTATCGTTCTCATAGAGAATTTCATCAACGCTGAATCCCGGGTAGACCTGGACGCCTTTCTTTTCGGCAACCTCACCAAGGAACCGGACCAACCGGCCGAGTGACGTGACAAAATTGCCCTTGTTCGCCATAAAAGGCGGCGTGAAAGGCATTTTGATCGCACCCTTTGCCGTCAGGCGATAGAACTCGTCTTTCGTGACCGGCGATTCAAAAGGAAGGTCTTTTTCGGGAATATCGGGAAGGAGCGCTTTCAAGGTCGAAGGATCGACCACAGCGCCGGAAAGATTATGACTGCCGAGCGAGGAACCTTTTTCCAGAAGAAGGATCTTGGGAGACTGCCCTTCGGTCGCGGCAAGATCGGCAAGCCGGATCGCAAAAGCAAGCCCGGCAACCCCGCCGCCGACGACTAAAATGTCCGTTTCAACTGCTTCGTTCTTCGCCATTTAAAAAAGCATCCCGGGAGATCCTTTTGCAGATGATTCCGTAAAATGGAAGGCGTATTGTAGCACAAAGCCGCGGATTTCCAAGAAAGAGAATTACCGAAAATATGAGTGTTTTTCGGGAATATTGGCGGACTTTTCAGGCGGGCTCGCCAAGAAGAAATCCCTGACCGTAACGAACGCCGAGCGCCTTAAGGGTCTCGAGGTCCTCCCGGGTTTCGATCCCCTCGGCAATGATCCGGGCATCCAGGCTCTCCACCACGTGCAGCAGACGGCGCAGGACTTCCTGCTGTCCTTTATCGCGACTGATGTCCTTGACGATCTTCTTGTCGATCTTGATGACATCCGGCTGCAAGAGGATCAAACTTTCGAGACAGCTCCGGCCGAAACCGACATCGTCGATCGCTATACGGATCCCCCGTTTCTTAAATTCGCTGACCATGGCCACCAGATAGGACGGGTCGCCAAGGATCTGCTGTTCGCTGATCTCGACGCAATAGTGCCCGACAAGGTTCTCCGGGGGGAACAACCGATTCAGCTCCTCTTTCTGAAGACCCGAAATCGTAGAAGGAAAGAGATTAATGTGTTTTTCATATTTCGGAGACACCCCGAAAGACGCGGTCATCGACATCTCGAGGCACCGGTGGTCCACCGCCGAAAGAATATTGTTTTCCGCGCTATACCCAAGAAATTCGTCCGGCATCTCAAGCCCCGGGATGTCCGACCGGGAAAGGAATTCGTAGCCGACCGGTTTTTTAGTGAGAAGATCCAGAATAGGCTGCTTCACGGAGCGAAAATGGCTTCCCGACCTGAGCATTTCGGAAACATCTTTTCCGGCCGATGCCAAAGCATCACCAAAACTGACCCGGTTCTTCCCAAGCTGTTTGCTCCTGGCGAGCGCTTCATGGGTCGCTTCGAGAAGTTCCTCGATCGAGAGCATCCGCCGGGTAACGTTCACGACCCCGAAAGACGCCGTCGTCTGGATCGCCTGGCCGCCGCTCGAAACGATCGGCGTCCGGTTGATCGCAAACCGCAACCGTTCCGAAAAATGGACCGCCTCGGCCGGGCGTGTATTGGGAAGGAGAATGATGAACTCGTCCCCCCCAACGCGGGAGACATGATCCATCGCGCGGACCGTCTTTTTGAGGACCTTCGAGACCTCCTGAAGAACAATGTCCCCCGCCGCATGGCCGAACGTATCATTGATCTCCTTGAAATCATCGAGATCCAGCAATATCACCACGAGGTTCGTTCCCTCGCGGCCGGAGATTTGAAGCTCCCGGACAAGCATCCGCTGAAGCCCTCTCCGGTTCAAAAGCTGGGTCAGCGGGTCCAGGATGGAAAGCTTTTCGAGTCGTTCGTTAAGTTCTTCGACTTCTTTTTTCTGATGATGCCGCTCCAGCGCGTATCTCAAAATACGGACAAGCGTATGTTTATCCGCCTTCCCCTTGACGACATAATCCTGCGCCCCCTTGCGAACCACCTCAAGCGCCAAATGCTCGTCATCTGTGCCGCTCAGGATGACATAGGGAATTTCCTTATGTTCCGAGAAAAGGCGGTCAAAAGTTTCAACCCCGCGGCTGTCCGGAAGGCCAAGATCCAAGAGAATCAGATCGAAATGTTTCTGCTGAAGAAATTTGAGAGCTTCGGCAAGAGTCGGGGCATTCTCGATCTGAAACGGAGGATCCTGTTCGGAGCGGAGGCTAAACCTGAGGATATCGCAAAAATCGGCATCGTCTTCAATGAGAAGCAATTTGATCGTGGCGGGAAGAACGTCAATCCGGTTTTCCATAAACGCTCCTTCCGGAAGAAATCCGGAAAAGAACGATTCGTTGATCCTGAAAGCGTCACAGAGCCTACCCGCATTAGTCTACCCCCGGAAAAGGCAGAAAGCAATCCGCCACGGCTATTATTTCATCCTTGAAATTTATTGCCTGACAGCTCTTAAACTTGAAGGAAAAAGCTAGTTTGAAAAGCCGGGAACATGCAGAAGTGTCTATTTGTTGTTTAAAATTAAAAGGAGAGTAAAACTAGAAGGAGTATTTCAGGCCGATGCCCAAAATATTGAGATTCGTCCATTTGCCAATAGCATTCTTGGCCGAGTGACGCAGGTAATAGACCGAACCATAGATCGGCCCCCACCAGTGCATCTTGAACCCGGAAAAGTACCGATCCTCAATGAGTCCGTTTCGCTGAGTCTCGAAAAAAACCTCGTTGGCGGTATAAGGCTGAAACTCCAGCGGCGTCCATTTCCACGGGGCTGTAAGCCCGGTCAGATTCCGGTACCGCATCGCAAATCGCGCGTCCTCCCTGATCCGGAATTCCAGCATGCTACGGTTCTCCAGGAGAAACCCCTTGAACGGCAACTGGGGCGTCAGATAGATGCGCGGCACGGATTCCCAATACCAGATCTCGTCCTTTCCCTTGCTTCGAGAGGCCCGGTTCTCGAGATACTCGGCACCCATGGAAACATATTTGAAAGGCTGATAATTCGCACCGACGTGGGTCTCGGCATAATAAAGGCCGTTATGCTCACGGTACCGGAGCTCTTCGCCTGCGCGGATCTTCCAATGAGCATTCAGTTTCTTTTCAACATCAAACGTATTCCAGATGCCGAACCCTTCATCCTTGGTAGCCATCGCGGCAGCAGACGGCATCCCGAGCAGGTTAATCAGAAAAAGAACAACCCCCAGATAACAAACTACGGAAAAACGTTTCATGAGCCTCCTTAGGGAGAACAGATCAAGTTTCCGCAGATTCTACAATAAAATCCCATTTCCCTTATACCTTTTTTAAGAAAAACCCCTATGGTAGAATCAGAAAAGGAGCCGGTCTGTTATGCTGAACAAAACTGTCCTGTTGATCGAAGACGAAAAGAACATTGTCGAGCTCGTAAAATATAACCTCGAAAAGGAAGGATTCCGCGTCCTGAACGCTTCCCGAGGCAATGCGGGGCTCGACATGGCTCTTAAGGAAAAACCTTCCCTCATCCTCCTGGACCTCATGCTCCCCGAACTCGGCGGTCTTGAAATCTGTAAGATCCTCAAGCAGAACGACAAAAGCCGCGGTATTCCCATCATCATGCTCACGGCCAAAGGAACGGAAGCCGACAAAGTCGTTGGCCTCGAACTCGGCGCGGACGACTACATGACGAAACCTTTCAGCCCGCGCGAACTGGTGGCACGCATCAAAGCTGTACTCCGCCGGGTTCAGGAAAAACCAAAAGCTCTGCTCTTGCGGACCGGTTCCTTGGAGCTTGACATCACGAAACACGAACTGCGGATCAAGAACAAAGCGATAGAAACCACGGCCAAGGAATTCGCACTGCTCCGGACGTTGATGGAATCCAAGGGCAGGGTCCTGAGCCGGGAGACGCTCCTCGAAAAGGTATGGGGCTATGAAAGCTCGATGAACCTTGAAACGCGCACGGTGGATATGCATATCACCCAGATCCGGAAAAAACTTGGAAAAGCCGCCGACCGGATCGTGACGGTCAAGGGCGTCGGCTACCGGTTCGACGAGGCATAAGATGCCGCTTCCTAAATTCGGATTCGCAAAACGTTTTCTTGCCCTTTATGCCGTCGTCTTCGTAAGCGTCCTGCTCGTAACCGACTGGAACCTCTCCCGAACCCTTGAAGAACGAAACTTTGACCAATTACAAAACTCCCTGGTCCGGCAATCGCTCCTCGTCCGTGAACTGAACGCCCCGCGGCTGAAAGAACCCGCGGAACTCCAGGAACAGATTCAAAAGATCGCTCGCGTCAACGAAAGCCGGATCACCGTAATTGACCTTCACGGAAAAGTTCTCGCGGATTCAGAGGAGTCCCCGTCCTTGATCCCGCAAATGGACAACCACGCGACCCGCCCGGAAATCGCTGCCGCCTTGCGGGGAGAAACCGGCACCAGCGTCCGTTACAGCACCACGCTTCAAAAAAAGATGCTCTATGTCGCCCTCCCGATCCTCGATCAAAACACCATCACGGGAGTGGTCCGGACCGCCATGCCGATTGAACTCGTCGATCGGGTGCTCACGACCGCCAGAAAATCTATTCTTCTTTCGACGCTCCTCGGGATCCTCATCATCCTGATCGCCGGCATCCTTTTCTCAAACCGCCTCACAAACCGCATCCGCAGGATCACTTCCGTCGCCGAACGTTTTGCGAAGGAGGATTGGTCCGAAAGAATCCTGATCAACGGCAAGGATGAGCTAAAACTTCTCGCGGACACGATGAACCGCATGGCGGCTACGCTCCGGGCAAGGATCGGCGATCTTGAGGCGGAAAAAAACAAGGTTTCTGCGATCCTTTCCAATATGACGGAGGCCGTGATCGCGATCGATCACCGCAGGCAATTCGCCGCCGCGAACCCGAATGCTGAAAAACTTTTTGGGTTTGAAAGCAAGCGCGCCCAAGGGAAAAGCCTGATCGAGCTCACGCGTCATCCCCGGCTTGAGGAGATCTCCGAGCGCGCGATCCAAGAGAAAAGAACCCTCACCGAGGAAATTCAATTTCCGGTGACAAAAAAAATCCTCCTTCTAAGCGTTGTGCCGCTGGGGGAGCAGACCCGCGACATCGGGATCATCCTTGTCTTCCACGATATCACGGAACTCCGCCGACTCGAAAATGTCCGGAAAGAATTCGTCGCAAATGCCTCGCATGAATTGCGAACCCCCCTTACCTCTCTCCAGGGGTTTATCGAAACCCTTCTGGGCGGAGCCATCACAGACCCTGCCGCAAGCGAACGTTTCCTTAGAATCATGCAGGAAGATGCCGCGCGTCTCGGCCGCCTCGTGGAAGACATGCTTACCCTAAGCGAAATTGAGCAAGGCATCGTTCCTCTCAAAAAAGAGCTCCTGGACCTTTCGGTCGAAGCGGGAGAAGTGCTGGAACGATTCAAACTCCGGGCCCATGAAGGGAAAGTGTCGATCGAAAACTGCTTGCCCCGCGCGGGAACTTTACAAATGAACGGCGACAAGGACAAGATCCGGCAGGTTTTCACGAACCTGATCGACAACGCGATCAAGTTTAACCGGGAGAACGGTAAAGTGATCCTGACCGCTGCACGGGAAGCTCAGGGCATCGTCATCACAATCGAAGACACTGGAACCGGGATTCCGCCCCATGCCCTCCCGCGTATTTTTGAAAGGTTCTTCCGTGTCGACAAGGCCCGCTCCCGGGAGCTCGGCGGCACAGGGCTCGGCCTCGCGATCGTGAAACACATCATGGAAAACCACGGCGGCCGCATCAGCTGCAAGAGCGAACCCGGCAAAGGTTCGTCCTTCTCCGTTCTCTTCCCCGCCTGACGCCAAAGGGGGCAGACCTAATGACTGGGGAATGGTCCCTGTTCCCTTTGTTCTTGATTACGTAGATTCGAAGTGATGACGGACTTCTTTGCCCTGCTTAAGGTAGATCGTATCTTCGGCGATATTGTTGGAAAGATCGGCGATGCGCTCGAGATTGCGTCCGATCATCAGAACATTCAGGGCGCGGCGGATGGATAACGGATCTTTTTCCATAAGCGCGACCATATCCGCAAACAGCCCGTCATTGTAATCGTCGATCTTGTCATCACTTTCGAGCACCTTGCGGGCAAGATCGATATTTTCATTCATGAAACAGTCCAGTGCGTCCCGGACCATCTTTTGCGTGGATTCCGCCATATCCGCCAGCGGGAAGTCCACTTTAAGCGGCGGTTGCCCGATCAGATACTGGCTTTTCTCCGCAATATTCACCGCGTGATCCCCCATCCTCTCCAGGTCCGTGTTGATCTTGAGGATCATCGTAATGAGCCGGAGGTCGCCTGCCATGGGCTGAACGAGCGCCAGAAGCGTGTGCCCCTTCTCATCGATCTCAATCTCAAGCTGGTTAATGACTTTCTCGTTCTCGAAGACCTCCTTCACACGGTCTTCGGAACGCTCGGTCAGCGCCTCGAAAGATTTCTCGATGGCACCTTCCACCAGCAGCCCCATCTGAAATAATTTCTGTTTCAGCGTATTCAGCTCTTCCGCAAAGTGTCTATCCATAGCATCCCTCTTTCTTCGTTAAAAAAGACCGACATCATTAAAAGCAATTATCTCTGCCCCTTTTATCCATAACGTCCGGTGATGTATTCTTCCGTCTGTTTTTCCTTCGGGTTCGTAAAAACCTGCTTGGTCTCTCCGTATTCGACGAGTTTCCCCAGCAACATGAAGCCCGTCCGGTCCGAAGCCCGCGCCGCCTGTTGCATGTTGTGCGTCACGATCAGGATCGTGTAGTTCTTTTTGAGCTCAAACATCAGCTCTTCGATCCGCTGCGTCGCCAGCGGGTCCAATGCCGAGCAAGGCTCGTCCATAAGCACAACCTCCGGTTTTACGGCCATCACACGCGCGATGCAAAGTCGTTGTTGCTGTTCGAGAGAAAGATCCAGCGCCGATTCGTCCAGCTTGTCTTTCAGGGCGTCCCACAACTGCACATCGACCAAGGCCCATTCCACGATCTCCTCAAGCCGCGACCTGTCGTGAAGTCCGTGGGTCCTCGGTCCGTACGCAATATTGTCGAAAATCGAGAGCGGGAACGGGTTCGGCCGCTGGAAGACCATCCCCACCTTCTTGCGAAGCTCGACCCTGTCGGTCCCGGGCTCATAGATGTTCTTGCCGTCGATCAGGACCTCTCCGGTGACCTTCACCCCGTCGATCAGATCATTCATCCGGTTGAGCGTCCTCAGAAGCGTGGACTTGCCGCAGCCGGAGGGACCGATCAAGGCCGTGATCTTTTTTTCTTCGATCTCGAGGCCGACATCGATCAGCGCGTGGAACGTTCCGTAAAAAAGGTTGAGTTTACGCGTTTCTATTTTTTTCATCTTCATTTTTCCGGAAAAAGGGACAGCCCCTATCCGAACCTCCCGGTCAAATAATCATTAGTGCGCTTGTCCCGCGGCGCCGTAAAAATCTTTTGTGCACCGTCGATCTCGACCAGTTCTCCCATCAAAAAAAACGCCACCCGGTCCCCGACACGGGCGGCCTGCTTCACATTGTTGGTCACAAGAATCTGGGTATAACGGGTTTTCAATTCCTGCATGGCTTCTTCGACTTTCGCCGTCGAGATCGGGTCAAGACCGGAACAGGGTTCGTCATAAAGGATCACTTCCGGCTCCACCGCCAAGGTCCTGGCGATACAGAGCCGCTGCTGCTGCCCGCCGGAAAGTTTCATTCCCGACGAATCAAGCCGGTCCTTCACTTCGTCCCACAAGAACGCGGCCTTAAGGCTCCGCTCTACGATCATTTCGAGCTTCTTTTTGTCCTTCGTTCCATGCCGCCGCGGGCCATACGCGACATTGTCAAAGATCGACATCGGGAGCGGAAGCGGAAGCGCGAACACCATGGTCACTTTTTTCCGCACTTCTTCGGCATCCATCTCGCAATTAATGTCCTTGCCGTTCAGTTTGATCGAACCCGTCCTGTGACAGGAAAGGTCCAGATCATTCAACCGGTTCATCGCGCGGAGAAAAGAAGTTTTACCGCTGTTGGCCGGACCGATCACGCCAAGGATCTCTTTGTCTTTTACGGAAAAGCTCACGTGCTTTAGGGCGGGCACGCCCCCGTAATCAATGTTCAGATCTTCAATAATGATCTTGTCTTGCACGGGCTCTACCATTGTTTTTTACTCCGGATATACGCGCGAACGATGATCGCAATGAGGTTAAGCAGAAAAACCATTCCCACTAGCGCGAGCGCGGTCCCGTATTGGAGCGCCGGCTTGACGTTCGGGACCTGCGTCGAAAGCACATAAAGGTGGTAAGGAAGTGCCATGCATTGGTCGAAAACCGACTTGGGAAGTCTCGGGAGATAGAACGCCGCAACCGTAAAAAGAATGGGGGCCGTCTCCCCCGCCGCGCGGCTGATCCCCAGGATCGTCCCGGTCAAAATACCGGGGAGCGCGTTCGGAAGCACTACGCAGCGGATCGTTTCCCATTTGCTCACTCCAAGCGCAAGGCTTGCCTCCCGGAACGAGCGCGGAACCGTTTGGAGCGCCTCTTTGGCCGAAGTAATGACCACCGGAAGGATCATAATGGCAAGCGTAAGCGATCCCGCAAGGATTGAAACGCCGAACTTCAGGAAGATCACAAAAAGGCCCATCCCGAAAAGGCCATAGACGACGGAAGGCACCCCGGCAAGATTCACGATCGCGACTTCGATCATCCGTGTCAGAAAATTCTTCCGCGCATATTCTACCAGGTAGATCGCGGCCAAAAGCCCCAGGGGAAGCGCCACAAGGATCGTTCCTGCAACAAGATAGAGGGTTCCCATGATCGCCGGAAAAATTCCGCCGGCCCGCATGCCCATGCGCGGCATGGCCGTCAGGAACTGCCAGTTGATCGCGGGCAGTCCTTTCTGGATCAGGATGACAAAGATAACGATCACGGGCACGATCACCACCGTCGAGGCGATCCCGAGAAGCGTAAAAGCGATCTTCTGTTTGGCGTGCTGGGAAAGTTTCATTTGCGCCTCCGGTTCTTGTGGAGCGCGGCGTCGGCGACAAGATTGATCGCAAAGGTGATAATGAAAAGGACCAGACCGAGCGCAAACAGCGCGTAATAATGTTCGCTTCCGCGCACCGTTTCCCCCATCTCAGCGGCAATGGTCGCGGTCATCGTGCGGACCGGCGCGAGGATCGTTTGCGGCATGACGGACGCATTGCCCGTGAGCATCATCACCGCCATGGTCTCCCCGATCACACGGCCGATGCCGAGCATGATCGCCGCCACGATCCCGGAAGACGCGGCGGGGATGATCACACGATAGATCGTCTGCCAATGGGTCGCCCCCAGCGCGAGCGACCCTTCCTTATAGGAGCGCGGCACCGAACTGATCGCGTCTTCCATAATGCTCACGATCGTCGGAATCGCCATGAACGCGAGCGCCATCGACCCCGTCAACGCCGTCAACCCGGTCGGCAAATGAAACAGCTGCTTTACCACAGGTCCCAGCATGGTCATACCGATAAAACCGATCACAATGCTTGGGATCGCGGCAAGAAGTTCGACGCCAGCCTTCAGGGTCTCCCGCATCCATTTCGGGGCGATCTCACCGATAAAAACAGCGCAGGCCATTCCGAGCGGCACCGAGATCACCGTTGCACCGATCGTCACGATCAGGGATCCCAGGAAAAGAGGCAGAATGCCGATCCGCGGCGGCTCAGACAGAGGGCTCCACAGAGTTCCAAAAAGGAAGTTCCAGGGACTGGAGAATTTGAAGAGCGCAAGCCCGTCTTTGGCGAGAAAGAAAAAGATCAGAACGACGAAGAGAATGCACGCAAAGCCGTTTAAAAGAATGATCTTCTCTATCATCAATTCTTTAAGTCTTCTCACGGCCTATCGTTCCTCGTCATGGTCAGAACCTTCAAAACTTACAGGGACAGACCCCGTTTCCTCTTGCGAGGTCCGTCCCTATTTTGTGTGAGTTCTTCAAATAAACACTATTCCTTGGGGGGAAGAGGAACAAACCCCATGTCCTCGACGATCTTCTGCCCCTTTTCGCTCATGGCAAAGTCGATGAAAGACTTGATCACGCCCTTCGGCTTGAACCCGGTGTACATATAGAGATAGCGCCAGACCGGGTAGGTCTTATGGGTAGCCGTTTCCTTAGAAGGCTGGACAAAGGGCCCCTCTTTTGACTTGGCAACTGCGATCGTTTTGACCTTCGGCGTCACGTAGCCGAGGCCGTCATAACCGATCGCGCTTGTGCTTTGAGCCGTTTCGTTAATGATCGCTTCGGAGGAAGGCATCATCAGGACCGACGGCGCAAACTCCTCCGGGCCCTTCTCAGCTCCTTTCCTCACCACATGCTCCAGAAAATACATGTGCGTTCCTGAATTCCGTTCGCGTGAAAGGACCAAGATCTTCTCGTTGTTCCCGCCGACCTCGTTCCAATTCGTGATCTTACCGGTAAAAATCCCGGACAGCTGGTCAATCGTCAGTTCCTTGACGGGATTCGCCGGGTTCACGATCACCGCAAGAGCGTCGATCGCCACTTTGAATTCTTCGGGATAGTAACCGGCCTTTTGTGCGTCATCGCTCTCTTTTTTCTTGATCTTGCGGCTTGAGTTCGCGATATCGGTCGTGCCGTTGATCAACGCCGCGATCCCGGTCCCGGACCCTCCGCCGGTCACGGCGATATTGGCATCCTGATGTTCCGTCATGAATTCCTCGGCCCACGCCTGGCTTAAATTTACGATCGTGTCCGATCCTTTGATCTGGATCGAGTTGGCATCCTGCTTCGCATGGGCGGACCCTGCCCACAAAAGCCCGGCCATTATTAAAACTCCGAATATTGCGCTTATCCGCTTCATTTGAATCCTCCTTTGGTACCGGGCCCAGTCTACCCGAACCCGATCCGGGTTGATGTAAAATCCGTGTAAAACCTAGAACTTATAGGTCACATCCACTTGGAACCGGCGCACCGACTGATCCACCTGCATGCCGTTCACCGTGGTATCCCTCACCGTGATCGGCCGCACAAGATAGCATGCGCCGTTCAAGGTCAGATAATCCGTCAGGTTATAGCCCAGCTTGACAACGCTTCCGGACTTGTCGGTACCACCGTAGTTGTACCCGCCGAAGTCGCTGTCATTAAACGCACCGACCACGGAATTCGCGCCGATATACTTGTACTGGTAACTTGTCTGCCAGTCCCCTTTCTTCTGCAATTTACCGAGCGTGAGCCCCATTGACCAGGCATCCGCGCTGCCCTGCATCGAATTATTGGGCGTTGCAAGAGAGAGACCCGACTGGTTGCTCATATTATGGGCAAACTCCGCGAACGGCTTCACCGGGATCCCGTAAGGATAAAAATTAACCTCCTGATAGAAACTCAGGATGTTAAAGTTCCGGGCTGACAGAGTGTTTGCGTCATAACTGGGGTTACCGTTGGCTTGGCTTGCCGTGCTTACGGTCCAATTTCCGGAATTGGCATAATTCTGGAAGTTATAGACCGAAATGGCAGAAAGAGCGTCCACGGGTCGATCCAACCCCGGTACGTAAAAGATCGGGTTTAATCCTGCCTGATATGCGAAAAGATTCGCGTCTTTATTAGAAAAAGTCGCGGAGGAATTCCCCGTTTCCATAAGAACGGATTGCATCAGAAGGCCGTAACTTTTCAAAGTCAAGTTGTCGGTTTTCAAAAGCTGGCCGTCGATCTTTTCATAGATGCCTTCCGGTTTCAGGTCACGGTCCCAGATCATATCGGTCGACCCTTTTTCGAAGGGATTGTTGAACTTGCCTGCCGTAATTTCAAGACCATCAGACCTCAAGCCACCATTGTCCGAAAAACTCATTTTGGACCAATCCGGCGTATACGTCGCATATACCTTCTCGATCCAAATGTTCTTGAAATTGAAATCATTGGTCATGGTCTGATTGGTGGAGATAGGATCGGTGTTATATCCCCCCGAAGTCTTGTCCCCACTGGCCATCGAAAAACCGGCTTTCATCTCATCATTGAATTTCTTTTCGAATCCATACCGCAACCGGACACGAAAGCGGTTCCTGGCATCCTGATAACCGGAAGTCGTCGAACTTGGATTGGCATTGGGATTGCCATGCAAATGGAAAGCTTCATACCTCAACCGAACGTCACCGCTGAACTTGAGATCCTTGAGCCACTTGTCCGCGCCGCCCGTGGCATCGCCGAGCCTCTGTTTGAATTCTGCTTCGCTCATCGGCGGCGTCGGCTGATTTCTTTCAACGCCCCCGGACGCCATTTTAATGTCGGCCTGCCGACTCTTCAGATCCTGGAGCTCCGCATTCTGAGCAGAGACCGTCGCCTGAAGATCGGCCATTTGTTTTTGCAGGCTCTTGATAAGCCCTACCAGATCGGCGTCCTGCGCCATCGCCGGCGCGGCAGAATGAAAAATCAAAAACACAAAACAGATGAGCGTTCCGAATACGACCTTGCGTTTCATATCATTTCCTCCTGTGGTCCGGGTTTTAGAATTCTTTACTTCGAGGAAATGATAGAAGAGACGTGTCAAGTCTGTGTGATGGGAATGTAAAAGGCGTGTAAAAAAAGCGGAGTTCTCCCTGAAAAAATATACCGTCAGGGTCTAAAATGGGAACGGGCGCTGAAAACTACGCGAACCGTCGGGCGACGGAGTAGGCGATCGCTGAGATCACGGCGGAACAAGGGATGGTGAGGATCCAGGCCCAAAGGATTGTCCCGGCTAGGCCCCACTTCACCGCGCTCAACCTCTTGAGGGAACCAATCCCCATAATGGCGCCGGTAATGGTATGCGTTGTACTGACGGGAACGCCCAAAGCGGACGATATGAAAAGACTGGTCGCGGCAGCGCTTTCAGCGCAAAATCCTTCCATCGGACGAAGCTTGGCAACCTTTTGCCCCATCGTCTTCACGATCCGCCACCCCCCGAACATCACACCACACGCAAGAGCTGTCTGACAGGCAATGATAACCCAGAATGGAATATAAAATTTATGGCCGATCAGTCCCGAACTAAAAAGAAGACTTGCAACAATGCCCATGGTTTTCTGCGCATCATTACCGCCGTGTCCAATGCTGTAAAGCGCTGCGGAAACAAGCTGCCCCTTGCGAAAAATATGATCCACCTGCAAAGGGGTAAATTTCCTGAACACCCAATAAACCAAAACCCCGAAGGCAACCCCGAGGATGAGACCGAAGATCGGAGAAATGAAAATAAAAGCAACGGTTTTCAAGATTCCCGCCATCACCAAACTGTTGGGACCGCTTTTAACAAGCGCGGCTCCCACTAACCCTCCGATCAATGCGTGAGACGAACTTGTCGGAAGTCCAAAATACCAGGTAATGAGGTTCCAGGCACAGCCTCCCATCAGCGCGCCGAAAACGACTTGGCTGTCCACAATCGAGATATCCACAATGCCCTTTCCGATCGTCGTCGCAACATGTGTGCCGAAAAAAAGAAAGGCTGTAAAATTAAAGGATGCGGCCCATATGACCGCATATCGCGGTGACAGAACGCGCGTGGAAACCACCGTCGCAATAGCGTTCGCGGAGTCATGAAACCCGTTAAGAAAATCAAACAGAAGCGCGAGACAAACGAGAAAAAGGATCCAGGAAGTCATCACAATCCGCCTAAGCGTGTTTTACAAGAATAGATTCGACCATATGCACAACATCCTCACAAACATCCAGGACCGTTTCCGCATCCTGGTAGATCTCTTTCCATTTGATAACGGCGATCGGATCGTTGGCGTGTTTTTCAAAAAGTTCTCCGAGCATGTCGTCACGCATCTTGTCGCCAAGGTTTTCCAGGCTATTCACTTCGATGCAAGCCTTGACAATGTCTTTCTGATTCTTCATGTTGCGGAGCCCTTTGATGGCTGAAGCGACGCCGCGGACCGACATTTCGATCACTCGGGCGAATTCCGTGAGATTCCTGTCAACGCTCAGGATCTTGTAAACGCGGAGGCGCTTTGTGATGGTATAGAGCATATCGATAATGTCATCGAGCTCCTTGGCGAGAGAGTGGATATCCTCGCGATCAAACGGAGTGATAAAGGTCTTATTGAGCTGATCCATGATCTGGTGCGTCATTTCATCGCCGCGATGTTCGATATCTTTCATCTTCTCGACTTCGCTGTTATCGACCTTAAGATCCGCCACCATTTTGACAAAATGGGTCGCCGCTTCGATCGCGTTATCAGCCTGCTTGTCAAAAAGATCGAAAAAGTTGCACTCCTTGGGAAGCAGGAATTTGAACGCCATGGCACACCCCTCCTTCAGTCTCAATAATTCGTTTGTCGATTCTTGGATGGTTGATAAATGCAAAATCTACTTCAGCCAGTGCGGCCGGAAACAGTCTAGCGGAAAGGGTCGTTTTGTCTATCGGAAAATAACGGCGGACGAGTGCCATATCGCCGTAAAAATTTAAAAAAAAGAGCGGGCTTCCCCATTCCGTATAGGGAAACCCGCTCGAGAATACCGGGTAAAACGAAGGATCAGCCCTTCGCGAGAAGTTCGTTCACCTTGGCCGTGACGGCAAAAGCGTCCGCCACATAAAGCACGTCGGCTTTGCCCTGCGCCCAGCCACAGTTGGCATCGGTATTGACCGCGCGGCGCTCATTGATAAAACGCCAGCCGACCACATGCGGTTCTTCACCGTGGCAACACGTCGCGAGGCCCTTCGGATGCCGGGGCGTAGAACCGGTCTGCCCGACCTGATTCAGGTGACTGATAAAGGAAAGCACGGCTTCCCCTTCAGCGCCAAGGTCCACGAGGGACTTGCTGCTTCCGAGCGATGCCTTGCTGACTTTGAGGAAATCCAGAATGTGTTTTTCGGCATCCTTCGGATGCGTCTGGCCATCGGCCTGTTTCTTGGTCCATCCGGCCCCTGCCACAAAAAGAAGCTCGGCATCGGGACGGATCGTTTGGGCATCCGCGGAAGGAGCCTGAACCCCTGTCATCCGGGTGCGTTTGTCGCTGTCCGTCAGCGTCACCGGAACGGCTTCCACCTTCGCGGAACCTTTGGCACCGGCATACGCAGGACAGATCCCGGAATCCACGAGAAGGATCCACGGACGCGCAACACGGGTCAACGTCGCAACCATCCGCTGACGATAATACCAGCGCTGAATGTCCAACTGGGCGCCGTTTAAAGCAATCCCGCTCACGTGCGTGTCGATCACGCCTTTCATCCGGAACGCGAGGCCCGGCAATGCACGGGCGAACCGGGAGGTGGCAGGTGCGATCACGATCGTTGCGCCAGCCGCTTTCGCAATGGCTTCCGCCGCTTTAACGTCCGTCGCGTAGCGGGACTCATTGAAATCCGCTCCGCTTACGCCGAGAACCTTCGCAGCGCCGCAACCGGCGATCTGGTCCGCAGCGGCCTGAATGTTCCCCCCGACCAATCCCGCCACCAACGTGGAACCGGCGAGGTCCTTGGAAAGTTTCTGGGCCGCTGCCAAGACCTCAAGCGCGATCCTCGGAAGACTTCCGTCCTGCTGGGTATGTGCTAAATAGAGTATCTTTTCCATGGTCTCCCCCGTTAACCTTTGATCCATGCGACGATTTCTTTGGCGATCTCGTCGACGGGCGTGTCTTTGACGATGCGTGTCTGGCGCTGTTGCTTGGGAAGCTCGACCGAAGCGAACTTCATCTTGTCGGTCTTGAGCTGGGCCACGGTCGCCTTTTGGAGCGCCGGCATGATCGCCCGCATATTGGCCATCCCGACCTGGGGATTATTCGGAGGCTCAGGAAGATTTCCGGTCGCCCAACCGATCACGACGGGCGCGCCGGCACAAGTCGACACCTGATACTGCCCGCCTTCGATACGCTCGAGGAGGCGGAAAGAACCGTCCGGCTGGACCTTAAGCTCGTCCACACTAAGGAAGACATCCGAAATGCCGAGCTGCTCGGCGATCATCTGCATCGTGGTCCCGGCATCACGGGAAGCAGACGCGCAACCGCCGAACACGAGGAGCTTGGTCTTATCAAGACCCGGAAGCTTTTCAATGGCTGCCGCAAGCGCCGCCGCCACTTCGCCTGAATCGACGAACCCGCTCGCGGGCCCGTCCACCACCACGAGCTCAAACGGAACTTTCTGGGCAATGATCATCATCAACTGCTGAAGCTTCGCTTTGGGCCCAAGGCTGATCAGCGTAACCTTGCTGCCGGGGTGCTGCTTGGCGAGGTTCGCCGCTTCAAAAAGCGAGTGCCCGGCCCACGGGTCGAGTACCGAAGGCAGCATCATTTCATTCTTTAAGGCAGGACCCGTCGGCCCCTGGACCGGCTCCAGCGTCTGGAGCGGGTCGGGCACAAGACTCCCGCATACCACGATATTAAAAACTGTCGTCATAATTCTCCTCCTTTAAAGATTAATTGAAAATCATACCTGCCCAAACTTTTTATTTCTTTTCCAAAACGGTAGTTTGGACTGCCCCAATTTCAACTCTTCGAAATTGATAGGTGTTGGGGCTGCCCAGGTCGCCGTTCATTAAAAGAAAAAAAAGACCTGGGCGTCATACAACCTCCCCTATGGGGGAAAAAGTTCGTTCGAAGGCGGACATTATAGTGAGCGTCGCTGCTTTCGGCTAGTGCAAAAAAGGTGCCGGCCGGAAAAGTCTACTTTTCGACTTGGGCGATGGCTTTTTCGGGATCAGCGTCAAAACGGAATTTCAAAAACTCGGCGTTTGCCGGAAGCTCCATGGATAATTTCCGGCTCTCGTCTATTTGAACGCGGACCGTTACGATCCGGAAGTCGAGGACATGCCCGCCCGCGGTCCGGTCCTTGCTCAAAAAATGAAAATGATATCCCGGAACGTTGACGCCTTTCATGTAAGGCGGGACCCGAAAACCAACCAACGTTCCCTCCCGATCTTTTATTTCAAAAACCTTTTGCTCCTTGATCGCGTCGGTCAACACCGGAAAGGGCTTTTCCTGCCGGGTAGCGCTACGAACTTTGAGCATCTCAAATTTTCCTTCGATCTTGATCGCATAAAGCAAATTTTCCGAAGACAGCTTCTCATCGAGGAAGCGGATCAGCGACTCCCTGTCGACCTCCTGCGCAAGAGGAAACTCTCCGGTAGCTTTAAAAAAGATCAGTGTCGCAAAAGGACTCGAAGCGTCGTCCTTCAGGGGATACACTTTCCCGTCAGATTTGATCTGATAGAACGCATGATCCAGAGCGATCATCTCGCCATCCAAGGCGTCAAGGGTGCCAAGACCGAAATCACCGTGCTTCTTCAGCTCCCCCACCGTCGTCGTTCCGGTATAACAACCCGCCATCAACGCGTTGATGGGGGCATTTTGAAAAACGGTATCTTGTCTGCACGGCCCATGCGCGCAACCAAGAAGAAACAGAACGATGAAGAGAGAGTATTTTCTTTTCATGGAAGGTGAATGGGAACAGACCCCATTAAGGGAGAAGGATGCCTGTCCCGTTTGTTAGTTGATATTCGAGTGAAGACCGCCAGAACCGGCGCGAAAATTAAATGAGCGCACAAGTTGCGATCCGTAACTTGTATGCGCGAATTTATCCCGAGCACAGTCGAGGGACCTAATTAATGTTAGAATGTAGCCCACCTGAACCCGCCCTAAAATCCACATTCGTGAGGTCGCTTCCCTGCTCACGGGCATACGCGCAGTTCCACAAACAAGCCGCACAATGAATGCATTTTTCGCGGTCAAAAAGAGGAACCCCGCCGTCGGAGTTGGCCGTGATCGCCTGGCCCGAACACATCTCAATACAAATCTTGGTGCGGCATTTCTGGCATTTCCCGGCATCAAGAAAAACCACGTGGTCCGCGTACCCTTCCGCAGCCTGGACCTTCCCGCCCAAAAGAAGCGCGTCCTGGTGAGAAATAAGAAGCTTGCCGTCATACGGGATCTTCGGCCAGCCCGCGGCATCCATCAACGCATCGTGCATCGAGGTGTTCGTTTCATTCGCCTCCTTGCGCGCCTTCTCGATCGTTTCCGGCGAGATCTTTCCCTTATAATAAGTCTCAAGAGAAGGAATGCGTTCGTAAACCGGCTTCAGTTTCGCGGGGATATTCAAAAGTCCGTTCGTGAAACCCGCCATCCCCATACCCATCATACCGAGCACAAAATTGTGGCTGAACCCATCGCGGGCTTTCTTGGCGATCCGGTTATCTTTTTCAACCCAGCTTGAACGCCGGATCTTCAGATACGTCGCTTCGAGATTTTCCTTCGTAAAACCTTTCTTTTCTTTCAGAAGCTGGATCATCCCTTCGGCGAGCTGAACGCCCGTCGTCCAAGCTTCATCCACGCCTGAACCCTTGAGCATGTTCGTACTGCCGGAGCCTTCGCCGATACGGGCAAAACCGTCGCCAACAATGAACGGCTCGCCGCGCATCCCGGCCTCCTGAAGGCTTTTTCCGCCCCAAGACTTCAGCGTCGCGCCCTGCAAATGTTTCCAAAGTTTCGGATGCTGCATCCAGTGCTGAAAATAGCGATACGCGGTTCGCATCGGATTGTCCAACCAGGACGGGATAAAAATGCCGAGGGAAGCGATCCGATTGGGATAAACGTAAAGAAAACCGAAGATCTCCGGTTCGGGATAACCGAACGTATGGAGGACCGTTCCCGGCTGAAGCGTCGTATTCTCGGGAAGCTCGACCACCGCCTTCATGCCGAGCGCCCACTCCCGCTGATGATTCCCTTCCGGAAGCCCGAGCTTCCTATCCAGATTCTGCCCGACCGGTCCGTAAGGTCCGTCACCTATCACGGTAAATTCCGCGTGGATATCCATGCCGGGCATATAAGCGCCCGTGGGTTTTCCGGACTTCTCGACGCCCTGGTCCGCAAGCCTGACACCCGCGACACGGTTTGAATCGAACAAAGGTTCTTTCACGGGCATGCCGGGCCAGATCTGCGCAAGACCGGAACCCATCAGATTGGATCCGAGCCACTGGGTGAATTGTCCCATCGACAACACCCAACCCCCGTGTTTGGCCATAAAAGGCGGAATAAAAGGAAGCTGGAAGGCCTGATCTTTATACCAGGGAAGGATAAAACCGAACGTGCGGAACAACCCGTCGACGATCTTGAGAATCAGACCCCGGCGGCTTGCGCCCACCGGATCGAGAAGGTAATAAGCCTCCTCGTGCTTCACCGGATGCGCCATCGGAACCTGGGAAAGTTCTTCGGCCGTAAACGCCTGCTTGATGCCTTTCGCTTCCGTCACGATCCCCGAAACACCGAAACCGATATCATCCGCGCGCTCATAGCAAATCACCTGCAGCGGCATCCCCGGCATGACCTTGCTCTGGAAATGCTCGGCGGCAGGGTCTTTCTGCATCTCGCGGGTAAGCGTGGTCAGAAATCCTGCGGTCGCAGGCCCGAACCCCACACAAACGACATCGACATCCATCTTCTGACGGTCCGTTGTCATCTTATCACCCAATGATGAGGGCCACGGGACACGGGCCACGGGCCACGGAATTCGTGGTGCGTGGTACGTGGTACGTGGACCGGTTTTTAAAGAGGATAGTCCAACGCTTCCGGGATCATCAACTGCGCCACGGCTTCCGCGGCACGATCTTTGGAAAAACGCAGACCCGCAAAGCACGCCTCGGTCTTCGCGCGAAGTTCCGCGAACGCCTTAAGTTCCGGATTCGCCGTCGGGCAGCAACCCGGGGCCTGATACCCGTAAACCAGATCGGTGCAGATCTTCCCGACCTCGCCGGCCGTCCGCGCGGACTGAACACCGCTCAGGTCGGAATAGAAATTGACCACCCCGGGCAGCCCTTCGGCCAACGTCGGATTTTCGGGACCTTTCTTTTCGAGTTCCAACGTATCAAGGATCAGTTGGCGCGCGCCGAGGATCCACGCGAGCGCGTCCGCCATCGGGAACATCACGCCCTGGCGCTGACCGCCATAAAGCGTCTTACCGTTGGCATCCTTGTGGTTCTGCAAATATTCGAGCGACCAAAGCCAGGTCTCCATCGCTCCCGCAAGCGCGCAAGCGCCCATTTCCGGTTTACGCTTCGCGATCTCGCGGAGGTCCTTGATCCAGTTCTTGAACTGCGCGAGAAAAATATCATTTTCCATCGTGCGGCTCATCTGGAGACGCTGGACGCATTCCGGTCCTTCATACGTCGCCTCAAGCTGGGCATCCGACCATTTCTGCGTAAGAAACCCCGGGCAATCCTCCGTAATCCCGTAACCGCCCATCAAGCTCACGGCTTCGCGCATCATGGTCGCGCCGTAGCCGGTGTTCCAGAGCTTCCCGGCCGGACAATACACATCCGCCAGAGACTCCTTGACGAGATACTGGACGAGAAGATCGGCCTCAAGTTCCGACACGCGCTTCGCGTCACGCTGAGCCTCCGGTTTTCTCATCAGCTCGACATATTCGAGCGCTTTCTTGCGTGGTTCCGCGAAAGCCTTCATCTGCGCACGGGGCCCTTTGATGCCCTGGGCAGTAAAAAGCTTGTCTTTCTCGTGTTCGAGAACGTCAAAGGCATCGAACAACCGCGCGCCTTCGAACCCGAGCGCGGCGCCCGCTTCACCGGTCGCCCACACATCGACGAGACGATGGCACGGATCCTCTTTCTGCTGGATGCCGCGGTCATAACGGGGCGTCCCCTGCGTAGCCGATTCGCCGCCGCGGAAACGCGTGCGCTGATAACGGATCACCGGCTCGATCGCGGAAAGAAGCTTCGCGGTCGTCATGATGCCGACGGTGACGCGCGTGCGGCGGAACACGGCCTCGATAACTTCGCTGTTGTTGAAATTCGGAACAATGACGCCGTCTTTCACCGTGTACCCGCCGATGATGCGGCTCGCCGGGACCTTGAGGCTGAAGATCGGGTCATGCGTGCTGGAAAGCTGATGCACGAGTTTGAGGGTCGGAGCACCGCGATCATAAAGGCCCTGGTCCCCTTCTTCGAGAATGATCATACAGCTGGATTTGATGCGCGGGTCATCGGTATCCACCGATGCCGTCACAAAATTCGCGTAGCCCATGTTGGTGATGAAACGGCCGCGCTTTTCGACCTGGAGAACCGGCTCTTTGCCTTCTTTCCATTCCGCGATACGGATCTTCCCCGAAAGCATCCCGGCATCGACGCCGACATAGGGAAGCGGTTCCGTGAGCGCGAACGAACCGCGGAGCATTTTCCGGTTCTCACCCGGCTTCGGAGGCACGCAACCGCTCATATATCTCATTTTCTGTTCAGGGGTGCCTTTTTCGTGGATCGGTTCGAGCGCAAGGTTGTTGGCAAGGCTCGCGGTCGCAGCGCCGGCATCGACCCAGCACAGTTCGAACGCGATCATCGCGAGCACGAGATTCTTCGGCCCGACGATGTAGCCGCCATGCTCGGGCTCCATGAACGCCGCCGTAATCCCGGCCGCATCAAAGGACTCCAGCATGGCCTGCTTTTCCTTGGTCCATTCGTGGGTATGGCGCTGTTTATCCGCCACCATACGGGCCACAACGCTCCGCGCCACCGCACGGGTCGACTGGATCACCATCTGAAGATCGTACCGGTCGGAGAAACGCCACATGATCTGGCGAACGTCATCCCCGGGAAGCGTGCTCATCAAGGCTCTTTTTTCGGCATTGGCGGTGCTCATGACATTGATTCCTTTCGATTGATGTTTACTATGAGATCAAACCCGACTGGGGGGCTATAGAACTCCTGCCCATAGGAAATGCGAGCGCGTTATCTTATTCACAGAAAGCATACGAGGCAAGGAAAAATTACCTGCCTAGCCTGTTTCAGGACCGAAAACCCCGGCTGCACAGGATCAAACGGGCGTGCCGAGAAGTTTTTTCAGTTTATCGGAAGAAAGATCAAGCTCATCCATCAACTGATGCAAATGGATCTCTTCGCTCCGGATCACCTGCGGGATCGCATGCGGACTCCCCCTCCAGGATTTGAAAAGCGCGAACAGATCATCCTGGGCTTCGCGCTTGTCCAGGAACACCTCGATCTTTTTGGCGAGACGGACGATCGAAAGAAGTTTCTGGATCACTTCGGGATCCAGCTTCGCGATAAATTCCTTGATCCCTTTGGAGAGTTCGGCGCTCAGGTACTGCGCGATCGGCTCTTTCCGGAGAGGGACATCCAACGCTTTGGCCGAATCCATCAACCGATAGATCGAAAGCGTCCGTTTGCTCTGGAACCCTTTGCTGCCCCACTCGTGGATCGCATCCAGCATCCGCTTGCTCAGCGTATGCTCGGCCGCGTAACGGAACTCCACGGGGATCGGCACATTGATCGACCGGTAGATCTCGTTCATCCGGAGGTTTTCTTCGTAGATATTCTCGTAGAAACGGCTAACCTTCTCGATCGTCTCGTGCGTGAGGATACTGATGATCTTCGCGCGATCCCCCAGGCGGAGGTCCTTCAGGGCGTAATAGGCCTCGCCAAAGCAGGCATCGATCTTCTTGGAGAGGTCGAGGATCGGAAGCTGGTAGAGCCCCTCAAAAAGTTCTTTTTCAAGTCTCTCGAACTCTTCTTCGTTGGTATAGGGCATCACGGAGCAACGAAAATCGTAGAACCCGATCTGGATCACCACAAAGACCAGGGTCTGTTCCTCGAGCGTGGTCTGGGAAACGACCCTCACGCGGCCGAAATTCATCGTCACCGTTCCGAAAAATTCCTTGCGCTGATGCAGCACATGGAGGTCGAAATTAAAGATCCGGACCATGTCGGTCTTCGGGTCCGGCGTATAAAAATTCTCAAAGATAGAACCGATCGCGTAATAGCTTACGATATGCCGGAGCGACGCCATCGCGGGCCGCACCAGCTTTTCGTAAACCCCCTGCCCGTCCCTGAAAAATTCGATGTTGCTTTTGGCGAGCGACAGGTGTTCGAGAAAACTTTTCTCGTGATCGATCCCGCTCACCTCATGCGCGAGCTGCAACGCCCGGGCCGCGTACTGGAGGATCTGGATGGTTTCAAGCCCGGAAAGCTCCGAAAAGAACCAGCCGCAACTCGTGTACATCAGCATGAGATAACGCTGCATTTCCATAAGTTTGAGGCACTGCGTGATCTCACGCGCGGAAAGCTGGCGGACGGCCTGGCGCTCAAAGAATTCCCGAATGGTCTGCGGAGTCCTCTGGAGGATCACGTGAATATAATCGTCGCGAGCGACCCAAACGTCCCGGAGGTATTTTCCGCCTTCCTTCTCGTAGATCTGCGTTAGTTCATCCCGCAACCAATCGAGCGCCCAACGAAGGGGCTTGCGCCAATGCTGGGTCCAATTCCCCGGTCCGTCGCCACGGCAACCGCAGTGGTCCTTCCACCGCATGACACCGTGCGCGCAGCTCCAAGAAGTCCCTTCATTATTATCGCCCTCGATCAGCCTCACTTCATGCCGCGGCGGATTCTCTTCGAGGAACTCCGCATAATTGACGATGCGATACCCGCGGCGAGGGATCTCGATATAAGTCAAGTACCCGAGCACGCGATCGCCGTACGCCTTGTGATGACCGTAGGTCTCGCCGTCAGTCGCGATATGGATCAGCTGCGGCCGGTCCCATTCCAGGATCGCGCTTTCCAGCCGTCGCATGAAAAGTTTCGCGTCGAACAAAAGATTATCAAACCCCACGGCCTTGGAGATCGGACCGTCATAAAAAAAGATATCGATGAAAAGCGAGGGATTGTTCTTTAAAAAATACCGGTAGGGCTGCCTGGGATCGATACGACCGCCGCTCACATCCTGCCACTCACCGCCTTCGAGCGGACGGACGGCTCGAACCTGATGAGGGGAAAGAATGATGTACTTGATCTTCTCCGCGACAAGGACTTCGAGCGTTTCTTCATTGCAGGCGGTCTCGGGGAGCCAGATGCTCTCGGGCATACGGCCGTAACGATGACGGAAATCGTCGATCCCCCAACGGACCTGGGTTTTCTTGTCCCGGAGATTCGCGAGCGGCATGATCATGTGGTTGTAGACCTGCGCGATCGCATTGCCGTGACCGCGGTGGGCCTCGCAACTCAACCGATCGGCCAGCAGAATACTCTGGTAGGTGTCGGGATGTTTCGTCTCGAGCCAGGAAAGAAGCGTCGGCCCGAAATTAAAACTCGAACGCTCGAAATTATTGGCGATATCGGCGATCCTGCCCCTGGCGTCAAGGGCACGGGCGCGGGAATTGGGGAGATAACATTCGTAGTGGATACGCTCATTCCAGTCGTGGAACGGTGCCGCGCTGTCCTGCTGTTCGATCTCTTCGATCCAGGGATTCTCACGCGGCGGCTGGTAAAAATGTCCGTGAAGGCAAATGCAAACTTCCTTCGCCATAAATTCTCCCGCTTATTAAAAAGCGCCGGTCAGGCGGGCCAGGAAGCCGCGATCTGCGCGACCTCCGCCAGCATCTTCTTGCGCTCCGCGTCCGTAACGGTCGGCACTGACCCGAAATATTTGTGCCCGATCATTTCCATGCCGCAGAACTTGAACGTCTCATTGTCAATGATCTGCTCCATGCTCTTGATCCCGCCGGAGGATTCGGCGACCGCAAGCGGCGCGCCCATCGTACTGAAGCAAAAGACCTTTTTCCCCGGCAAAAGTCCGACCGGCCCGGTGGCCGTGTAATCGTACGCGAATCCTTTAATGAGAACCCGGTCAAAATAGCCGCAGGCGGCCGCAGGAAGTCTCCCCCACCAGACCGGATAGATAAAAACAAGAACATCCGCCCACCGCACATGTTCCTGTTCGATCGCAATATCGGCCGGAGTCTTTCCGGCAAGGAATGTTTCGAAATCCGAAGCGCTGAGCACCGGATCGAAACGAAGGGCGTAGAGGTCGCGGACACGAACGGTCTGGTTCTTTTTTTTCAGTGTTTCAACGACAGTTTCACGGATGGCGTGGTTGAAACTTTTGGGATTCGGATGGGTGTAAACGATCAAATAATTCATGAATATAACCTCCGGTCAATGTGCCGCTAATATATCATAATCCCGGGAGAACGGAGCGGGCTAATTTCAGAAAGGACTTCCTTGGACTATCCGCGGCGGGCCCTGCATCATCCGGTCAAAGGCGTTCGGGATTTCTCAAAAACCACGAAACCGTATCTTTCAATCCTCTGGCAAAAGAAACCGACGGCCTGTACCCGAGCAAACGGCGCGCCTTCGTGATATCCGCAAAGGTCCTGCGGACATCCCCCGGCCGCTTCGCTCCGTAACGGATGCGGATCTTCTTAAGCCCCAGGATCTTCTGAAGCCCTCTGAGACAATCAATGATCCGGATCTCCGTGTGCGTTCCGATGTTGAACGACTCTCCGGAAATACCCGGTTTTTTCATCGCAAGGAGATTGGCTGCCACCACATCGGCGACATGGACAAAATCGCGCGATTGTTTGCCGTCCCAGTGAACCTCGGCAGGGACCCCCTCAAGCAGGCATTTCAGAAAGATCGGGATCACGTTCGCGTACCGCGATTTGGGGTTCTGGCGGGGACCGTAAACGTTGAAATACCGGAGCGAAACCGTTTCAAGGCCATAGGCCTTGGAGAAAACCTGACAATAATATTCGCCCATGAGCTTCGACGCGCCATAAGGCGATTCCGGTTTGTAAGGATCCTCTTCGCGCGTCGGGAATTTGAGCGTTTCGCCAAAAACCGCGGACGAAGACGTAAAAATGACCCGCTTCACCCCGGCGTCCCGGCTTTCCAAAAGAAGCCGGAAGATCCCGGTCACATTCACATCATGGGTTTCGACGGGTTGATCCACCGACTGTGCGACCGCGGCAATCGCCGCCATGTGAAAAACATACGAAACTCCCGTCACGGCCCGCCGGAGGGTCTTCTCATCACGGAGATCGCCCCGGACCAGTTCGATCCGGGAACGGCAATGCTTCAGATTGGCTGCCTTGCCGGTTGAAAAGTTGTCCAACACACGCACCCGGCAACCACGGGCCAAAAGCCCGTCTACAAGATTGGACCCGATGAACCCGGCGCCACCGGTCACAAGACAAAGCGTTTTTTTTCCGGACATAAAAAGCGGTTCTCCTCTCACGGATTAAACGGCGGGATCTTTCTCCCCGGCCGTTGATGAAAAAAGGCACATCTTCTGGACACGAAGACCCTTCAAAAAAAGAACGGCGGCCCACTTGGAGTCCACGGCGCCGCCATTGCGGATCTCCGCCGAACTTTTACCGGACTCTTTTTTGAAACGGAGGACCTTCTTCTCAACCTGATCGCTCAAGGGAGACGCCGTCAAATAATCGTACGCCGTCGCCATCACAACCGATTTTTCTTTTTCCACAAGAAGGCCTTCCGACGCCACCTCGACCCTGAGAGCCGGAGAATCTTCGGCCACGGAATCCGCCGCGATCTGGGTTTCGTGAAGGATCTTGTCGGCGGGGATCTCGGTCGTGGCAGCGGTCGCCGCATCCAGGACCGCCTCAAGGCCTTGGGCGGCCTTGAGCTTTTCAAGATAAAAACGCATATAGGTCTGTTCGCGGGGCGTGTAGTAAGGGTTATTCAAAAAAGCAACCGTCTTTTCTTTCGAAAAACCGAGGTCCATGAGCGCTTTCTGGTTCATCTGAAAAAGGTCCGCCCGATCGCTGTCATTGACAAGCTCGTCGGCCGCATTGTTGATGTTGCTGACCGTAATCACCGCGGAAGCGATCAGCCCGGCGGGCACAAAAAAAGTCGCGACCGCGACGATGCCTCGTCCCCCCATACGCGCCTTGGCCATCGAATTCAACCGTTCCTGGAGTTTTTCGTTGCGGGTATAGACGTCGATCCCGAATTTTTTCGCGAGGTCGCGCTTCGTTGAACCGAGAAGCCCCTCGCTCGCGCTGGTTTTCTCGCCTTCTTCTTTCTTGCGAAAAGCTCCCCCGATCTTACCTCCCAATTTACCGATCCCTTTTCCGATCCCGGAAACGGAATCTACCGGATGGATGGCCAGGTTCTTCAACCCGGTCCCGGTGTCCTTCAGAGAATCCACCGCGCCCGCCGCAACCCCATCGCCGGTGCCCTCATTATTTTTCATCTGCACAAGCACATCGATCTCATGAAGACATTTCCGGAGCGCCGCCAGACCGTGAACCGTATAAACTCCATCGGGAGATGAGAGCGAAAAAACAAGAAACCCCGGGGCCGCGGGCTCGTCTTTAACGCTCACGATCGACGCATAGGGAGACTGGCCCGCCGGATAAAACCCTTTGGGAAGACGAAGGTCCTGCATCGTCACTTCGCCAAAAACCGCCCCCTGCACCAGAAAAACAAAACTCAACGCAAGCGTTCCGATCTTTTTCATCGTGCTCTCCTTAAGCTTTTTTCGCCAGAATGGAGGATTTAAAAATGACTCCCGCTTCAAGCCTTTCCAGAATTCTCCTGCCGGAGGATCTCAATAAAAACATCCACGATCCCGGGATTGAACTGAACACCGCGGTTCTTTTGCAATTCTTCAAGCGCGGCATCCTGAGTCAGGGCGGGACGGTAAGCCCTCGTCGAGGTCATCGCGTCATAAGCATCCGCCACCGAAAGGATTTGCGCAAAAACATTGATCTGGTCTCCGGCCAAATGATCCGGATACCCTTGCCCGTCGTAACGTTCATGATGACCGCGAACGATGGCAAGCATTTCCTGGCTCAAAAGCACCGGCCTCAAAATATCTTCTCCCAGCGCCGGATGGTTCCTCAGAAGTTCCCATTCCACGTCCGTAAGCCGCTCCGTCTTTTTCAGGATCTCCTCGTGGATCCCGAGCTTCCCGATATCATGAAGGACCGCCGTTTGTTTCAACATTTCAACCGTCTCCGTCGGGAAACCGATTTTCATCGCGATCTGTCCCGCATATTCCGCAACCCGTTCCGAATGACCGCGCGTGTAAGGGTCGCGGGCTTCAACGATCCGCACAAGCGACTGAATGATCCCGTAAAAATAATCCCGATTCTTCTGCCGGGTCTCCCGGAGGTCCTGCGTCATCCGATTGAAAGAATGGGCAAGGTCGGCGATCTCGTCGTTCCCGCAAAGTTCCACCGGATGTTCAAGGTCCCCGCGGCTGACTCGCCGGATCCCTTCCCCGAGCGCGGCAACCGAACGTGTGATCCTGAACGAGATCCACATTCCGAACAGAAATGAAAAAATAGCACCGATCAGGAAAACAACCACCGCCCTCTCATGAAAGGCTTTCTGAACGACGAGGATATCGGAGGCCATGAGGTCGATCCCGAGGATCGCGACCGCATTCCCCTTTTCATCACGGATAGGGGCGTACCCCGAAAGCATGCTTCCCCATTCATCCGTTCCGACCTCTTTTTCAGCGAAAGGAACACTAAAGGCCTGCGGCATATTCGGGAAATGCACGGTACTGTAACGATCGCCGGGGTAAGCGGAAAGGCCTTCATTCCTTCTCAGATACGGATCGGGATCCACCACAAACTGGAGAACGTCGGGACGCTCAGTCCGCGCCATCACATAAATATAACCGATCGAAGGGTTCTCTTCTTTGATCCGCCGTAAGATCCCGTAGATTTTTTGGAACGCGGGTGTTTCGATCCCCGCGCGATTTAACGGGATAGCCTTGATCGCCTCGGCATCGAGACTCAGGGCCACGGACGAGGCAAGGATCGTAAGTCTGTTGCGCAGTTGCTCAAACTGAGAATCCAAAGCGACCTGGCGCAGAATGAGGTCGCTCGCAAACGCCATGAAAAACATTCCGAAAACAAGCACCAAGGTCACCTTGGCGCGAAAGCTGTTCAAAAAAGATCTTTTTTCCGTCATCGCAGAACCTGAAGTTGAGATAAAGATGGCGACCCGGCTATTTTACACTGGAAACCGTTCCGGTCAAAACATCCGTAAAAAGAAAAAGCCAGGTCAACGCGACCTGGCTTTTCCGAACCAGAACTTCCGGTTCTTATCATCATTAGGCGGGCTTTTTTTCCGTTTCTGCCGCCGCAGCGTCAACTTTCTTCCCGTCCTCCATATCTTTCATCATCGGGCACATCTTGCCGCCCATCGGCGCGGGCATTTTGACCTCAACTTCTTTTACTAGGTCCAGATTCGCGTCATATTTCATGAGCTTATTGCCCGCCAGCACGATCACACCGCCATCATTCGATGCGACCATCGAGGTCTTTCTCATCATCGACATCATGCCGGGGTACCCCATCTCTTTCCCCGGTTTCATGGAAGATTTCTCTTTCATCATTCCCCGCATATCCTGCGGGGATGTTTCTTCAGCGAACGCGGGGATTGGGACCAAAAACGACAGCACGACCAAAATCAAGAGAGCCTTTTTCATTGTCTGCCTCCGTGGTAGTGGAACGGTTCGTCAACTAGGCTTTCCCGGCGGACCCGAGCACCTTTTCGTTCTTGTGTTTGTACATAGTGATCAACGCGTCGCGGGCGGGACCGAGATATTTGCGCGGATCGAATTCCGCAGGCTTATCCTTAAAAAGCTTCCGGACCGCGGCCGTCATCCAAAGCCGTCCGTCGGAATCGATATTGACCTTGCAAACCGCCGAGGTCGCGGCCTTGCGAAGCTGCTCTTCCGGAATACCGATGGTATCCTTCATGGCACCGCCGTTCTCATTGATGATCTTGACCGCTTCCACGGGCACCGAAGAAGAGCCGTGAAGCACGATCGGAAATCCGGGGATCCGTTTCTCGATCTCTTCGAGGATATCAAACCTCAGCGGGGGCGGGACCAGAACACCGTCGGCGTTCCGCGTGCACTGTTCAGGCTTGAACTTGTTCGCACCGTGCGAAGTTCCAATCGAGATCGCGAGCGAATCAACGCCGGTCTTTTTCACGAAGTCCTGGACCTCTTCCGGCTGCGTGTAGTGAGAATGCTCGGAGCTCACTTCATCCTCGATCCCGGCCAAAACACCGAGCTCGCCTTCCACGGTCACGTCATGTTTATGGGCGAATTCCACGACCTGCTTGGTCAACGCCACATTCTTTTCGTAAGGATGGTGAGAACCGTCGATCATCACGGAGGAAAAACCTGACTCGATGCAGGATTTCGCGAGCTCGAAAGTATCCCCATGATCCAGATGGAGCGCCATCGGAACGGGTTTCAGGTTCTTGGATTTGGCATAAACCTTCATCATCTCGACCGCGCCTTTGCCCATGTACTGGAGCAGCGTCTGGTCGGCGTACTTGCGTGCCCCGCTCGAGACCTGGAGGATCACCGGCGACTGCGTTTCCACGCAGGCGATCACGATGGCCTGGATCTGTTCCATGTTGTTGAAGTTGTAGGCCGGGATGGCATACTTGCCCGCCATCGCCTTTTTGAACATTTCGCGCGTGTTAACGAACCCGAGCTCTTTATACGAAACCATTTTTTTCTCCTTGTTGTGAGCTATCGCTTGTGATTAATAATTTTCGATCCAAATCTCAAAATTCCCCTGCGGATGGTCGCAAACAGGGCAACGTTCCGGAGCCTTCGACGCTTCGACCACATAACCGCATTCAAGGCATTTCCAGAAAACCTTCCCGTCTTTGACGAAAAGCTTGTGATGCTCAAGCGCGTTGTGGAGCTTGCTGTAACGCTCCTGGTGACGCTTCTCGACCATCGCAACCAGTTTGAAGGTCTTTGCGACCTCCGAGAAACCTTCCTGATCCGCCACCGCGGCAAACGCGGGATAAAGATCGGACCATTCTTCCTTTTCCCCGTTCGCGGCGTACTGAAGGTTCTTGAGCGTGTCCGCAAAAGCGACGGGATACCCTGCGTGGATCTCCTGGACGTTCTCGTTCATCCCGTGGTTCAGAAGATGCTTGAAGAAAAGCTTGGCGTGTTCTTTCTCGTTATCCGCAGTCTCAAGAAAAACGTTCGAGATCTGACGATACCCTTCTTTGGCCGCCACGGAAGAATAATAGGTGTAACGCATACGGGCCTGGGACTCGCCGGCGAATGCCTTCATAAGATTTTCAGCAGTCTTGCTTCCCTTAAACTGTGTCATGTGTGTGTCTCCTGTGTCCGGTAGTTGAAGACCAAAAAGCGGGGCCAAACAGGGCGTCATTATACCATTGCCCCGCGGAGGGTAAACAGAAATGAAGAGGGACAGCCCCCGTTATTTTCCGGGAGCTGTCCCCTTACTGCACGTTCAGGTTGTGCAGATCCTTCCGGTTACTGCGGGCCGGGACCTTCTTCCAGGCCTCCCTCAGGACCGCCTTCGGGGCCTTCTTCGTGATGCTTCCCCCATTTCCCCTTTTTGCTTTCCATGTGCTTCTTGCGAAGCTCTTCCATCTTGGTGAACTGTTCGGGCGTTAAAACCGTTTTCATCGCCAGAATCCCGTCCACATGGGACTGGAACATCTTACTCTTCAGGGTGCTGATGTCCGCAACGAGATCCTTGACCTTCGTCGCATCAGATTGAGGCTTTGCGATCTCAGCGTGAAGTTCCTGCATTTTCGCTTTCAGCTGATCCCGCACACCTTGATTGGTCTCTCGACCGGCCTGACGTAATTCATCAAGCTTTTGCTTCTGTTCCGCCGTAAGGTTGAGCTCCTTGAAAAAAGCTTCCTTCCCCTTCCCGTGTTGTCCCTTTTCGTCCATCATGCCCGGCTCACGGTCATCTCCGGGTCCCGTTTCATTGGCCCAGCCGCAAACCCCCGCCGCACTCAAGAGCATGACAGTGATCACTGCGATCTTCATTTTCCTGTCCATCTTCAAATCCCCCTTTTTGGTTTTTCACTTCTGGCTACTTCGACACTCCCGCCTTCTTAAAAGTTCCCGCTTTTTTTATCCGATTCCCTCGAGGATCTCGTCATACCCCGAAAGATCTCCGTTCAAAAGCTCCGTATCACCGTTCCCGAGCGCGACAAGAAATGACACCTGGTCCCCGATATAATTCGAAACATTCTCCGTTGACGTTATCCTGGACGGCAACCTCACAAGGACCACTAACGCGAGAACGATCGCCGTCACGAAGGCCGCGCGAAACACCGGCATCGGAACTTTTAAGGGTGAAAGCAGGTCCGTCAGCTTTTCAAACCACCCTTCGCGAGGCTCTCTTTGCTGCCCGATCTTCTCGCGGATCCTCTGCCACACCACGGGATCGGGCTGCAGGGTTGTGCGGCCGAGCGACGCAAGGGAAACCCTGCGGGCCGTTTCAAGCAGTTCCCGGCAACCGGCGCATTCCTTCAGATGCGCATCAATCCTGAGCGCTTCCTGAGGATCGGCCTCATGGTCCATATAATCTGTAATGAGCTTTTCCCGGATCTTTTTACAATCCATGATTTTTCACCTCTTTCCGTCTGTCCAAGTCTTGATTTTGTCCCTAACGACTTGAACCGACCCTCTCAAGCCTTCCTTTTTCAATAGAACCCTGGGCCTGTCCCAAAAGCATTAAGGCCTCCCGGGCCCTTTTAAGTCTCGAGCGAACCGTATTGATATTGATCCCGAGACTTTGCGCGATCGCCTGATAATCCAGTCCGTCGATCTCGCGAAGAACCAGACAGGCGCGCTGGTCGGGGTTCAATTGATCCAGCAAAACTTTGAGCTGCCGCTGCATATCTTCCTCTTCGATATTCCGCGTCACCGTTGCCGTGACCGTAATACCTGCGGGAACCGGTTCATCGTACTCGACCTCGCGGCCCGAAACACGGTTCCTTTTTTTGACGGCGTTAAGCGCCGTATTGACCGCGACACGGTAAAGCCAGGTCTTAAAAGACGATTCGAATTTGAAAGAGCAGAGTTCCTTATGAAGCTTGAGAAAAACATCCTGTGTGACTTCCTCGGCATCGTGCTTTCGGCCGGTGATCCGGTAAGCCAAAGCATAGACGAACCCCGAAGCCTTTTGATAGACCTCCCGGAACGCGACCATGTCCCCCGCTCCCGCCCTGACAATCAGTTCTTTCTCGATCTCCTGCATCGTGGAGCCCTCTGACCTTCGCCTGCTTTGACACCCATCCCCGGATTAAAGTTCCCTATTTCGCCGTAAAAACAGACATGGCCCGGAGAAAACCTCCGGGCCATGTCCCTCAAAACCCACCGCGTTAAAACTTTTCCGTTAAAATCCGAGCTTCTTTTTCATATCTCCGGCGGCTTTTTGGGCTTGCTTGGCCGCCTTTTCCGCTTCTCGTTTGGTGCAAGCGGCCATACGATCCGCCTTCCGCTTGACGAGGATCTGGTCTTTTTCCATATCCTTCTTTCCGAGCGTCGCGAGCCAGTCTCCGGCATCATCGATCGAACTGTTCTTCGTACAATCCACCGCCGCATAAGCAGCCTGCCCGGCGATCCCGCCCAACATGATCGCTAAAACCAACAACGCAAAAATAAATTTCTTCATGGTCAAACCCCCTTGTTGGATTTTTTAAAACTCCGGAGAACGGATTTATTATAGAGAGAATCCGCCGGAGAAACCAGAGGAATCAGATCTGGAACGACCCGGCAACCTGCTGGTAAAGAACGATGATGTTTTTCACCGCATTGACCACCGCCGCTCCCAGAAAATAAGTCAGCCCAAAAATGATCGCGGTAATGATCCACTTCTTGAGAACGCTATAGCGGGGATTAAACCATACAAGCGGCAAGGCAAGCGGTCCGACGGTCAGAAAACAAAGAACGAGAAAACCGGGCTTGCCATACCAAGGCGTTTTGGGCTGGGCGTCCGGTATCGCAAGGAATTCGCCGCAGAAACGGCATTTGACGGCCTCCTCCTGGATCTCTTCGGCGCAAAACGGACATTTTTTCATCAGGACCTCTTCAGAAACCTTTTAAGCCTGGAAAATAAACGCCCCCAGGAAAAACCTTCGCGGAGGACCTCCCCGCAAAAAATACAGGTTCCGCTGTTTCGTGGCGTCTCCCGTTTGCAAGAGGCACAAACCCAGGATCCGGTCTCACGATCTTCCGCTTCCCACTTCTTGCGAAGCTTCTCGGGCGGGACCTCCTCCCCGACCTCCCACTCTTTCGGCTCTTCGTCACCCTGGAACATGTGATCGGCCCTCCCGGAACAAGCTCCCGGCCAAAAAGAAAAAAACCGGGCAGTTAAAGGCCCGGTTTTTTTCTAAAAATCACGCGAAACATCGCAAACTATTTCTGGAGCTGATACGTCGGCACAAGCTTGCGGATCTTGGCGACCACCTGCCCGCGATCGCTCTCGGACGTGGCTGCTTTAAGACGCGCGGCAAGCTTCCGAAGTTTCACGTGCCGCTTGCGCTTCTGCCGGATCTCCGACCGGCGTCTCCGTTTTCTTCCTGCTAATGACATAGTGCTGTCCTTTCGTTACTGTCTGCGTTTGCGTGCATTATATCCAGAACCCCCCGGCAAGCAAGCTTCCTCAAGCCTTGAGCTTGGGAAGATCCCCGGTCAGATACCGGATCGCATAATGGGCCACGGCAAGGCCGAACGCTCCGGTGACCGTGGGAAGGCTCCCGAGCTTCCGTCGCTGGCGGCCGCGGGGATACACCTCTTCCTCGTTCGAAAGATTCAGCGTACTAAGCCGCGCCTTGATCTCCGGCGGAACCGGCGCGTCGGAGTAAACACAGAAGATCCCCTTCCGGATCCCCCGCCGGCGAAGCCAGGAGCGGATGACCCTTGCGAGCGGACAGCCCGTCGTTTTGAAAAGATCCCCGGCCTTGATCCCGAAAATGTCCGTCCGGAGCGCCGCTCCCATCGAGGAAATGACCGGGATCTTTTTCCTGTGGCAGAATTCCAGGATCTGCGTTTTCGGATTCACCGAATCCACGGCATCGATCACCAGATCGGGAGTCCCGGAGAGAAGCTCCTCCATCGTTTCTTCGGCCGCAAACCCGTGGACCGCCTCGACGTTGCAATGCGGGTTGATCTGCGCGATGCGCTCTTTCGCCGCCTCGGCCTTGAGCTTCCCGAGATTCGGCTCGATCGCGAGGATGTGGCGGTTAAAGTTGGTCTCCTTGATCGCGTCAAAATCCACCAGCCGCAAGCGCCCGATGCCGCTCCGCGCGAGGGCTTCGGTCGCGTAGCTCCCGACCGCGCCGATCCCGATCACCACGACAAAAGATTTTTTGAGCCGTTCGACTTTTTCCTTGCCGATCAAAAGCTCAATGCAAAAAAGACGTCCCATTGTCCCACACCGTTTTCTGTAAAATTTCGACGCCGGTCTCCCGCGCCTCCGCAACGATCGCATACGTCTCATGAAGACACCGGAAATACTTTGCCGCATCGGCATCTTCGCCGATCTTTCCCGGCTCCGTATAGGGAAAATCCGTTTCGAGCAGTAACCGGTCGTCCGGAACCCGCCGGACCAATTCGAGGACCCGATCGCTCTTGTCCCGTAAAATCTTCCATGAAAACGAAATAAAAGCGCCGAGATCGAGGAACTCGCGAAGCACTCCCGCGGAACCGTTGAATGAATGGACCATGCACCGAAGACCGGCGGGCTTCTGCGCACGCAAAGCCGTCAAAAGTTCTCCCCATGCCCGTGCGCAATGCACCGCCACCGGCCGCGACAATCGCCCCGCCATCGCAAGCTGCGCCCGAAAGACCTGTTTTTGCCGTTCAAAACTTTCCGCCGCACGCGCCCGGTCGAGCCCGACCTCGCCGATCCCCGCCCCGGGATGGATTTCAAGCATCTTTTCGAGTTGCACTTCCCAACCCTCGGCCACCTGCCCGCCGTTCCACGGATGAACGCCAAAGAACGGTACGATCCGTTCATCCCGGTAAGCGATCGCTTCCACACGCGGCCAATCCTCCGGACGGATCCCGTTACAGAGAAATCTTCCGATCCCGGCCGAGGGGGCCGGGTCCAGGATGCCCGCGAGCACACGCTCGTCCTTGATGTCTTGAAAATGAAGATGCGCGTCGATCAGCATGGAGGAATTATAAAGTGGCAACGTTCACGACGCAAAGAAAAAGGCCGGAGCCTAGGGCTCCGGCCTTTACTTGAAACAGTTTTTTCAGGACTCAAAAAGACTGAGGGAGGAAAAGTCGGTATCGGTGGTCAGATTGATGCCGAGCTTTCTCAATCCCTTTTCGTCGCCCGAGGTGGGAATGTGGGTCATGTGAGCTTCTGTTCCGCGGAGCTCCTTTAGCTTTTCCATCGCCACTTGCGCCGTCGGATTGCTGGCGGCACAAATGCTCAACGCGATCAGGATCTCCTCAAGATCGAGGCTCACGGCCCGGGAGTTGAACACGGTCCGGCGAAGGTTTCCGATCGACTCGATGATATTCGGCGCGAGCAAATGGATCTGGTCCGGGATGCCCGCCAGCTTTTTGACCGCGTTCAGCACAAGACTGGAGGCCGCATGCATCAGTGCGGAATTCTTTCCCGTGATGATGGAACCGTCCGCGAGCTCGATCGCCGCGCCGCAAAAGATCCCCTTGTTCCCTTCGCCTTTGTGCATCGCCTCCTGGGCGGCACGCCGCGCCGGGTCGACCACGCGCCGGTCCTCGGGCTTGGCCTCGAGATTTTTCATCAGAAGTTCCGCGCGCTCCACCGCTTCCTTTTCCACAAACCCGAGCCGGTATTCGCACGCGTAGCGGAAATAGCGCGATATCACTTCCTGGACAGCCGCTTTTTTCACCACATCGTCGTGCGTGATCGCAAAACCCGCGCGGTTCACCCCCATATCCGTCGGAGATTTGTAAACGCCCTCGTCGCCCATGATCTTTTTGAGGATCCTCCGGATCACGGGGAACACTTCGATGTCGCGGTTGTAGTTCACCGTTGTTTTACCGAAGGCTTCGAGGTGGAACGAATCGACCATGTTGACATCGCCAAGGTCCGCCGTGGCAGATTCGTAAGCGACGTTCACCGGATGGTTCAGCGGCAGATTCCAGATCGGGAAAGTCTCAAACTTGGCGTACCCGCTGCTCAAGCCGAGCTTGTGATCATGGTAAAGCTGGGAAAGACACGTCGCGAGCTTGCCGCTGCCGGGGCCGGGTGCCGTCACGACGACGAGAGGTTTTTTCGTCTCGATATATTCGTTCGCACCGTAACCCTCGTCGCTTACGATCGTCTCGACGTCGGTCGGATAACCTTTTGTGAAGCGATGGGTGTAAACACGGATACCGCGACGCTCGAGCTTGTTCTTGAAGATCTTCGCGGCGGGCTGATCGGCAAAGCGCGTGATCACGACACCTGCCACGTCCAGATCCCAACTGCGCAGATCGTCGATCAGCTTGAACGCATCGGCATCATAGGTGATCCCAAAATCCGCGCGGACCTTCCGGCGTTCGATGTCGCCCGAATGGATACAAAGGATGATGTCGGCCTGGTCCTTGAGCTTGTGGAGAAGGCGCATCTTGACGTTGGGGTCGAACCCCGGAAGAACCCGCGCGGCGTGGTAATCAAAGAGGAGCTTGCCGCCGAATTCGAGGTAAAGTTTGTCGCTGAACTTTTTGACGCGTTTCAGAATTTCCGCGCTTTGTTCTTTCAGATATTTTTCGTTATCAAAACCGATCTTCTTACCGCCCCATCCGTCTTTCTTTTTCGCAACAGACTCCGCACTGTCCATGACCACCCCTTCCACTTTTCACCTCCCCTGATGAAAACTTTTTACCGGTAGCACGCTGCGTCATTCTAATACAGAAAAATAAAAAAGCCATCCGGACTTCGCGGAAAAGTCTCCCCCAGCGGGGGCAGGTTTGCACCTTGGGAAGATTTTCAGGAAGACCGGCGAAGGAAAAACGGCTTCAGGCTTTCTTTTCTTGGGGAACGTAACTCTGGCGCTCGAATTTCGCGAAGATCTCGTACGCGCACGGCACCACAAAAAGCGTCAGGATCGTGGAGACCGTCACGCCGCCCACCACCGAAACCGCCATCGGCACCATGGTCTCAGAGCCGGCGCCGAATGCGATCGCCGCAGGCACGGCCGCCGCGATCGTCGAGATCGAGGTCATCAGGATCGGCCGGAGACGGATCGGGCACGCGTCAAGAAGCGCGCCGCGAACCTCCATCCCCTGCCGGCGCCGTTCGTTGGTGAAATCCACCAGAAGGATCGAGTTCTTTTTCACGGTCCCCATCAACAGGATCAGGCCGATCATGCTGTAGAGGTTGATCGAGTTGCGGCTGATCCAGAGCGCGACAAATGCCCCCGTCACGCTGAACGGCAACGCAAGCAACACGGTGAACGGATGGATGAAACTGTTGAACTGCGTCGCCAGGACCATATACGCCACAAAGATCCCGAGGATCAACGCGAACCAAAGGCTTCCGAAAGATTCCTTGAACGCCTGCGCGCCGCCGGAAAAAACGATGTGGTAGTGATCGGGCAACACGTTCTTCGCGATCTTCTGGACCTTGTCGAGCGCTTCCTGCTGGGAATACCCCGGCGCGGGGTTCGCGTAAATACTGATCGCGCGTTCCCGGTTCTTGCGTGTGATCGAGAAAAGCGACGGCTTCGTTTCCGCCGTCACAACATCAAGAAGCGGGACCACCTCGCCGTACTGGTTGCGAACCCACATTTTCTGAAGGTCTTTCGGGCTCGACCGGTCCTTTTCGGTCAGACGCACGCGGATATCGTACCGCTTGCCATTACTCGTGAACTTGCCGATGCGCACGCCCCCGACCATCGCGTTGATCGTATTCGCGATCGAAAGAATGCTGACGCCGCGGTCCGCCGCCTTTTGCCGGTCGGGATGGATCTGAAGCTCGGGCATCCCCAAAAGATAATCGGTATCGATATCAGTCATCATTTTGGAAGCTTTCATCTCATCCATGATCTTTCCGCTGAGCTCCCCGAGTTTCTCCCAGTCGGGACCGCGGACCGTGAACTCGACCGGGAAACCGCGCTGCGCCGTGAACCCGGTCTGCGAAAGGTCCTGGATGACCGCACGGTCGACGCCGGACAGCGTGTTGAACTTTTTACGGAGGATCTGCATAAATTCCTGCTGGGTTTCGCGACGGCCGTTCACCCTGGGCCTTTCGCCCCGGGGTTTCATCGTGACAAGAATAAAACCCTGGTTGACCATCCCGCCCCCGCCCCCGCCTCCGATCCCGCTAAAAACAGTCGCCACTTCGGGACATTGCATGAGGAACGCTTCTGCCTCCTTAAAAACCTTGTCGGTCTCTTCCATCGAAGAACCGAGAGGCAACATGATCTGGACCCGGAACCGGCTCTGGTCCTGCGACGGAACGAACTCTTTTTTCAAAAAGAACGTGAGCAGAATCGACGCAACGAAGATCATCCCGGCGGCAACAAGCACCTTTTTGCGGTGCCCGAGACAGTACACGAGCGACGTCTTGTACCACGCCGTCAGCCGCGTCATCAGAGAATCCATCCCCTTGCCGAGACGCGTCGTGTGACCGACATCAAGGAACTGCGAGCAGCGCATCGGCGCGATCGTGAGCGCTTCCAGAAGCGAGAACATCACCGCGACCGAGATCGCAACGCCGAACTGAAAAAAGAAACGGCCGATGACGCCCTGCATGAAGATCACGGGCACGAAGATGGCGAGGATCGCGATCGAGGTCGCAAGCGCCGCGAACGTGATCTCGCGCGCCCCAACCACCGCAGCCTCCACGCGGCCGAGCCCTTTCTCCTGATACCGCGAAATGTTCTCGAGCACCATGATCGCGTCGTCCACCACGATCCCGATCACCAGCGACAATCCGAGCATGGTAAAAGTATTGATCGTAAATCCCATAAAATAGATGACAAGGAACGCTCCCATCAGCGCCGTCGGGATCGCGAGCAGGACGTTGATGGTCGCGCTCCAGGAACCGAGGAAGAGAAAACAGACCAGTGACGTCAGGATGATCGCGAGTACGAGGTTCCGCTCCAGCTCGTCGACCGATTCGCGGATGAATTGCGTGCTGTCGAAGACAATCTTGAGTTCCATGCCGGACGGAAGGAGCGGCTCGAGTTCTTTTATCCGTTTTTTCACCGCGTCCGCGACCGCCATGGCGTTCGTTCCGCGCTGTTTCACGATCCCCATCCCGATCGCGCGCTTCCCCCAATCCCGCGAGATGCGGCGGATATCGGCAAGTCCGTCCTCGACGCTGCCGACATCGCCAATCCGCATACTCTTCCAGATCGGACCGCCACGGACACGCTGCGGAATGATGATGCTCTCAAATTGTTGCGGCGTCGCGGCCTCACCGTAGACCCGGACGTTGATCTCCTGACGGCCGGTGTCGATATAACCGGCCGGAAGGTCCGTGTGCTGCGCCCCGATCGCGTTCAAGACGTCCTCGACCGTCAGCTCCGCCGCCTGCATCTTCTGCGCGTCCAGCCAGACGCGAAGATTCGGATCCACGAACCCGCCCAGCCGGACCTCCCCGACGCCGGCGACGGTCGTAAACTGGTCCTTCAACGTTTCGCTGATGTAGTGCGTGAGGTCCTTGATGGACCGGTCGCCGGAAAGCGAGATCCAGATGATCGGCTGGTCCTCGGGATTGGTCTTCGTAACGACGGGCGGGTCGATGTCACGCGGAAGATTGCGCTGCGCCTGCGCGATCTTCGTCTGCACTTCCTGGAGCGCGGCGTCGATCGAACGGTTCAAATTGAATTCAATGGTGATCTGGGAAGAACCCTGCCGCGAGGTCGAGGTGACCTCCTTGATGCCTTCGATGCTCATGACGGCGTCTTCAACGATGTCCGTCACTTCCGTCTCCATCACTTCCGGCGCCGCACCTTCCCACGTGATCGAAACGTTCACGACCGGATAATCAACGTCCGGGAGCTGGCCGACACCGAGCTGCACGAACCCGATCCAGCCGAAGACAATGATCCCGATCATCAGCATCCAGGCGAAAACGGGATTCTTGATCGAGATATCCGAAAGCGTCATGAAGGAATGTTATCAGCTGACCGGAGGAAAAGGAACGGCTTTTTAAAAAACAAACCGGACGGGTTTTATATATTGACGCAAACGCCGCATGCGAATATCCTGATGGAATCGTAACCGCCGGGATGATGAAATGCCACAGGATCGCAATGAATTAAAACTTTTATTCCACGAGCTTGAAGATCCTTACAAGCAGCTCCGGCTCGCCTTTTTCCTGATCAGCGTCATTCCGATCCTTGCCCTTCTCTATATTCTCTGCGACAAGGTTCTCTCTGCCGGAAAATCCCTTTCGGACCTGGCTCCCATCCTTTTCTTCGCTTGCCTGATCATCGTCCTCGGCTATATTGCCGGCTACCGTGTCATCCGGAATATCCTGAACAAGATCCTGTCCTACGCGGCCAAGGCAAAGCGTGCCGACGAACTCAAATCGGCCTTCGCGCTGTCCCTCGCGCACGACCTCAAAAGCCCGCTGGCCGTGATCAAGGCAAGCCTTTCCAATCTGAAGGCGGGATTCCTCGGCGCACTGACCCCCCAGCAGGTCGAAACGGTCGACATTTGTAACGGGGTCACCGACCGGATGGATACCATCCTCATGGGGCTCATCAACAACTACAAGATAGAAGCCCACATGGCCGAGGTCACGATGTCCGATTTCGACCTCCGGGAACTCATCAAGGAACAGGGCCGCGAATTTGAAGTGATCGCCGGCGCCAAACACATCACCCTATCGGTCCTGCTGCCCAAACGTTCCCTGCCGTTCCGGGGTGACAAGACCATGATCCTCCGCGCCATCAATAACCTCGTAAGCAACGCCATCAAATATACGCCGCCCGGAGGCTCCGTCATGGTGAACGCGCACGCCGCGGAGGATCTCGCAAAGATCGAAGTCCTGAACACCGGAGCCCCGATTCCCGACGACCGCCTCGAACGGATCTTCGACAAGTTTGAGCGCCTAGACCGCTCCGTGGAAGGCGAAGGGCTTGGACTCGCGATCGCCAAAGACATCGTGGAACTTCACAAGGGAAAGATCTGGGCCACAAGCGGGATTGGTAAACCGAACTGTTTTACGATATTATTGGCTTTGGCAAAGGAGTGATGCTTTGAGCAAACCTAAAATCCTGATCGTTGATGATGAACAAAGCTTTATCCTGGCACTGGCGACCTTTTTGATCGGTCACGGCTATCAGGTCCTCACCGCTTATGACGCGACTTACGCCATGCGGTGGGCCAACAAGGAAGAGGTCGATCTCGTGGTCCTGGACCTTGGCCTCCCGGCCGGGGGAGGGTTGTTCGTACTCGAAAACCTCCGGAGGCTTCCGAAGACCATCGCCCTCCCGGTCATCATCTCGACCGCCGATGTCACCGAAGGGATCAAGGACAAGGTCATGAAGATGGGCGCAAGCGATTTCATCCCCAAACCCTACAACCTCGAAAAGCTCCTCGAAAAGATCCAGCGCTTCGTCCCGGCAAAATAAGAAAACTCTTTTTTCGCGCGGCGGAACCTACCGGACCCATGAAAATATTCGGCATTGGCCTCAATAAGACCGGAACCAAAACCCTTGCCCGCTGCCTGAGGACTCTGGGATACCGTCACACCAGCGGCTCCGAAGTGCATCTCGAGGAGGTGGTCGCTCACGATTCCTGGACAAATCTTTTTACCACGATCGACCGGTACGACAGTTTCGACGATATTCCCTACTTCCTGATCTATGAGAAACTCGACCGGCATTTTCCGGGCAGCAAGTTCATCCTCACTCTCAGGAAAGATCCGGCGACCTGGCTGACCAGCTTTCAAAAACATTGTGAAAGACACCGGCTAAAAAATGACGGCTCACGGGTTTCCACCGGGCAAAACCGGTTGCTCGCCTACGGGTACCGATTCCTGGAGGGACATGAGGAAGCATTCCTGGAAATTTACCGAAAACACGAGGAAAACGTAAAGACCTACTTCGCGAAAAAGCCCCGCAACCTGTTGACGGTCTGCTGGGAAAATGGGGACGGTTGGGAAAAACTCTGTGCCTTCCTTGAAAAACCTGTTCCCGCCCAGCCGTTCCCCTGGGAAAATAAGGCCGCCACGCCCCGGTAGCCTGCTCCTTTTTACTTCGCCGTATCCGTCACGTCGAGGAACGGTTCACCGGGATCCTTAGGCCTCTGCCCGAAAGTCCGATCGATGAACTCGAACGCGCTAAAAAAAATAAAGCGCCGCCGGGTTTAATTCAAAAGGGGAAAACACCGGGTTCAAATTCCGCCCGATGAGCCGATACCTTTACTGTCTTGCTCTCTCCGGAGCGCACGGAGGAAGATCCGTCTGGAAGCGGGTCTTGTCATACACACGCGGGAAAAGGATCTATGAAATCTTTGGCCAGCTGGATGTCCCTGCTTTTCATCGTTCTTGTCGTTATCTTGGACGCCGTCCGCCTGAAAAAAGAGCAGCCCGCGATCTACCGGACAAGGATGAATGCCGCCCCCGGGATCTGGGGGCTCCTCACGGCCCTCTTTTCGGTCATTGCTCTTCCCATCTATCTTGTCTCAAGAAATCAATATTTTGCCGACTATCGCTCCCTGCCCCCCGAAGAGCAACCGTCCCGGGGGATCAACAGCTTTCTAAAAACCTGCCTCGCGGCAAAGATCATTCTCACCTGGTCCCTCTTCGTCGAGATCGCCTCTTTGGTCATCATGCTCCTCACCCGCTACGCCGGGATTTCCGGAGACCTGTTGCCCCCCAAACTGGACATACAGATGCTGAGCACCGTTCTTTTTCTTTGCGTGTTTTTTATTCTCGCCCGGCACGCCGCGAAAGAATATCCGTCTTTGGGCTTTAAGGCGATCTTTGATCTGCGATTCGACAAAACCAATAAGATGAAATCTCTCGCGCTCCCGCTGCTGGCCGGTTTTCTGATGGCGTTGGTGTTCTTTTGTCTTATCAAACTTCGGAAAGTATCGCCGCCGACGCCCTTGGGAACGGCCCTCGCTGAAAGCGCTTCCTGGGTAAAGCTCTGCTTTCTCGCCTTCGCCACACTCCTGGCGCCCCTGTTCGAAGAGCTGATCTATCGCGGATTATTTTTCCGCGTGCTCTTGAAAAACAAGGGCAAAGTACTGGCGATCCTGGGGCCGTCGCTCTGTTTCTGGGCGCTGCATGCCGACCGCGCAGGCGACAATCTCGCGCTCGGCGCCCTGCTCCTTTTCAGCTGTTGCATGACCTGGATGCGCTTTTGGACAAGGTCGACCCTGACACCGGTCCTCATGCATTACACGTACAACATAAGCCTTGCCGCAATGGCGGTCCTGTTCCTGCTCATCACGAACATTTCGCTTCTTCGGGTCCAGTACCTGGACTTTTATCCGAAAGAACGCCGCGAGCCCATCCTTCTTGAAGCCCTTGAGAAGAACCCCAAGCTCCCCGGTCCCTACAACGATCTGGCTTGGTTCTACGCGACAGAGAACCGGGATCTTGATAAAGCGCTTTCACTTGTCGAGAAAGCCCTCGAGATCGAGCCTGAAAGCCCGGACATCTGGGACACGAAAGCGACCGTCCTTTCCAAACTGGGCAGAGCAAACGAGGCAATGGCCCTCGAAAAAGTGCTGGTCGATCGCTACCCCAATGTTCCCTTTTTCAAACAGCAGTTGGAAACCTTCCGTCAAAAGAAATCCGCCGCTCTCCCGCAAAAGCCCCTGGAAAAACCCGCGAAACCCTGAGGGTACAAAAACAAGACGGTGTGCTGTGGGACCCTCCAGGCCCCCCAAAGGAAAACGGTTGGCTTCATTTGCGAAGACTGTATATAATTACGGCCGCCAAGACAGGCGGTGGTTTAAGCCCGGGGCCTGAATTCCGGCACAACAACCGGAAAGGTTTCCCGATAGAAAATGCTCTCTGATCTCATTGCATCGAAAGTTGCCGAGTCCTCCAGATCCCTGGAAGAATGATCTATAGACAATGAAATCTAGCCTAATGCAGCGGATCGACAGGACCGTGGGTCCCTCCCTGGGAAACCTCCTCCTGTGGCTTCGCCCCCTTTTTCACCGGAAGAAAAGCTCCGAGACCCCGAACTCCCCCGTAAAAAAAATACTGGTCCTGAAATTCCTCGGCCTCGGGACATTGCTTCTCGGATCGCCCACCTTGCGGCGACTGAAAGAGATCTACCCCGGCTCGGAGCTGGTCCTGCTCACGATCACGCAAAATCAGGCGATGGCAGAAATGCTGCCGTCCATCGACCGGGTGGTGGTCATAAGCCTCCGCAATCTCGGGGTCCTGCTGACAAGCCTGTGGGCCGTTCTCCCGAAACTCGCGAGGGAAAAATTTGACGTCATCATCGATCTGGAATTTTTTGCCAACTTCTCCGCGCTGATCGCCGCCTACCTGACCTTGTTCCATCCCGCCGCCATCACGGCAGGCTACGATTTCCCCGGCCACTGGAGAAACGATGTCTTCAAAAAACGCCTCCGCTTCCATCACCAAAAGCACATCTCCGAGATCATGCTCGATTTCCCGAGACTTTTGGTTCCCGGCAACACGACAACAACCCCGGCTTCTTTTGAGGCCGAGCGGCTTGTGTTCATCAAAGAAGCACAAACGGCCCCGGCAAAGATCCCGGGGATCGACCTCCGGGCCCCTGGTTTTGTCATTACGTTGAATATTAACAGCGGCGACCTCTGCATGAACCGCAAATGGCCGAAAGAATATTTCCGCACCGTCGTCACGGAACTCCAGAAAAAAGAGAACCTCCGCTTCTATCTGACCGGAGGAAGTCAGGACATCCCTTATGTCGAGGCGTTCCTGGACAGTCTGCCCCGCAAGGACCGCATCGTGAACCTCTGCGGAAAGACTTCCTTCCATCAGCTCCTAGGGCTTCTCTGGAGATCCGATCTTTTCATCACGAACGACAGCGGACCGATCCACGTCGCTGCGGTCATGAACATTCCCTCGATCGCTTTCTTCGGACCCGAGACGCCCTTGCTTTACGGCCCTGTCGGCAACCGTAGCCATGTCTTCTACCGCGAACTTCCCTGCAGCCCGTGCTTGACGATTCACAACTCAAAATATTCCTTGTGCCGCGACAACCAGTGCTTGAAAATGATCTCCTCGGCCGAGGTACTGGAAGTCATCCATGCTGAAATTAATTCTTCGCAGAGAGTCTAAACTCAAGCTTGCGCTGAGCATGCTCCGCTGGCACGCGGCCTATTATTTGTCCGGCCGCGGGTTCCCGGTCAGCGCGGGAGTTTATATCACGGACGCGTGCAACAGCCGCTGCCTGATGTGCGACATCTGGAAAAACCGGGAAAAACATGTCTATCCCCGCGAGGCCCAGGAACGTGCCATCGATGATCTTGCAAAGCTGGGGTGTTACTACTATTCCCTAAGCGGAGGCGAGCCGACGCTGGTGGAAGACCTCCCCGCCCGCCTGGCCTACGCCGCAAAGAAGATCCCTTATGTTCATCTGGTCACGAACGGTTTTTCGATGAATACTTCCCTGGCGCAGGCGCTGGGAGCCTCGGGAGTCAAAGAGATCAGTATCTCCATCGACGGCACGGAGGATTTCCACAATACCCTCCGGGGAATCCCCCAGGCCTTCCAGAAAGCGTGGAACGCCCTGGAATTGCTGCGCGCCCACGCCCCCAGAGTCCTCCTGGTGGTCAATTCGCTCGTGACTCCGTACAACCTTGACTCCTTGAGAGCCTTGTCGAAACGGCTGGAGATTTTCAAGGAGAACGTTTATCAAAAACTGCTGCCGTATTCCGCCCACGACTTGTTCGGCAAAAAAGACCCCGCATGTTTTTCCGTTTTTGGCGAAGGGGCCGCCCTTCCGGAGATCGAACGGTTTCTGGACGAGGCCGCGAAAAATCCCAAGATCGTGAATTCCCGGGTTTTTCTGAACAAGGCAAAGTCTTACTTCGGGGGCGAACGGAACATCCTCCCCGAGCAGAAGTATTGTTTGTATCCGTGCCACTCGATCGAGTTCGATTGCCACGGTTCGGCGTATCCCTGTTTCACGGGCATGAATTTCAAATGCGGGATCCCCGCGGGGACGGATCTCGTCAAGACGTTGCGCTCGCCCGCCTACCAAGCCTCCCAGAAAAAGTTGCGGGACTGCACCCGCTGCCACGGCCAAATGCCCCTTTGTTATTATGAACCCCGGCTTAATTTCCCGGTCACTCACCTGCTACGATCTGCCATGACCGCCCGGAAACGAACTCCCCGGTCCGCCGCGGCAGACAAAGCTCCGGAAAGGCCTTGATGAAGGTTTTTCTAGCGTGGTTATCGCGGATCTACAACGAGAAGATCGAGAGCCTGTGCACGCGCATCCTGTATTTTTTCAATACGACGGACACCTACTTCCTGGTGGCCGGCCTTTTTTCTTTTTTTGCGGTGTTCGGCCTCAGGTTCCCGCTCCCGGCGTGCGCCGCGGCGATCGTCTTCGCCGTCGTGACAGCCAGGATCGCCGATTTCTTCCCTTATTTCATCCTGCTCGCGGTGCCTGTCATGATCGGTTCAATCTTCTTTTTCGGGATCCCTCTCGCGCTCCTGTCGAAGGTCCTCCTGGTGAACGCCGCCTGTTTCTTTGTCGTACAATTCTTTTTTATGGGGATCCCCGATGCGATCGTCTCCCGGGACCCCCGCGTTCCCTTCCTCAAAGCGTTCCACTCGATGCTGACGATCGCCCCAACCACCGTCTCTTTTACGATCAGTCTTTTTTTCTCCTTTTATGTTTCCTTCTGCCTGACGCTTGTTGCCGCGGTGCCGTGGGACGGCAAGATCCCATCGCTGGCACTGGCCGGCGCGCTTCTTTTCGCAGCGGCCGTAATCACGCGCGTTTTTCTTCCCAGGAACCTTTTCAGCGCGGGCCCAAGGCCGGGTATCCCTGAACGGCCGATCTTCGAACGCGTTGTTATTTTAAATATCGACGGCGCGCGCAAAGATATTTTCGACTCGCTAGACCTGCCGGCGATCGCGGAGCTCAAGAAAAAAGGCGCAAGCCACGTCTTCGGGCTTGAGACCGTGTACCGGGCCCTGACCAATCCCGCCTTCGCGAGCATCCTGACCGGAACGATCCCGAAGATCCACGGGATCCGGAGCAACAATTTCGGCCAGGCCATCCGGACAGAAGGACTCCCCGATGTGGTCCCGGCGATCGCCTACGGCTCGATGCACGTGAAGCATTTCTGCAAGAAATCGTGGACAACACGCGTCGTATCCCTACCGCGCCATTCGGTCTATCAAAGCGACGACATCATGGTGCAATGGATCAAGGACGATATGCTCAAAAAACCCGGGACACGCCTTTTTATCGCCGATTTCAGCGAAGCGGATTTTCTCGCGCACGCCTACGGCAGCACCTCGGGAGCCTACAAAAACGCCTTGCGGCGGATCGACAAAAGGATCGGGGATTTTATGGTCTGGCTCCGAGAGACGGGGCTGGAGGAGTCCACGGGCGTCATCATCTGCTCGGATCACGGCATTTCCGCGATCGACCATAGTTATCTGCTCGCAAAGTCTGAAAAATATGTACCGTTCATCATGGCCGGCAAGGGGATCAAACAGGGGTTTAAAATAGAACACCCGGGAAAGATCATGGATATTTGCTGCGTGACAAGCTTTCTCCTGGGGGTGCCTTATCCGCGTGACGCCCGCGGCCAGGTCTTCACCGAAATTTTCGAGGATTCCTGCCGGATCCCGCAGAGAGAAACGTTCGTCGACCGCTTTAACCGGCTCAAATATGACGCGGAAGCAGCCACCTACTCCGGCGAACACACAGAGATCAAGGAGGGCGATAAGGCGTGGTGGGATGCCTGCCTTTCCCGATTCATTCCCGCAAAACAAGACGGGCTGAGCGTCCTGGACATCGGTTGCGGGGACGGCTTTGTCGGAGAAAGGTTCGTCAAAGCCGGGATCAGGATCAAACGTTTCGTCTGTTTTGATGTTTCGCGGAAGATGCTGGAACAGGCGGAAAAGAAGCTCGGCGGTCATCCGGGCTTTGTCTTTACCGACCATGAAGAGGTGTTCCGGGAAACTTTCGATGTCATCACGGTAAGCTCCGTATTCCATCACCTGTTTGACCCGGGCAGGCTCGCGACCAAGATCGGCCGCTCTCTCAAAGAGGGCGGGATCGTGATCGGCTCCCACGAACCCAATCAAAAAGCGTTCTCGAACGGACTGTTCCGGGCGGGAGCAGTTTTGTACAAGCGCCTCGGCGGCGGCGTTGCTCTGGACCAGAACGTGATCGAGGAATTCAATCGCCTGGCCGCGGAACGTTATCCCGGCGCGGCAAAGGTCTGCCGGGAGGAGATCCTGCAAACGGTAGAGTACCATTCCCCGCTGGAGCAATATGACATTGCCGTCGACGCCTCCAAGGGCTTTGTCCCGCGGGAGTTCTTCCGGGACCATTTCCCCGGCTTCGAATTACTTGAGCTCGAGACCTACACAACATTCTTCCAACGCCCCTGGCTTGTAAAACACAAAAGTGTGCAATGGCTCCTCAGGACCTTGTTCAATATTTGCTTCCGGGAAGGCAACCTTTTCAGATTTGTCCTAAGAAAAACAAAACCATGAAGATCCTCAATGAGAAACCGGATATTTCAGGCGATGTCGGTCTTCGCCGGCCGCTACCATTTCCTGAAGATCGCAAAGAAACCTTTTTTAAAAAACGGATTTTGAACCGATGTTCCTGAACGCCGTAAAAAACGGGGTCTTTTTCAGGACCCTGCTGATCCTGTACTTCGCCTATCTCCTGCTAAGCCGCGTGGCTTATCTGAATGCCGATCTACCGCTCTGGGAATTCAATATTGAGGAAAAGGCGACCGCCTACAACGCGCGGAACATGGTCCTCTTCGGCGATGCAAGCTCCGGCGGCAGGGATTACGAGCCCAGGGTCTCCTCCCCGTTGCCCTACCTTCTTTCCTGCCTGTCGTTCCTTCTGATGGGGGTGAGCCTCGTTTCCCTAAGGCTCCCTTACGCCCTACTGTCCGTCGCGGCGATCTTTCTCTTTTACAAGGTCCTCAGAAAAGAAACCAACCCATGGTTCGCGCTCCTCGGCACCGTCTTGCTGGGATCGTCGCAATTCGTGGTGGCGCTGAACCGGTCCGCAGTGGCGGAAAATCTTTTTATCTTGCTCATGGCGGCGGCGTTTTATTTCTTCAGGAATTTCGTTGAAAATAAAAAAACCATTTTCGCCTTCCTCTTCGGACTTTTTGCGGCGCTCAACCTATCGGTCAAGTACAGCGGGATACATTTCCTCTTGGTATGCGGCACGGGGATCCTCTTGTACGCCCTTGCCGAACGGAAAAACCCTTCCGCGGCCGGACGTCCGGTTCTGCTTTTTACGGCCGGATCCGCGCTCAGCCTGATCCTGCCGGGGGCGGCGCTGCTCTGGGGCCGCGGGAACGGCGCCCTTAAAACGATCGGATGGTTGTGCAAAGACAACCTTGCTTTCGATCACGAAACCTTTCTCCATAATCTTAACTTTGAACTCCCCCTTTTCTTCTTGCGGCTTTTTCCGTTCGTCTTACTGATCGCGCTCACGGGGCTCTTTCTGATCGTTCTCTTTCGTCTGCGCCCGCTGAGCAAGACGGATGCCTTTGCCCTGCTCTGGCTAACGCTGGGGATCGTCTCCTCGCTCTTCGGTTTTCTTTATTACAAAAGGCTCATTTTCCTGATCCTCCCCGTCGTCTACCTGGCCGTGAAAACCGCGTACGGGATGTGGCGTTATTTGAAGGAACCGGACCCACCGCAAGAAGGAAAGATCGGCGGCTGGCGCGGCGAGACGATACGGACCGCCGGGCTCACCGCCCTTTGGTGGGGTTTTTCCCTGTTGATCGCCCCGTCCGTTCTTTTCGTTCTTACTTTCTATTTCGGCGCTCACAACGGAAAGATCCTCCACGCTACGATGCTGGCGGCGTATATGCTTTTACCCGTCACCAACCTCGTCTGTCAGTGGATCGCCTCCCGGAACTTTTCGCGTTTCACGGCGTCCGATCTGAAACGGTGGCTCGTCGGCGGGGGTTTTTGCTTTTTCATCGCGGCATCGGTGTTTTCGCTGGCCGCAAACGAAATAAACGACACGAATATCTTCCTCAACCCGAAGAACCTCGCGTTCCAAAGCTTTGAGAATTCCCGGGATCTCGGAAAGATCCTCGGGCCCAACACGACCGTCATAGGTTCGGAGATGGCGTTCCGGATCCTGGGTTTCGACAACAAGTGCAAATTCCTTTTCAACCACGACGGGAGCATCGATCCCTTTGCCGCCTACAAAAAGGACGTTGCGGACATCCTTTCCGCAAAGGACCCCCGGTACTTCTGCCTGATCCTTGACTACAAGCTCGGGCTTTCCGCCCTAGTGGAGTTCCAGCTAAGCATGGAAAAGATCAACCGGCACTACCCACGTTTACGCCTCGTTAAAACCTACCCTTTCATGAACTCATCCCTGTTTTTATTCGATAAATACGGCCGCCCCTGAGCGGTGCCCCGGCGGCCCCGGGAAGTTGTACCCCTGTCCGGTTTTCAGTTATAGTGCCGCACGATTCCCAAACGGTCCAACAAGGAGCTTGCCCCATGAGGAAAATGCCGTTTTTTACCGGCGTTTTATTTTTAATGAGCGCTTGCAGCGGGATCGCCCATGCCGCGACCCTGAAGAAAACGATCGCGGTTTCCGACTTCGAGAACAAGACCAACGCGGCCGGAGTAAAGTTGTAATATTTTACCGGCGGATGGTCAATTTTATTAGCGTGAGTGCCCCGCGGAATGGCGAGGTCTGCATTGCGAGGGATTTCGTCCGTGACTTCATATTTAAGGAGGCGAAGGGAACGGCCCGGCTGGTAATTGTAATGCTCCCCTTTCTCATGAAAGCCTTGCTTTCGTCGAGGGGATACACTTATCGAACCGTTCCGCCGGAAATTGACGCGGCAATTTATAACATTGAGAGACGATAAGCCTTCTGCAAATCCCGGCTTTCTCGCACAAACGGGTTCAGGAGCGGAACACCATCGCGGTCGCGATCCCGGCAATGACAAATTCCGCCAAAGCACCCGCGAACCAGCCCAAGCCGAGGCTTAAAGGGACTGGCATGATGGCATACATGGAAAAACCCATCGGAAGAGAAAAAAGAAGCCCGACCACGAGACCGAACCGGAGTCCCTGCCCCAGCCACGGCTTACCCGCTTCCCAACCTTTGCCGTAAAGCCAGACAAAAAGGAACGCGATCAGCGCGTCCACAACCCAAATGATCCACGCGAGCCCGGAAAGGGCCTCCGCCGAGCGCCACAGATGAGCCGTTTCCGCGTAAAGGTCCCGCAGCAGGATGCCGTGAAGCACAAAATCCAGAACGGTGAACAGCACAAAGACCACAACGGACGCAAGGAGCGTTTTTTTAACTTGCATAGCGCCTCCTTTTTTATTTTCCAAGCCGTCCGAAGGTTTTGACCATCGGAGCGCTGGAGATCTTCATCGTCCCCGAAAGGGGTTTCCCCATTTCCAGGATCAGGAATATCGCCCCCGCTACGGAGATCGCGCAAACAAAGAAAACAACGATCAAGGTTCCGTTGCGCGGAGCCAAAAGCCCGAAACAGATAAAAAGAACGGTCGACCAGAATATCAGCATCCCGAGGAAGATCGACGGAAGCGAGGTCTGGAGTTGTTCAAAAAGCAGCCACCGGATCTCCGACATTTCATCGCTAATTTCAAGGGCCTTAGCCTGGAGAGATCTTTGGAGATCGTTCTGGGGAACCAGATCGCGCAGGGCTTTCTGGATCTCTTCGAATTTGACGGTTTTCCGCGGAAGATCCGCTTCAGGGAGTTTCGCGGACGCTTCAGGCCAAGCCTTCGCGATCCGGTTCCTGAGCAAGTTTTTCAAAAGGACGCGGACCCCTCGGGCTTCCGGGCCATAATTCGCCAAAACACCGTCCATCATAAGGAACTTCGCGCCGCTTTGCGTGACCATCGTGTTGGTCGCGTCAAAAGAACCCTTCGCAGTGCTGATGAGCAGGCCCAGCACGAGCGCTGTCAGCGTCGCGACCAACCCGGCCCCCAATTTCACGGCTTCCTTCGCATCGGCATTAAGGTGATGCCCCGGCAATACTTCACGAAGAAAAAAACCCAAAAGCGACCCGCTAAACACGCAGGCAAAGACGATCAAACTGACCCCGATCGAATTCATATTTTCTCCTTTTTTGAGAAAAAGATATTGAAGGCTGGCAATAAGTTTTTTGAGGGAATATTGCGTCTCGCATTGATCTTTAGCATCGGGTTTATATTCTAGCCACCCAAAAACAAAAAAGCCACCTATTCAGACTACGGACTACTCCTGGATCTCAATGCTCCGGGACGGCTTCGGCAGAAACTTGACGCTTCTGTCCGAGCCGAGCCTAGAGATCATAGCTTACGGCTGTCGCTTAATCTCCGACCTTTATAGCATACCCTTCTTGAAGGATTAAACTATTGAGGTATTGCTCTTTCCCTTCCTTATTCCTAAACCAGACATCTGCGACAGATCTTCCGTATTTGTCACCGGAGGGGGTGGTTTTGAGGAGGATCTTCGTTCCCGCTGGAAGCACTCGTGCCCGGTTAGCACCAGTACGGCCAGCCGGATCTTGGAGATCCGTGCAGGCCAGGAGTTTTGCGACGAAGCGTTTGGCGGCTTCGCCTTCAGGGCTGCCATTGCTCGTCCATTTAGAATAAACAACATCAGCGACAACGATGTCGCTAAGTAAAAATCGGCTCCCTTTAACCTCTTAAAAGATCTTCGAGGCGTTCGCGGATATCCCGGATGACCGTTTCAACCGGCGGAAGGCCCGCGATCTGTTTGGCGAGCCGTATCTCCCACCGGTTTTTATAAGTTTGGCTGTTCAAATGAGTATTCAGGACCGCCGGAGATGGTTCATAGCCATACTTTTGTTTGAAAGCTTTTTTGACCCGGCCAAGGTTAAAATCGAATTGATCGAGACGATTCAGCAAGAACCAAATGTCAAAAATATCCCTCGGTTCTTTCCTGGTAGTGTCCATGAGCATGCCTAATTTACCGGCAAGAATGGTATTCAAAGTCATGACCGGAAAAGTTTCATGGCTATTTTTTAAGTCGCTGTAAGACGCGAAAAGCTTGCCGCTTTCCGTGTCGCCATAAAGCTCCATGTCCATGGCAAGATCCAGCCGGACTTCTTTGGGCGCTCCGATGATCTCGTCGTATCCGGAGTATTCGATAAAGATCTGCGTTCTCGTGCCTTGAGAAAGAATTCGTTCAGAGTCAATGGCCATGGACAAATTGGCTTCCTCTTTAGCCTTTTTCAAGCAACGAACTGTTTCAGTCACGAGAAAGTCTTGCCCAAGTGTTTTGGCGCTGATCAAATCTATATCTTCGGAATATCTGTGGTCTTCAAAATGCATGCGCTTGATAGCGGTGCCGCCATAGAAAACAAAATCGTCTTTCATTTTGCTGGCCGAAAGACATTTTAAGATCCAGCAAATAACGTAATCCTTTTCAACGGTCTCTGCCGGAACCTTATTCTTCCCTGCCAGGTTGTTAATCTCAATAAACGGTATCATCCCCACACGCTCGCTTTCAACTCTTCCGGATCAAGATTGATCCGGAGCTCTAAGCGTTTCAAAGCTTTTCCTTCTTTCGGGCTCTGCGGATCAAGAACAATATAGCTTTCTGTTTTTTTAATAAGCTTCAAAAATTCAGGAAGCCAGTCGGATCCAAGTTTTAAAGTTTCCAAAACAAATCCCAGCCGTTTGATCGCGGCATTTGTTCTGAAACGCATTGCGTACTGATTAAGTTTTTTGAAGTTAATCCTTTTCTGCGCTGTCCAAAGGCCCCGAGCCACTTCGGTAACACCGCCGCAAAGCTCAGGACGGTCAAAACCATCAAGGATCGTCCTTTCTAGATCGCTGATGCGTACCCGCTCCTGTTTAGTGGCCCAATAATTTTCATCTCCCCAAAAATGCGCCTTTTTCGAATAGATAAATTGGTAAGTGATGTCGCTCAACGTCTTTTTTCTTTTTCGTTTTAGCGTGGTAAGAAAAACACTGTTGAGCGGATGTGTTGTCATTCCATGGATCCTCATAGCGCTGTAATGAGAAATAAAATAGGCGTCGTTTCCGGCAAGTTCTCTTGCGATCACGGGCCAGTTTTTCAGCTGTGCGTTTTCATTACCTGTTTGTAAAAGCAAATAAACGCCGGCTTTAACACGAACAAGAATTCCACGCTGAACAAGATCGCTTAAAAATGCTCCGGTGGCAAAACGGTTTTTACCATAGATTTGCATAGCCTCTGTGATGGAAAAGATGGTCTTACCGTGTTGGGTGAGCCTTGCAATAAAAGAAGCGCTGACAGGACCTATAGTCTTAGAGGATGGGTTTTGGTTCATCGGTGGTATTTTATGTACAGATTTAAGGCTGTCAACCTTAATTTTGCACACAAAATACCATTTTTAAGCTTTTAAGGGCCCCTTGGAGCCTTGCTTTATCTCGTAAGAGTGCGCTGTAAATGTGGCCGCTGTAGTAGAAAGGTACCGGGTACCGAGCATTTGATCCTGTTGATCAAATACGATTGCCGCCGCTTTCATTGTGCGCCGTGTGCACCACAGGTGCTATTTAATTGCGGCATCGGGGACAAGTTAATCTTCCATCCGTACGGCGTCCCAAAAAGAGGAGTTAGTCCCCTGCTCCTGATCCTCAACCCTATCTTGTCAGCTTTTAGACTGCAGGCTACAACCTTTAGTCCTCAATCAAGGTCGTGCCGGGCTCGGAAATAAAACCTGCGGCCGAACGCCAGCTCTGAGCCAAGGGTCCTTCCGCGTATTCGTATGGCTTCGCCCCCAGCGCTTTCCGGATCTTTTCGAGGGTCCCGGAACGAGGATTCGTGAGGCCTTTTTCGATCTTGGCGATATATTGCTGGGTGAGCCCTGTTTTCGCCGCCAACTCCGATTGGGTCATCTTTTTGGAACGGCGGAGGGCCCGCAAGGATTCCCCCGCCCGTTTTTGTGCCGGGTCGATCCGGACCGCGGCCGTGGGGCGGACGAAGGGCGTCCCTTGTGACTTGAGCTCCCTGGCGAGATGTTCATAGGCCCCCTGCCAGAAAATGACGCGCTCCCGGTTCCGACTGTCTTTCCGCATCTCGCGTTTTATCCCGGGCCAATGCATGAGAAAAAGTTCCCGGCTGAGGTAATCGCGGAAGATCTCCCGCGGCAGATTCGCCGTGGCCAAGCGTCTGGCCGCGTAAATGAAGAAGCGCGGGTCCGCAGGGTCCTTCAGGATCACGCGAGCTTCGGCGTCGGTACTTTTTAAATTCCACAACCAGCTTTTTTCAACGGTCATTTTAGAAAAGCCCTCCGTAAAGCCGTTCGATCTCCCGCGCGAAATACCGGTCGATCTCGCGGAATTCGACCGGGTTTGAGGTCCGGATCTCCGCAAGTTCGATCTTGATCGCGGTCCGGTCAAAGGATCGGAACCAATTGCACAACCCTTCGATCCGAAGGTCATCGCAGTGTTTTTGAGCGAAAGAGGCGAGCGGTTCGGCCCGCAGAGACAAATGATACAGGTCAAAAAGATCGCGGGCGGTCTGACGGCCCCCTTCCGTGACCGTCCGGCCCGTCACGCCCGGCTTTGCGATCACTCCCGTCACGGCAAAGATCTTGCGCAGGTAAATGTCCGCGAGCGAAAGGACGGGAATGCCGTTCACTTCCATTAGCGGTTCCAAAAGATCATGGACATCCCTGACAAAGTCGATCCTCAAGGCATTCTTCCGGTCGATCGCAAGGTCGTAGCGGCGGATATCCGCAAACTTTTTTTTGCCCTCTTCCCGGACGGCCACTTTCATTTTTTTGCGCGTCCGGCTTTCGAGATGGGCGGCGATCCCGTCCACTTGCGCGGGGTCGTATTTCTGGGAGAAAAAATCCAGATCGTAAGACTCCCGGTGATGCTGGAAATGATAATTCGACAAAGCCGTCCCGCCTGCCAGGTAAAATCCGTCCATCTTGCCGGACAAGACCTTCAGGACCTGTTCCTGCGCTTTAAGGATCCTTTGCATTTCGCTCTTCATGGTCAAATAATACAACCAAAAAGTTGTATTTTCAAGCATTTTACATACTTTTGGTTGTATTTTTGTCGTAACTTATTTAAATAGAATGATTTATAATTTTAATACTTGACGATAACGGCGAGTCCCGCTTGGAGCAGTTCGTTATTCAGATACTGGTCTCCAATGAACACGTCGGCGACATATCTTCCGTATTTGTCACCGGAAGGGGTGGTTTTGAGAAGGATCTTTGTTCCCACGGGAAGGAGTTTTGCGACGAAGCGTTTGGCGGCTTCGCCTTCAGGGCTGCCAAGCTCGGGACAATCGAGACCGCGCAGGCGCAGTTTTTCACGGACCCGGGTGTCAAATCCCGCGTCAATGACGGCCCAGATCGTGTCGCCGTCGATGACACGCTCCACGATGGCTTCATAGGCGTACGCGGGTTTGTCCGTCACGGTGACGCTTTCATACCGGGCTTTTGTCACTTCACGATAAACATAGAACCCGCAGTCGATCATCGTTCCCGTTCCGGACGCGATCTCCCCTTTTTTGTACGTGTGAAGCCTGAGGTCTTTGGGAGGGACCAATAACTCCGCCGAACGGATATCGGATGACGGATGATGCAAACCGTTTGTCGTCACCCTCCCTCCGCCATCCTCTTCCCTCTCTTTGAGATTTTCTTCGACTTCTTCGCGAACAAGCTCATGCCGGACCAGTTCACGGACTTCGTCGCGTTTGAGACCTTCTTCAACGGCCTTTTGTTCTATAGCAAGCCGCTGTTTTTTGTTCCGGACCGGAAGAAGTTCAATATGGTGAGCCCAGGTCAATTCGTGCGCGGGCGCACATTTTGGATTGTTCAGGTAGAATTGCCTCATCCGCCGCAAATGAGACTCGGAAAGATCCCGGCCTAACCGTTTCGAAAGATCCTCCGAAACTTTCGGGATGATATTGTCCCCGTACGCGGCACGGATCGCGCCTTTTTGTTCGACCTCGACGATGCACTTTCCGATTTCCCAATAGGCCTTGATCAGGGCTTTCCTCGCGCCTTCGTAGAGCGAGACGATATCCGTGACAAGTTTTTTATAGGCAGACTTCACCAGCGGGTTCGGCATTAGCGGGAATTTTACTACAAATCGCCTACAGCTCAAAGCCTAGAGCTTATCGCTAGAAACGATGGGCTATAAGCTTATTCATTTCCCCAGAATTGTTTATGAGATCCCATCAACGCTGGCCTTTATGTTTAGTAGCAGCACTGACGTCCGATCCGACCCAAAGCTGACCGCGAGGAGCAAACTTTAGACCGCAGACAAAAGATCCGTGCTTCTCAGATCCGACGGGCTACTTTCAAAACGCTCTTTCCATGCGCCTAGCAATTTGATTTTTTTATAGTGGTGACCTTACCCCTTCAGCTGTACCACTTCAAAGTTGAGAACCGTGGTGCTTTGGGTTGTTAAAGACGCTTCGTATTGCCTGATGAATTCATCAGGAGTCAGGCCCTTGAGCGAACTGTGCGGC
>Ga0116170_10000176_pt1 | contig 64827 bp, 64 predicted proteins | sample AD_JPNHW1_MetaG_FD_89797 | JGI IMG/M metagenome (GOLD analysis project Ga0116170, IMG submission 89797) | Active sludge microbial communities of municipal wastewater-treating anaerobic digesters from Japan - AD_JPNHW1_MetaG | ecosystem: Engineered > Bioreactor > Anaerobic > Digestate | place... | reverse complement strand
TCCAGGCAAAACGTCCGGTCTTAGCGGCATCGTTTGCAGGGAACTATGGGGTGCTCGACAAGCGTCGCTTATGCAATCGCCTGACCTGCCGAAACCAGCACCTAGAGATAATTAAGTTTGCGTTTGCCCTGGTATCGGGGGTCGTACATTGCGGGGTGAGGTTTTTTTTCATATACTTAAAAAAGTTTCATGAGGGAGGTTTGTTATGTTTAACCAACTGGTAAAAAATAGACAGTTTAACATTCTGATTATTGCTTCGTTGATGTTCTCGATCTTTCTCGTTCCCATGCCCGCTCAGGCTGGCATTCTCGGGAGCGTTCTCAATGCAGTCAGACCATTTGCGAATTTCGCCGGTAACATTGCGGGTGCGGTAGCCGGTGCTTCGCTCGGTGCCGCGTTTATGCCGCCGCTTGGTATTCTTGCCGGGGGCGTAGCAGGCTGGATCGTCGGTGGTATCGTTACCAGGTATGCAACTGGCAGTCTTGGCAGTCTGGCGACCGTTGCCGGTGCTGCGGTTGGTGTGGCTGCCTGCGCATCTTTCGGCCCGATCGGCTATGTAGCCGGGGCGCTGGCCGGCGGCATGCTTGGCCGGATGGCGATGAAGCTTCTTGATAAGGCTGACAACAATATGACTGGTGGCATTCTTTTTAACAAAGGCGGTTCTTCAGCGGCTCCAAGCACCACCGGTGTTGCTCTTTCCCCCGAAATACCTGCTTCTTATAATGGCACGGCCCAGCCGGTTGCCAATGGTGCGGTTTCAGGGGCAAGCGCCGGGCAGATCAATATTTCTGCCAGTGCCGATGAAATTGCCAAGGCTGATAACGCCTACCAGAAAGCTTACGACAACTACCTGAGCGCCACCCGCGAAGGCAATGCCGAAAAGATCAATACTGCCAACAAGGCCTACCAGGAAGCTTTCAACAATTACCGGAAACTGACCGGCAAAGACCCACAGAAATAATCGAACAATCGAACGCAAAACCGGTGCAACTGAATCGTCAGTTGCACCGGTTTTTTATATCTGTCGAAACTATTTTGCTTACTGGGTTGCCTGCAACAACCAGTTAACTTTGCGTGGGGTAATCACCATGAAGAAAGATTTGACACGCGGGTCATCATCAGGGTTGTCGAGGATTTTCTGTTTTTCGGCATCGGTGAGCTTGTCGAATTTTTCGGTGTAAAGGATTTTCATGGAAACCTTGAACCAGACCTTTGAATTCAAGGCCAGTTCGGATTCAACAAAAGCATTTGAATCGCGGTAACTTGAATCGTATTCGAAGGCAAGAATCTGCCCGTCATTGAACAAAAAGGGCCGCATTTCTGAAAGGCCCGGGTCGGCGTCGTTGATTCCGCCCTTTTTGCCTCGATATAGTCGCCTGGTTTCGGGGTGAAAATAGTATTGAATAGTTTCAGTGCTTGAAACAGGTATATTCAATCGATCATTAAAAACCTGGGGTTTATCGGATGCATTGCGCAACTCGTTTCTGATGTATGACATAACGATACGGGTCGCCTGAAGAATGTCGAGCTTGTTCTGTGAATGGGTAAAGGTGGTGCGAACGGCACGCATGATCTGATACATTGACACCGAAAGCATCATTACCAGGCCGATGGCGAACATCAGTTCGACCATGGTCATACCGGTTTTGCGACTGTTTATTGGCATATCAGTAAAAATTGTATCTCGGGTCAGTAAGAATAGAAACGAAAGTAAGTACCGGCACATCAGATTCGGCGGTTTTGTGTTTTGAAACCACCGATATTTTTATGCGCAGCAGATTCAGAGGTTTCGCGCCCTGCGGGATGGGCACCACAGGTTGCAAAGTCGGTTCAAAACGCAGTTCAAAGCCGTTTTTGTCGGCTGTCTTCTGCAGTTCAAGAAATTCTTCATCTTTATGCAGATTCTGCGCCTTGTCGTAACCAAGAGTACGGGCCAGTTCGAGGGCTGAGGCGCCGAATAGAGTTGCGATGGTTCTGGTATCAGCGCGAACAATTCGTTTCTGGCCTGAGCGCATCAGCGAATAAATAGGCAGAATGCCGGCCGAAATCATCATAATGACGATGAGAATTTCAACCAGTGAAAAGGCATGGTTTCTTTTAGATCTATGCATCATTCACGCTCGTATTTCCAGTCGAATTTGCCGACGCCACCGGTAACAATCTTGGCAACATATTGTTTGTCCATGAGGCTTGGCATCATGTTGCGCCAGATTCCGTTGAGGGCATTATATACGATAATATTCTCACCCGGGGTAGCAAAATGTTCTTGCAGATTGAGAAATGGGGTCACAACGGTACCTTTGATGGTTACGGGTTTGTCACCCTTAACAAGCAGTGGCTCAGAAACGGAAATCAGATTCGCTTCCACGTAACAGCGACTGCCAACCGCATTGGTCGTATCGATAAGTATCTGTGGGGCAATGATTGTGAGCAGGTCATTGCCGATCGATGAATGAATGTTTTTTTCATCGGTGCCCACCCCGAGCAGGTCGCCGGCAATAACCACTTTGCCGCCACCCATCATCGGGCTGGAATAAATGACGCCATGCCCTCTGAATCTAAGATTGCGCAAGCCAAGAGGTTCTGAGTCGTTCAGGGCCAGAATACCGTTCAATTCGAGCGACTGATTGTTCTGACCGCTGCGATAGGCCTCGACATTGTTGATATATTTGAATTCGAAACGGTCGTAAGAGGTGCCGCCCATAGCAACGGTAGTTCGACCTCTGAAAAAGTCTTCGGTGCTACGCGGAATGAAATAGAAATCGAGCAGATAGGTGCTGTAATTATCGGGCAGAGAATGCCAGAGTGCGCCTTCATAGAACTCGCGCATCGGTGTCTGGCCAATGACGGTTTCCATGCCTTTTGGAACCTGATTATAGGGGTAGGGATAGTTTTCGAGATAACCGCCCATGAAGTCTTTGAGAGGGCCTTCATACTCATCCTGGCGATTGCGCAGTCGATTGATAAAATTGGCGAGGCCCTTGTTGTAAAGTTCAACGCCTGAATCACTCATGAAGTTAGAGTAGTTTTCGAGTTTGGTAATACCGTCGGGCAGTTTATCCCAGTTGCGTTCGATCTTCTTTTTGAAATCAGGGTCAACGGCATGGAACAGCAGTTCGACAGCCTGAGTCGCGTTAAGTTTGTCGCCGGGCTTGAGGTTGGCCATTGGGAGAAGGCTGCCCTGGGAGTCGGTGAACGGCAGTTCCATGGCCTCGCCATCTTTGGGCTGAATCTGCACGGCGCGGAAATACTGGCGCATGGCCGGGCCATAGATAAGCGTCGGTGACAACTTGGTAAAATCAGCGCGGCTCATAGGTTCGAGGCGGTCGAGAGGTGGTGCCGAACCGAACGGATCGAAACCGCTGCGGTCAAGTTCGGGCATCAGGCGGTATTTCATCAGACCTTCGCTTGAATTCATGCCGCCTGGTGTATTGGTGACCATTTTGCCCGTATGCACTGCATAGCTCTGGAAGCAGTTAATGAAAGAAGGCGGGCCACTGGTATTCGGCTCAATCAGTTCTTTGCCGGCGCCAATGTTGAAGATGCGAATTTTATGATCATTGCCCCAGCCGGTAAAAATAAGGCCTTCTTTGGTTTTTTCCTGGCCCTGAAGCTTCATGAATTTTTTAACATAGTCTTTCATGCCCATCCAGGGGACGTCAAAGTTGAGGAAAAAGTTATCCTGGGCATTCATCTGGGTGAATTTTTCGACATTCGAGTTGAGGTTATCACCAAAAAGGAGCTTGGCGCCGTTAGTCGAGCGTATCAGAACCGCCGGGCCGGCCTGATTGAGGCTGTTGAGATCCTGGCCGAGATAGATTCGCCCGGGCGGCGTGATGGCGTTGCCACCGAGTTGCGCCAGCTCTTTTTCCCAGTCGTCGAAGTTGAGAGTAGGGTTAAAGTCGCGTTTGATGGCGTTCCAGCCGTTATCGAGGCGCAGAGACTGGGTCTGATTAATTGATGAGGTGTAGGTATTGAAGTGAGAACCGCCGTAGACGCTGCCATCTTTAACGAAGAGGGTAAAATAGTTGAATGGCGGAACAAAGGTTTTGACCACCCTGATAAGAAATTTTAGAGAAACCTTGGCGGTATGGCCCTTGTAGGTGACCTTGGCACGGACCTCGAACTCGCCCTGCTTTTCTTTGAGGTCTTTTTTGATGCTGTAAAGAACCTGATCGCCGTTAGTGGCTTCGACAGCGTTGATGTGCTGCAACTTGATCGTGGCATCGACAACAAAATCATCAGATTCGACAAGACCCCGGCCAAACTGAATGCCATAAATCTGCCTGGCGGTTTCGCGGGTATAGGCAGTGAGCCTGGCTACCTGCGCAGCTTCGAGGGGGATTTCTTTGGTAACATCTGTAGAAACTGATCTGAGAACTTTATACAGCTGGTTATTGGAGTCGTCGTGGTTGAGGGAATTTTTAATGCGGGCCACAAACTCTTCAATGGCCGATTCGGCAAGGTTAAAAGCGACTTCAGACTCGTAAGACATGGCAGATGCGTAGTCTTCTGAGCCGGTAAAAAAAGTAATAGAAAAACCAAAGATGAAGAGAACGGTCATGGCAGTAAGGGTCAGCAGGAAAATTGAACCGCTCTTATTCGGCGAATTCGGCATAACGGCCATCTCCCTTTTCCTTTGCCAATTTGATCATTTCCTGGCTGATCATGCCGTCGGCATAGGCGTTGCGATACCTCGGGTCTTTCTGGACCTGTTCCATGGTCTCGAGCATTTTGCGCATCGCCCTTTTTCGTCGACTGATCTTGTCGGTCTTATGATAGATCATAGCAGATAAATACCAGCTTTGCATCTCAAGGTATGGGTCCTGGTTGATTTCGAGCTGCAAGCGCTCAACTTCACGCAGGGCGCCGTCAAAGTTGCTGACATTATACATTGAGAATGCGTATTCAAGGCGCTGATACTGTTCTTTTGTTTTTTGGTCCTGGGGGCGAAGCGCCCGGGTCATTTCGTTGCCGGCAATCATCTGCTCACCGCCTGATGAAGGGTTGCGGGCCATGCTGGTCGAGGCATTGGACTGTTTCTGGTCGGTGTTGTTTCGGGTGCGGTTAGACTGCCTGCCAACGTTTTTTCGCGCACAGCAACCTGACAGGTTCAGCAGGAGCAGCATCGCCAGTAGAACAAAGGCAGCTCGCCCGATTCCGGACTTATGGTTCATGTTCACCCGTAATGTTGACAGTATTGTACCAATACTACTGGATACTGATCAGAAAGTCAATTACATGCGCCTTGACAAGCATTTGTTTACGGGCTAGAATTTCTTTCATGAAAAATACAAAACTTTTTTCCGGAACTATCGCTATAACCATGATCATGACGTTGCTTGGCAGCTCGGGTACCCTTTATGCCGCCAAAAAGCAACCGGCACAGCCGGCATCTGTGAATTTCATAGCATTTGACGAGCCTGAATATCACACATCCCCGGACAAACGCATCGGCGCCAAGATTCTTGTTGATCCAGCTAAAGTTGGCCCGTCGATTGCCACCCTCGTGCACCTGACCTACCTGCCTGGCGCCACTATTGGCAGTCACAGGCATGTTTTCGTCACCGAAGTAATTCACGTGCTTGAAGGCAACCTGACGCTGCGTATTTGCGAAGATATCAAGGTGCTCGGGCCCAACAGCACTGCTTATATCCCTGCCAAGTCTTTTCATGAATATCTCAACGACTCAACCGATGTCGTGAAATTTTTGCAGTATTATTCACCGTCTGGCCCTGAAGAAGAATACCGCAACTGGGTTAAACCCTCTGCTGATGCTGAAGCGGCTGCAAAAACCGTCGCCGCAACAAAAAAGGAAGAATCAAAGCATGTCATTACTCCGGCTTTACCAGTGATTCCAGGCAGTCCGACTTCAGTTAAACTCGGTCATGTCACCGAGAAAACCATCGATACGACTTCGGCAACCACCCAGAAAGCACAGGGCGCCAAGGTATTACGTAATTCGCCGCCGAAAGTTGGCACAGCAACTGGCACCAGGTCGGTTCCGGCTGCCGCCCGCCCCGGAAAATAACCCATGACTAATGAGTTGCCGCGTTCATACTATAGTGACGGTCTTATCGAAGAGGCCGTTCAGGAAAACCGTAAAAAGCTTGAGAACGAGCCGGCAAACCACATGCTCAGATGCAGTCTGGCCAACGGTCTGGCGCGTCTTGGCAACTATGAAGAAGCTATCGTTCATTATGAAGAATGCGTCAGACTCAACCCAAGCGCCGAATACTGGAACAACCTCGGCAAAGCACTTCTGAATGCCGGCCGCTATGAAGAGGCGGTTAATTCATTTGCAAAAGTGATTGAAAAGCAAAAATGGCCCGACGCCTACTTTCACCAGGCCCTCGCCTACAGAAGCCTGAACAACCTTGAAAAGGCCAACGAGCAACTCAGTGAAGCAATTAAGATCAACCCGAGATACCGGGAGGCCTTAAACGAAAGGGCCCACATTCTTGAAGCCCTCGACCGAAAAGACGACGCGCTGACCGAATACAAAAAGGTCATTGCCCTTTTTTTTGCAGAGTATCAGGCGCATGACGCTGAAGATTACAGTTACGAAACCTCAGTATTACTCGATAATAACGAGCTGATTGAAGAACTGATCAGACAACTCCGTCACCACATCCAGAAGTTCCCCGGGTTCGCCGATGGCTATTACAAACTTGGCCAGGCGCTTGAAGCCAAGGGGCTGAAGAATGAAGCGATGATGGCATTTCGCAAGGCTCTCGAGATTAATCCAAGCTACGAAACCGCCAGAAAATGCTTCTGGAAAAGATGACGGATCATTTAAATGCCCCCAAAAACTGGTAATCAACAGCGCAAGCGCCTCGGCGACATTCTCGTAGAGGCTGGTCTGATAACCGGCGAGCAGCTCCAGGATGCCCTTTCCAAACAAAAAATTCTCGGCAAACGCCTTGGCAAAGTTCTCGTAGAAACGGGGCTGACAACCGAAGACAGCATTGCCACGACCCTGGCCAGTCAGATGAACATACCCTATCTGAACCTGAATGAAACGGTCGTGCCGCCCGAAGTGCTGACTACCATCCCTGACGGCATAGTGCGCAGCCACAATCTTCTGCCGGTCAGGCTTGAAGGCAACCGCTTGCAGATCAGCATGGCCGACCCGCTTGACGTTTTCATCATCGATGAAATAACTTTTCAGACCGGCTATGAACTCGACATCGGCATCAGCCCTGAATCTCAGGTTGAGGCCGCCATCAGACACTATTACGGAACGGGCGACAGTCTTCAGACTGCCGTTGATAACATTACCGCCGAGCGCAGTTCAGAAGTTAAGCTTGACGAAAGCTTTTTCAACACTTTCGATATCGGCGGCGAAGAACAGAGCGTTCCGATCATCAATCTGGTCAATACCATCATTCAGCAGGCCATCAATGACAAAGCCAGCGACATTCACATCGAGCCAGACGAAGAAATCATCAGGGTTCGCTACAGAATCGACGGCATTCTCAATGAGCTGATGAAAGCCCCGAAGACCATACAGAGCGAACTGTTGTCGCGCCTGAAAATCATGGCACAGATGGATATATCTGAAAAGCGCCTGCCCCAGGATGGCCGCATCAAGGTCAAAGTGCAAAACAAAAGCATTGACCTGCGTGTATCTTCTCTGCCAACTGTTTTTGGCGAAAAAATCGTTATCCGCATTCTCGACAAGAGCCGCATGCAGCTGACTCTTGACCAGGTCGGGTTCGACGAAGATCTTCTCGGTCTGTTCAAGACCCTCGCCTCGTCACCGAATGGCATTATTCTGATGACCGGCCCCACAGGTTCAGGCAAGACCTCAACCCTGTATGCCGCCATCAACTTCATCAGAAACGGTCAGATAAATATTACTACCGTTGAAGACCCTGTTGAATACCTTATACCCAGCATCAATCAGGTGCAGGTTCGGCCAGAAATCGGCCTGACTTTTGCCCGCACCCTGCGTTCTATTCTTCGCCAGGACCCGAACGTCATTCTGATCGGCGAAATCCGCGATTTTGAAACCGCGCAGATAGCCATTGAATCGGCGCTCACCGGTCATCTTGTTTTTTCAACTCTGCATACCAATGACGCGGCATCAGCGGTTACCCGCCTGATCGAAATGGGCGTCGAACCCTATCTGGTAGCATCGGCAGTCATCGGTGTTGGCGGGCAGCGCCTGGTGCGCAAAATCTGCCCATCATGCAAAGCTCCTTACACCCCTGAAGGCGAAGCTCTTGAACTGATTACCGAGCACGGGCATAGCGAAGCCAGCCTGTATAGAGGCAAAGGGTGCCTAACCTGCCGCCGCACCGGCTACACAGGCCGAACTGCCATACACGAAATTATGACCATCAATGAAGAAATTCACGGCCTGATCCTTAAATCATCGTCAGCCCGCGACATACGCCATGCCGCCATTCGCGGGGGCATGCGTGCCATGCGTGCTGACGGAGTTCTTAAGGCTGTCAGAGGTGTAACTTCAATTGAAGAAGTCATGCGCCTTACCCGCGGCGAAGATGTTCATCGCGTCATCACAATGGTATCGGGGTCTAAGCAGTGAGCAAAAGGTTTGCCTACAAGGCTCTCGACGTCAAGGGCAAGCCAATGGAAGGCTTCATGGAAGCCACAACCGCCGAAGAAGTGGGCACCTGGCTGGCAGATCGCAATTATTTCGTTCTCGAAATTGCCGCCGCTCCCCTCCAAGGTCTCGTTTCCGGCAGTAATACCCACATCCGCATCAGCACCCAGGCAATGAACTTTTTTCTGCTGCAACTTTCGAGCCTCATCAACGCGGGTTGCCCGCTGATCATGAGTTTGCACGCCCTTTACCGACAGTTGCCGAACAGTCCGCTCAAAAAATTGCTCAAAGACCTGCGCGAAAAAATCGAATCGGGCAAATCATTTTCTGATTCTCTCAAATGCCACCGGGAAGTCTTTTCAAACCTGTTCATTACCATGGTTGAGGTCGGCGAAATCGGCGGCATTCTCGGTGAAATACTTGAACGCTATGCCCACATACACGACGCTATGTACAGACTGCGTTCCAAGATTGTTAAATCGATGATCTACCCGGCAATTCTGCTTCTTAATACTATTATTGTTGCCTGGGCGTTGCTTGTCTACGTTTTTCCGGTTTTTATTGAAAAAATTCAGTCCAATGGCAATGAACTGCCACTGCCGACCCGAATTGTCTTAAGCGCCTCCAATTTTTTAACCGGCCACTCGCTGCTGATCATATCTGGAATTGGCCTGCTGATTGCCTTGTTTTTTCTGGCCCGCAGCAGCGAAAAGGGTTCGCGCTTTCTGGCCCGGGCAACTATTTCCATGCCTCTGGCCGGGCCGGTTATCCAGCAGATGGAAATGTCGCTGTTCGCACGTATCCTCGGAACCCTTCTTAAATGTGGCGTGCCGATTCTAACATCGCTTCAGGCCGTCGAAAAGGCTCTCAACAACGTAATATACAAAGAAGCCCTGAACAACGTTCGCGAAGCAGTGAGTCGTGGCGAATCCTTATCGCAGTCAATCAGTCGCTATCGCGACCTGTTTCCCGAAAGCATCATTCTGATGACCGACGTTGGTGAGCGAGGCGGCAATACTGGCGAAATGCTCGAGAAAGCCGGCATCATTTATGAACGTGATCTTGAATTGACCCTTGAAACGGCTGTTACGCTGATTCAGCCTGCCCTGGTCATCTTTCTGGCGGTCTTTGTTGTTACCCTGACTCTTGCGATGTACATGCCATTGTTTGACATAATTAAAACGGTGCGTTAAAGTGACAGAACTGCGTGTGACGTGTCGCTAAATTTTCGTGGAGGCTCTATGCGAAGAAAAGGTTTTTCACTTGTCGAGTTGTTGATTGTTGTTCTGGTAATAGGCATTCTGGTTGCCATTGCCATACCGCGTTACCAGAGTATCGCCTCCATTGCACGCGCCAAGTCGTGCCTTTCGAACCAGAAAGGCATCGAAAGCCTTGTTTCACTCTGGGAAGCCAAAAACTTTGAGCTTGATACCGGCAAGAACCGCTGGGCATGGGTTGACCGTTCGGGCAACCTGCGCTGGAAGTATTCAAACGCTCTTCTGCAGCTTAACGATATCGCCAAAGATACGAAATTGTTTATCTGCCCTGAAGCCGCCAATCGCTGGGGCTACACCTGGAACGGCTCAAGTTATCGTTTTTATAACACCGACAATACCGGTCTATGGATCATCGGTTCAGACGGCAAAATGGGCGGGCGCGGCGTCGTCTGCGCGCTCAGACTTGGTACCCGCTGGATCGGCATGAACGGCCAGATGGGGCCAGACGGTTCAAAGGACAGCGCTCACCACTACTGGTAAGCAGATGAACCCCCGCCGCGACTCAACCAACCATGCGGCCCTGCCTGCAGAAATTACCGGCGTCAGCCTCCACCAACGCAGTATGCATTTAGCCCGTAAAGCTGTGAAATCAGGGTTTACACTTATCGAAGTTCTTGTTGTGGTTCTGGTTATGGGTATTCTCTGCGGCACCGGTGTATCTATTTATGCAGGGGTGACCCGGGGCTCGCAAACCAGAGCCAGAACCGACGAGTTACGCAGCTTTTTTTATGCATGCAGGCATCGGGCATTTTTACGCAGAACACCAGTCAGAATTTTCCTGCACAACAAAGTTTTTTCTATTGAACAATCGGGGGCTTTGCAGTTGAGAGTCCCAGAACTGGACAGCGCCCTCGAACTGAAAGCAATCGATGTGAACCCAAATGGTGTTTTCAGCAGCGAAGGCAAAAAGTTGCAGCAACTGGTGCTGCCGTTGCGCATTGCTGGTAACCAGATCGAAAACATCGTGGTAGATCTTTAAACATGCAGAAAGTCTTCAAACTTAACCGAATCAGCCGCCCCGGGTTTTCGTTGATCGAAATCCTGATATCGCTGCTTGTGATCTCGGGCGCTTTAACGACAATGTTTTCTGGGTTTGAAACTTCGGGGCAGCTCGATATGCATGCGGCTTTTGAATCAGAGGCTGCCTTCATGGCCGAACGCGAGCTTGAATTGATCAAGTCAGATCTGCTGGCTGGCCGGCTTCCGGCAAAGGCGGCCGGGCGACCGGGTCGCTTCAGAAGCAAACCAGGCTGGAAAATCGCCACAACAGTGGCAGCGCCTGACGCAGACAATGCCGTCAGATTACAGGTGACCGCCCGCAAGGGTGAGCGGGTTTTTCAGCTTGAGTCTTTTGTTTTCGTGCCGCCGCAGGAGCAAAAGCATGATTAAAACCAGGGGTTTTTCATTACTCGAAATTTCGATAGTAATTTTTATTATGGGCTTAACCGTAACCGCCCTGCTGCAGATGTTTGACTGGAGTCATCTTCGTTACCGGGAAATGAGCCGCAACTGGCAGCAACGAGCCGGGTTGGCCGAGATAAGGGTCTGGCTACGACAGAAAGTTGCTGCCTCCGAAGTTACCGGTCTGAATGCCGCCGGTCTCAACCACTCGGTCAGATTACCTGCGGGCTTTTTCGTTGACAGTCTTAAAGTCATTGAGCACGACGACAGCACCTGGTTCATCAGACTGCAACTTTGTGATGATCGCAACCTTAACGGCAAAGCCGACAAGAATGAAACGACCAGCCGACTTTTCTGCTTCAGGAGGCGTTCGGTATGAATAGACGCGGGTTCAGCCTCTACCTGACTTTTCTGGTGACAACCATTGTTTTTATTCTGGTGACCGGGAGTCAGCAGATCGGCCGCACTGCGCTCGATCTCGGGCGTTCTGATGCCATTGAAGCGGTGGTTTTTCATGCTGCCGACGGCGGTCTTGAACGCGGTCTGGCAAAACTACGCCGTCAATACGTGCCATTTTCTTTGAATTATGTTGCCAAACTCGGTTTGTATCGTGAGCTGCACGTAACTGTCAGCGGCGAAAAACAGAAATCAGGTATCGATTTAAAAGCAACCGCTGTTCTTTTTGAAGGCAGCCGGGAAGTATCCAGACGTTCACTCTTGCGTAATGCGGTTCTCGACCAGCCAGGTCGGGCCGGCAGCGGCAGATTCTTGGAGGCCTCATGAAGAAAAAATCGCAGAATGGCCTGTATGTCGCTTTCGACATCGGGACAGTATCAATCAAAGCGGCGGTAATCGAAGTCAGCGACAAGGGTCAACGCCTCGCCGCCCTCGAAGAAGAAATGTTGAAGCCGATATCAGCGTATCCGGGCGAAGAAGAATACCGGGAACAACTGATCGCGGCGCTTAAAAATCTTTCGACAAGGCTGCCAATTAATCAATGCCGCGAAGTATCGGCTCTTTTTTCGCACCGCGAACTTCAGGTAAAAATCGTTGAGTTGCCGGCACAGGTTCATTCTGACCAGCTTGACAAGCTTCTCAACTGGGAAGCCAAAAAGCTGCTTTCACCAACTTTTCGTGAGGAACCCTATTCTTTCTCATACAAGATTTTGCGTAACAATCCATACACGGTTGCCCTCTCGGTTATACCGCAGCGTCTGCTCGAGAGGTTTACAGAACTTTTTGACCGGGCCGGTATTGATCTTGGCTGCTCGTTCTCTGAAGTTTACGGCGCCCATGAGCTTAAGGAAATCGTTGATATCTCTGGTCTACCAGCGCTTTCAATCGTTAATTTCGGCCACACCGGTACCCATCTGCAGATTTTTTCGGCCGGCGAACTCAGATTCTATCGGTTCATACCATCAGGAATGGCAGATATGTCAGATCCGCCAACTGAAAGCGAACTCGAAATGTACTCGCAGAAAATTCGTTTCAGTTTCGACTATTTCAGGGCGGTCAGCAAACTGAATCAAATTGATATTCTTTATTTCATGGGTGGGGGTGCGGCTCAGCCTGGCATTCTGCCTTTCGAGCGCACCTATTTTAATCCGACCAGGGTCAATATTGTCGATATTTCTTCGGGTCTCGATATCAGCCTGATTATGCCAGAACTGGCCGACAATCAGCCGGCTGAAGATCGTCAGCGGCGACTGTTGCCATATATTCCGGCAGTTGGTGCCTGTCTGGCCTGCCTGGCTGATGATGCGGCCAGTATGAATCTCAGTGGCCGCCTGCGCAATCGCAAGCGTGAACTTCAGATTGCGCGCCTTGCAGGCTTATTGCCCATCGCCTTCGGCCTGATCGGCGTATTGGCTGCAATACTGGCTTTGCTGCTGTTCCGCAACGATATGCAGGCTGAGCTGGTTGGCATTGAATCCCAACTGAATTTTGCAAGAATGAACACTGAAGCAGCACAGGTCAAATTAAGCAAACTCCGCGCTACTGCGGCGACTACTCTAAAATTATCGCCCCAGGCCAAAAAGGCTCTGTCTCCGTTGCTAAAATCACGTCAGGCAACTGCGGGTTCGTTGTTTCATGTTTTCGCGCAGAAACCAGCCGGTCTGCGCATCGAAGAAATACTGATACGCAACCAGCTCGAAGCTGAGTCTATCAACCTTGAAACCCATAATGACAGTTCCGGCGATGCGGGGCAAGAACCTGAAGCAGAGCCACGGTCGCCTTTTACCAGCCGTCTGGCAGGTGATAACTTTGACGATCAACAACTGCGCGAAGGTCTGCGCGGTCAGATGCTTATAATCAAGGGAAGCGCCGACAGCAACGAGCTGATCGGGCAATATGCCGAGAGCCTGACCGGCAAAAAAGCCTTGTTGAGAATACGCAGTCTCAACAGCCGCAAAAACGCGAACTCGGGCATCGAATTTTTGTTAAAGGGAGAACTGCCATGAATCGAATTGTTACAAATCTGGCGGCGACCCTGATCGCCATTGCCGTATTTTTCTTTCTCGGGCGACTTTTCTTTCTTTCGGGCCTGCAGAGTGAATTAAATCAGGCGTATCTGAAGCTTGAAGACAGCAAAAGCAAATATGAGCAGGTCAATGCCGAACTTGCGCAGATTAAACCGACCGCTGAATCCCACGAAGAATCCCTCAAAAAAGCGCCATTAATCGAAAAACTGCTGAAACCGGCAGAAGAGGCATCTCTGCTGCGTGTGATCAGTGACTCGGCAGGCAAAAGTTTCAGGATCAACTCGTTCGATCTGATCGAGTCATTCATGCTGAAACCAGAACTGGCTGATGAAGCGTCGGGTGGATCGCCAGCCTTCACTGGCAACCCGGAGCAACTTGCCCCCCTCGACGATCAGGGCATGCCAATTGGCAGCAGCAGTGATGCAGACGAAGAATGGCCAGGAATCGAGATTATACCGGTAAGAATAACTTTTTCATCAACCTTTCGCACTCTTGGAAAGTTTCTTTCCGAGGCCGGGCAGAGCCTGCCGCTAAACACGGTTCGCTCTCTTGATATCATTCTTCGAGAAGAGGGTCTGATTAAGGGCACACTGGTGATGAATTTTCCGATGGCCGAGAGCCAATAGCTTTTGGCCGATTCAGATTTCAGGAGATAGATAAATGCAAACAGGAAGCGATACATGGAAATGGGGCGTGGTTTTCATTCTTCTTGCCATTTTTATGGTTACTGCAAACCAGGCCTACCAGCACGTCACCAGCCAGGAACACTACGAACCACCTGATGATTACATGAAAGGTGATTCATGGGATATCGAGCACCAGAGTGGCCCGGGAGCCGGTCAGGCGGTTCAACTTCCGGCTGACGATCCAGCGGCTACTGACCCGATCTTAACGGCATCAGAGGCTGTTATACCTGATGGCGATGCCGATGCACCCCTACAAGCCGAAGATATTGACTGGAATAACTTAAAAGACCCGGCAGAGACTGGCAAAGAAAGTGAAACACAACCTTAAGACCGTCATATTTATTGCACTGCTGCTGACAACACCTCTGGTGCAGGGCAGCGAGCCTTCGCCGGCGGTACGCGAAGCCGAGCTTCTTTACCAGAGCGGTCGTTTCACAGAAGCCGCTCAGAAAGCTCGTGAGTTGTGCAAGTTTTTTCCTGATGATTTTCAGACCATGCTGATTCTTGGTATGAGCGCATTTCATGCCGGCAATTACCTTGAAGCATCAGACGTCTTCAGACGTGCAGCCAGTCGGCACGCCAGGCATCCGATTGTAGTACGTTACACCGAATTACTGCGCGAAATCGAATACCGCAGCGGCCCTTTCAGCCAAGATCCAGATCGCCAGGACCCGGCCGACACAAAAGTTACCGCCAAGTTTTTTAAACGTGGTTTTTTTGGGCCCTCTTTTACTGTGACCTCAGGCCAGGACAACCCCTGGGCGCAGGCATCCCCGTTAGACCCTGTATTGATGCGCGAACCGGTTAAAGAGTCAGAACGAAATATTGACTACCCGCCATCTCAACTGGCACTGCCGACCCCCTACCCACACATGGAAAGCATTCTTTCTGCTGAAGCCATGGCAGAGATGGCAGAAAAAGCTTTTGCAAACCGGGAATATCAGAAATCATACCTGTTTTTCTCGCAACTGGCCGCTTCGGCGCCTAAAAATCGCCGTTTTCTGATCGGCAAAGCTGAAGCAGCGTTTCACATGAAACGTTATCATCAGGTTCTGGATATACTTGGGCCATTGCTGGCCGCTGGCGCCACTTTTTCGGAACTGCAGCGGCAGAAGATTCAACAGCTAATGGAAGAATCACGCCGTCTGGTTTTTTCATCGAATTGAGCGAGCGTTTTGCTGATTCAGGCCCAGGGTTAGTCCCATGAAAAATTCTTAACCACATTTTTCTTGCTGTTTAGAATGATGATTTCAACCCGACGATTTGCTTCGCGGGATTCATCAGTCTGATTGACGCTTTTAGGTCGGTTATCAGCGTAGCCTTGCGCCGAGAATCTCTGGGCATCGAGGCTCATATCTTCGACAAAAAACCTGACAACTGAACAGGCACGCGCGGTCGAAAGTTCCCAGTTTGATGGATACATGGTGTTTCTGGCCGGTACATCGTCGGTATGACCATCGACCCTGACATAGTTATCAATTGTACCGATCACCGGCACCAGGGCAGTGAGAACTTCTTCTGCGCCCTTTTTCATGGCAGCACTGCCGCTCTCAAAAAGCACATTGGCCGGGATCTGAATTTTAACCATCTGATCGTCTTGAACAATCCTGATACGATCAGACATCGGCACCCGGGCCAGCTTGTTTTTAGCAGTTTTAACAATGTAAGGCACTTCACTCTTGCGTTGACTCGGGGTGAGAAGAATCCCTTTGCCACCCTCAGTCAGCCATTGATTGGCACCCTGCGCCGCATTGATGCTGAAGACTGCGTAGTATTTTTCGTCAAGTGATTCGCTTTCCTGGCGCTTTTTCGGTGAGTCGAGCGACGAGAAGGCGAAGAGCATAACGAAAAAGCAAAGCATATTCGTGACCATGTCACCATAAGAGAGGCACCAGAGCGGCGCAGAGACTTCATCAACCTTGCGTTTCGCCATTTCAGTTCCCCTGGCCCAGTTCCTCAGAGAGATGCAGTTCGTTGAATTTAACTCTTACCTTTTCAGACATGAAGGCCAGCAATCTTTCCTGAATAATACGCGGATGTACCCCAGCGGCGATAAACAGACAGCCCCTGGCAATGATTTCGCCGTATAACTGCTCCGCCTTGCTGCGTTCATCCATTTTTTTGCCGAACGGAAGAATGAACATATTTGCAGCCACCGCGCCATAGAAGGTGGTGATAAGCGCAACAGCCATGTTTGGGCCGATTGATGACGGGTCATCGAGATTACCAAGCAGGCCGATCAGACCAATAATTGTACCGATCAGACCAAAACCCGGAAACACCGACCCGATAAAATCCAGAGCAGACTTGGTATCAGAGTGACGGTTGGCACGTGAATCAAGTTCTGTATCGAGAATATCCTCGATGACCTTGACATCGACGCCGTCGATTACCATCTGAAGACCACGGGCCATAAAGGGTTCTTCAATTTCAGCGATGCGCGAATCGAGGGCAAGAATGCCCTCTTTTCGCGCAACGTCTGCGGTCATAAGAATGCTGCTCACCAGCTTCATGTAGTTGTATTCCCGGGGGGCCATGTATGCTGATTTGATCAGGCCAAAGGCACTCACTACCGTTTCATAGCTGTAGCCAATGAACATGGCACATGTACCGCCACCAAAAACGATCATCATCGATGGAATATCAAAGAAGATACCCAGATCGCCTGACAGTTTGATACCGATCAAAACCAGCAGCAGACCAACTATTGATCCAATAAGTGTATTGTTATCCAAAAGATAATTCCCCCGGCCTGCGGCCAGCGTTTAACTGAACTCAGCCAACCAGATCAAGCTTGAATACGAGTTCAGAAATGCCTTTCTTGTTTTTGGTGACTTCTTCAACTTTGATGGTGAACTTGTAGGGAGCTACTTCAGCAATGCCCAGCACCTGGCCTTTTTGGGCTTTTGCTGCATTTATGGCGACTTTAGGGGTCTTCATGCTGCGAACTTTTTTGTTATTTTCCATAACCTCAATCTCAAAACTGATGCCCTGAATGTAGGCTTCATCATCGGTAATCACTTTCCAGTCTTCATCGTATTTCAGCGAGAACCAGTAATCATTGCCGTTCATACTCAGGGGAGCCTGTTTGAGCAGTTCTTCTTCAAGAGGGTGTGGCGCGTAATTGAGCATTCTCACGAGGGTGAAGAGGTTTTTTGCATCAGCTTTAACGGCCGGAGCCTGCGCTGATTCAGCCTTCGCGCTTCTAACAGTCTGAGAAGAAGCTTTGGCAGAAACAGCAACGACCTTGCCTGCCGTGGCAGAACGGGCAACCGGGCGTTGTTTGACGGCAGCCGGAGCCATCGGCTTGAGCGAGGTCACCATACGATTTGAAACAGGCGGAAGTTCCCCCGGAGGAGCTACCAGAACAATCTTTGCGTCGGCAGCCTCAGCCGCCAGAAGCGGTCTGACCGCTTTGGCCTTTTTGACGCCAGGCCTGGCGGCGGCATCATGCCTGACGACCTGCAAACCAGCAACAGCATCAGTTCCAGCAAAGGACGAAGACACGAACACAGTGCCACCCACAACAAGAAAACCCGCCATCAGCATACCCAGTCTAACGTTCTTCATTAAAATCTCCTGATTTTACTTTTTAATTGTTACGTGCTCCGCCGTTGATCCAGTTAGCAAGCAAACCCTGGTCTGAGGTCGCCAGCGCCGCTCGATCTTTGGGCATTCTCGGGGTTTCGATGCCCTTGATGCGCCTGATAAGTTTGCTGGTAGCTGCGTCATAAGGCAGCACCACAGCACCGGTTCTTGAACCGCGCATCAGATTGGCATAACTGTTCAGTCTCAGACTTGATGCGGCTGAACTGTCGTTGTGGCAACCAACAATCGCGCAGTTAACCGAAAAAACCGGCAGGATGTTGCGCGAAAAGCTGCCACCCATTGAAACCAGAACGATGTTGGTGGTTGCTGACAGCCCGCTGTCAACGCTAACGGTCAGCGAATTCGAGTTAAAATCCGTGGCATTGGCGGTGACCGTGTAAACCCCCGACTCAATGTCGGCAATTGTAAAATGCCCATTAATGTCGGTAAGCGCCGACGAGGTGGTCGGAGAAGTCACCACCGTCGCTCCTGCCACCCCAATACCTGTTTGCGAATCGACCACTGTGCCTACTATTGTTCCGCGAAGGCTGCTTTTTGTGCCGCAGCCAACCGCTGTCAACAGCGACAGACTCAAAATCAGCGCCAGTAATACCTGATAGTTTTTAACCATTACCCCGCTCCTTCCTGAGCTATTATTCCTTTGATGCTCATCGGCAAAAAACCCCGCCAAGTTAATAGGCCAGAAAGATTTCAACTTTTTTTTCGGGCGAAGCTGCCACCACGTGATATAATCGACACCATGAAAGCCAATCACTTTTACCCGCCCACAAAGCAGCGGCTATCTATGGGGGCCAGTCTCATGGAACTGCTGCTGGCCCTGGCAGTGCTGTCAGCCGCCATGTATCCGATTGTTTTCATCTTCAGAATCGGCAGCCCACCATCCCAGTCAAACCAGCAGGAATACATGGCGACCCTGCTCGCCCATCATGTAATCGAAACAATTGTGGCAATGCGGGCACAAAACCCTTCATATCTGCCAACCATGAGTGAACCCGAACCGGTGGTTCAATCGGCCGAAAATGTCGAGCCGGTCAGTCAGTATTTTCGGCACATTTCATCTTCAACTGAAAGTATTACCGAAGTTGATGACCCACAAATGTTCTGGTCGCTGAAACCATACAGGTGTCAAATCGACACGTATTACCTTACCGACCGTCTTTTTAAGGCCATAGTTTACATAACATACCAGCGTGAAGGTAGAACCATGCGGGTCTTTTTTGAAAGATTATTACCGCAAAAACACTTCCAGGCAGATGGAGAGAGTGAAGAATGAGATTGTCAGGCAACTCATCCGGAGAACTGTCATTTGAAGGCATTCTGGCAGTGGCTTTTTTCTCACTGATTCTAGCCACTCTCATCGCAGTGCTGCAATTTTACAAAATCAGAAACCCTTCTGAGGGTGGTGCTTATGACATCACCAGAAGCTACAACCTCATTCTGACGAGTCTGCGCGAGGATGCACAGGTTGCCGCCGTTGCTGAAACGGCATCAAACAGCGTTTCGCTGTTCAACAGTCAGAGTGATCTGATCAGCCGTTACGTCTGTAGCGGCGACACTTTATTGCGCTTCGACAGCCAGGGCAAAGAACTTTCACTATTGAAGGGCGTCGAATCAGTCTGTTTTTCTACGGGTGAAGACCTCAGCAATCTTCTGACGGTGAAGATAATGCCTTCCAACCGCATGGATATTCCGTTCTTCACATCATTTGCCCTGCGAGGAATCAACAATGACCTCAACTAGTGCATCCCGGAACCTGGGGTTATCGGTAATCCTGACCCTCAGCATCATTCTGATCGCCTGGTTTCTTGGCAGCATGAAATCTTCACCGCTGATACCGGCAACCACCCTTATTATCGCTGACTACCAGATGGAATCGGCCATCATCATGCAAATGCAGCAACTGAACAGCAACCCTAACCAGAAGCCAAAACCCTTGAAAAAAGAAATCCTGCCCGGGATTTTTCTTGAACTGCAAAGCAGCCCCAAGGATGAAAAAAGCTGGATTTTTAAAGCCAGTGTCAATGGTCTGGGCATCAGTCGAAGCATGCAGGCGGTGGCTGACAGCGACAACCCTGACCGCATACTGTTTATCCGCTAATTACAACTGCGAAAATAAAGCTCTGTCTCATATTTAATGCCGGTGAGCCGACTCTATTTAATTTTGCAAACCGACACCCAGAGATCATTTTCGGCGGGCGCACTGCTAAGCAGGCTGCTTTTGCTGTACCCGGCCACAAGAATAATCTGGCCCGCCGCCACCAGCAGCGGAAGCGTTGCGCGTTGCCCAATCGGCACCTTTTTATCGATTAACCACCTGGCAAGCTTTTTTCGGCCGGCACCACCGGCTGGCGAGAAGATATCACCAGGCAGACGTGTGCGTACACACAGCGCAGCAGCCAGGTCATGATCAAGCGAAAAAACATCGGAAACGCCGTCAGGGAGTGGTTGTTCGGCGGTCAGCAAAAAGCGCCAACCGGCAAATTCGACTGATTTCCCGGGTTGAAGATTTATGGAACCCGGGTCGGGTGATGGTTGCGGGCGAGCAACCGCAAGGTCTTTGGCAGGGTCGATAATGGCGACTGGTTCAGCCAGAATTTCTTTTGCTTGACGTCTGAAAGAAAAGCCTCCAACGATCACCTGGCGCCCGGATTTTTTGTTGACCCAGAGATTATCGAGATCGGTCAACAACGCCCTGCTAACCTTGGAATGCTCTGTGAGACTGCTGACCCAGACTTTGAGAATCTGAAGCCGCAGTGTACATTTCGGTGTTATGTAAACCCCGAGGCGGTACATTGTACCGAATCGCGCAAGATACTTTTGCGCCGGGCGCGACAGATATTGATGCAAAGCCCGGGCGTCGCGGCTCAGTGCTGCCAGATGCCTTAATGTACCCTGCTGCAGTTCAACCATCAGCGGCAGCAACTGATGTCTGACCCGGTTGCGAAAATAGAGCAGCGTGGCGTTGGTTGAATCTTCACGCCAGTTCTGGCCGGCCAGTTGCAGAAATTCTTCAAGCTCAGGGCGGCAGACATTCAACAGGGGCCGCCACACTCTGACAGTCTGGCCGGCAAATTGCAGCTTTACCCGGCTGCCGATACCGCCCAACCCTTGCCAGGAAGAACCGCGCAGCAGACGCATCATCACGGTCTCGGCCTGGTCATCGGCACTGTGCCCGGTGGCAACCACAGCGGCGCCTGAGGCAACGAGCATATCGGCAAATGCGCGGTAGCGAAACTGACGCGCCCAGGATTCGCTGCCGTGGTTTTCACCGGCAATTATTGTACCGGGGTCAGCAGTGCGCCGATGGAATTCAAGCTGCATTTTTGCAGCCAGTTCTTCTACCCACAGGGCATCAAGGTGACTATCTGGCCGCAAACCATGATCGACATGAAAAACGCAGAGGCGAATGCCACGCATGGCACACCACTCGCGAAGCAGAAGCAGCATGGCCACCGAATCGCAGCCGCCTGAAACGGCAGCGGCAATTTTCCCGACCTCAGGCGGGCGGGTAAATCTGGCCAGAATTCTCTGTTGTACTGCTTTGATCGTCATAGGCAAACAAAATCGTCAGGGTGACTGCCGCGCCCGGTGACTGCGCAAAGTTTTTACGTAAGCTTGCCAGAGTTCGGCTATGCCGACCGGCAAGCTGTCTGGCGATCTGACTTCGTCGGCAGCGATAATGGCTGCTGAGGGTGCCGCGCACAATCGCGCGATCAGGCGGTCTTTTCCATCAAGAACATCAATGGTCATGGCGCCAAGACGCTGGTATTTTCGATAAACCCTGCGAACCGCAGGTGGTGGAATGGCGACCCGGCCGCCAATGACCACCGGAGATGGGCCGTGAACAATCATTCCGGTGATATCAATCGGCATAAGGTAAGAAGGGATAACGTATTCATCGCGGTCGGCCACATAATCGGCCAGAATCAGGCGAAAATCATGGTCGCCGATATTCTTGAGAAAGCGTGCGAGTGAGTAATAGCGTGCGTCACGGGCGATGCCGTTCAGATCCATGCCACGAGGTCGAGTTTCTTGAATCACCATCACAATCGGGCCATACATTCTGGCGACGCCGATTCTTGGGGAGGCAAAAAGAAAATGCGTTTCGGCATCTGGAAACCCGGCTTTGGCGGCCGCGAACTTACCGGCGCGGTTTTCGTAAAGTTCTCTGGTTGAATCAACGGTGGCGAAAATCTTGCGGAGTATGGCGCTGTGCTGGTTTTTAGCTTTTTCGAAGGCCTCTTCGGCAGACAAACCCGCTTTCTGGTTTTCGGCGACGATATTACGCAAACCTCTCGACTGATGCACCGTATCGAGCAGAAATCTGAAGCCAAGCAGTTCGTCGCGGTCGATTTCGCCTTTCTTTCGCGAACCAAACCCCCGATACATAACCGAAAAATAGCCGTTTCTGATGCGGGTCAGGGCGTTCACCGAGTTCATGGTGAACATGGTAATGGCATTTGCATCATAAGCAGAGCCGGCTTGGCTGGTTAAGGCAGGTAACAACAGGGCAACAACCATTATTAAACTGGTCAGAAATGAGATTTTACGACTTTGCAATACAGTTTTGGCCGACATGATATTCACCTTAACCGATTTATAGTGCTGTCTGACATTCTATTGCCTAAGCATCGCTTCGTCAATGATGCACATTGGCGGCACTGCGAACACACAAGATTGGCTTTTACCGCACATAATGTAAGAGCACATTGAGAATTTCTCACCGATTCGACGGCGTGGCCTATCAGCCGGGTTACTTTTTTGCTGACAGGAGGTCAGCGATACTCGACAGCATCAGGATAGATGCTGCCGGGTGCTACAGCTGAATTATGTTCTTAAGTTTTCGCTCAGCAGAACCGCTCCATCGTGCGCGGTTCTGCATGTGCACATCCTGTGCAAAACAAGCTTCCGAAAAAGTAATCCCGTCTTCTCTCCACGCCTTGCATTGAAACATTCAATGAGCTTTGTATAGAAAAACGGCCGCACTCCACGGCTTTTCGGGGAACGGGAATCCATGAATTTTATCTGTTTGCCGTGGCGCGGCCAGCAAATTATTGACAGGCAGGGTTGCTGGTGGTAGAACGTTAGCATGTGGTTCGGGGCGGAGGAACAGTGTGTTTTTTCTGTTCGTTTCAACAGGCTGTATTTTGTTGGCCGGTGCCGGGGCTTTAATAGTCGGCGCCAACCCGAAAATCTGTTCAGTCTGGTCATCATTGTTATCATTACTGGCGGCCATCGCTGGCGTTATTCCATGTATTCAGGTTCTTTTGAGCGGCGAAACACTTCTCTATGGCACCGCCTGGGAAATCCCACACGCGACCTTTTCGTTATGCCTTGACCCTCTGGCAGCGTTTTTTCTGGTGCCAATTCTGGGTTTGGGCCTGCTGACCGCAGTTTTCGGCACCGAGTATCTTGCTCACGAGCACGCTAACCTGCGGGCTGCCTGGTTTTGCTTTCATCTGCTCTGGGCCAGCATGATTCTGGTGGTGCTCGCCGCTGATGGTCTGCTGTTTATGGTCGCCTGGGAAATAACCGTTCTTTCTTCTTTTTTCCTGGTAATTATGGGCGAGCACAACCCCGAAAAGTTGCGCGCCGGCTGGGTGTATCTGGTTGCATCGCATCTGGGGGCCGCATTTCTTCTGATCATGTTTTTACTGCTGGCAAGAGACACGGGCTCTCTGGCATTTGCCTCCTTTTCGCAGGCTGCTCAACTTCCGTTGGCCGGCAAGAATTTACTGTTTCTGCTGGCGATAATCGGTTTCGGCACCAAGGCAGGCTTTATTCCGCTGCACATCTGGTTGCCAGAAGCACACCCGGCCGCGCCGAGTCATGTTTCTGCATTGATGTCGGGGGTTATGATCAAAACAGGCATTTATGGGCTGATACGCACTCTCTTTTTTCTGGGCAACCCGGAATGGTGGTGGGGCTGGACTCTATTGCTGATCGGCCTGTCATCGGGCATTCTCGGGGTTCTGTTCGCCCTGGCCCAGCATGACCTGAAGAGGCTGCTTGCTTACCACAGCGTCGAAAACATCGGTATTATAGCCATTGGTCTTGGGTTTGGCCTTATCGGCCTGAGCAGCCAGAACGCCATCGTTGCAACTCTTGGCCTGGCAGGCGGCCTGTTGCATGTGCTCAATCACGCGGTTTTTAAAGGGCTGCTTTTTCTCGGAGCCGGCTCGGTGCTCGTTCAGACCGGCACTCGCGACATCGACAGTCTGGGCGGTCTGCTAAAAAAAATGCCAGCTACCGGCTTCACTTTTCTGGTCGGTTGTATTTCGATCAGCGGCTTGCCACCTTTCAACGGCTTTGTCAGCGAATTTCTCATTTACATGAGTGCTTTTCACGCAGTGCTCTATGGTGCGACATCACTTAATACCCCTGGCCTGCTCATCATTCTCGGGCTGTCACTAATCGGCGGCCTGGCAGCTGCCTGTTTCGTTAAGGCCTTCAGCGTGGTATTTCTCGGAAATCCTCGCACTAAAGCCGCCGCTGGGGCCAGAGAATCCGGCATGGCAATGCTGCTGCCCATGAGTATCCTGGCAGCACTCTGTCTGATAATCGCCGTCGCCAGTCCGTGGCTGATGGAAATTCCGGCCCGGGTTCTGCAGGGCCACCCCCAGCTCGCAGCCGGCACAGATTTTACGGGCATCTTCAAACCGGCAATTCAATCCATGAAGCTTGTGACTGCCGGCAGCGTTGCACTGATTGCCCTGCTGGGCCTGGTGATTTTTATTCGCCGCTCGCTGCTCAGCAACCGCGAAATCGGCAGCACTGTTACCTGGGGGTGCGGCTACGCCAAACCAACCGCCGCCATGCAATACACCGGGTCATCATTTGCCCAGCCCCTGACAACCCTGTTCAGCAGTATTTTGTGCACTACCAGCCATGTAAGCGGCGTCGATGGGTATTTCCCGAAAGCCGGCTCGTTTAGCAGTCACACTAATGACCTTTTTGAGAAAAAGCTGTTCTCGCCTTTTTTCAGATTAATCGAAAGCAACCTGCACCGCGTTGTCTGGATTCAGAACGGCGTTGTTCAGCTCAGCGTTCTCTTCATCGCTATCACACTCTTATTATTGCTGATTCTGGGGTTAGCCTGACCATGACAACATTTATTCACCCGCTGCTGGCACTGATCTTCGCACCACTGCTGCGTGGCATTATCAACAAAACCAAGGCTTTTTTTGCGGGTCGTCAGGGCCCTCCCCTGCTGCAAACCTATTATGACATCAGCAAACTGCTGCGAAAAGGTGCGGTTTACAGCCAGACCACCAGCTGGGTATTTCTTTCAGGCCCGCTGGCAGGGCTGGCAATCAGCATACTCTGCCTGTTTTTTCTGCCGTTTGGCAATATCTCAGCCTGCGTTTCATTTCAGGGCGACCTGATTCTCGTTATTTACCTGCTCGGGTTGCTGCGTTTCTTCACTGTTCTGGCCGCCATGGACACTGGCAGCGCCTTTGAAGGAATGGGAGCCAGCCGCGAAATGACGTTTTCGGCACTGGCCGAACCGACCATGCTGTTCGGCCTGGCAGCCATTGCCCGCAAGGTTCACAGTTTTTCGTTGACCCCGATGATTCACGATATCACCCCCCAAATCTGGGAAACCGGCGCCCCGACGCTGGCTCTGGTCATCAGCGGTCTGTTTCTCGTATTCCTCGCCGAGAACTCGCGCATTCCCGTCGATGACCCGACGACGCATCTTGAGCTGACGATGATTCACGAGGTCATGATTCTCGACCACAGCGGCGTCGATCTCGGCTTCATCGAGTATGCCTCTTCCCTGAAAATGTGGATTCTAGGCTCAATACTGGTCGGCCTGGCGGTGCCAGTCAGAACCGGACATCTGGCGATCGATATTCTTGCAACCCTGGCAGGCATGGTGATTCTTGCCATTTTCATCGGCTGCACCGAGTCGACCATGGCCAGGTTCAGATTGCGGCTGGTGCCCCAACTTCTCGTCGGGGCCTGCGTTTTTTCGATCATCGGCTTTCTCATTCAATGAACGGAAAGGTTGAACAACTGTGCTCGATCTGCTGATTATTCTGGTGGTACTGACCAATCTGAGGCTGCTGGCAACCAGTCGCCTCGAATCGCTGATCTCATGGAGCGGTTTTCAGGGCATGCTGCTCGGCGTTTTTGCATTGCTTTCGCGCTGGTCGCACATGGCACCCGATGTTTTTCTGGTCGGCGTCACCGCCTTTACTCTCAAGGGGGTTGTTTTTCCGCTGATGCTTCTCAGACTGGCAAAAACGGTGCGCTGCAATCGCGAAGCCGACCCCTATGTCGGTTTTATTGCTTCGACGATCATCGGCATGCTTGCCTTCATTGCTTCGCTATGGCTTGGTGCCCGGCTGCCCCTGCCCGGCAATGACATGTCACATCTGGTTCTGCCTGCGACCTTGTTTTCGATCTTCAGCGGCCTGTTTCTCATTATCAGCCGTAAAAACGCGATCAGCCAGGTGATCGGGTTTCTGATCATGGAAAACGGCACTTTCATGCTTGGGGTCGGCACTCTGTATTACGCGCCGTTTCTCGTTGAAATCGGCGCCCTGCTCGACATTCTGGTGGCGGTGCTGATCTGGTCTGTGCTGATCCGCTTCATGAACCGGGCTTTCGGCAATATCGACACCCAGGATCTCAACAAGCTCAAAGGCTGACCAAACAATGACCCACGAATATATTTTCGCACTGCTGCTGCTCATACCGATTACATCCGGGATTCTTTCGCAGTTCTGCGCATCGCAGACGAAGGCGCTTCTGACCTCGTTTACCGGCGTGTTTGTCGCTATTTTGCTCGGGTGCCGGGTCGTCATGATGGCTCTAACCCAGGGACGCATCTTCGCATTCGACCAGTGGCTTTTTGTCGATGAACTGTCAGCCTGGCACATGGTGGTGCTGTTTCTGGTATTTGGGCTAAGTTCACTCTTTGCCTGCGTTTACCTCGGCGAAGAACTGCGTGAAAAAAAGCTGAGTCTGCAACAGGCAAAAACCTTTGCCGGGCTCTGGAGCCCGGCCATGGCCGCTATGCTGCTGGTGCTCATCTCGAACAACCTTGGCATCATGTGGGTCGGCATGGAAGCCACGACTCTGCTGACCTCTTTTCTGGTCTGCGTTCATATCACGCGCAGTTCGCTTGAAGCGACCTGGAAATACATGCTGATCTGCTCGGTCGGCATAGGTTTTGCCTTTCTTGGCACCATGCTGCTTCGCCTGGCCGCTAAAGATCTGCCGCTCGACCCGAACCAGGCACTGCTCTGGACTAACCTCATGGCCCACACCGCCTTTTTATCACCCGATCTGGTCAAAGCCGCCTTCATCTTCGCCCTGGTCGGTTACGGCACTAAAGCTGGTCTGGCACCAATGCACAGCTGGCTTCCCGATGCCCACAGCAAGGCACCGTCGCCGGTTTCGGCTATTTTCTCGGGTTTTATGCTCAATACAGCGCTGTATTGCATAATGCGTTATATTCCGATCACCGAAGAAACCCTGGGTCACCGTGGCTGGGCCTTGAATCTGCTCACCGGTTTCGGCCTGTTCTCGATTCTGATGGCCGCCGCCTTCATTCTGTTTCAGAAAGACATGAAACGATTTCTGGCCTACTGTTCGGTAGAACATCTCGGCATCATAGCACTCGGCCTCGGCCTTGGCGTGCCTGGCACCTTTGCCGCGTTGTTTCACACCCTGAACCACTCGCTGTCAAAGTCACTGGCTTTCTTTTCTGCCGGGCGGCTCGGGCAAGCACTCGGCACCCACGACATCGACAGAATGTCGGGCAGCATAAGCATTTCACCGATCTGGGGCACTGGCATTTTTGCCAGCATTCTGATTCTGATCGGCATTGCCCCCTTCGCCCTCTTTATGAGCGAGTTTCAGTTATTAAAAGCCGCTATCGATGGGCACCACATGCTGGTAGCGGTGGTTTTTCTGGCCGGTACCGGCATAATCTTTATCGGGGCGTTGCGTTACGCCCTGCCACTGGCTTTTGGCAAGCCTGATGGCCATACTGAGCCAATAGCACCGGCCAGACTCGACGCCTTTCTGGTAGCCGCACCCCTGCTGTTGTTGCTATTACTGGGTCTCTGGATGCCAACTTCGCTACAAGCAGTTTTGAACCGCGCGGCCGGCATCATTCAAACCTCGCCAGCAAAAGCAACACCAACTGTGCAGACCGACCCCGGAGGCAGACGATGAGCTATCTACAGATTCATAATGGGCAGGCCCTGCCCTTTTCACAGATTCCCTGCCTGCAGTTTTCTGAATTCCGCGCTCTGACCGTCGAAGCGATTACAGCCGGTCAGCGGGTCTGTTCATTTTTTGCCATGCCGAACCCGGCAGCCGATGAAACCGGGTTTGCGCACCTGCTGGTCGCGGTGCTTGCCAGCAATGCCGATCGACATCTCAGTGTGCTCACCAGCATGGTTGGCCCAAGCTTTCAATCGCTTACTCCAGATTGCCCGCAATTTCACATGTTTGAACGCGAAATTGCCGAGCAATGGGGTATCATGCCCATTGGGCACCCATGGTTGCGCCCGGTGCGCTTTCACAAGCCATGGAACGATGCGCCGGAAGTCTGGCCCGCAGAGTCAGCGCAACTGTTCCATATTGGCGGTGGCGAAGCACATGAAGTTGCCGTTGGGCCGGTTCATGCGGGCGTCATCGAACCTGGGCATTTTCGTTTTCAGTGTCATGGCGAAGTAGTCTTTCACCTTGAAATCTCTCTGGGCTACCAGCATCGCGGTATTGAGCGCGAACTGACCGGCGGCCCGTTCAAGAAGTCGCCATACCAGATTGAAGCTCTGGCCGGCGACACGACCATCGGCCATTATCTCGCCTGGTGCCGCAACCTTGAAGCCCTGCAGAAAATACCCGTGCCACCGCGTGCCGAAGCGATACGCGCCATAGCGCTTGAGCTTGAGCGCCTGGCGAACCACACCGGCGATCTCGGGGCGCTCGGTGGCGACGTCGGTTACCTGCCGACGTCATCCTATTGCGGCCGTATCCGGGGCGATTTTCTCAATATGACCGCCCTGATATGCGGCAGTCGCCTCGGGCGCGGCCTGCTCTGCCCCGGTGGCGTGCGTTTTGACCTCGACAGCCCCGAAAGAATCGAAAAACTGCAAAAAGCACTGGTCAAGGCCGCCGCCGACACCCAGACTGCCATTCAGCTCCTCTGGGATTCCCCCTCAGTAATGAGCCGTTTCGAAAACACGGGCCGCGTCACCAGGGAAGCGGCAATCGAGCTTGGGCTTGTCGGCCCGGCCGCCCGGGCCTGCGGCATCGACAACGATACCCGCCGCGATTTTCCATGCGGTCACCCACTGCCTGAATACTTTCCGGACCGCCCCACACACGAAAGCATGACCGGCGATGTCGCAGCCCGCGCCCTGGTGCGCTGGCACGAGTTAAAAAAATCCCTGCAGTTTCTGCTCGAACTGGTGCCAGCCTTACCAACTGGGCCGAGCAAAAGCCTTCTGCCAGCCGATAAAACGCCAGACAGCCAGCCAGACGCCCTGGTTGTATCGCTTGTCGAAGGGTGGCGCGGTGAAATCTGCCACACGGCAATCACCAATGCTAAGGGCCGTCTGGCGCGTTACAAAGTGGTCGATCCGTCGTTCCACAACTGGATCGGTCTGGGCATGGCACTGCGCCACCAGGAAATATCAGACTTCCCGCTTTGCAACAAAAGCTTCAGTTTATCTTACTGCGGATTCGATCTGTGAGGGCTAAAGAATGCTGAAAATACTTGCCGCCCGCTACCAGCAGGGCTTCAGAACCATCGGCTACCCGGACCGCCCGGCGGTGCTGCCTGACCGCCTGCGTGGCCTGCCCGTCATTCTCGCAGGCAAATGCCCTGACGCCTGCACCCTTTGCGCACAGGTCTGCCCCACCGGGGCTATTCTGCCTGGTCAGAGCCTGCGACTCGACCTGGGGCGCTGCCTGTTCTGCGGTGCCTGCACCGAGGTCTGCCCGACCGGCGCCATTTCTTTTTCGAATGACGCCAGACTGGCCGCCGGCAAACGAGCAGACCTGGTTATCGGCAGCGACGGGCCGAAACTGGCCGGTGGCTTCGATTGCCAGATGTTCGGCCGTTCAATTCAGTTCCGTCAGGTCAGTGCCGGCGGCTGCAACGGCTGCGAAGTCGATATCAACGTTTTAACCACCGTTGTCTTCGATCTCAGCCGTTTTGGCATAAAAATCGTCGCGTCACCAAGGCATTCAGACGGCCTGCTGGTCACCGGCCCCGTCACCCGGAACATGAAGTCAGCGACCATTGACACCTGCGCGGCGGTGCCCACCCCGCGACTGGTGGTCGCGGTCGGCGCCTGCGCGATCAGCGGCGGCATGTTTCGCGATCAGCCCGAGCAAAATAACGGCGTCACCGACCTGCTGCCGGTCGATCTTTTCATTCCAGGCTGCCCGCCACACCCGATTACCATTCTTGATGGCCTGCTGCGCCTGATTGGCCGTGTCAAGTAAACCGGTGATCAGCTGAACCACTGAACAGCACTTACTGAGCAACACAGACACATAAAAGGCAGTTTTTCGGATCAGCGCCGCCTGTCAAGAGGTTTATTTTAGACACGTTCGACGTCAAAAAAAACAAAAACCGCTGCTGAACATTTGTTCAACAGCGGTTTTTTGCAGGCAGCTAAAATCTATTTTTTGATTTTCAGCGGCACGTAAAGAACCTGGCGGTTGCCGGCCACATCAGAAGCATCAACATAAAAATGCGGATTTTCAGGCAACTTCAGCCCGGCGAGCTTAACTTCAGTGGCATTCACTTCGCTGATCGGGGTTGGTTCGCCACCAGCACCAGCGCAGATGCCAAATTTCAGCTTGGCTGTATCGAGCTTATAGTTATCTTCGCCATTGGCTTTGATTTTGAGAACCGCATCAGCCGCAACAGTTATCGCAGCCTGTTCAGGGGTAACAACCATGTTCGGGCCAAGTTCAAGACCGGCTACCGTTATGATCTCGGCAGGATCAGCAGTGTTAGCGAGGGAACCAGACAAATAAACATCAGCCATCTTGGGGAGCGGGTATTTATTCGGCGGGTTTTCGGCCACCCAGAAGGTCGCTGAACGGCCGTCTTCAGTGGCGATTTCAAGGCCACATACCGGTGGCGTGATGTCGAGAACCTGCACATCAGCCGCGACACTTGAGTTCGCAAAAGTGCCTTTTGACTTGCCGGCCTCAGCCGAGTCATAGCGCATCTTGCGGCCGGCGTGGCAGGTGATCGCACCCTTGCCGGTCGGCTGCAGCGGCGTGATCACCATCTGATTCACCGCCATTTCGACGGTAGATGAGGCCGGGTAATTGCGGTTTTTCTCCCAGTCGATGAAAAACCATGAAATGGCCGGGTTACGACGCCAGGTCGCGTTGGGTATTTCCATGCCATTATAGGTAGCGGGCGGCGCGTCGTCAAAGATCGCGGTCTGCGCCACCACGGTCAGCGGCACGTCTTCGCTCAGTGAAGCCGGAACAGCTTCGCCATTCTCAAGACTGATCTTCATCGGAAGAACCGGGCTGATATCGGTCGGATGCTCGCCGATCGTCACCCCTTCAAGCCATGGGGTTGCATCTGAGGGCTTTGCGGCGGGGGCATCCTGGGCAGAGAGGGTTACAGTGCCCGCGAGCATGACAAAAACTGCGACAAACAGGGAATTGATCTTCATGCTGTTATTTTTCTCCGGGGCTGGTCAGTTATTTTTGCCACCTTCAAATGCAGCTGAGGTTTCAACTACATACAAAGGCATTCTGACGGTAGTTACGTTGCCGTCTTTATCGGTGGCGTTGGTGGTGAAGAAATAATCTGGTTCATCAGGATACTGACTGCGAGGGTAGTTCGGCACGCGGAACATATAGGAAGCGCCGTCTTTGTCGATTTCTTTTCCGTCAGCGGTTTCGATGGCTGCGGTTACCAGACCGGTGGTGGCACGTTTGTTGCCATTGTCAGTTGACATGGCTGCAAAAATGAAAGGCACGTTGCGGCGCACGTAGACGCCCTTGAGGTTCTTTTCTTCGCCGCCGACCACGTTAACGTGATTGCGGTAATCGGCCTGGTCGATCTTGGCGGTCAGCACGCCGCTTTCAAACTTCGGGGCGCCGCGTTCATTGAACAGGGTGCCGGCGATTGACAGGCGGGCGGTTTTTTCCCAGGGGATGCGGTTGCGTTCTTCATCCTGGCCTTCATCGATGAACAGGTAGCTGGCGGTTTCGTAGTCCTGGGTTTTGACTGAGAACGGGCGGCCCTTGGTTTCGACGATTTTGCCGGCCATTGTTTCTTTGAGTTCGGCTTCAGACGCGGCCATATCTACTGTGCCGGCGCCTTCCTGGAAAGCTACCCAGACGTCAGGAGAAGTGCAGTCGTGAACTTCGATACCAATGCGCTGCTGGGCGGTAACGGTTTTGGTTTCGCCTTCTGCAGAGCCTTCATCGTCTTTGTTGGTTTCGTCGCTGGGCTGGCCAACGGCATCGGTATCTTCTTCGGCTCCACCAGCGGTAGAAACCTGGCGTGCGCCACCGTTATGAACCTGATAATAACCGGGGTCGGTGATATTACAGGGGTTGGTGGCCTTGTTGGTGTTGTCGGTGCTTTCGGTTTCAAGGTTGCCGCTGTTGTCTTCTTTCTTAACTTCCCACGTGATGTTCGGTTCGCTGCTGAACTTGGCGGCTTCAGCGATCGCGGCGGCATCAACGTTATAAAGGTTTGAGTTTTCCTGCATCAGAACACCAACATCTTCGAGCCACTGCAAATCGCCTTCTTCGGCTTCTTTGCCCCTGAAATTTTCGGGCAGAGTGACAGGGCTGTCTTTAACACCGAGAGTCATGTCAGTGCTTTCTGGAATCTTGACCTCTTCTTTTTTCGTTTCATCGGCGGTCGCGGTGCCGGTATCCTGTGCGGTTACCGGGCAAACGGTGACCAAAGCACAAAAAGCAGCAAGAAGCCAGAATCTGTTAATAGTTCTCATACACTTTCCTCCGTTTTTTCGAGGCCCGAAGTGACAGCAGCGAATCAGATCATGAATTCGACCCGTTTTGCTGGCGGTACCCCGTAGCCGGTTCTCTGTTTGCCATTTTCGTGGCACAACAGGTTCATGTTAACTCTAATCATGTTACGAATTCAACCGCGGTGAAGTTTCATTTATTTTTCAACTGCCGGTTTTCGGCTGCCAGTTGCTCTTTTTGTTCGGTCATCTTTCTGAGTTCCTCTTTGAGCTTCTCGATGACGAACTGCGACTGGGTTGAGCTGCTTTCGATAAGCATTTTTTCTTGTTCGAGCCGGGCAACCTCATCTTTGAGGCGCTGGTTTTCTGCCAGCAATTCGCCACTGCCGGCTGCATTCGTATCTTTTGTTGGCGGTGCCAGATTCGTGATGGCGGGCTTGCCAGGCGCAGCAACGTCAGAAGCTTTCTCGACGGCTGCCACCGGGTCGAACTTAACATTGATGACGTTGGTCCAGCCGCTGCGCCCGTCTTTGAGCTGCACCCGCACCCATTTGGCCCCCAGGCGCTCGATAACCGTGAACTCATCGCCGGCCTGCGAGGTGAAAAGCAGTTTTCCCTTCGCATCAGGTTGCTCTCTGACGTTACCCGCCGAATCAAGAAATCTGCCACTCTCGCCGCAGACAGGCCCCGTCAGAAAAAACGCCGCCGCAACTGCCATCAACAGAGCAATCCTCTTCATTGAATATCTCCCGATAATAAAGTCGAATCCCGTTATCATTATGCCATCAATCCCCCACCCCCGCCACAAGTTATCCTTTCCGAAAAATAGCAGCGCTATTTTTAGGAAACAAGTTACATTTTGTCTTTTGATAATAATCGCGTATAATTATATGTATAATAGTATGCGAAAGCAGGAGATCAGTTTTTATGGAACGACCAAGAGTTTCTTTTACTTTAGATAAAAACATTCTCAGTGAGCTTGATGAAATAGCCAAAGAACTGGGCGCGAAAAAAAGCCACATTGTGGAACAGGCTCTGGAAATGTATTTTGATGCAATTGATACGATGATTGCAGATAAAAGACTGGATGAGATCGCAGAAGGTAAAATGAAAGTGCTTTCCCTGGCGGAGTTCAAAAAAGAGCTTGGGCTGTAAATGTATAAACTTGAATTTGCTGCCGGCGTTGTCAAAGAGATGAAGAAACTCGGCTTTGTTGCTCAGAACATGATTCTTGATAAGCTGGAACTCTTTGCCGGGAAAGCGGAGCTATTCAAAAGCGATATTAAGGCTCTTAAGGGTAAATTTGCCGGGAAGTTTCGATTGCGAATAAGGAATTACCGGGTTATTTACCAGCAGGACAACAATGTGTTAACCATTCTGATTGTGCGTGTCGGGCATCGCAAAGATGTTTACAAATAACAGTAATATTCTGCGGCGGCGTATTTGACCTTCACACCAGACAGGACTTACCAGATTGTATCTGGGCAAGGCTACACTGTTACAGTTGTTCAAACCTTCATATTTTAAACCACTCGACAATATCTCAAAAAATGAGATATTGTTAAAGCAGAGTGAATTAATGCATATAATCAGTTGGGCGAAAATTCGAGACTTTGTAGATTCTCATCCAGAGAGTCTTGGCCCGATGCAAACCTGGTTTACCTGCCTGGAATCGCGACTTTATAGAGATTTCAATGATTTGTGGGCGGTTTTTCCCTCGGTTGACCGGGTTCGGCTGAAATCCGGCAATGATCGTTACATATTCAATGTTGCCGGCAATCATTATCGAATAATCTGTGGCATTCACTCAACCGTGGCAAGGTTTATGTGCGTTTTGTTCTGACCCATTCAGAATACGACAAGGGAGCATGGAAAAATGAGTAGTATTGCAAAACCGGTTGTGTTCGGCGGCGACCTTCAGTCGGCCTGGTCGAAACTTGCCGGCGAATTGCCCCTGGCACGCATTCACTCGCGCCAACAGTATAACCTGGCTGTTAAAGTCATGGAACACCTCGCTGATCTGGTTAACGACGACACCCACCACCCGCTGACCGGCCTGCTCGAAATTTTTGAAGTGCTCGTCGAAGACTACGACCGCGCTCATCACCAGATATCATCAGTTTCCGGGGTTGAGTTGCTGCGAAATCTCATGCTTGAACAGGGCCTCAAACAAAGCGACCTTACAGAAATCGGTAGCCAGGGCGTTGTATCAGAAATCCTCTCCGGAAAACGCCGACTGAACAAACGCCATGCCGTGCTGCTGGCCCGGCGCTTTTCGCTGCCCGAAGGATTGTTCACCAGGCTCTGAATATTCAAACCTCAACCAGTCGAGTTTGTCTTGAATGATCGACACAGCATCTATGCTGATGCGGTGTCGGGTATCAACGACTCAGGCGGGCGACGGCGACGAAGTTGTTGTTGCTGAGCTGTTTTTCGCCGTTGAAGCGGTAAGCAACCAGGTGACCGCCTTTGGCGACGCTGTAATCGAGGCAGCAGACGTTGCCGCGCAACAGGGCGGGTTCGCCCTTATACCAGTAATGGCCGAAGAACACGGGTCGTTCGGTCTCGCGGTAATAGTCTGGTGATTTGATCAGTTCGGCATCGACCAGCCCCTCTGGTAGAGCCGGATCGAAGTGAATACCCAGGTCTTTCCATGCCTGACCCAGCGGGTTCTGCCACCATCTGACTCTGATTTCCCGGCGGGCCTGGCCGTCTTTGTCGGTAAAAAAGCGGCCTTCCGGCAGTCGCAGTTCTTTGCCCTTTAGAGTTTCTTCGATAACCCTGTATAAAGGCTCATACTTGTCAGAAGCAATTGCAAAAAACCGGTCGGAAAGGGTGTCGTTCTGGCAATAGATGTCGCTCTGCAGGGCTTCCCGGATCGCGCTTATATGACCGGCATCCCAGCAGGCGTGCACCACTCTGAATTCATCGGCTTCAAATGCCATAGGCAGGGTTTTGAACCATTGTATCCAGGCATGGTATTCGGTTCGGCAACTCTCGAACTGGCGCAGGGTCTCGGCATGCTGCCTGTTGTTCTTTTCGGTATGCCGACGCAGAAAATCGCCACGGCCGTCGGCAATGTTATAGCAGATGGCGTTGAATTCATGGTTTCCCATGATGGCCAGCGCCTGACCATTATCGATCATACTCTTGACTATCTGCAACGTTTCGCGAATTTTCGGCCCGCGATCGATAAAGTCGCCGGTGAAAAACGCCTGGCGGCCAGGGTGCCGGAAAACGCCATCGACAGCCTGGTAACCCATTAAGGTCAGCAGTGCCCTCAGCTCATCGGCATAGCCGTGAATATCGCCAATAAAGTCATACATGGCCCCACCCTCCGCTGCAAATTTTCATCAAAACACCAGGCAAACCGTTATCGGGCATGCAAATTGCACCTGCCGCGAGGGTCGCCGCTGAAAGCACTGAAATTGGCCAAGGTTAGGCAGCCCCGGCGTTCAGCAGTTCCTGAAAGTGCTCAAGAAAGCGGGCGACGTGCAGGCCATCGACCAGGCCATGATGCACCTGAATCGAAACAGGAAGCATCTGTTTGCGGCCTTGCGGCGCAACTTTTCCGAAGGTGATTCTTGGCACCGAATCCTGCGAATTGAGCGACTTTGAATAGGTCAGGCCCGTAAAATGCTGCCACGGTATGCTCGAATAATAAATCTGATCGGCCCGGTCATTCTGATCAATGCACATTCCGGAGCATGCTTTGGTTTGTTCTATGGCTTTTGCCGCTGCAGATGCAAAGGTCTGAAAATCCTCAAAATACTCGATATAGCAACACCCGAAAGTTTCATCAGGGCGAAGCACTGTTGCAGAGCCGTTTATCTTATCATAACAGACGACCTGACCGTCGACAATGCGCAATCGCAGTTCTTCAACCCGGTTTGCAGCAATCAGAGACTTATGAAGATAACTCAAAAAGAACGATTCACCCTTCAGTTTGGCCGTTCGCAGGGTGTGTGCGCAATCAAGCGCGGTGGAAATTCCCCAGTAAGGATCGTCGAGGCTGCAGAAATGCCTGTAATGGTCTCTGCGCTTCCATGTTTCGAGATTTATCTGATGCATATTTTTTTCACCGCGAAATTATAGCATATTTGTATGAGTTTTATGATTTACAAGCACTCAGAGCTTGTTTCATACTGCGGTGTGGCATCTTTTGAATAGATTGCTGCGGCGGTCGGCCCTACTGGCGGATTGATGAACGAGTCAGGTAATTCCAGTTTTCGCCATCAATGGTCAATTGTGTTCTGTAGCTGTAATTGCCGCTGAAGAGATGAGCAAATTCAGCCACGGCAGCCCGCGGATCAACGGCGTAGCGTTTCTGAAAGCGCATTGACTCTTCGGCGATGGCCAGCATATCTCTGGAACTGCTGATTCCGACGTAGAGATTACGCAATTCAAAATTGTCATTGATGTGTTTTTCGATTTTGTCTTTGTCGGGGTGATCGTTCTGAACTCTGACTCTGCCATCTGAAGAGATGCTCAGTTCAATTGGCGGGCGGGTAGAGACGTTTTCGTCACGGATAAACCTGCTCAGATGCTTCTGAAAAATATCTGACGCCGCCACAAGATTGCCTTCAATTTCAGACCCACTGATACTACCATTATTGTCGATATCCTGAAGCGCCCACATCGACTTATTGAGCGGCTGCAACGGGTCGCCGGGCTGGTGCGGTTCAATTCCGAATGTTTCTTTGAGGTCACGCTGAATTGCTGTATCGACCGGCGAACGCGCTTTAATGCGGGCCTCGGTCTGAGTCACGCCCTCTATGGCGTTACTGGTGCTCAATTTAAGAGCTTCGGCAAATTCGCCGGCAAATGAGTTCAGGGAATTCTTCGATGCGCCATTCGGGCTGGTGAAGGTAATACTCGTCGAAGGAGCCAGGCTGTTCACGACAGATGAATACATAGTTCGTCTCCATGTCTGTCTTCCGTGACCTGAATTTTGACACTTTCCCTCGTCTATAATCAATATATCGGCATCTCTGACTGATTTTCTTAGAGTCCCAGCAGATTAAAAAAAAAATTATTGTCGCATGCACCCAAACGACCAGCCCGTTCAAAATCATTGCCGGCGCAGGCATGAGCGTCAGATCTCAAAGTGACTTCAGCTTTGAATGCGGTTTTTTTGTTTCAGGTTGCTGCAATTTCGGCAAAGGTGTTATTATTTGCTGCGGCATTTAACGCGAGGTGGCGCACCAGGCCATGACAGAACAAAAACATGAGACATGCAATTCACCAGATCAGCAATAAGTCATGGGCCCATCTCGAAACCCTGAACTACCAATTGTGCTATGAATCTGGCAAGCATTTAATGCCACTCAGGCCCATGAGTTTCGAACAAGAACCCATCGAAACAGTCGAGCAACATTTTCTGAAAATTACCCGCTCTGCAATCACTGAATGAGAATCCGTCGATATCTATTTGTCTGCTTTCTGGTCGTCATCACGATCACATTCGTTGCCATGCGGCAGTTTGATTACCAGCCACCTTCATCGGGAAGCAACTCAGCCAGATTTCTGCGCTATAACGGCGCAGACAGCCCGGGCCCGCGAACGCTCGCCATTTTTTCCCATGGCACGAATTCGCACAAAGAAGTTTTTCTGCCGATCGCCTTTGCCCTGGCGCTGCATGGCGTTGACAGCCTGCTGATCGACAGCACAGTTCTCTCAACTGACGACGGTATTCGCCAACGCAGCGAAGAAATCGCTGCGATCAGAAGTGCTTCTGAACGAAGCGTGGGCCGGCCAGCCCGGGTTGTTGCGCTCGGCCATTCAGACGGCGGGCCGCCATCTCTCGAATATATGGCTGCGGCGGGCAGCCCGACTGACCTTGTGATAATTCTGGGGTCGCAGCTTTCTGCACGCCTGCCCGCGCACCTGCCAATAAAAGGGTTTGTCGGAGGCTTCGACCAGATTTTTCCGGCCGCTGACGTTATTGGAGATTTCGCGCGGCTGATTCCGCCTGACGAGGTGGTTGTTTCGTGGCTATCTGACCATTTCACCGAACAATATGACCCGATACTGATTGCAGCCATTACCAGAACCCTGTCGGGGCGACAGTTGTCTCCATGGCTGGCAGCCGCGTTTCTGGCGCTTTTTGCCATCGCAGGGCTTTTCGCTCTGGTAACCGGGCTCGCCGCCGGCTCGGACTCGCGGGAAAGAGGCGCCTACGCCTGGTGCTTTGCCATTTCTGTCTGGTTTCTGCTGCTCTCAGGCTACGCGCACCCGCTTCTGCAGATGCCGCTACCGGCCGCCATGCTCGTCTTTTTCAGTCTAGGGCTTGCAGCAGGTTTCGTTCCGGCCAGACGCCACATAAAAATCTTCGCGGTATTTTTTATACTCATGGAAATAAACGTCGTGATCAGTACCGCCTTCTTTCGCGAACACCTTGCTGCGGCGTTGCCATGGTTGCCGGCATTTCTGCTCTGGTACGCTGTGGCCTGGGTATGCAAACTTGCGCTGTTCGCCTTCTCGCTCACCCATCGGGTTGTGCCCGACTATCTTGGCGGCTGGCAGACTGCCTGGCTGGCTCTGACCCTGCTGCCGCTGATCTTCAGGCAGGGTCTCGCTGCAACCGTTGCCAATCTTCTTTACCCGCCACCCGGGGAACCCGTCATCTCTGCATCAACAGACCAGGTAGAAGCTGCCGGCACCAATGGCCGAAGTCTGAACCAGGAACGTCTGGCCGTGGCTCTGATTGCAACGATGCTGCTTCTCTGGGCAATCCGTTTCGCCCAGGGTATGGTTCAGGCAGAAATCATGCGGGCAGCGGCAGAAAACTTTATCAGAACCCTGCTGCTGCCCTGCTGTTATCTGCTTTATATAATCGTAACCCCCAGAGAAAACAGATAAACCAGATGCAAATCAACAAAACCAGCAGTTCGCGAACCTTAAGTTCGGCAACAGCACGCAAGATATTACGAACACGGCCTCCCAATTCCCCGATTAGAACAAGCCTTCTCGATTTGCAGAAACATGTTTTGCCATGTTTTTTTGTTATAAGGGTTATGTCGGGGCGTGATGATCGATCAGTCAGCTTTATCTGCTATAGCGCCAGGTGCAAAGACAATTCGACAGCGTCACCATCGTTTATTCCCTTGTGTTTTACGGAATCGAACAAGTAACCACGGTCGAATACCACGGTCAAAAAAATCGCCTTCCAGCAAACTTTTTTACTTTCACTCTGGCCTTTTCGCAGAATAAATATACAGCTGCATAAGATTTATTTACAACTAACCTGGCAATCATGAGCCTGACGAAACAATCAACGCCTTACCGGCCTCAGTTAGCCGATACTTCTGCAGACGGCTGTTCGGCTTATCCGGAAGGGTCATTTCTATCAGACCAGCCTTCAAAGACGGAGACAAATATTCTTCTCGAAAATGCTTCCGACTCTTAAGGCCAAGCACAAGCATGATTTCCTTACTGCTCATAACTCTATCCAGAGCACAAACAAGCTTTTTGACCGGCGATATTTCTTGACTGGTGACTTGACTGGTGACTTGGGGGGTATCCTGCGGGGCGACACGCCCCATAGTACCACGGGTCTTTTTCGGCTCGCCACGTAGAGGCACTATCTCAGCGAAACTGACAATAAATCTTACACGCATGCCGATCTCAATAATTTCCGGCATTGGCAAATTCTGCTTTCCAGCCTCTTTGAAGATACTACGCACCCCACTGCCCCACTGTTCGATCAGCTTCAACTCACGGAATACCCTTGCGATTACCGGGTTACGGATCTTGGAGACACCGCTCTTCATGTCTTCGATGGTCATACCAGGCATCAGAATACCCGGGTTCTCGACTTCGATACGGTCATCGAAGAAAGCGACCCTCTCTGGTGACTTCTTTGCGAACTAACAAGATTTTCTTGTTAGTTGCTTCGGATGTTAATTCGTTTTCTTCGTAGATAGTCTGCAAATGCTGGCTGATATTCTGCTGGGTAGTTTGAAACAACCTGGCCATGTCGGCTTGAGTCAGCCAAACGGTGTCATTCTCAAGCTGAACATCAATCTTGATGGTTCCGTCGGGAGCTGAGTAGATAAGAATTTCTGAATTGTTGGTCATGGTTTGCATCCTCTAAACTTGTCGAGATCATCGACCTCAACAGAAGCGCAATAACAGGCAAAAAAAGTCAGTGCAGGCACTTTATGGTTCACCTTATCTGGCCGGATCAAGCCTCGTTGAATCCCAGTAAACAAAAAACCCGCTTCATCAGCGGGTTTTTTGTTTGAGTACACTAGCAAGGGTCGCTATCTAACAAGCCGCTTTTGATCTCACCTTTAACAGGCATAAGCCCAAAAATTACCCCACAATTACCCCAAAACCGGCTATTTTAAACATTTTCGTATTTTGGCAAGTCTCTACAAAATGCTTGCAATCCTTGAATGAGTATAACGATTTTATAAAATTTTGCAATCAATTCGTATACCATCGGTCGCGGGTTAAATTCCTGAAACTTTTTCAAATTGTGAGGCGCGGTCTACAGAGACGCCTGAGACGCGATCTGTTTTGAAATAGCTAGAGACTCCGATAATTCAATGACTGTATTTTATTCTGTGGCGGCCTGATAGACTGCCTGAGCGGGCAAATCTTGGAATAATTTGCAGTTATCAAAATCGGGCAACCTTCAGCCATTATGAAAACCTGTAATTGACACCATTTAAGTATTGTTAAAATTCCCAAAAACCGCATTTTTTCGAGAATCGGCGCAAAATCAAAATTGATAGAGGCCATTTATTCGCCTCATGCCGCGCTGCATATCTTTCAATGAAGGAAGTTCATCAGGTATCAATCGCCAGATTTCTTTGACTCCACCGTTTTCTAGCTCAATGCGTTCATATTCGAGATGAAAACCCGGTTTAGCCTGCAAGGGCTTGCCAAAATCATCAGCCTTTACGCTTTCGAGCATCTGGTCAAGCTCTTTAAACGTGTTCTCGGTTTCGTCTGCATCAAAGCCCATTTCTCGCCAGCCTTGCCGCTCTCTGCGCCGCTTCCCGGCCTGAATTGCTGCTGCAAAGCTCTCATCTTTCAGCCAATTAAAAAGAGTTCGGCGGGTTACGTTTAAATATGCGGCCATTTCGGTAAAATTCCCACCATGAAACCCGGCAGAATTGGCTTTCTTCAGCTCTTCAACTGTAAATTTCCGTTTTAATCGACCCATGATTGCCACCTTTCGGAAGTAAAGCAGGGCGCAACCACGCGCCCCGCCTGAGATTGTGTTACTTTTTTCGACGTGCAAGGTCGAGCCGTTCCTGTGGCGTGGGTTCCCGCTGTGGTAGTTGCCGGGCGTTGCCGGTGCTCTTTTGTTTGTGGTCTCTTAACGCCTGATTAACGCCGCTGCAAAGATTATCGAGCCATTGCCAGTCCATGTTTTCATAAGCCTGATTCATCTGATCGAACCATTCAAGGCCGCCGGGAAATGATTTTGCGGTTATTTTGGCGGTTTTGTATCGCTGCAAAAGGCTTTCGTAGTCTTCCATTGATAATTTCACAGTGTTTTTCCTCCGTTCAGGTTTTGATTTTTCAATTCAAGTTTTGCTGAAAAAATTGTATAAGCGGCTGAAAGCGTGCCACCGCTTGCTTTGTTGAATCTCTGAAGCTCAGATTTTAGCTGTTCTTCAGGCAAAGTTAATAGCCAATCATGGAAAAGCCCGCTTGCAAGTGCTGCAACCTGCTCTCTGTGTGATGTTTGCATAAGAATTGCCTTTCGTTTCGTTAATTTCGGGGTATTGTGAAGTTAAAATGCTGTCGCGCCCATTCAGGGCGGTTCACGGTAATACTTTTTCATTAACCGTTTATGCCCGGTAGCGCGATTCTGCTTTTCTGAGGGCTTCGAGCAACTCGGAATCATTGCCCGCTCTTTCAAGCTCAAAGAAAATATCAATTAACTTGCTGACCTCTGGCCTCAGTTTCGGCGATTCTTCAGCCTTCTGGCAAAGTATCGGTATGATTCTCATGCACTCAGCCTCGACCATTTCACCGGAAACGGCCCTTAAAGCGATTCTTTCGGGCTCGACAGGCTTTATGTCGCCTGCCATCGCTTCGACGATTTCTAGGGGCGCTTTTTCAGGTTCTATCGCAGAGACAACGGCCGCCACCTTTTCATTTTCAATCTGTGAGGCGCTATCTACAGAGACACCTGAGACACTTTTTTTAATTTTCTCGAAAAAGCTCATGGTGTGACCTCGCAGATTCTCGGATTCAGGACGACAACCTTTGTATTGTCGCTCAGCATCAGCCTTGCCCGATTATGCTCGAATAGAAACTGAATAGCATCTTCGAGCTTTTCCTTTTTCCTGAGCCGATGCGGGCCGCTCTTCTGAATGAGACGCTTAGAGACACCTTGAGGCGCGTTCTTTTCTCTCAGATAGTTTTCAAGAACAATGGCATTGCGTTCATTTTCCGGCTGGTCGATCAGGCCGAAATATCTCTGAGCTTCGACCAGATACCACCCGGCCAGAACTGCCGCCGATTGCATAGACTCAAGACTGATCTCAAGATTGCCAGTGCAAAAATATTCAAGCAATGCCGCGATACGTGCCGCCTGTTCGGCGCTTTTACTGGCAAAGTCTCGCACGTCGATCATTTCCCCGTCTGCCTTCAGCTCTGATTCAATCTGATTATAGTAAACAGTCCAGGCGCGTTTCGCGCCGGGGGATAGTCGAACAAGATTCAGCTGCAATCGGCCTGCTTCATCGAATTTATCTGACTGGTCGAGAATTTCGCGTATCCGGGCATTGAACGCGGAAACATGATTCCATGATTGCGCCGGCTCAGCGTATGGTCTGAATCCCTGCAAACTTTCCGGCTGAACGATCAGACAGCGCGCCCAAAAACCGGACGATCTCGCAAGACTACCTGACTGCCTCAGAAATTCATCTAACGCGCCTTGCTGAATTGCCAGACTGACGGTTAATCTACAGTTCTGAAGGTCGCCGCTCTCGGAAACAAGACGTTTAAAGCTAATCGGTTCTCCACTCCAGAATGAATTGAATGTTCCGAGCGTATCTAACGCGCTTTCGCGTCGCATACCGTAGCCGCCAAAAACTGAACCGGCCTCAGAACTGAATATCCCGGCAGAAGGCCATTCAGACAGCCCTTTTCTCAGGCCTTCAATGCTGAAGTTTTGATACAAATATTGCGGGTTATGCGGTCGCTTCGGCTGTTCCGCGTCGATCTTGGTCAAGGCATCTTTGAGCGCCGATATTTTTTCAGAATTGCCTGCCGCCTGCTTGATTGCCCTCAAGATACCATCTCTTTCAGCCTGCCATGCGGCGAAGGCGCTGCAATATTCCTGCATCAGCGGCTTATTCCGTTCGGTGATCTCATTCTGATATTGCCTGATTGCATCTGTAAACGCTTTATCGGCACTACTCTTTCGGTCTCCTGATTCTGCGATGACCAAAGAGAAAAGGCTAACGGGGCTGGTCAATGAATCGTTACGGGCAACGTCGATCTTGCTCTGACAGGCCAGACTCAAGGCTGATAATGCTGAAGCTGCCACCATTGCGACGGGCGCTTGAATATTCCGCTGAGCTTCTTCGATTGCCGCTCTGATCTTTTCCGGCAAGCAATCAAGCGGAAACGGTTCTGGCTTCGATCTGTCTGGTAACGATTCCGGTTCAGGCCATGCCGGCAACGTCTCTGCTGTCTCTGTGATTCGTGTCTCAAGAATTGGAATTTCATTTGTCTGAAGGTCGTTAAGCGATAGTGTTTTATTCATTTCAACACCTCTTCAGGCAGCTGCCGGGGCTGAGATTCGCCTAACGTCCAGCCATTATTGAAAGTGACTCGGGCGTGTTCCGGGCTGTTATGGCTATGCTTACGGTTCAAAAATTCCTGAATGAAGTGATCTTCAACGGCGCTGCGAGAATATAGGCCGGTATGAGACAGTTCCCCGGCCCTGATTGCGGCGCGATACAATGAAGCCGTCCCGTTGCCCTTCGGCGCGTTGCCGATATTGTTTAGCTCGCTGTTAATCGCTGCGAGAACGTAACCTTCAAGGCGCGGGTTGCTTCTGATAGCAATAACGACTGGTGTTTTTCTCGTGGCGGCCGCCACTGGCTCAGCTTCGGGCATTGAATAGCAGAATTTTTCTGCTGATGCGTTCGTCCACAGCTTCGAGTCTGCCGATGTGAAGCAACCCCGCGAAACATCTTTCCCGGTAGGGTCGATCTCTAGGCTGAACTCTGTGTGCAGATATGCGGCAATAGCACGATACGCGGCCTTGAATTCAGCATCATTACTGAAGTCAACTCTGAAAAGTGCTTTAACGCCGTTTCTCGGTGATCTCCATGCCGCGAAAATAAACGGGCACGATCTCAATTTTTCTCGAAGTGCCTCGGACTCATTGTCTGTCAGATGGTCTAGGTCGACAATCATCAGACCAGAACTTTTTTGAATATTTTCTGCTTTCCGCGTTGGCTCAAATGTTCCTTGAAAAATAGCCATCGGCAACCAGATTTTTCTTGCTGAGTATTCATCTTCAGAACAAGCGCGTAGTTTCTCGATAGTTGTCGACAATTTGCCGGTTCTGATTATTTCGAGCTGTTTTCTGATTGTCGAGACTGTGCCGGTATTATCTTTTGCGTTCTTGCATACGCTGATATTTGCATCAATAGGCTGAATTGGTGTATACTCATCATTGAAAGATTGCTCTGCCCCGGCCATGGGGCTTATTTTTTTATTCATTTTGCAGTCTCCAATTTTTCGATGACTGCAACAATGTCGGAATAGCGCCAATAACTCGATTTTCCCACTTTGAGCGGGGGAGGCAGAATACCTCTTTTTATGAGGTTGTAGACCGTTGCCTTGCACATCGGCCAGATTTCTTGAATCTGTTTCAGGCGTAAAAGGGAATTGTGATCTTTTTGCATAGCACAGAATCTCCTGTTAAAAACACAGGGAGTTTAGAAATTCATCTAAACTTGATTCCGCCGCTAGCGTGTCAGCCCTTAGGCTCAAGAATACCTCGCGGTATTCGCTTAGATGCTCTTTTGATTCTTGAACGCTGTCCCAGAAAAAACGCCTCACAAAAGAGCCAAATCGGCTAGGGGTATTTGCTTAAAGCAACCCCGTAATTGATATTTGATTCTACTTCTTTTTTTTGTCCTTTCGTTTTTTGAGATATACCTGACTAGTTCAGTTTAACCGCCTTTGGAAAATCGACCTATTTTTACTTTTAACGATTTCGGAACTTATGCGGTATTTTTGCCTCATATTGGCAAGTTAGAGCTGATTTTTCAATAAGTTATACTATTTTCGCTTTATTGCTCTTAAAAACCATCTTTTTCAAAAACAATGGTTAAATCTTCGAGCTGTTTCTTGAGTGCCGGTATATCAGGCTCCCCGGCCTTCAGCTGGTCGATATAGTTGCACCAAACCTGAGCCAGCGCCCTTCTCTGAGGCAGATATGAACCTCTGAAATAGCCTAGAGGGTCATCAGACTTTGCAGAATGGCTCAGAGCGTGCTCTGTAACCGGCTTAGACACGCCTAGCTTTTCCATTGCCAGAGTTTTAAAAGACGATCTGAAGCCGTGACAAGTCGTTTCGGTAATTCCCATTCGCTTCATGGCTACATTCAGAGTTCCGTTAGATATGGGGCGCGTGATACTATCTTGTCCCGGAAAAACGTATTCAGAGCCGCAACAATAAGGGCGCAATTCCTCAAGAATTTTAATAATCTGGTCGCTCAGGGGGACGAAATAATCAAAGGGCTGTTCATCAATATTATCGTCTGCAATGCTTCGGCCTTTTTTCTTGCTCTTGTGAAGCGTCCAGACCTTACGCTTAAAATCAAAGTCTTTCCATTTTGCCAGTCTCAGCTCCATCTGTCTGACAAATATCAGGGGCAGTAACTTCAGGGCTGTTGTCACTTGTTTTGAGCCGGGAATCTGATCAATGACTAACAGAACCTCTCTCAGCTTGTCAGCATCGACAACGGCTTTAAAGTGACCTCGCACCGCCTTCGGCAATCGCTTCTTTATTCCGGCAGTAGGGTCTGCCTCGATCTTACAAGAGAACAGGGCATCATCAAATATCTTTTCGAGCCACGCAATAACACGGCGGGCTGTATCCTTTGCGCCCCTGCCAGCAATATCATCGCCTATTTTTTGAATATCGGCGCGTGTTATTGTGTTCATCGGCTTTTTGCCTATTGTGGGGTAACAGTTCTTTTTAAAAGCATCAATAACCTTTTTTTTGTGGCCTGCTGTAAACCCGCTCTGCTTCGGTAGCCATTCCATCGCCGCAACTTCAAAGGTGTATGCCTCTTGCACTTGCGCAAGTCCCCGCGCCTCTTCTTGTTTCTGCAAAAAGTCTTTCGGGTCTATACCCTCTCTTTTTCGCAAGTCCATGAACTTTTTATACCCCGCCTGAGCTTGTTCAAGGGTAAATGTATTCACGCCGTCCCCGTTCTTGTCAAAGTCTCCGAGCGTAATAACGGCCTCTTTTTTCGAGTCCCCAACGCTTCGATACTTGAACCGGAATGTTTTCTTGCCGGTCTTACTGACGCAAACATACAGGCCAGAGCCATCATAAAATTTTTGCTGATGCTTGATTTTCTTGCGGTTTAACGGGTTGATATTGCCAACCTTCAGCGATTCTATCAGGTCATTAGTTAGCTGCTTCGGCGTTCTGATGCGGATTCTCTCTGTCATGGGGACTTAAAACCTACCTTTTTCTAAATCTATCGGCTAATTACCCCAAAATTACCCCGAAAACATAAAAAAAAGCAAACTTGTATAGACTTGCATATCCCCAGACAAACAAAAAACCCCGCTGTTAACGGGGCTTTTGGGCGATTATAGATTGCTATAAATCTATGTCGAATAGCAAGGGTCGGAATCGAACCGACGACCGCACGGGTATGAACCGTGAGCTCTGACCAGCTGAGCTACCTTGCCGGATAAAACAAAGGCCCGAATATTATTCAGGCCCTTGCCTTGCGGTTGCGGGGGACGGATTTGAACCGCCGACCTTCGGGTTATGAGCCCGACGAGCTACCAGACTGCTCCACCCCGCGTCGTAGGGTTTGCCGAGAGCCGGGCTTGAACCGGCACGGGTTTTACCCCACCGGATTTTAAGTCCGGTGCGTCTGCCAATTCCGCCATCCCGGCTGATCGATTTGTAGTTTAACAGCTCAACAGCGCAAAGTCAAGAGATATTTAAAATTGGGATGCTAAAAATTATTTTACCCTGCCGCAGACTTGTATAAAGAATTTGCTTGCGCTATTATGGTACAATAGTTCATCAGCATAAAGGCGGGGAAAATGAAAATGCGGCGAGGGGTCACTCTTCTCGAAATTATGTCAGCTTTGTTGATTCTGGCATTCGCATTTTTGCCGCTCATCGGTGTCATCGGCACTTCATCGAGTGATTCAGATGTGGCCAACTCGCAGGTTTTTGCCCAGACTGCGGCCCGCAACATTCTCGATACGCTGCTAGAAGACGTACCGTTCAATTCAATCAGGGCCGCTGGCGCCAAGGTCTCTGACCTCGACGGCACAAACCCCCAGGACAACGTAGCCGAAATTTTTAGCCAGGGAACCTTTGACCGGGCCTCTTTTCTTGCCATGCTTGGCAACACAGGTGGCGATGGTTATGCGCGTGGCGATATCGTTGATGAACGCGGTATCACATATAAAACCCGCATCTACGTTTTTCCGGTGCCGGTCAGCAAGCCGATTGCCCTCGACAACGAAATCGCGTTTACCTGGTACCCGCGGGCGATTTTCGAAAACCAGGTGGACGCCAACGGCCAGAATACCTGGTACACATATAGTGACGCTTATTTACCCTCCGGGGTTCTTTCGCCCTATCACGAAGACGGCAGCAAGGTTTTGCAGCCGGCCACATCAACGATGGGAGCGCTCGAACTTGGTGCCAAGGCCGGTGATGCCGGCGATTACTGTGTCATGAAAAAAATATTATTCAAAATTACCTGGCAGAACCGCAGTGGGCATGAACGCGCCATTGAGCTGTTCACCATGAAAGCAAATCTCGACTGAAAGGCAACCTGATGAACAAAAAGGGTATGGCGATTCCGCTGGTTCTCATTTTTGCAACCGTTCTCGGGCTGCTGTCAACCTATATTATCAAAAATACCCAGCAGTACAACCGCTCAAATCAGATGAGCTTCGCCCAGCTGCAGGTACATTTCGTGGCGCGGGCCGGCGTCGAGCATGCCATGCTGAAAATAAAGTTTCTGCACCGTGAGTTGTATGACGCCATCTGCCTGGCGCAGGGCCGCAACCCGCTGTTTGACTTCACACAAATCAAAAATCTCGACGAACCCGAAAAGGCTATTTCGCAATATAACCCGGGGCCAATTTTTCTGTATCGTCAGGGCCAATTCCCTAACAACCGTCTGCTTACCCAGGGTTTCACTGTGAATGCTGGCAGCGAAAAGCGCTGGATCAACGAATTCATGGCCGATATAAAATCACAAATTACAAAAACGCCTGCCGGCGACAGCAACGCGGTGCTCAGCATGCAACCGTTGCCGAACCAGATCAGCAATCTGATGAAAGAACCATTCAAAAAGGCACAATATGGCATTAAAGCTCTGAATATCGCCGCCCAGGAAATAGCAGAAAACGATAAAGACGGCGCCGTAAAAGTGCACAACACCGCAATTATTGAATTGCTGATCAAGGCAACGATTGAAACCGCCCGAGGTGAGGCCTGGGATTATGACATCAAAAAAACCGTTAAAATCAACCGCGACTGAAAAATTATGCTGGTTGCAGAGTGGCTTCACCATCACTGAAGTGCTCATTGCTTCTGGTGTTCTTTCGATTTTTCTCGCGGCGCTGTTTAGTCTATATTCGGGCGGCACACGAATGAGCAGCCAGACAATGTGGACCCAGAACATCATCAACCAGCTCAAGCTCGCGAGCCGCCAGATTAACACTTCGATCAAGCGAAGCTCTTACCCATCGAGCCTTACTTTTCCGGGCAACATCGTCGAAAACGAAAAAAGTGATTTCGCCTTGCATTACTACGACGGTCAGTTGCATGCCACCGAATCCGCAACTCTAACAAGCAGCACCTACGGCGGCAGCAAGTTTCTTGCCGTAACCGAATCGACGCCGGCAAAGTCAGGTTACGACGCCTCAGACAACGCTGACGCCACACTGATCTACCATATATTTTCGCTGACTGACGAGGGGCTGCTGAACTACGCGCGGTTTAAGGAAAAAGTCGGCGCTGCCAGCATCGGGAGCCTCGCCAGGACTGCGATCCCTCCTGGTGGTGCCGACGGTGTTTATCGCACCATACTGGCCCGCGACGTTGAATCAGTGCTTTGTCAGCCGACCTCAGCTGCGGCAGACTGCCCTCTTTCGGTTAGAATCAACTGCCGCATTCCCAGGGGCCATACCACGAGATCTGAAACAGCAATTGGCACTGCCAATGTCGCAAAGGTGTCACACAAAAGCACAGGAGGATGGTAAATGAACTTCAATCGCACTTGTCTGATGATGGTGATCGCCGCAGTAATTTTCTGCTGGCCCCTGCACGCCCAGGAAGGAACGCAGTTTGGCTATGTAAACGTTGCCGATGCAGTGATGCTGCACCCGTTGATGAAAGACTTCGACCCGATGCCGAAACGTTTCAAGCTCAGCGCCCTGAAAAATGTACCCGAAACCCGAAGCCAGACAAACCGCGACAAGATTGCCAGTGAGGTCGAGAAGGTACAAAGCAGCATTAAAAAGCTCACCGCCGACAAAATCAAAATTGAAGACACTTACCTTGAAGACCTCAAGAAATTACGTCTTGAAAAAAATCCCGAGGGAGAAACTTCCGGAAAATTACAAGAACAGTATAATACAGAGAAGGATAAGATAGATTCTGCTTTTTTTCGCGACGTCGGAAACCTGAACCAGGAAATTCAGAAAATGCAGGCACAGATTGTACAACTGAACCGCGAGACCGAATACGCGGCGCACGCCTCTCAAGAAGAAACCGCCCAGGTTTTTTCTCTGATTCTTGATGACGTTTACGAGGGGGTTGAGGCAGTTTCCAAATTTTATAAAATCGGGTTTGTTTTTAACAGTTCTTTTGAGTTTGCCCGCATTTCGAGTCATTTCACCACACCGAACCCGATGCCTGATTTCTTTGGCAAACTCGATCAGCACCTGCAGGAAGTAGAAGAAGGCAAGCTCACCATGGGTGCCAGCCTGAATGCCTGGCTGAACAACCGCAACGACAATCTTGTTAACTGTGATGACCGTCGGTTGTCTTCATTCGTTCTGAAGGGCGGGCTCAATATGACCCCCGCCGTTGTTGATTATATTTATCAGAAGCATGAGATCAGCAAGTCTCATCGCGATTTTATCCAGGATTATTTCAAGAAAACCGTTTCTAAATGATGACCTTGGCGCTCTAGAATGTTCGGGGGAGGCAATGTATGAACTTTAATCGCTCCGTTAAACTGGCTGCTTCAGCTATGCTGTTGATGTTTGCAGGCATTACTGGTAACGTTCATGCCGCAGCCCCGGTAATGAATGGCACTGCCTATGTGCTTCTGTCAAAAGATTTTGAGAATCATGGCGTGTTCCGGTTGAACGACTATCTAACCGGCAACCCGTTATTGAGTTCCGAGAACAAACTTTTCAACCTTGGCACCCTTGAGGGCAAGGTCAGCGGGCTGGCGGTCAATCAGCAGAAACAGATTTTTCTACTGTCATCAGAAACCGGCGGCACCTGGGAAGACGCTCCCGTGGGCTGGTTACCGACCGGCATGGAGTTTGAGGCCAACTCGCCTATTTATCTTAAGGTAGTCAAGCCAACCCAGGACGGCATCTCTCAGTACATAAGGCCGGGCACTCCCCACATGAGCAACGAAACCACCGGCACTCACTGGAAACGCAACTATGAAATCGCCGGCAAAAAATATAATTACGCAGTTTATTTCGGTGGGCCGGTAGAAGTCAGGTTTTTGAACGCCAAAGACGGAGCAATCGGCACTCCGATCTGGGACGGCACTTTTTCACCCACTGCCGGCCTGCCGCATGAATCAGACTCGAACAAGGTTATCCTTCCTTCGCATTTTGCCGGGGTAGCTTATTACGCCTATGGCACCGGCTATCATACTGAATTTCCTGGTGAAGCCCTTGACGGCACCATTGGCAAAAATGGCAACCTCAAGCCTCTAACCCTGTGGTCTGAAGGTGCAGCCGGCCACCAGAACAGCCCGAACAGTCTTTTCTCATGCATCGTCAAAAGAATTTACAAGCACCGCAAAAAGTCACTCGACCTTTATGCGGCTACCGACGACAACCCGTGTTCTGTTCTCACACGTGAGAGCGCAGGTATGCTTTCTTCGCTCGATGTCGATGTTACCGAAGCCTACGGCAAATATTGCGGCGACAACTGTATTCCCGGTGGCTCAATTGGGCAGAACAGCATTCTTACCAAGCTGTCAACAGTTACGGTCGTTACTTCGACCAAGGGCAGTCGCTATGGCTTTAACCCCCAGGGTCAGAAAAAAGGCCCATTCAACTCGACCACCTCAATAAATGCCGCGCTCAGAGCGGTTCTTGCCAACAATATCAGTCAGACGGTCGCCTACGATATTTCTACCGATGATGACGGGCAGGTTTTTTCGAACATCATTACCAATGCTGGTTATCTGCAGAGCCTTGGCATTACACCATCCAACCTAAAAGTCATTGGTGTTTCGTCAGACTTTGGCAACAATGGCGGCCTTGATTTTATTTATGGCTCAGACGCCGACATGTTTGTTGTCCAGGATTCCTGGTGGGGTCGTGGCGGCGTTGCCTATGAATACTTCAAAGATACCGGCATGATTCAGAAGCTCGATTACGTCAGCAACCCGAATCCAACCCCTGAACCACTCGATATTCTCAGCGGCAAGGTCGATGATATCGGCATTGACGGTGATGGTTACCTTTATGTGCTGCGCACCGAAAAAGAGCCGGGCGATGATGTTATGGCCGCCTGCGTTATTGAGACGCCTGCCCTTGCGACCTGGAAGGGCGGTTTCGGCAGCAACATCGATATAACCACGCTGGTTGCGCTGCCTCCTTATCTTGATACCGTCACCAGCAGCGGCTGGAAGCGCCGTGTCGTTACCATGGTCGGCGGGGACCCGATTACTGAGATAGTCGATATTAACCCGGGCCAGCAGCAGCCTGAAGACTTTATTGTCGTAAAAATCAAACAAAAAATCTATAAAACCGTTAAGAGATACCCCCAGGGTACTGGCTCACTTGGCAAAGAAGAAATGCGTGGCAGAGTCAAGGCCGGTCTTGACGAATGGACCCGCGAAGCCGTTCTGCAGAGTGATGGCGGTGTTCAGTGGCGCAGTGCCACCTGGAGCGTTGAAGCCGACGGCAGCAAAGATTCAAATTTGCCCGGCGAACTGGCAGTAGTCAACCTTGCCAAGATACCTGCCAACTTTGAAGGAACCACAGAGCACCACATCGTCGCGCTCAACGGCGCGGTTCCTGATAACGCCTACAGTTCGGTCGGCGACAACCCCTCGATCAACGAACATGATTTTATGACCTTCAAGATCGAAGGCTACAAGCCTTTTATCGATGGCAAGTTTCAGCCTTTCAAGCCAATGGGCGACATCGTTGACCCGGTGACTGGCAACAAACTTTTCGCCAACGTACAGATCAACTCGATTCCGAATGCCAACGGCGATTACAAGCATGATGAAAACGGCGATGGCGCCTTCAGCGGCTTCCCGTCGAACATGTTTGAAGCCACCGGCCGCAAAACCACCGTCACCTGGACGGTAGACTTTGTAGAAGGCAATACAGTAGCTGAAGCCGAAAGCAAAATTATCAAGAATCTTGTTCCGGCACAGGATGGCGGTGGCGAACTGGCAACTTTCACTTACAAGTTTCCGCATCCGGGCAACTACCTGGTTCGGGCCACCATCAATTACAACTATTTTACCTTTCCGAGCACTGCCGATTCAAGACCGCATCAACTGGTCGCCAACCCGTCTTCGCCTGTTAAGACCACCGGCTTTCTCGTTAAAGTTGTGGCGAAAAGCCTGAATCTGAATCAGAGCCCGGGCTTCATTTCGAACATCAGCATGAAACCGGTCGGCAATCTTTGCATGACCGACGTTACCTCTTCGAGCAAAACCGGCAGTTCAAAAATCGACTTCATTGAAGATACAAATTTCAGCGGCATCGAAATTGCCTTTGACGCACAGTTTGCCAGAGATGCAAACTTTGTAACCAATGAGGGTGGCAACCTTGAAACATACGATGGTATCGGCATCTGGGACTACATCTACTACGCACAGATGTACAAAGACATTGCCAACGTTTTCCCGTCACTGCCTTATAGCGCCCCCGCCGTGGTCAGCAACCTCGGAAGCACTGCACCTGGTGATCACGTCTATAATTACAATCCGACCGGTGTCAGCAGCGACATCAAAACCATGATCAACCTTGATGCCTACAACCCCGGCCGCATGAAGGGCAGCGATGCCAAGTGTAATAACGGCACCCGTCTCGACCAGGATCCGACCGACAAAGACTGGGCCTTCATACAATGGGGTCTGTATTTGCGGCCTAACAGCCCTTATAAGGTCGCGACAGCCACCTCGGCTCTTGGCGGTGATATTCGCCATGAACGCGGCATACTGGTAGCTTCGGGCAGCTGCAGCACCGCCAACGTTAAAGCGTCGATCGGCGACCGCAAGTTCTCAGTTGGCATAACTGTACCAGCCACGGCTATCAAAACGATCATGACTCCCAAAGACCCCGAAACCTACAGTCTCAACCTTGAAATCATCTACCCGAGGGTTTCATGGGTTGCCAACGACCTCGGCGACAACAAGAACGAAAAACGTTTCAGCAGCATGATTCCTCTGTTTTCAGACGTAGATTCGCTAAGCACCAACGATAAGGCGGGCAACAACCCGATGCACGTGCTAGGCCGCATGAATCTTTCTAATGACGGCAGCGAACCTGCGGGCAACTACATTCTCAACCAGAGCTGGAAATTTGGTGGGAACGAGTTCTTTAATGCCGGGGGCGATGCCACCGAAGTTCGCGCCCGGGACGTAACAATGCCCACACTGGTTCAGTCACCCGGCGACAACCCGACCCCGATAATTCAGACGACTGGCGACGATGTTACTGATGTGACCGTAGGGTTCGCATCTTACGACAATAATCCGTTTGCTGAATTCACCGACTTCTTTGCCGCTTACCAGACTTTGAAGAGCGCAAGCAATGTTCTCGACAACACCGAAGACAACAAACAGTTCAAGGCAGAAAGCACGATCAGCGGTGCTGGAATCAAGCGCATCACCGGCGCCGATGAACCTGATTATTATCAGAACGACAAATGGACCAACGGCGCTTCTTTCACGACCACGATACTTGAATACGGCCCCAATGGCCCATTCCAAAAAGAAAAGCCCTATGAAAACTGGATCGGCAGCCTGAATTATACTGTCATGGGTTCAGTTTATGACGGCATCGGTTCAGATGCCAAAGACATCACTCACCAGTTCTACCATGCCAAAGCCTGCCAGGATCTGGGCATGACCATCAATGATGATGCGAAGATCCCCGTTGATAACAATCTGGTCAAAGCAGTTGAACGTTTCGACAACGACCCGCCCAGCCTTGAAGTTGAACTGGTTTCGCAGGTTGATAACCGCCGCTGGGTCTTCAAACTCGACGAAAACATTCATGACAACGGCCCGGTTCCAACTACCCCAGACGCCCTCGGCAAATGCAAAATGTCGATAAAATGCTACAACCTGCAGGGCAATACTGAGGTAGCCAACTATAGCAACGAAGCCATTGACGGCTGTGCCGGCTACCCCAATCAGATCGGTGAAAACCGCGTTACAGTTACTGATTTGTTCGCTGATGCCGTTCCGAAGTTCCGCAGAGCGAGCCGCCTGCTGCTCAACGTGCACATTTTCGACAACACCGGCTTCAGAGCCCTCGAAGAAGCCACTCTGATAGTTGAAGACAATGATGGAACGACCACTCGCAGCCTGCTGCCGGCGAACAGTCCTGGTATTCCGACTATTCCATCGCTCAACGTCACCGGTGCGATTATCAACAGTCTCGATACCCGCCCTCGGGCCAGTTACGCCATCGACATGCCCATGAAAGTCAATGGTGAAAAGCAGGTCAAGATCGAGTTGAAAGCCCGAGACGGAGACAATAACGAACGCATCCTGACCATTCCGGTTACGGTTGTAGAAAGTACTTTCGAAACCCGTGTTCTCGAAACCAAGGAAAACAAGAACTGACCTGAGAAACCTTAACAGCAACGATGCCCTGAAAATGGGCATCGTTGCTTGTTTTATTCTGCTGATACTCTATTGGCCACCCACCCTGCCAGGTTGCGACATGACTGCATTTGTGCAGAGCGATTTTGCGGCCCGTTGCCAGTTACTGCAAGAACTCAGCGATAAAACGGTCATTGCCCGGCGGGTATCACACCCTGACCTGCAGAAGCACATTGGCAACCTGAGTCGCGAATGGGTACGCTTTTTTCTGGCACACGGGCAGGCGATAAATTGCCCGCCCAGCCTGAACTTTATCGCCAGCTCAACCTGGGAAACCGCTGTTAAAGACATTGGCATGGCCGTAGCTGCCACCACCCGTGGTGAAATCGACCAACCGGCCTTTGAGTTGCTGCGTTTTAAAATCGGGCTGCTTAAAGACGCCGGCGCCCTTGAAACAGTTCAACAAGCGCTTAAGGCATCGGCGAACGCCACGGCAAGCAGCAGCCTTCAATGGCTCGAAATTGAATACCTTGGCCCGGCGGATGTTATTGCCAAACATCTGGAGACAAACCCCACACTGGTGACCCGGCTGCAGACTTCTGCATCTATGCATTTCAGCACTGCCGGGCGAATCGACCGCCTCGCGGCAGGTGAAAGTGCCGCCGTTGTTGAAGCCATTACCGAAAATTTTAAAAAAGAAGTCCGGGCTGACCGGCGCTTCTGGGAGCAGTTATTTTTTTGCGACTGACCTAATTCAACCGGAAGATTATTACAGAACGACGTTGTAGTCGCTCTGTTTGGTTTTTTCGCTGTCGTCAGCAAACAGGGCTTCAAGAAACTGTTCAGGGTTGAACAGCATCAGATCATCCATTTTTTCGCCAACTCCGATGAATTTAACGGGAGCGCTGATCTGCTCTTCGACCGCGAACAACACGCCGCCCTTGGCGGTGCCGTCGAGTTTTGTCACTACCAGACCAGTGATTGGCAGGGCTTCTTTAAATAGTTTCGCCTGTTGAACGGCATTCTGGCCGGTGGTGGCATCGAGAACCAGCAGTATTTCGTGAGGGCCGCCATCGCTTTCTTTTTCGGCGATTTTCTGCACCTTTTTCAGTTCAGCCATCAGATTGGCTTTTACGTGCATACGACCGGCGGTGTCAATGATCAACAGATCGGCGCCACGCTTTTGAGCTGCATGAATAGCGTCGAATACGAGAGCGCCAGGGTCGCCGCCCTCTGTTCCCCTGATCACTTCGACCCCGACGCGGTCGCCCCAGATAGTCAACTGGTCGATAGCTGCGGCTCTGAAGGTATCGCCGGCCGCCAATATTACTTTTTTGCCGTCCTTAACGAAACGGCGGGCCAGTTTGGCAATGGTGGTCGTTTTGCCGACGCCATTGACACCAATAACGAGGTAAACGGTCAAACCCTTGGGGTTGAATACGGGGTTTGACGAATAGCGGGTCAGCATACCTCTCAATTCATCACGCAGCAGGGCATAAATTCTGGCCGGATCGGTTATATCTTCTTCATCAACCTTTTTATGAAGGTATTGCAGGAGTTCTTGCGTGGTTTTTACGCCCACATCTGCTTCAAATAAAGCTTCTTCGAGTTCATCGAGCAGGTTGGTATCGATTTTGGTGCTGCCGAGCACCAGGCGTTTTAATTTGCCGATGAACCCGCTTCTCGTTTTTGTCAGGCCAACAGTCAGGCGCTGAAACCATGAAAGCTGTGGTTCTTCTTCGGTTGGGATTGCAACTTCGGCCGGCTGCGCTGCTTTTTCGGCAGGTTTTTCAAGGGGCGGCTCAACAGCAGAGACCTGATCGGTAACCGGTGTAATTAATGGTATTGCAGGGGTAGCGACCGGCATGGTTGATTTTTCGAGCACCTGGGCCGGTTGAATTGTCTGGTCTGGAAGAGCAGTAATAACCTCTTCGCCGATCTCTTCTTCGTCTATGGGTTTTGAGTCTTCAAATTCTTCAAAAGGCACCAGCCATGCAAAGAGCAGCATGGTAACGCCTGCCAGAGAGGTCACGCCGGCGACCACTGCCTGGGAAATTCCGGCCTGATAATAGATCAGCACGCCTTCGATAAGCAGGCTGAGGCCAATCAGCAGCACAATTACTCTTGATTCATCCCAGGGTCTCGGCTGACGGGCAAGCTCTTTGCCTGGCCCGGAAATTTTCTGTTCTTCGCTCATTGCATGTTCTCCTCTGTGGCTGATCCAGCTGTGGCAACCGCATAATTGCGTTCTTTCATGCCGCCGGCTTTGCTCACAGTAAATTCCTTAATTTTGTCGTCGTCTTCAAGTCTGATTGAGATTGGGCGTGAAATGCCTGATTTTTGAAGGGTTACGCCATAAATGACATCGACCGCCTGCATGGTTTCTTTATTGTGGGTAATGACCAGAAACTGCGTTTTATCGGCAAAACTGCGCAACATGCGGGTAAAGCGTCTGACATTTGCTTCGTCAAGGGCCGCCTCGACTTCATCAAGCAGACAAAACGCCGGTGGTTTAACCTGCAGAATGGAAAACAGCAGTGCCAGCGAGATCAGAGCTTTTTCGCCGCCCGAAAACAGTTCGAGGGTCGAGAGTTTTTTGCCCGGCAGTCGGCAAACAATATCGACATCGCTCTCAAGCGGAATATTCGGGTCGGTAAGCTTGAGCATACCGCTGCCGCCCGGAAAGAGGATTTCGAAGATATCGTTAAAGGCAACGTTGATCTGGCCGAAGGTTTCAAGAAATCGTTCAGAGGAAATCTTCTCGATTTCGGCAATAACCTGTTCAAGAGAATCGGCAGCATCGGTCATATCGGCGATTTGCGAATTCAGAAAGTCATATCGTTCGCGGGTTTTCTCGTAATCCTCGATGGCAAGGGGATTTACGGCGCCGAGGACTTCCTGTTCGAAGCGGCGCTGATTGATGCGGCCAGCGAGTTCATCGCGGCTTTCGTATTTATTCGGCTTAAAACCATGATCGTTGAGATCAATGTTGAATTCACCGCTGAGAATGCCTTCTTTGGTGCTGATATGCGTTTTAACTTCAGTCAATTTGATGTCGAGTTCAGAAAGCTTTTTTCTTGTTGAGTCTTCGATGCGCACTCGGCTCTGATAGGCATGATCGAGTTGATCAAGCTCTTTAGACATGCGCCGGTAATCATTTTGAATGGTTTCCATGGCCGATTCAAGAGTTTCTTTGCGTTTTTCAAGCTCATCTATGCCGGTCTGAACAGCCGAGACGTTCTTTTCGCCTTCGCAGGTCAAACCCTTAAGGCGTTCGACTTCTGAGGCGGCACGCTCTTTGCGCTCGGCGGCATCGCGGCGGCGGCGGGTTGCCGCTTCAATTTCTTTTTTAATGGCTTTTTTGCGTTCGACTATCTGTGCCATTTCGAGCTTGCGTTCGCCGAGCATACTGACCAGACCGCTCAATCGCGCCTGAATGGCACCTTCGCGGCCGCTGAGCGCATTGAGGCGCCCGGAAAGCTCGGTATGTTGTTTTTCAATAGAGGCCAGTTCGGCGCCAGCCTGAACGAGTTCATGGCGAAGCGCATCAAGGCGGGTGGTCATTTCGGCACGGTCACGGGCAATATTCGAATATTCTTCGCTGCGGGTTTTCAGTTCCTGGGTATTTTTGTCACGGGTGCGTTCAAAGAACCCGAGTGACTGTTCGCGGCGCCGCACCATATCATCGCGTTCACGGGTCGAGTTATTCAGGGTCTGGCGTTCGCGGAGCAGGTTATTCATCAGGCTGCGCAGCTTGCCTTCTTTGCTTTCGAGCACTTTCAGCTTTTCTTCGAGTTCTTCTTGTTCACGTTTGCGCGAGAGAATACCACCAGATTTGCGGGCTTCGCCGCCGCCGGTCATGGCGCCTGAAGACCTGATAATTTCGCCATCAACGGTGACGATGCGATTGAAATTACGATTCTTGCGGGTGAATTCGACTGCGTTGTCGAGGTTATCGAAGATCAGAATACGGCCGAGCAGATTACTCATGACCGTATAAAATTTTGCATCAAATTCAATCAATTCGAGGGCTGCGCCGAGGCAACCTCTGGCTTCGGCCCGGCCAAGTGCCGGTGGCGCGGTCATTATATCGAGGGGCAGAAAGGTGGCGCGCCCGGCCTTATTCTGTTTCAGCATATCAATAGCCGCTTTGGCGGTTTCGGCGTCCTGGGTGATGATATCCTGGATACTGCCGCCCAGAGCTGTTTCGATAGCGACTTCATAGCCGGCCGGCACTTTTATCAGGTCACCGACGATGCCGTGAATTCCGGGCAGGCGGCCGGTCTCTTTAAGCGCCAGGGCGGCCTGCACGCCACGGAAAATACCGCTGTCGCTGCTATGGCGGAGTTCTTCAAAAAGATTCAGGCGGGCGCGGGCCATTTTGATACCGTCAGAAACGCCGGTCAGCTCTTCTTCGGTTCGCTTGTGATCTTTTTCGACCTTGTTAAGGCGGGCCATTTCTTCGGAAAGCAGCGTTCGATTTTTTTCGATTTCTGCTTTCATGGTGGCAATCTCGGTCTCAGTTTTTTCGTTTTCAGCTTGCAGGCTGTTAACATGATTTCGAGCTGAAGTGACATCGCCTTCGCCCTTATCAAGCTGGCGTTCAAGAATTTGAATCTGCTGAGTAACGGTGGTAATACGATTTCGGCGATCAGCAAGTGCGACCGCCACATCAAAGACCGACTGTTTATCGCTGCTTTGTTCTCTGAGATGTTTGTCGAGCTCGGCACGCACTTCATCGACATTGCCCTCAAGATCGGCCATAACCGCAGCCAGTTCTATTTCGCGGGTTTCTTCGTCTTTAAAGCGGTTCTCGGCGTCACTTATTTCCTGGCCACCGTCGAGCAGAAGGCTTTCGATGCCATCGATTTCTTCAAGAATGGCCTGACTGCGAGCCTGCTGGCTCTTGAGATCTTCGCGCAGAGCGGCCATCTGGCGGCGGCGGTCGTCGATCTGCACCACCACTGTTTTAACTTCATCCTGACGGGTCTGCAGCACTGATTCAAACTCGGCAAAGCGCACCCGGGCGTCGGCTTTCTTTGCATCGACTTCGGCGAGGAATTTTTCGATTTCTTCAATTTTAGCGAGGAGCCCGAGGCGCATCGAATTAATGTTTTCGAATTCGCCGTTCAGCTGACTGAGGTCGAAAAGAATCAGATCTATTTCGAGTTGTCTGATTTCGCCGGCCAGTGCCTGATATTTGCGGGTTTTTTCAGCCTGTTCGGCGAGCGGGCCGAGCTGCCCCTCGATTTCAGAGGTTATGTCGCGCAGGCGGGTAATGTTGGTACGGGTATGCCCGAGCTTGGTCAGGGTATTCTGTTTGCGGTGCTTGAATTTGGTAATACCGGCGGCTTCTTCGATCAGGGCGCGGCGTGACTGGGTGCGCTGAAAAATAATATCGTCTATATCACCCTGACCGATTACCGAGTAGCCGTCTTTGCCGATACCTGTATCCATGAGCATTTCTTTGATGCTCGACATCAGAGTTCGGCTGTTGTTAACGAAATAATTGCTCTCACCCGAGCGAAAAAGCTGGCGCCCGATGCTGACTTCGGAAAAGTCCATGGGCATGGCGTGGTCTTCGTTGTCGAGAATCAGCTTAACCTGGGCAAAAGCTGAAGCCTTGAGTTCTGCAGAGCCGGCGAAGATGACTTCTGACATCTTGGTGCCGCGCAATGCTTTGGCACTTTGCTCGCCGAGCACCCAGCGGATCGCATCGCAAACGTTGCTTTTTCCGGAACCGTTTGGCCCGATGATAGCGGTAATACCCTGAGTGAAATCAAAAACCGTCTTGCGGCCGAAAGACTTGAAGCCCATCAGCTCAAGTGACTTGAGATACATTTAAGTTTGCCTGACCTTTGAATTAGTATCGCAACCGGGCCGAATTCCGCCCTGTTTCTGCTATTGAATCCTGCAAAACTGAATAGACAAACTAATATATGCCACAATTCGCAGCAAAAATACAGCCTTCCGGTGCAATTTTGTGGGGAGGGCCGCGATTTTTTCGGGGATTTTTTTTATGCAAGCCAGATAGTCAATTTGCCGGCGCTGATGTTGCTTTGTCTGAAGGGTGTGTGATAATCTGACGCGGCGGGTCAGTATTGCAGGGTGGCGAACCCGTCTTTTTAAAAATCAACACGGCACCAGCGAGGAAGTTTCATGGATAACAATGGCAACAATGATGAAAACAGCAACAAAAACAACAACGCTCCCAACCAGTCAGACGGCATCGGCCAGAAGCTCGGTTTCTTTGCAATTGCGATTGTGGTGCTGGTGATCGCCAAATACGTTATCGGTTTCTAAGCCTCGAAAGCCTTGCCATCAGCAATCATGGGCCGCAACAGACGCTAAGCGTGGTTTCGCGGCCAGTAATGCATTAAGTTTCGCTAAGCGGTTTTATTTATAGATAACTGAATTTTACGCGCTGGCAAAATTTTGCTTTCATCACCCGGCCAGAGTGATATGAGGAAATCTGGCAAGTGTGGCCGGCATGTGATAAACTGCCAGAAAAGCACAAATCCTCAGGAGGTTGCCATGCCGGTAGTTGGCGAATCTATGCCCCGCAAAGACGCTCTCGACAAGCTGAGAGGCGTTGCAAAATACATTGATGACTACAGTTTTTCTGATATTCTGCATGTCGTAACCGTTCGTTCATCGCATGCCTACGGTCGTTTGATCAGCGTTGACAAGCGTGAAGCCGAAAAAATGCCCGGTGTTGCCGGTGTAATTACCGCTGAGCAGATCCCCGGCAAAAACGCCGTGCCGCTGGTTTTTGAAGACGAGCCATTTTTGGCCACAGGCTTCGTCAGGTTTCACGGTGAACCTGTGGCCCTGGTCGCCGCCGAAACCCTTGAGCAGGCACAGGCAGCCGCCGAGCTGGTCAAGGTCGAGGTTGAGCCGTTGAAGCCGGTTCTGAGCATCAAAGAAGCTCTTGCCCCTGGTGCGCCGCGCCTGTATAAAGATGATAACTGTTTCAGCCGTTACACAGTAATCAAAGGCAACGCTGAAGAAGCAATGCAGCATGCGGCCCATGTTTTCGAGCAGGAATACGAAACTCCCTATCAGGAACACGCTTATCTCGAAACCAATGGCGTCATCGCGGTGCCGGGTCTCGAAGACTCAATGACCGTGTATGGCAGCATGCAGTGCCCGTTTTATGTTCATGACGCGGTTGCAGCGGCAGCGGGCATTGACCGCAACAAGGCCAGGGTTATTCAAACGACTACCGGCGGCGGGTTTGGTGGCAAAGAAGATTTTCCGTCCGTGATTGCCGGGCAGGCAGTTGCGGTGGCCAAAATTTTCAATCGCCCGGCCAAACTCGTTTATAAGCGCGAAGAAGACATTATTGCCAGTTCAAAACGTCACCCCGGGCTGATCAAAATGAAGGTCGGCACTGACGAACATGGCAAAATTATCGCGGCTATAATTGATTATTACGTTGATGGTGGTGCCTATTCGACCCTTACGCCAATCGTTCTCTGGCGTGGCACAGTGCATGCTCTCGGGCCATACGAGTGCGAGAACGTTCACGTGAGGTCATTCGGTGTCGCGACTAACAAGGTTCCATGTGGTGCCTATCGTGGTTTCGGTTCGCCGCAGGTTATTTTTGCGGGCGAATCAATGATCGACGAAATTGCCACAGCCCTGAACATAGACCCACTCGAGATACGCAAAACCAACGGCTACAAAATCGGTTCAAAAACCGCTACCGGCCAGGTTCTCGACCAGTCATGCGGTCTGATGGAAACAATCAGCCGTGCCGGTGAGCGTTCACAGTGGCAGAGCAAATGGCAGAAGCCTGCTGAGCGTCAGGGCAACCTCAGAAAAGGGATCGGAATTTCCACGGTTTATTACGGTGTCGGTCTTGGGGCCGGCGGCAAGCATCTTGACCGGGTTGGCAGCACCATGACCATCATGAAGGACGGTTCGGTTCACTGCGCGGTTGGTAATGTCGAAATGGGCCAGGGTGCCAGAACGATTCTGGCACAGATTGCCGCCGATGCTCTTGGGGCGCCATTCGAGCTGGTGAACGTCGTCGAAACCGACACCAGTCTGGTACCTGATTCAGGGCCGACCGTGGCCAGCCGCACGACTTTTATGTCGGGCAATTCGCTGATGCTCGCGGCGGCGGAGCTTCGCCCGCGCCTGCTGCAGGTGGCGGCCGACATGCTTGGCGTTGCCATGACTGATGTCGAGCTGATTGACGGGCAGGCATTCATTAAGAACAAACGGGCTGAAAAACAGATTGGCTTCAAGGAACTGGCCGCCAAACTATACGCTTACCGCCTCATGCCCAGCGCGTTTGGCTGGTTTATCGCCCCCGATTCATCTTATGACAAAGAAACGGGTCAGGGCAATGCCTACTTCGTCTACAGTTACTGTACCAACATTGCTGAGGTAGAAGTAGACATGGAAACCGGCGAATACAAAGTGGTGCGCATCACTTCGGCTCATGACATGGGCAAAGCCATTAACCCGCAACAGGTCGAAGGTCAGATTGAGGGCGGCACGCTGCAGGGGCTTGGTTACGCCACCATGGAAGAAATTCGCCACGATGCCAACGGTCGCATGCTCAACAATGCCTTTGCCAC